>Ga0209427_10004853_pt1 | contig 15476 bp, 13 predicted proteins | sample DeeMarSWOR136_30_FD_187465 | JGI IMG/M metagenome (GOLD analysis project Ga0209427, IMG submission 187465) | Marine sediment microbial communities from White Oak River estuary, North Carolina - WOR-1-36_30 (SPAdes) (version 2) | ecosystem: Environmental > Aquatic > Marine > Intertidal zone >...
GTATGTGTGAGGGCATGTGGCTATCATTATTTTCTTTATTGTTTCCCTGTCAACGGAAGCCTCTAGCTTTTCCATTGCTTTTCTGATCCACTCAGCTTTTTGAGTGGGGGTAGCGCCTGATCTTAGTTTGCCACTGGCTTCCATCACTTCTTTTCTCACAGTCTTACCAGCAAAATGATCAATGCTTTCAGTAAATTTCTCTATCCACTTCATGTAACATAACCTGCTAAGTGTTGAAGAGGGTTTATTGTAGGTTGGGCGCGCCCAATTAAGATTTTGTTGCAAGCATGCATCCAGACTTTGGGGTTTGGGTTTGGAGTGGGATTTGAACACATGAAACTGTGTTTGCCGCCTAATTTCCGACAATAAATGGAGGAATCCACCTTTCCAGTCTTATGGACTTGAACCCTTTTGGGTCTAAAATCCCACGGTCTAACTACTGGAGATCTGCCCGAACTGAAAATCGATGGTGACTCCGTAGATTTCGAAAAACTCCCCACAATAGTGATAGTGCGCAAAGGACTCAGCAAAGCAGGACACCAATATTTCACTTTCCTGAGCGAGGAAGGCTGTGAATACCTAAAAGATTACTTGGAAGAAAGAATGAGAGAAGGAGAAGACATAACTCCGAACTCGCCAGTAATCACGCCCAAACTAAAGATGAAACCGTTTATCAGAGCCGTAAACATAGGCGACATAATAAGAAGCTCAATAAGAGGTGCATGCATTGCATAAAACTAGTAATATCTCTTTAACGAATTTCTCTGATCAGTTGCCAATTTCACCTGCCGAGGAACCAGTATGCCTCGCCAATCCGCTTTAATGTTGCCCTTTGCAGTGCTCTCAACATCAAAACTGTGCACATGAAGGGCGTAAGCCATTGCACGGTTTTGAGGGTTCTCGAGCTGAAGCATTTGCTCAAGGCTCAAATGCTCAAAGACTCGACGGATTGGGCGTAAAGAGTTGCCATGACAAGAGATAGCTACATTACCCGGGTTTTGTCGGAGCCATTCTTGGAGTTGCACGAGAAATGGCAATGTTCGATTTTCAACCATCTTTAGACTTTCTCCTTCTGGCGGTGGAAAATTATAGCCACGGTGAATTTGGGCAAACCATTCAGGCTTTTCCTTGGCAACCTTTTTCTTGCTTTTGCCTTGAAGCAAACCATAGCAACGTTCGATGAGCCGGTCGTCCGTGAAAACAGAAACAGCCGGATGTGTTTCAAGAACGATTTCAAGAGTTTTTCGAGCTCTCTTAAGATGCGAGGTAAAAGCATATTCAATCTTGTCTCGCCTGAGCTGCTCAGCAATCTCTCGTGCTTGTGAAAGCCCTTTCAAAGTAAGATCTGGATCGCGCCAGCCAGAGAATAATCCACGACTGTTGTCAGTCGTCTCAGCATGCCTAAAGACAAACAACTTGCAAATCATCCACCACTTCCTCCATACGCGCTGGGAAAAGTAATTAATGCAATCTTCTAATAGGACTTATTACTTTTCCCAAGTGTGAATATCCAGCTTGTTGAACTAACAGGGAGTATGAATAATTGAAGAAAACCAAGATCATCTGTACGATCGGTCCAGCTAGTCTCTCTCGAAACACGCTTGGAAAAATGTATCGTGCGGGAATGAATGGAGCCAGAATAAACACAGCTTATGGAACACTTGACCAGTACAGACTTATCATCAGCAGTCTCCGAGAAGTGGCAGATATCCCAATAATTATCGACATAAAGGGGCCTGAAATAAGGCTCAAAACAAAAGGTAAGAGAGTTGTCAATAAAGGCGACGTTCTTGAGGTAGGCAAAGACGAAAAAATAAGCTTCAATAACAACATCTACGAGCATTTGGATGTCGGTGATAATGTTCGTATTGACAATGGTAGGCTGAGAACACAAGTCATAGAAAAACAGGAAAGCGTATTAAAACTACTTGCAGCAACAAGTGGCGAAATAGATAACGGAAAAGGGGTTAATATTCCGAATAAGAAGCTCGCAGTTCCAACCCTCTCAAATAAAGATTTGGAAATCATAGATTTAGCAACAGAAAATGATGTTGAGTTAATAGCTCTCTCATTTACTAGGAATGCTCAGGACGTGAATAATCTGAAAAAGGAGGCCGAAGGGTTTAAGGGTGCCTTCATCGCAAAAATCGAGAATTCTGAAAGTATCGATAAATTCCATGAAATCCTTTACGCTGCAGACGGAATTATGGTGGCGAGAGGAGATCTGGGTGTCGAGATAGAGCCTGAAAAGGTCCCTCTCGTCCAGAAATCTATAATCAGAAAATGCAACCAAAGAGGAAAGATCGTAGTAACCGCAACAGAAATGCTTGAATCCATGACGTACCAGCCAATACCCACAAGAGCCGAAGTCAGCGATGTTGCCAACGCAATATTGGATGGAACAGAAGTAATAATGCTTTCAGGAGAGACAGCAGTAGGACAGTACCCTGTAGAATCTGTCTTGATGATGTCCAAAATAGCGAACGAAACTGAAAAGGCAGTAGAAAATCACATCGAAGACGAGGGCTTCATAAACGTCTCAGACACAATAAGCAAAGCAGTTCAAAGAATATGCCAAGAAATGCCCATAGACAAAGTCGTCACACTGACCAGGTCAGGCTACACGGCTCGAATGATTTCAAGGTTCAAGATTCTTCAACCAATAATCGCAGTTACACCTGACAAACGCGTCAAGAGACAACTTGAACTGTCGTTTGGGGTCTACCCAGTGTATATTGATTACTTTAAAGAAGATGACCATATTCTGGCAACTGCAACTCAGCTTCACTCAATGAGCCTAATCCGCGACCAAGACACGATTCTTTTCACCGCCGCCTTTAGAACCTCCAAGCCACATTCTAGCAATCTAATTGAGATACACAACATCAAAGAACTTACACGGCTGACTGAAACATAACAAACTAACTTTGGCATGCATGCAAAGGGCTCTCTATAGTGTCTTGACAACCGCAGGTATTGCCGCAACCTTGAAGGCTATGCAGATAAAGAGATTAGAAACATAGTTATTTATGGAGCTCCCATTCTCCGGAAAAGGGATTGACAGACTTCTGAAGCCTGGCGCTTTTCGACTATCCTTTCTTGCTATGTGTCGCGGCGCGCTAATAGCAGGTTGGAAGATCATTTCCTAACCATATGGAATTTTAGGTACTATAAGACTACTATTATGTGCTTTTAGAAGTGAATTGGCACATGTGTGATTTCTTTGGGGTCGCTCACCAATCAGCGTGTGCTTTTCTGTATGGTCCTCGTGTTCTCAGCCGCGACTTCTTCTTCTTTTCCTCGTTTCTCACAATCTTGTCCTCTATTTTTTCTGATCCACTTGTTTTGTCCATTTCATTAGTTTTAGCCAACTTCTTCCCTCGTGTCTGACTGATATCACAAATGCACAATCATTTTCTTGATTTCCTTCTTATCTTCTAGGAATCTTGCGTACTCATTGTAATTCCTGAATGCCCGCAAGAAGATGATTCTCATTTTCTTGTCCACGCAATAGACTATGTGCAGCCTTTCTTTCTTTGCCCTAAAAACGAGATTTCCATCTATGTTCTCCTCAAATTTGTGCAATTCAGTGAATCCCAAATCAGAGCAGTCAAGAACTTCTTTTATGATGGAATTCATTTCTTTTTCATTTTTCAAATCTTTGACAAAGTGTCTAGAGACAATAATGCTCTTTATTGAAGGCCTAACAGTCATGAAATGATTATTGCAGTTGATGCAGTGCAGAGTCTTTCTTTCGACGCATGGATTACTAATGTTGATTTCCATAGTCTCCCATCTAGGTTAGCACTTACGAAAAGATAAAGCATTCTTTCCCAGCACGCAATGATCCAATGTTCTTCGTATTCATCTTCAGCGAGTTCAACTGACACTGTGTCTTTATGTGGTGGGCGTTTTCTCTTTTCCGGCTTCATTTCCTTCATTGGAACTTCGCAGCATACAAGCTCACATGCAGCACATCCGCAGGGCTCGTCAACGACTACAACAAGCCCACATTCTCTACATTCATATTTTGAGCCCTTCTTCTTTGCCATCCATTCACCTTCCGACATCGTGGAATACGCGAAATCCTTTCTGTCTTTCAAGAAATATAAGGCTATTCGACGCGCACTGATTCTCTAAACAAGAGTTCATGGCTGAAGTCATCTTGCCTGCTTTCTGGTCATGATCAGGAAGATGAGCAATCCACCGAAGAACCACACGACTGAAGTAACCTTAGCGTTGTCGCTCAGATAATACATTAGGAGAATACAGCTGCCTGCCCCAATTATTGGTATGACCGGATACAATGGAACACTAAACAGTCTTTTTGTATCTGATTCAGACTTTCTAAGCTTTATTAGAGAGAGGTGATGCATGCATGACAAACGCTCCCTTTTGCTCTAAAATTTTAGCTTCCCTCAGCGATGAAACTTTATACCAGTGTGGTTGAGTAGCTTGTATAAGCGCACTTTGGCCAAGTCTGTTATGACAAAAAGTGTCAGCGCATATCCCCATACAAGAAGAGCTAGCCCCCACCCCATTGCCGGAAGCAAAATTCCGTAAACCGTGATTACTGTGGCAACCAGTTGAGTAGCAATGACCGCGAAAAGGAGAGGTTTTGCTGGCTTTACAGACCAAAATGGACCTTTTGTTCTAGCCACAAAGACGGTCAAATGTCCCGCCACTGAAAGCTTCAGGTATATGAACGATTGGAGCACCAATGGGTTTAACTTCAGAACCATTAATCCAATGTAGAGAATACCGAAAGACGAGAATACCCCGATTATTCCGAGAAACGTCGCTATTCCCAACAAAGTTCTCATGTCCCATTTCTCAGGTTTATCCGAGTATTTCACATTGTCATACGCTATGGTCATTATTGGCAAGTCATTTAGAAGCGCCAACAGAACAAGCATGAGAGCAGTAACAGGATAAAACTGGAATATAATAATTGAAGCAGTCATAAAAAGCAACACCCTAATCGTTTCAGCAATGCGGTACGTACCGTAATTCGTCATGCGGTGAAAAATCTTGCGACTCTCCTTAATTGCGTCGATAATAACAGAAAGACCCGGCTTGGTCAGAACTAAATCCGCTGCGGACTTTGCAGCGTCGGTGGCACTCTCAACAGCGATACCCGCGTTAGCTTTCTTCAAAGCAGGCGCATCATTAACCCCATCACCAGTCATACCCACAATGTGCCCCTTACTTTGGAGCAACTCCACAATCCTGTACTTATGTTCAGGAAAGACTTCCGCAAAACCCTCAGCCTCTTCAACCACGCGTTGAGCTTTGCTATCGGGCCTGTCCAAGAAAGTCGCAGGCAGTATAATATTTGTTCCAAGGTTTACTTGTCGCGAAGTTTCTTTGGCAATAGCTATGTGGTCACCCGTGACCATTTTGACGCTAACACCCATCGATTGAGCCGTCTTTATCGTTTCGGCTGAATCGTCTCTAGGGGGATCAAACAAAGCGATTAAACCTGCAAATTGCCATCTATTCTCCTTGTCAGTTCGAGCTACTCCCAGCGCCCGGTAGCCTTTTTTAGCGAATTCATCAACATCCTCTGTTAATTTGTCGTTGGTTGCTTTCGTGTCTTCGATCAAGGCCAGAATCGCTTGGGGGGCTCCTTTGGTTACTTTGAACTGGCTGCCATCTTCTCCTTGCACTGTTGCCTCAGTTCTTTTTACGACCGGATCGAAAGGCTTAAAACTCGTTACTTTGATGCGGTTGATGCTATCTTCAATAGCAGGTGTGCTCTTGGTTTTGGCCAAGATTGCTTTGTCAATAGGATCTTGATCTTCTTCTCTCGAAGCGAGTGCACCAAACAATAGTACGTCATTTTCAGAGAATTCGACATAAGGTTTGGTTCCTCCAATAGTCAGCGCATTTTTGGTGATAGTGCCAGTTTTGTCTGAGCACAGCACATCCATTCCGGCCATTTCTTCAATTGAGACCAATTTACTTACTATTGCTTCCTTCTTGGCGAGGGCTATCGCGCCTATGGCCATGGTGACTGATAGGACTGTGGGGAGCGCTGCCGGTATAGATGCCACAGTCAAAATTAATGTGAACTGGATGATTTCAAGGATGTTTTGTCCCCGAAAAATCGAGACCAGAAAGATTACTATTACAAGTCCTATAGCTAGCAAAATCAGGTAATCGCCTATTTTGCTGATGGCCTTTTGGAAGTGACTCGGGGTTTTGGCTTCTTCTACAAGCTTGGTGGTTTTGCCAAAAAACGTTCTTGTTCCTGTATTAACAACGAGCGCGCTCATTTCGCCTTGTTTGACGATGGAACTTGCATATCCAACATCGGACAAGTGCTTCTCGACAGGCAGAGATTCGCCAGTTAGTGCGGACTCATCGGTTAAAAGGTAATCTCCATCAATTAGTTTTACGTCGGCGGGGATGATGTCTCCCAAGCGTAATCGGGCAATGTCGCCTGGCACAAGTTTTCCAGACGGCTTCTCCTGCCATTTACCATCTCGCAGAACCCGGGCTTTTAGGGCTAGTCTCTGTTTTAGCATTTCAATGGCATTTCCTGCCTTGTGTTCCTGCCAGAACCCTACTATGGCGTTTACCATCAGAAGCGTGAAGATTATTCCGAAATCAGGCCAACGTTGGATAACCGCAGACATTACCACTGCTGCCTCAATCATAAATGGAATTGGACCCCAAAAATAATCAAGAAACTTCTTCAGCGGGTTAGCTTTTTTCTCCTTAATTTCATTAGGTCCGTATTGCTGAAGTCGTTTTTCCGCTTCTGAGGAAGAAAGACCCTTCTGGTTCGCTGCTAGCTTCTTCAGTAATTCATCAATATCGGTTTTTTTTACCTCTTCTACAGTTAAAGAATTTTGGTCCATACCCTAGTCCGCCTCTCACAAATCCAAGAGCCCTTAACCGCGCGCGCAAAGCTATGTCAAAGATAGGCATCCGTGGTGTACCTTCGCATCATCCGGTGCGTATTGAAGTAATATGCGACTTTGCCTATAGAGTTTTTCATCAAGTCTATCCAAGCATCTCGCTGTTGATAGAACTTTGGGATAATGAGATATTCTAGTTTATTGTAGAGATCAGATAGTTCTCTTTTCCTTGCCTCTTGTTCATCGAGCCTTTGATCAGGGGATGGACCTATCGCCCAACCCGTGAGACCTTCCACGCAGCCCTCTATCCACCACCCGTCTAAAACGCTGAAGTTGATAACACCGTTGTGCGCCGCCTTCATCCCGCTTGTTCCAGAAGCCTCGTACGGCGGCAAGGGTGTGTTCAACCAAATATCAACACCTGAAGTTAATTTCCCAGCCATCTCCATGTTGTAATTTTCAAGATATGCTATTTTGATTTCGCCTTTTAACCGGTCTTTAAACTCGTAAATGTCTTTGATGAGGCTTTTTCCCATCTCGTCCTTTGGATGTGCCTTTCCAGCGAAAATAAGTTGAAACTTGTCCTGACTCATAACTTCTTTAAGTTTCTCTAGGTCTGAGAATATCATTGTTGCTCGTTTGTATTCTGTGGCTCTTCTGGCAAAGCCTAATGTTAAAACGTCGATATCCATCTGGAGCCCCGAACTGGTACGAACAAAGTCGAGTAGATTTTGCTTCGCTTTCATGTGGGCTTCCCATAATTCCTCATCGGGAATAGCATCAACTCTTACGAGGAGTTCAGGTTCATTTGCCCATCGGTGAATATACTTGTCGAATAGTTTCCTAAAGTGTGAGCATGTCCAGGTGTAAGAATGGACGCCGTTGGTTATTTCTTGTATGTGATATCCTGGAAACAGTTTCCTTGAATATTCCATATGCGCTTCTGTCACACCGTTAGTGTACTTGCTTAAGTTTAAGGCCAGAAGCGTCATGTTAAATCTGTCAGGTCCGCCGTACTCTTTCAAGACTTTCTCAGGCACTTCCGTTTCAAGAACCTCCGAAAGGAGGTCGTACGAGAATTTATCAAATGCGGCAGCCACAGGAGTATGGGTAGTGAAAACACACAAGTTTTTTACTTTGTCAGCGTTCAAATCATTGTTCTTTAACAGTTCAAGGGTTAGAAGACTGGAGTGCCCCTCGTTCATGTGGTATTTTTTGACGTTGATTTTCAACGCTTCAAGGATGCGTAACCCGCCTATTCCCAAGATTATTTCTTGCTTCAATCTGTATTTTTCGTCGCCTCCGTAAAGATAATCAGTAATTTCCCTATCCTCTCGAGTGTTCCCTTCAACATCGGTCGTAAGGAACAGCACAGGAATGGTTCCGCCCGTTAAGCTATCGTGTTCATAGACCCAGACGCCAATTCTAACATCTCGCCCGTCAATTTTGATGACTGCAGTTTCTGGCAATAGTTTCATGAACTTCAAGGGATTCCATTCTTCAGGGTATTCCATTTGCCATCCATCAGGCGTTATTTTCTGTTTAAGATAGCCTTTTTTGCTGACTAGGGTTATTGCAACTAGCGGAAGTCTCAAATCTGCACTTGATCTAACCACATCACCGGCCAGAACACCAAGCCCTCCGCTGTAGGTAGGCATGTCAGTGTTTATTCCGATTTCCATGGAGAAGTAAGCAATTTTGGCGCCTTCGATGAAGCTGCTCATGCAGTACTCGCTGTCAAAATAATATTGTTTAGACAAGAAATTCGTGGTAAACTGAGTTTTAGACGGGTCTAAAGGCATTCCACACACAGGATCTTTCACACTCACACTATCACACTCCTAAAGACGATAATAATCGCATTTTTGCCAGTTATTGGCGTCTCTTGGTTAATTACTCTTATCGCACTTAGTACTAGCAAACAAGCGAGTAAAAGATTTATCTCCAAAAACAGCAGTAGTACCTGCAGCTGCTATGAGGTGGGTTTTTGTCAGCTAACGTATATTCCCATGCTTCAAAGGTTGCTGTAATCGGAACAGGATTTGTCGGATCATCGTTTGCCTATTCTCTGATGATTCATGGAACTGTGTCAGAGATCGTCCTCATCGACGTCGATAAGAAAAGAGCTGAAGGTGAGGCTATGGATCTGAATCATGGTGTATCCTTCGTTCGACCTGTCAGAGTTTGGGCTGGAGATTACCAAGATTGTCAAGACGCGGACATTGTTGTTATTACTGCTGGACTGGCCAAAAAACCGGGTGAATCACGCTTGAGCCTAGTGACTAACAATGTTGAGATTTTTAGACAGATAATCCCAAAGATAAAGGAATTCAACAGAACGGGCATTCTCTTAGTTGCTACAAATCCTGTTGACTTGATGACTTATGCGGCCTTGAAACTCTCAGGCTTTCCGTCCAGCAGAGTGATTGGTTCTGGCACACTATTAGACACGTCACGTTTGCGGTACGTGTTAGGAGAACATCTCAAAGTTGACCCCAGGAATATCCATGCCTACATTATTGGGGAGCATGGAGACAGCGAAGTACCTGCTTGGAGTTTGGCAAGTGTTGCAGGCACGAGACTTAAAGATTACAGTGCAGTCTACGGCCAAGAACTTGATGACCTATATATGAACAACATGTTCGAACAGGTGAAGAACGCAGCATACAAGATTATTGAGCTTAAGGGAAGAACGTACTACGCTATTGGGCTTGGGCTCACCAGAATCGTTGAGAGTGTAATTCGAGATGAAAACGCGATACTCACAATTTCAAGTCTACTCCACAATTATTATGGAGTGGATGACATTTGTCTCAGTGTTCCAACAATCGTGAACAGAAACGGCGTGAGAGAAGTTTTGAAGCTACCCTTGACAGATGAGGAGATTATAAAGCTTCAGAGCTCAGCATCGACGCTGAAGAATATCGTGAAGTCCCTGATTCTCTAGGTTGTGAAAATGCATGCCAGCCAACATGCGGACGTGAAAATTTTGCAAATTCTGCCAAATATCTCAGAGTTTGTATGGCGTGCACGTTATTTAGCCTTGGGCAAATGACTATATCGCACTACAACAGTAAATATGAAGGGAGGATAGAGAATTCGTGGTTAGAAGCTTAAGAGTGGTTGATTTAAGGATTATCAATGGTGAAAAGCATTATGTAGTTAAAATTCTTGATTGTGATGAAAATCCAGCCAACTGTAAAGATTTTGATAAGATTGAAATCAAAAAAATCATGAAAAAAGAAGCTTCTGAACCGCTTCTTCTATTGCGTGTAGAGTGAAATCATCGTAATCTAGGTTTAAACAAAAATGTGCGCGATAAATGCATGCATGCCATCAAATGGAAAGACGCGGAAGATCATAAACGGTGAAAGAAATGATAGGGTTAAAAAGAAATATGTGTGCGCGATAAGTGGAAAATGCTTGGACGAGTTTTGAAACTTGTTAGCTATCAAAACAGCTGTGTTTTAGCGCTGTTTCACATGCGAATTGCGCATGGCACTATCGTTTGTTGTGTGTAAGTCAAAATGGGACTATCTTTTGTCTGCCACCAATGTTTCTTTTCCATAAACTATTGCGGCTGTCAAGGGTACACTGAGATCTGTTGCTGGAGAAGCAAGACTAAAATCTGTCTTACTGTTAGATATAACAGATTTGATAGGTGAAGCTGGTTGAGGATTGGTTTTTTTGTACTAGAGTACCCCCCCAGCTCGTTGGAGGTTTGGGTACGTATGCGGAATACATAACTCGCGAGTATGTTAGGTTAGGCCACGACGTCTCTGTTTTCACTCTTAACCCAGGAAATCTCAGAACTATAGAAACCTTGGAAGGAGTCGAAGTTCATCGTCCAATCATCGCTGATGCAAGCAACGTATTTCCAATGTTCGTCACCAATGATTTGCTAAAATGGGGGACAAACATCCGGTTCTTCAACGACATTTTCATCTACAACGTCTTAAGCGCTACAAAGTTCATCAACGAGTTGATCAAGAAAGAAGGATACAAGTTCGATATTGTCTGTGTTCATGACTGGCTAAGCAGCATCGCAGGCATCATAACCAAGAACGAAACAAGAATTCCTGTGGTTTTTCACGTTCACAGCACAGAGTGGGGCAGAAGCAGAGGAGGGGGCTCTGAAGTGGTTTCTCACCTTGAGCAAGCAACAGGGCAATTGGCGGACCGGGTAATCACTGTGAGCTATGCAATGAGGGATGATCTTGTTCGTCACGGATGGGCTGAATCAAAAATCAGCGTCGTCTGGAATGGCGTAGACCCAGAACGGTATAATCCACAGAAATGCAAACGAGACTCAGTTGATGGAAAAAGAGAAAAATATGGGGTTTCTAGAGACTGGAATTTACTCTTGTTTGTTGGCAGGCTCACTTGGGTCAAGAGTGTAAGGAACCTCGTGCAAGCTATCCCAATTGTTCTAAAGGACTATCCGCAAACGAAACTTGTCATCTTGGGCAAGGGTGAAGAACAGAAAGACATAATCGAGATGGCAGCTCGGCTTCGAATTAAGGAGAATGTTACTTGTCTTTTTGAGTTTGTGCCCGAAGACGAAAGGATCCTGCATTATGCCGCTGCTGACGTCTGCATTTTTCCATCAGTTTACGAACCATTCGGCATAGTTAGCCTAGAGGCTATGTCAATGGCAAAGCCAATCGTTGTTGGTGCTCATGGAGTAGTCGGCTTTCGTGAGCAAGTTATATCCTCAGGCCCGGATCAAAATGGAATTCACGTTAATGGTGAAGATCCAGTCGACATAGCTTGGGGAATAAAAGAAGTGCTTAAGGATCCACAAAGAGCAAAAGCGTGGGGCGAGAACGGTCGCAAACGAGTGTTAGAATATTTTACTTGGAAGAAAGTTGCAGAACAAACACTAGATATTTACAAATCACTCCTTGCAACGGGGAATTGAACACTAATGATCGTTTCGTGTGAAGGTTGGCATTCACGTGCGCTGCCTGTTGAAACGAGTCATGTAAGAAGCGCGCGGTGCTGATGGGCAATCAGTCTCTGAGGGATGCTACTGAAAGTTTAGTTCAAAGCTTATTGGGACTTTTTCTCCCCATGATTGTCTCAGGGGGCATATCTTCTCGGCTTTTTCATAGATGTAGTGGGCCTTTCTCCTTTCTTGTTCATTGTCATTTTCTAGCTTCACGGTGATGAGGAAGTGTAGGTGGGTGAAGATTAGTTTTTCCAGTCCTTCAGCGTTCATTTTCACGGTGGTTTTGGTTTCCAATTTCTTGAGCCCCAGTTTAGAATTGCCCGCGATTAGAAGGAATATCGTGTTCATGCAGGAAGCAAGTGAAGCTGCGAACACCTCTTCTGGAACGCAGTATCCTTGTTTTCCGCCAAACTCAGGGGGAGGACTAACAGTGATGAAGCGCTTGCCTCTGATTGTCAGGTCGCTTTCAGTTCCGCTTTTCCAGCTGGCAGTACCTTCGAAATAGAACTCTGGCATGAACTAGCTTGCGGTGTTGCTTTTCTTAAGCTTTTTGTCTTGCACTCTTAGTGGGCGCCAAGCTAGTAGGTCTTTTCAAAAGGTGAAGAGAAAAGTTAAAACACTTCTACGCGTTTTGTCGATATGAGGGAATGGTAGTTGAAGATTATAGGCGTGGTTACAAGTGGCGGAGACGCGCCAGGTATGAACGCCGCTATTCGAGCGATTGTCCGCATTGCCTACTCACGAAATTTCAAAGTTTTAGGCTTTGAAAAGGGTTGGGAAGGCTTATTAACAAACTCGTTCAGACGGTTGACTCCTCGCTCCGTTGGTGGAATACTACATTTGGGCGGAACCATCCTTCATACGTCAAGATGCCCAGAATTCAAAAAGGATGAAGCAATCAAGAAAGCTGCCGAAACTCTTGCATTAAACAATGTCAATGGTCTCATTGTTATTGGTGGTAACGGCTCACTCCAAGGAGCTCTAGAACTAAGCAAGAAAAGCGATACATTGATCATAGGGGTTCCAGCATCAATCGACAACGACGTTTTTGGAACGGACGAAACTATAGGATTTGACACCGCAGTAAATACAGCAGTAACCGAAATCGACAAGATTCGAGACACAGCAGTTTCCCTTGAAAGAATCTTCATAGTTGAGGTCATGGGACGCACAAGAGGGATCCTTGCACTAACTGTGGGCGTCACCGTTGGAGCAGAAATGATTCTTATTCCAGAGATGAAATACGAAAATGAAAAAATCTTCACAACTATCAAAGAAACAAAAAAAAGGGGAAAAAGATCAGGCATAATTGTTGCAGCGGAAGGAATAGGAGACAACCGCCAACTTGCTAATGAAATCGAGAAAACGACGGGAGCAGAAGTGAGACTCACCGTTTTGGGCTACACACAGAGAGGCGGCAATCCATCGGCGAGAAGCAGGCTTCTGGCCAGCCTATTCGCGGACAAAGCGGTTGAACTAATATCTGAACGACGAAAAAGCATAGCGGTTGTATTGCGGCATGGCAAAATAACGAGCATTGGGCTCGAGGAATCCTGCAAGACAGAGAAACCTATTGATTTGAGCCTCCTAGACTTGGCAAGAGTATTGGCGACATAGCGTTAGTTTTTTAGACCAAGCGATCAAAATATACGAGATAAAAAGAGGCTTTCTGTTGTGGGAAATCAACCTACAAGACTTGTATACGATTAATATGCCGCTTCTTTTTGGGATAAATATCCCGTTCTTGAAACTTTTATGCATGCTGCGGATGCTTTCGTTAAACATATAGGTGGAACCGTCCAGCTATGGGCGGCCAATCGAGACTGGTTTCTTGAAGAATGGGGGAGAGACACTTTCATTTCAATCATTCATCCTATCTTGCACCTTTATGTTGATTACTATGTTTTCCCACGATTAGAGTAAGATGTCGCAGTGATAAAAGCTGTGTACACGTTTATCCTGTGGCGTTCGAACTAACTAAAAATGGGCAAACCGCGTATTTCAATTTATCTTTTGGACACTCGGGTTCGAGATTTTTATTTCACTGCCTCTAAGAGATGTTATGTCACGCGGGCTTGAATCGTAAACTCGCTGTTTGACAATGAAACAAGTTTGAAGGCATTGATCAGAAAACAGTCTTTAATAGAAGCTAAACTAATGAATTAAGGGAAGCAGTGTGACATAGAATGGGCATTTTTAGAGCTTACGACATTAGAGGAATTTACGGTAAAGACTTGACAGAAGAGATTATGACAAGAATAGGTGAAGCAGCTGGAACCTATTGCCCTGGCACCTTCACGATTGGAAGAGACTTCAGAGAACATGGAGCTCAACTCGAGGAGGCATTCGTTTCAGGATTGAAAAAGACAGGATCAAACGCCAATCTGGTCGGAACTTGTCCTGCGAGTCTCTGCATCTTCACAAACTGGAAAATGAGAAACGATATAGCCACTTACATAACCGCGTCTCATCTGCCGGCGGAGTGGAACGGCGTCAAGTTTTTCCATCAAGACGGAGTTGGCTTCTTTGAAGACGAGAACAAAAAGTTGGGCGATGTCAGCTCCTCGGGAAAGTTCAAAACAGGCACGGGATCAGCGAAGAAGCTCGAGGGAATGGACACGGAATACGCTAATTTCGTGGCTGAAAGAATAAAACCAGAGAGAATTAACGTCGTAGTCGACTTCGGAAACGGGGCTGCATGCCTGCTGGTTCCGAAGATTCTCAAGAAAATCGGTGTTAAGGCAAGTTTCCTGTTTGATTGGCCTGATCCAACGTTCTCGAACAGAGACCCTGAACCGAAACCGGAATCCTTGACCGCTCTCTGCAAGAAAGTTGTGAAAGAGAAGGCAGATCTTGGAATAGCGTACGACGGCGATGGCGACAGAGCCATTTTCGTTGATGAAACAGGCGAAGTTGTCATGACCGAACAAAGTGCAATCCTTTTCCTAAGGGACCTGATGAAAACTCAAAGAGGTCCTGTCGTCGCCAACGTAGAATGTTCAGACATCATAGAAGACGAGGTTAAGAAATACGGGGAAAAAGTGTTTCGAATACCGGTTGGCCACACGTTTCTTGTGCAGGAAACCAAGAAACACAACGCTGTTCTGGGTGTTGAAAAATCTGGGCACATATGCGTTCCAAGGTTCTTCTTGTTCGACGACGCAATAATCAACAGCCTATACATGACCGAAATAGTTTCAAGGGTAGGACAGAAATTGTCAAAGGTCGTCAAAGAACTGCCTAAAAGGCTTTTTAAAAGATTCGAAATAAGGTGCTCTGACGAAACGAAGTTTCAGGTCATAAACAAGATAAAGGAAAAAGCAATAGAAGCATACGAAAACACAATCACCATCGACGGCGTCAAAATCGTCTTTCCAGATTCCTGGGCGCTGATCAGGGCATCAAACACATCCCCGATGCTTCGCTTATCTTTAGAAGCAAGAGATCAGGAAAGGCTCGACGAACTCGAGAAAGAGATGACAAAACTGATAGACAGCGTTAACAGCAAATGTTAGTCCAATTCCACATTGATGGACGAGCAAACGCCATCCCTCAGACTTGAATCTAATAATTCAACAGCGGCTCTCAGAAAATGAAGCCGGAAAAGAGAAAACGCCCACCACATAAAGACACAGTGTCAGTTGAACTCGCTGAAGATG
>Ga0209427_10004855_pt1 | contig 15474 bp, 8 predicted proteins | sample DeeMarSWOR136_30_FD_187465 | JGI IMG/M metagenome (GOLD analysis project Ga0209427, IMG submission 187465) | Marine sediment microbial communities from White Oak River estuary, North Carolina - WOR-1-36_30 (SPAdes) (version 2) | ecosystem: Environmental > Aquatic > Marine > Intertidal zone >...
CACGCCCTTTACACGAGGGGATAGATACGCAAGGATCCCGGAGTCTATCCCACCAGAGACCAGTATGGCCTCGCCCCGGTTTCGTTCAAGGGCTTGTTGAAGTCTTTGCTTTATTTCAGACAATATAATTTCCATTAAAAATCGCCCCTTAACCCAATTAGAAAGTTTATCTTTGGTGAAGGGTAAAATGCCTTCTCAACAGGGAAACCACTAAGACTAAGAACTCCATATTCCGTGTATTCCTCGTTGGTTATATTATTGATATCCAAAAACGCGGTTAAATATTTCCAATTATATTTGAGTTTTGTGTTAAGAACGAAATAGTCTTCCTGATCGTCAAACGCATTTGAAAAATCACTTTCAAAAGGGCGTTCTCCGATATAGGTTCCGTTTACAGCAACGGTAAAGCCGCCCCCAAGAGAAAGCAGTGTATCCAGCGCTGCTTTGTGTTTAGGAACATTTGGCACTTCGTTTCCGGCAAATTGACCGTTTTTTACGGTTGCATCGGTATAGGTATAGCTTCCACTTAAAGTTACCCTTTCAAACTTGGTGGTAAGAGAGACTTCTACGCCATCTCGACGGGTTTTCCCATCCAAGTTCTCATTGCTAAAATTTGTTGGGTTATAAAAGATTTCGTCCTTTGTGTTGATTCGAAAGAGGTTTATGCTTGCATACAGGTTTTCTGTGAGGTATTGCCTGATGCCCAATTCGTAATCATCAGATCTTTGAGGCGTCAAGCCGGTGTTTATGGTATTGGTGAAAAAAGAGAAAAATTCATCCAGGACCGGATATCTGAAGCTCTGCGAAAAACTGAGATATGCATTTGAATTCTCAAGAAAGTTGTAATTGATACCAGCGGTGTACAGATCTTCATCCTCTTTTGTCTTATCAGGCGTACTGGGTTTAAATTTGAACTCTGCTCGATCATGGCGATATCCTGCGGATATAGCAAGATCTTCCAATAGATTAATCTCGTCATGAATGTAATACGCGTAATTTCCCTTTTCCAATTTGAACTCTTGGTCGGACGGAAAAAAAGGGGATATCACCTTATTCCTGATATCCTCCTCTGAATTCACAAAATCGTAACCAAGGGTTAAACTATTATTTAATCCTAACACCTTTTCCTTAAAAATAATTTGTGGTGAAAAAGTAATCGTCTCTATCTCGGTGTCACCCTCAAAGGTTCCGCCAAAAAATGAGCTAAAGAAGAATGAATCTCTTTCTCTGAAGGAAATATCCATCTTAAATAGGCTATCATTCAAGAAGAATATCTCAGAGCCCCCTTTCAAATAATAATCTTCAACATCTGCGAAGTCTTCTGGGTTTGTTGAATCCCTTCTTGATGCCCCAGCCTCAAAATCGCTTTCTTTCAGTCCGCCGGGGAGTCCGGTGTCGTCTTCGTGATAGCCGCCGCTTAAATCAAGTTTCATAAGGTCAGCAAAGCAATAACCTAGATTCAGAGCAAGGTCTTTGGCTTCAGTATCACTATTATCCCTGTAACCGTCAGAATCCAAATAACTACCTGATAAAGCATAGGATAAATCGTTTAGAGACCCGCTCACATACGCGCTGCTATTGAAAGTGTCATAACTTCCACCAGCTGCCTCTACACCTGCCCTAAACCGATCTCCTTCCTTTGTGATAATGTTAATAACACCTCCCGCTGCATTATCCCCATAAAGAACACTTCCCCTTCCACCTCTAATGATTTCAATTCTCTTGATCCTATCAAGGGGGATTAGTGTCCAATCTGAACCGCTCAGATCAGGCTGATTGATTCGCCTTCCATCAACCAACACCAATGTATTCAATCTTCCCGTCTCCCCGAATCCACGCATATCAACATTGTAACTTCGACGATTTCCTGTAATGTCGTTAACGTGAATACCCACCTGTGTCCTTAAAAGATCGGGAATATATTGAGCAGTAGAATTCTCAATATCCACTTCGGTAATAACTGTTACATTAGCCGGGACAGAAGATAGTTTTTCTTCGTATCTAGTAGCAGTCACCACCACCTCTTCCAATTCGTGTGCGCCTTCCTCTTCATTCTTGGCCAATGCCCTGTTTACTGATGATAGAACCAACAAAGACCCACAGAAAAAAACAACCAGGAGCGAAATAAAACGTTTCATAAAAACCTCCTTTCCTCCCTCGAGGATTGTTTTGAAGGGTTTAGGTTTCGTCCAGGTCTCCTGGCTTACGTTCATCCTAATCACCGCTCCTTCCCATCCCGCCTACGGCGGAACAGTGGCATGCTTGCGGCTTTCGTCCCGATCACAGTCGCGGGGCGGCGGGAGGTTTCCACTCCCTTCCCTTGAGACAAAACCAACAAAAAATCCCCAGACCGATTGGCTCAGCCTGGGGATTTCCCTTTTTTATCCTCAAACCGTCTTGTGTCCACAACCCGGCACGCGAGGCCGTGATACACTATTGTTTTTGTGGCAGGTTTTCTGGCTCCCCCGCCCTTTTAGCGACCTTCCCATCCCGATTCATTGGAACAGTGGTATATGAATGCTAAAAGGGTTCCCTTTTCTTGACAAAAAAGGGCGGGGTTACAGCGGCGGGCCCGCTCCCGATTCTAACGGGATTCCCTATCAAGCCCCAGAGGGCACCATAGCCCTTTTATGCGAAAGTACCTGCTGGTGTCAAGGGGAAAGGTTGTAAACCGACCGGGAGCCGTGTGATCCAGGACAAATTAGTGGATGCTAAGACCGTGCGCGTTCATAATGAAAGCTATGGTGAGCTTATCCCGGCTCAGGCCCTCACTATCCAGACGCACCTCGTCCCTGGGATTGATTTTATCAGCTGCAATCGGGAAAGCCGATAATACCGTATCTCCTGCGTTGCCTGGCCGCCGTATATTACTTTGGCAGGCGGGTCAAGGGTTCGTCCCGAGCTTGTCGAGGGGCTTCATGTGTGACGCCTTGGATGTGCGGCATCCTCGACTTTTGCAACGTTAGGGTAAAGCGGCGGTGTTTGCGGCATTAGCCTTGAGAAGGTGCGTGGTTTCTGATAATCTTCAAAATCTCCATAAAAGGATGCCACAACTCATGCAGAACCAGGCCATCCAGATAAAGGGCGCCCGGCAAAACAACCTCAAGAACCTGGACCTGAGAATCCCTCTGAATCATATCACCGTAGTCACAGGCGTGAGTGGTTCGGGAAAGTCTTCTCTTGCCTTTGATACCCTCTATGCAGAGGGCCAGCGCCGCTATGTGGAGACCTTTTCTCCATATGCGCGGCAGTTCATGGACCGCATGGATCGGCCCGATGTGGATCGCATTGAGGGAATCCCGCCGGCTATTGCCATCGACCGAAAAGACCCGGTACGTACCTCTCGCTCCACCGTGGGCACCATGACCGAGATCACGGACTATGTAAAATTACTATATGCCCGCCTGGCGCAACTTCATTGCAAGGGTTGTGGCAAACCCGTAGTGGCTGAAACCCCGGACCACGTATGGAACGTCTTGCACGATTTCCCCAGAGGGTCTGAAGTGGTGATCACCTACCCCTTGACCATCAGGAACACTCCTCGAGACAAAGTGCGGAGGGGATTGGCCCAGATGGGATTTGACCGCTTTTTTGTAGACGGTGAGGTCAGATCCGTGGAGGACTGGGAGGCAAACGATGACATAGAAAAACTTCACATTGTGGCAGACCGGCTCTTGTTGCGCCCCAGGGATCGGAAGCGGATCGTGGGTTCCTTGGAGCAGGCCTTCCGCTTTGGAGGGGGAAACCTGGATGTGTGGATTAGACCTGACCAGCGTCTTTCTTTCAGCAACACCCTGGCATGTGCCGACTGCGGAATCCCCTACAGGCCACCGCTACCCAACCTTTTTTCTTTCAACAGCCCTGTCGGGGCCTGCGAAAACTGCCGTGGGTTTGGCCGTACCATTGATATGGACCTCGGCCTCATCATTCCGGAGCCGACGCTCTCTCTGGAGGAAGGAGCCATCAAGCCATGGGGAGATTGGCTAGATCACCGTATGGAATTTGAGGACATGATGGCCTTCTGCCGGCGCAAGAAAATTCCCACAGATATCGCGTTCCAGGATCTCACAGAGCCCCAAAAAAAGGCGATTATTGAAGGGACCCCCAGCTATTATGGGGTCCGAGGATTCTTCAGGTGGCTTGAGTCAAGGACCTACAAGATGCATGTGCGGGTCTTTCTTTCCCGATACCGCAGCTATAAGGTTTGTCCGCTTTGCGCTGGCACCCGGTTCAAGGGAGAGACTCTATTATATCGGCTGGGGGGTTTCAACATCGGCCAGGTCTATGCCCTGAATGTTGATGAGGCGAGCATGTTTTTTGAAACACTCCATGTGCCCCCCAGGGATGAAGCCGGCCGGCTCGTCCTGAGTGAAGTCTGCAGCCGGCTAAGATACCTTCGGGACGTGGGGCTGGGGTATCTCACGCTGGACCGGCAATCCCGAACCCTTTCAGGAGGTGAGGTACAGCGCGTTGCGCTGGCTTCAGCCCTCGGCTCCTCCCTGGTCAATACCCTCTATATCCTGGATGAGCCGAGTATCGGTCTTCATCCCCGGGACAACCACCGCCTCATCAACATCATGAAAGGGCTCAGGGATCTCCAGAACACCCTGGTCGTGGTGGAACACGACCCCGAAATCATCAGTCAAAGCGACTTCATGTTGGACCTGGGACCAAGGGCTGGGGAGCAAGGCGGCCAGATTATGTATTTTGGCCCCACGAGCAGCGTAAACGGCTCTTTGACGGGGCAGTACCTGAAAGGTGAGCGACACATCCCCATTCCCGAGAGGCGCCGCAAACCCAAAGAGGGCCAATGGTTAACGATCGAGGGGGCTGCCGAGCACAACCTCAAAGAGATCGATGTTCACATCCCCCTTGAGCTTTTTGTCTGTCTGACCGGCGTCTCTGGCTCAGGCAAATCCACCCTGGCCGAAGATGTTCTGCTCAAGGCCATCAAATGGACCAAGTGGGACCCTCAGGGCCGACCCGGTCGCCACAGGGCACTCAAAGGTTTGGAACATATTGTGGATGCGGTGCTGGTAGACCAGAGACCCATAGGACGGACGCCCAGGGCCAACCCCTTAACCTACACCAAGGCCGCAGACCCAGTCCGCCGTCTCCTGGCCGACACCCCTGATGCCCGAGCAAGGGGTTTTGGCCCCGGCTATTTCTCTTTTAACGTGTCCGGGGGCCGCTGCGAGACCTGCCGAGGAGAAGGTTTTAAAAAGGTGGAGATGCAGTTTCTCTCCGATGTCTTCATCACGTGCCCTGACTGCGGCGGCAAGCGCTTTAAAAGAGATCTCCTGGAGGTCGCCTACAGGGGCCGGAACATACACGATATCCTTTCCATGACGCTTAATCAGGCCCTCACCTTTTTTGAAGACCAACCCAAAGTTAAGGCCGCCCTTGAGCCTCTCGCCGACGTGGGTCTCGGCTACATGCGGCTCGGCCAGCCAATAAACACCCTCTCAGGAGGTGAGGCCCAGCGTCTCAAGCTTTCTCGATATCTGAAGACCGGTGAGGGCAGACCGCGGCTTTTCATCTTTGACGAACCAACCACCGGGCTCCATTTTGACGATATAGAAAAACTTCTGTCCGCCCTCCGGAGGCTCGTCAACGAAGGGAATACCGTGCTGGTCATCGAGCACAACATGGACGTAGTCAAGACCGCAGACTGGGTCATCGACCTTGGTCCTGACGGCGGGGGTGCCGGAGGCGAGGTGGTTGTGGCAGGCCCGCCGGAAGAGGTGGCAGACCACCGGCAATCTCATACCGGGCGTTTCCTAAAGGCATATTTGGCTAGCCGAGGCCGATTGAGGCCAGGCGCAACAATCACCCCCACCCAAACCCTCCCCCTTCAAGGGGGAGGGCAGGGTGGGGGTCCGGCCAAAAGCTTACCTGAGGCCATTGCCATAAGCGGTGGCCGGGAACACAACCTGAAAAACGTAAGCCTTTCTATACCGCGCAACCAGCTTGTGGTGTTCACAGGTGTTTCCGGCTCAGGCAAATCGACCCTGGCCTTTGACATTCTGTTTGCCGAGGGTCAGCGCCGTTACCTGGAAAGCCTTGCCCCCTATGTGCGACAGTATGTGAGGGTCCTTGAGCGGCCAGAGGTCGATGTTGTATCCGGACTTCCACCCACCGTGGCCATTGAGCAGCGCATTAGCCGTGCCAGCCGTCGTTCCACTGTGGCAACCCTGACCGAGATCTACCATTTCCTCAGGCTTCTATACAGCAAGCTCGGCACTCAGCACTGCCCGGGATGCGGCCGCAGGTTAACAGCCCAGACCAGGGAGGCCGTGGTGGATCAGGTGCGGGATCGCTACGGGAAAAAGCGCGCCATTGTTTTGGCACCCAAGGTGGTCGGACGCAAAGGTTTTCACAAGGATCTGCTGGCCCAGGCCCGGCGCAGGGGTTATCGAGAGGCCCGCATTGACGGCACGCTGACGATCCTCAGGGAAAACATGGCCCTGAGCCGATATCACGAACACAGCATCGAGCTTGTGGTGGGACGGCTTCCAATAAAAGATCTTGAAGGGGTCGTGGCCCGTGGCCTGGAAGAGGGGGGCGGCAACCTTCTGGTCACTGACCGTAAAGGTAATGAAGAAGTCTTTAGCCTACAGGGCATGTGCCCTGCCTGCGGTATGGGCGTACAAGCCCTGGATCCGCGACTCTTTTCTTTCAATAGCAAGCACGGGTCGTGCTCGGTGTGTGACGGGTTGGGTGTGACAGAAGATCTGTATGAAGATGAATACAGGGTCTGTCCTGAATGTGGCGGAAGCCGCCTGAAACAGGAGGCCTTGGCTGTGAAAATCGGGGGCTATTCCATCTGGGACCTGGTGCAGCACCCGGCCAGCCAGGTATATAAGATTCTTAAGGGGTACTCTTTTAGCCGAGAAAAAGCACCTTTGGCCAAGCCGATTCTGGCTGAGATCCTGACACGCCTTTCCTTGCTCAATCGGCTCGGGTTGTCCTATCTTGCCCTCAGTCGAAGCGGTGATACGCTATCTGGCGGGGAGGCCCAGCGTGTCCGGCTGGCAGCCCAGCTTGGATCGAATCTGACTGGAGTTTGTTATATCCTGGATGAGCCCACGATCGGGCTCCACGCAAGAGACAACCGGATGCTGCTTGATGCTCTCAGGGAGCTTAGGGAGCGCGGCAACTCGATCCTTGTGGTGGAGCATGATGAGGAGACCATACGGGAGGCCGATTACATCATCGACCTTGGTCCTGGAGCTGGCCAGGAAGGGGGGCAGGTCGTGGCCTGTGGCAAATTGGCCGATCTGAAGAAAGTTTCCTCGTCTGTCACAGGGGCCTCGTTTGACGGGCATCCTCACCGAATCACCTCTCGACTCAGACCCTATAAGGAGCGCCCATGTCTCAAGATTGTGGGTGCTGTCGAGTACAATCTAAAAGGGATCAATGTCGATTTTCCTCTGGGTACTTTGATCTGTGTCACTGGGGTTTCGGGCTCTGGCAAATCCACCCTCCTCAAAGAGACGCTGTATAAGGGAGTGCGGAACATGTTGCTGAAACAGCGGCATGATGCCGGTCGCTGCAAGGGGATCGAGGGGTGGGAGGCCCTCGATCGAGTGCTGGAGGTGGATCATAGTCCTATCGGCCGTACTCCCCGGTCGGTGCCCGCTTCATACGTGGGTTTCTTGTCGGAAATACGAAAGCTCTTTGCCTTGACACCGGAGAGCCGGGCACGAGGATACAAGCCCGGACGTTTTTCATTCAATGTGGCCGGCGGGCGGTGTGAGGCCTGCAAGGGGCACGGCTCCCTGAAGGTGACCATGAGTTTCCTCCCTAATGTCTATATTTACTGTGAGGTCTGCGAGGGCCGGCGATTTAATCAGGAGACCTTGGATATCATCTACAAGGGAAAAAACATCTCAGAAGTCCTGGAGCTCACTTTTGATGAGGCAAGAAACTTCTTTGCTGCCGTGCCTTCTATTCGCCGGGCTGTCCAGGTGGTCTGCGACATTGGCCTCGGTTATTTGCGCCTGGGACAACCCAGCCCTACCCTGTCTGGCGGCGAGGCCCAGCGCATCAAGCTGGCCCAAGAACTGGCCAAACCTTGCCGAGGCCGCACTCTTTACATCCTGGATGAGCCTACTACAGGGCTGCACCTGGCTGACGTCTCCAGGCTTGTCAATGTCTTGCAGGCCTTAGTGGACCAGGGAAATACCGTGGCTGTGATTGAACACAACATGGAGATAATAAAGGAGGCCGACTACATCTTTGATCTTGGCCCCGAAGGGGGCGACCAAGGAGGACAGGTAATGGCAGCAGGAACCCCAGCAGAACTTATAGCCCGCCAGAAGGAATCTCACACAGCTCGCTATCTTAAGAAATACCTTAGCATATAGCAAGAACGGAATTTCTTATGGGCACCGGTTCTTTTATCAGAATTCCTGTATATGCTTGGCTTTTGGGGAGACCTTTGGTAATTGTCTTACGGATCCCAATGTCTGTTCGCCAGGATGGTAGGAGAAAACCTCGTTATTCTCAAGGGCTGTAGATTATGAAAAATGGAATTACTGTTGGTGACCGTCCTCAATGGAATACGCACATCGGGTTCCTGCTTGCTGCTATCGGTTCAGCAATCGGTTTGGGCAATATCTGGAGATTCCCATACCTTTGCTACAAAAACGGCGGCGGAGCCTTTCTTATCCCTTATTTTCTGGCTCTTGTCATTGTGGGCATCCCCTTTGTCATTCTAGAGGTCGGTCTCGGACATAAGATGAGAGGTTCTGCCCCAGCCAGTTATGCTAGGGTGAGTACTCGCTGGGAGTGGTTGGGCTGGTGGCAGGTCATGTTCGTGATGTTCGGAATAGTGCTTTACTACAGTGTCATTGTTGCCTGGTGTCTTTATTACTTTCTTTTGTCGTTTGGCCTGAATTGGGGGGCAGATCCTAACACTTTTTTCTTCAACGATTTTTTGATGAAGAGCGAGACCCCTTTTGAACTCGGAAACATACGGTTGCCGATCCTCTTTTCTCTGGCTATTGTATGGTTTCTAAACTGGTTCATTATATATAGAGGCGTAGTAAAGGGACTGGAGAGAGCAAATAAGCTTTTCATGCCGCTCTTATTCTTACTGATTCTTATTCTCGTGGGATGGAGTATCAGTCTACCCGGTTCCTCCGAGGGGATTGGTGTATACCTGAAGCCTGATTTCGAAAAATTGAAAGATATAGGGGTGTGGATAGATGCTGTTTCGCAAATATTTTTCTCCTTGAGCATTGGCTTTGGTATCTTGATTGCCTATGCCTCTTATCTGCCTAAGGAGAGTCAAATAGTCAAAGACTCTGTAACAATTAGTATTGCCAACTGCTCTTTTTCATTAATAACAGGTATCGCGGTATTCTCCGTACTCGGGTACATGGCCCATAAGCTTTCCCTTCCGATCGATAAAGTGGTGAGTGAATCAATCGGTCTTGCGTTTGTTGTTTTTCCCAAGGCAATAGGAATGCTTCCTGCTTTTTCTCAACTGTTCGGAGTACTTTTTTTCAGTTGTTTGGTAATTGCAGGATTGTCTTCTTCGGTTTCTATTCTGGAAGCCTTTACTTCAGGTACCATTGATAAATTCCATTACTCGCGCAAGACGGTAGCCTCTGTGCTCGCCGTTGCGGGATTTTTCGGAAGTACAATATTTACGACTCAGGGAGGCATCTTCTGGCTAGATATCGTAGATCACTTTCTCACTCAATATGGATTGGTTTTGGCAGGAATCCTGGAATGTATTCTCATCGGCTGGATTTACAAGTCTTACGTCCTGAGAGAACATATTAACAGTGTTTGCCAATTGCAGTTGCCTTCGTGGTGGGATTATGCAGTGAAAATAGTAATTCCTGTAACCTTGGCAGTAATACTTTTTAATGGCTTCGTTAAAGAAATAGCCAGCCCTTACGAGGGGTACCCGTGGCTCGCAATAGTTCTCATCGGAAGAGATTGGGTAATATTTACTCTCTTTTTTGCTGTCATTGTTGCTGCCAGACCCTGGAAGGACTATCAAGAAAAACCTTCCGGTGCGAAAAGAGTGAAGCCTGAGTCCTACATCCCGTGATGTCCTTTGGTGTAAGGTCCTTGGACTTTTAGCTCGATTTGACAGGCGTTCAAAAGCCTGGTACAAATCTTGTAGGAGTTTAGCCTTATGAAAAAACCCGGATTTTGCTCACTCCTGTGAGCAATTTTGGGATTTTCGATTCGCCCGGCTAAATTGCAAAAACCCGGGCTAACGCCCTCAAACAGTTTGCAATTCTTAACGCCAGGCTAATCGTAAATCTTTTTCCAAAATTGCTCAATGTCGTTCGCAAAACAGGGTTCTTGAAAGCACTAAAGTGTTACCAAGTCTTACAAAATAGATGGATTTGCAACTCATGATAGGTTGGTCGCCATGAAGAGGATAGGCATCGTTGTCAAGGACCAAGAGGAGGCTATTGATAAGGCCAGGGAACTGGAGACCTGGTTGAAGGCAAAGGGGATTGATGTTCTCACCAGACAGAATGTTCCCGCACCCATCACCTCGAAAGAGTATCTGGTCGAAAATATTCCGAAGGCCCCCTCGGATCTTTGCTGTATTGTCGTATTAGGCGGGGATGGGACATTTCTGAGCGCCGTTCGATGGATCCAAGATACTGGCATTCCGGTTCTGGGGGTGAACCTGGGGGCTTTTGGCTTCCTGACTGAGAGCCCGGCTGAGCGGCTCTTCCCGATCATGGAAGATATCGTCAATGATGCATTTACTGCTGAAGAGAGGATCTTATTGTCCGCAGAAGTTTTGCGAGATGGACAGCGAATTGCCTCCCAGACCGTTCTGAACGACGTGGTGGTCAACAAGGAGGCCTTAGCGCGGATAGCCCACATACGTACCTATATTGATGATGACTACCTGACCACCTTCAAGGCGGATGGACTGATTGTGGCAACGCCTACAGGATCGACCGCATATTCGCTTTCAGCAGGTGGGCCGGTCATCTATCCCTCTCTCAGGACGATCATACTCACCCCGATATGTCCCTTTACCTTGACCAATCGTTCCCTGATTCTGCCCGATACTGCGACTATCAAGATCAAGCTAGATGAGCGGGATTCGAGCGTCTTTTTGACCTTCGACGGCCAGGTAGGGCTTCACGTTACATACCAAGATTCCATTGCTATCCAAAAGGCCCCCCATACGATTCATATGATCAGGACACCCGGCCTGAGCTACTATGACGTGCTGAAGACCAAGCTGAGATGGGGGGGGCGATAGCCCCTGGGGACCCTTTCCGTTTGATTGCAGGATCAACTTAACCAATTGTAATAATAACATTTTGCCTTGAGACAGCTCCTAACATGCCAATATGTTTGTAAATGCTGACAAGTTGGCAAGATTCTTGCATATTCTCACTGGCATTTTTGGGGATAGTTCAATCCATATGTTAGGAGGACCCATATGAACAAAGCGTATCTGATGCAGGACTTAACAAAGGAAGAATCACAAACGATGTCATCGAGGATACAACATAATATTATCAAACCGAATCTGTGTGTCTTGACTAAAAAGAAAGAGCTATCAGGTCGAAGGAAGCATAGGCGATTCCAGGTCCAAGACACTGCATTTGTTGTGCTCAGGGCTCCTTGGCCTCATTCTACCAAAGTGGGGCAAATTATAGATATCAGCAGGCAGGGGCTTGCGTTTCGTTATATTGCTGACGAAGGGCGGTCAAACGGATCATCTGAGTTAGAGATAGTATCGGCCGATCACAGTTTCTATTTGGATAAGGTACCGTTTAAGACCATTTCGGATTCCAAAACAGATAAGGATGTCCCTTTCAGTTCTATAGAAATGAGGCGAAGTGGAGTGCAATTTGGGGATTTGACGCCCAATCAGATATCTCGGCTGGAATATTTCATCTGGAATCACGCTACAAGTGAGGTCTAGATAAACCTGAAAACAGGAGAATCCATCCACGTAAGACCCAATAAGCTCCTCTTTTTCAAATGCGGAAAGGAGTTGAAAGAGAGGGTCGATTATGAACAAACCAAAACTGATGGTCTCGTAAAAACTCAATTTTACTCACTCCGTGAGCATTTTGGGCGCACTCAAGATGTTCAGCTAAAATGCTAAAACTCGGGCTACCGCCCTCAAACAGTTAGCATTTCTTGACGCTGAACAGATTGAGTGCTTTTTTCCCAAAATGCTCAATGTCATTCGCAAAAGACTTTTTACGAAACCGTCAAAAATAAGAAGGGAGGAAAGCGGTCATGAAAAAGCTTAAGAAAGATCTACGGGGAGTATTGAAATCTCTAAAGACACTCGCAAGGAAGACGGAAAAACTGGTAAAGGTAGTTGACAAGCTTGAAAAGGCTCAAGCTGTTGGCAAACGGAAACCCAAGGCCAAGAAGGCTATAACCACAAGAAAGGCCAAGGCTAAGAAAAAGGCTCCTGCAAAGAAGAAGGGTGCTATCAAGAAAACCATTGCGTTGAGTGCCACTGACCAAGTTGTCAAGATTATCAAGAGGTGGAAGAAAGGCGTTGGTGTCCCCACGCTGATAAAAAAGACCGGATTTGAAGATAAGAAAATCAGGAATATCCTCAACAGGGCGTCAAAGCAGGGCAAAATCAAGAGAGCTGGCAGGGGGATTTATATGGCGGGCAAGGTATAACAGCTCCCGCAAGGCGCCAAAACCGAAGCCTCGGCTAATTCTTGGGTAGGGCAACCTTCAATACTTCATCCATGGTCTCGACGAAATGGAACCGAGTCGCCTTACGTACTTTCTTAGGCACATCTTCAAGGTCCTTCTCGTTCCACTTTGGTAGTATGATCCTCTTGATCCCGGCGCGGTGAGCGGCAAGCACCTTCTCCTTGATTCCCCCAACTGGAAGGACCTGTCCCCTCAAGGTAATTTCACCGCTCATGGCCAGGTCACTGACCACTGTCTTTTCAGTAAGGATGGAGGCCAGGGCGGTTAGCATGGTGACCCCGGCTGACGGGCCATCCTTGGGAATGGCTCCGGCTGGAACGTGGATATGAATATCCTGGTTATCGTAGAAGTCTTCGGAGATGTCCATCTCTTTTGCATGGGAACGAATAAAGCTGAGGGCCGCCGTGGCAGATTCCTTCATGACGTCGCCGAGCTGGCCGGTCAGGGTCAAACCCTGTTTACCTTTCATCTTGGTCGCCTCCACAAAGAGAAGGTCTCCACCTGCCTGGGTCCAGGCCAAACCCGCTGCCACACCAGGCGCTGATATCCGCTCGCTCATCTCGGAACGAAATCGGACAGGTCCCAAGAATTTATGGAGGTCTCTTACCTTGACGTGTGCGGGCCCTTTGGCTCCTTCCGCCACTTTGCTGGCCACGCCGCGACATATGGTGGCTATCTCTCGTTCAAGATTCCTTAAACCGGCTTCGCGGGTGTAGCCGGATATGACGCCTCTGATGGCGCCTGCCGTGATGCTAAGCTGTTCGGGTGTGAGACCATGTGCTTCCAGCTGACGGGGGATCAGATAACGTTGAGCGATTTTCACCTTTTCGTTTTGCGTATAGCCCGGTAAGTCCAACTCCTCCATGCGGTCTCGAAGGGCCGGGGGGATGGTGTCCAAAATGTTGGCGGTAGTAATAAACATTACCTTGGAAAGGTCAAAAGGGACATCGAGGTAATGATCGGAAAAGGAAAAGTTCTGCTCCGGATCAAGCACCTCCAGGAGGGCTGAAGAAGGGTCACCACGAAAATCAGCGCCGACTTTGTCGATTTCATCCAGCATGAAAACAGGGTTATTGCTCCCTGCTCGCCTGATCCCCTGGATGATTCGTCCCGGCAGGGCCCCCACATAGGTCCGACGGTGGCCACGTATTTCGGCCTCATCCCGCACTCCGCCCAGCGATATGCGGAAAAACTTTCTCCCCAGTGCCCTGGCAATGGAGCGCCCCAGGGAGGTCTTGCCCGTGCCGGGTGGGCCTACAAAGCAGAGTATTGGACCTTTGGAGTCGGGCTTTAGCTTGCGAACAGCCAGGTACTCTATAATACGCTTTTTGACTTTCTCAAGATCGTAATGGTCTTCATCCAAGACCTTCTGGGCACTCTTTATATTTAAGACGTCTTCCGTACCTTCATTCCAAGGAAGGACGGTCAACCAGTCCAGGTAGGTGGAAGCCACAGTGTACTCGGCTGAAGACGGATGCATGCGCTCCAGGCGGTCCAGTTCCCGCTCCGCTTCTTTCCTGGCTTCCTCTGGAAGGTTCTTCTCCGCGATCTTGGCCCGGTACTCCTCAATCTCTACCTTGCTTTCATCCTTTTCACCCAGTTCATCCTTGATCGCCTTAAGCTGTTGCCGCAAGTAGAATTCCCGCTGGGCCTTGTCCATGTCCTGTTTTACCTGAGACTGGATCTTCTGTCCCAACTCAAGGACTTGAAGCTCTCGGTTTATCAATCGGGTGACCTCTCTCAGGCGTTCCTTCACGTCTTGAGTATCAAGGATCGTTTGCTTTTCCTCCTTGCTTATGTTCAGGCTCGATGCAATGAGGTCTGCCAGCATGCCGGCGTCATCAAGCGATCTAGCCAAGGCGCCTAACTCCCCTGGAAGGTAAGGAGAAAGCTTTAAGACCCTTTGGAACAGGCCCCCCAGATTGCTCGTCATGGCATCCACTTCGATGTCCTTGGTGGTCTGCTCAGGGATGGATGCAATCCGGGCGCTAAGATACGGCTTGTCTGAAAGGTATTCCTTAATTCGAAACCGGCAGATGCCTTGAACAAGAAGTTGGGTCCCTTTCTCATCAGGTTTGGACATCTTCAGGATTAGGGCGACGGTGCCCACGTTATAAAGGTCCTCCGGTTTGGGGGAAACCTTCAGGTCCTTCTTCTTGGCAACCAGGATCCCGATGCGGCGGTCTTTGCCCATGGCCTCATCGACCAATTTTTGGGATTCCTCTCCATGGACCACAAGAGGAAGAACCATTCTGGGAAAGAGTGTCAGATCTATGACCGGCAAGATCGGCAAGATCTCTGGAACTTTGGCTGTTTCATCCCTTGTTGGGGAAGCATGGTTATCGTGTTCTGCCTCCATGACTATATCTCCTAATTCTGCGTCTCGTGGTTTCTGCAACAATTACATTCCTCCGAAGGGGGATTCTCTACGGGGCTCAGTCTCTAAATACATAATCTATCCATCCTGAATATGAATCTGACGGACCTGCTCGCGGGGCTGCTTTGCCATGGTGATCTTCAGAAGACCGTTAGCATAGGATGCTTTGACTTCCTCGGGGTTTATTGGCACTGGCAGGAGGAAAATCCTTTCAAACTTACCATAGGCAATCTCGGCCAGATGGTATTTCATACCTGGAACACGGGCGGTTTCCCGCCTCAAGCCCGTTATCTTTACAGCCTTTGGTTCAAGTTCCACTTCCAGGTCTTCCTTATCCACGCCAGAAATCTCTCCGACAATAATGATCTCATTGGGCGTTTCATACATGTCCATCTGAGGCCGCC
>Ga0209427_10004857_pt1 | contig 15471 bp, 14 predicted proteins | sample DeeMarSWOR136_30_FD_187465 | JGI IMG/M metagenome (GOLD analysis project Ga0209427, IMG submission 187465) | Marine sediment microbial communities from White Oak River estuary, North Carolina - WOR-1-36_30 (SPAdes) (version 2) | ecosystem: Environmental > Aquatic > Marine > Intertidal zone >...
CAGTCCTATTATATTTATTATGAGAGTAATGTCAACCTAACTAAACATCACTTTACTTCACAATTATGTTCAAAATGGAGTAAACAAGGGAACCATTTTTAGAGAATAGGATAACCCCTTGACAAAAGTTAGGCATAGTAGTAATGTAAGAACGGTTCTGGAAATCCGGAGCCATTGATATTTTGGGAGAGGTTGTCAACCTGATTTTTCAAGTAATGTCAACCTGATTATTTAAAAACTTAAAAAATACTAGGTCGATTCTAGCTTCAAAGACGTCCTGAAAATAGGAAAAATGTTAGCCTGACTTTTAATCAGGGTGTCACAGGTTCGAGACCTGTACGGCCTACACTCACTTCTTTCATCATCTTCTAACGGATTTCTAACCAATGCTTTCTTGTTTTGTTTTTGTGATGCTTTCTCTTACATCAAATCCATCGTATCCGCTGGGGCCCGTAGATCGCCCTCCCAGTGATTGTAGACGGTGAGAGCCACCATTTCACTAGCATGTCCGAGAACACGGCTGATAACCTCTACCGGTTGTCCGGCTTTTCGTTGCAATGTGGCGTAGGTGTGGCGTAAGTCATGTAGCCTCAAATGACATAAACCTGCCCGTGCCACAATCTTGCTGAAAGTATGGCTTACAGTATTCGGATTCAGAGGCGTACCATCTGCATGGCTGAACACGAAATCATCATCGGTTAGAGCTTTTCCCAGTATTATATGCTCTTCTTCCCGTTCGACTTTATGCTGACGCAACAATATAGCCAAGGATGGCGGTAAGTCGACAGGACGTCGACTACGAGAAGTCTTCGGCTCTTTAATTATAATTGTGCCATCATCCAGTCTATGAAGACTATGAGCTACATAGATACAAGCCAAATCAATATCTAAATTCTTCCATTTAAGCGCCAAGAGCTCACTTCTGCGCAGACCCGTGAGTAAAAGCGTATGGTAGAACAGATAATAGCTGCTTCCTTTTATGGCGCTTATTAGTTGAGTAACATCCTCTAGACCAATAGAGGGGATATCTTTTCGCCCCGGTCGTGGTGGACTCACTCCTTTACACGCATTAACCGCTATTAAACCCATTCTTATGGCATCATCCAGGGATTTACTCAAAATACGATAGTGATACTGCACGGTGCGACTACTGAGACCACCGATCCTGTGTCTACGTCCTTCTGATAGCGCTTTTGATATGTAATTCTGAATGTGATGAGGCCGTAGCTCGGTAAGACGTGTCCCTCCCAGATCAGGGATAATATAGCATCTTAATTCCTGTTCATAGCTTTGCTTGGTCTTCGGTGATAGATTGCTTGCCACATAGCTATCGAGCCATTGCCTCAACCAGGCAGCCACGGTTAGCTGCTTTGGTTGCTTGATAAAGGTGCCTTTCTCAATATTTAATAGCAATTCAGCCAGTCGATGCTGTGCGTCCTTCTTACCCCCAACAATGGTTTCAAAATGCCGTAGGCGCTTATTTATCGAAGGGTCTCTGCCAATATCGATGGTAATCTCCCACTTACCCTTAGACCGTTGCCGAATGTACCCCTTCATAATGTCTAATTCTCCTTTAATTCAAATGGCAGCAGTGACGATTCTGGTAATGTATCCTGCCCCTCTTTCTCTTTGCGATATTTGTCAATGAAGTTCCAGAACTTTTCACTTCCAAGCGTGGTCTCCATTATTGTAAACATCCAGTGCCAGCCAGAGTACTCTACATTTTCACCGGCAGCCCTCGACTTTATTAAGCGGGGTAACAGATCTTTCGAAGCACTTTCAAGTGCCTGCCTTTTAATATTCTCGGCCTGTTTGGCGGCTTTCTCTCGTAAAGCAACTTCTATTAACTCATTGTCGCCACCCTTCAGCCAGTTTAACATTATGCGTGTGGTGGGCGGCTCAATATTATATTTCTCTTTTATTGCTTGCCTTATCTCCGCCCATTTAGCCCCATCGCGACGCATACTGACTGAGAGGATCTTTACATTCAATGGATACTTCTTCATTATTTGCCTCCATCAACTATTGACTATTTCTATATCAGGTAATATAATATTTATTATGAGAACATAATGCCTCGATTATCAAAAATATTCTATAGGAAACATGCATATTATATAACTTCCTGTTCCTTTTGTCAAGGGGTTTTTTAATGATACGGAAAGAAAAAGGTCAAGCCACCCATTCTCTCTGCATCAGTATACCTGAGGCGGCCAAGTTGCTGGGCATATCGCGCAATACCGGTTACGAAATGGCACGAATGGGCCAACTTCCAACTATAAGGTGCGGGCAGCGGCGGTTAGTGGTTCCTAAATCTGCCCTTATGAAAATGTTACAGGAGGCAAACCAAGGAAATGAAAAAAGGGGTGAGTAATCAGAAAAAATCACCGTCACGTGAAAGGTACGAACAGGAAAATCCCACAGTCAGTGCTCGGGTGTCTAAAGAAACACGAGATAAGCTTCTTGAAGTGCTGCCAAAACTGGGTATGAGCCTGTCGGACGCGTTTAAAGTTCTCGCTGGTGAGCTTGAAGTCAAGGCGGGACCAATCGATGAGGCAAGGCGACAGGGTTATGAAGAGGCTAAGAAGCTCTACATGGTTACTTACCAGTGTTTCATATGTGGAAAGCCTCTCGTAATAACAAGTCCTGAAACCAAAAGGGTTGTCAGTAAATTTTTGACGACGCATGGTTGGGGTCATAAGAAATGTATCGAACAGATGGGACGTACCTAATTTTCAGTCTGGATAGTTAAGGATGTAACCTATGGCCAAGGTGTATCTTGAGCCAGCAGAAATAGAGAAACTGGAAGATGCCGCTCAGTACTTGAGAGATAGGCTTCTAATCCGGCTTCTGTTCCACCTTGGCTGTCGTGTTAGTGAGGTTTTAGGAATTACCGTTGGGGATATTAACTTTAGCCAAAAAAAGGTAACCATATAGAGGTGGTTTCTTAAGACCATTCGGCTGCGGCTGGTTTATCAGGGAATTTCTTCTGGGTAAGGGTCCCGAAGGCTCAAAGGCAATCAACCCTGACCGTGGTGCCCCACAGGCCGACATCAACTACGAGTACAAAGAGGCTCTGGCAAGGGCAACTGCCCGGGAACACGCCGAGAGGGTCATTAGTCGCATGGTGGTTGGCGGCGTCGATGTCACCGAAGAAGAAGCCGAAAAGATTTACCAGCGAGAGTTGAAAAGGGTATCACGTAAATTTACCCACATGCGGTATCACTCATTCCTGATGTACTTTGGGGTACTTAAGCGTCTCGGCTGGGTGGAAACCACTAACGAAACTGAGCCATCGTCTATTCAAGATAACTATCCCCCCGCTCCACAGCGAGTATACTACCGTCTCACAAAAAATGGGGTGGAGGCAGGTGAGGAGCTCTGGTCAAATCCTCTATTCACGTTATATCCAGAAATTGGTATTAGCCACACCAAGAAACTTGATTAGCTGGGTCCGGCAGAGTCCGTTGACACTTTCTCACTTCTTCAAATGTCCCAAAATACTTGATTATTGGATGAAGAAAACGTATTTCACATAATTGCCATTTATCTAGTCAATTCAGAGTTGCCTCTCTTATCATACGGTGCCCTTGTACTCCATACGCATAATAATTTCATCCTGAATTGGCTTACCCAACTGTACGAAATAGGCACTGTATCCAGCTACTCTGATAATCAGGTCACGGTGTTTCTCCGGATTTTTTTGGGCCTCCAGTAACGTTTCCCTATTGACAACATTAAACTGGACGTGCTTGCCTCCAAGGCTAAAATATATCTTTATCAGGTCTGAGAGCTTCTTAAGGTCCTCCGGTGTCTTCAAGGCTGAAGGATGGAACTTCATATTTAACAAGGTAGATTGGAAAATTCTCTGGTTTATCTTTGCGGCGCTCTTAATTAAGGCTGTGGGGCCATGGGTATCCCTGCCCTGAGCGGCTGACATTGTGCCATCAGCCAGGGTCTCCCCGGCATATCTACCATCAGCGGTAGCCTCCGTTATCGCCCCACCGGGACCGTGCGATGTAATGGAAATGCCCGATGGCTTCATGGTTCCGCTATAGGCAGTTGTAAAGGTGACTATCGTCTTAGCCCAGAAATCATAGAGTTCCCGAGCGATGGAATCCACGTAATCGTCGCCATTCCCATACTTGGGTGCTGCCAAGAACATCCGCCTCATTTCTTCATACCCGTTTCCTTGCCAGTTTGACGCTAAAGCTGCTTTTAACTCGTTCATCGTAACCTTCTTTTCGTCGAAAACCAGTTTCTTTATAGCAGCCATGGAGTCGGCAACGTTGATCATGCCAACAGGATTGAGAGACGAGCCATTCTCAAAGGGCATTGTGCGGCTCAGGACGTCTCTACCTATCTTGATAGCATCCGTCATCAATGAGGAAGCAACCGGTTCAGGGACGAGTTCGGCCTGCCCTTGCAGGATAATGTTCTGCACCTCCGATACTATAGCCATAAAATAAGCAAGCTGCTCTTTATATGCCTTCATCAAGTCATCAAACGTTCGGAAAGTTTCGCAATTACCCGTTTCAGGTCCGAGTTGCCTGCCGGAACGTGGCTCGATACCATTGTTCATGGCAATCTCAAGGACGAGTGGTGTTATGAACATGCCGATAGAATTGATCCGTGATTTGCCCGGTATATTTACATCAAGGCACCCGGCCAGGGCGTAGTTACGCGCATCACGCAGGGATACTCCCTCCCGGACAAGGTACTCGATATAAGAATTATCTCCGACGAAAGCCGGCATACCGATACCGGTTTTCACTACTTCAAGAGCTTTCAACATAAGCGCTTCTGGTGTTCCGTCATGGACTCTTACGGTTATGGTATGGTGTGGTGTCTGGCAATCTTTGGCAGCCTCAAGAATCAGGTAGGATAGTTCATTGGTAGCATCCTTTCCGTCAGGGGTCATTCCGCCAATAATCCAGTTGTTCCATCTGGCAATCCCCGACCATTTCTCGCGCTGAATTTTACCACCCATTATAAAAACGAGTTGCATTACCTTTATACGGAGGCATTCCAGCAATTCGAGAACTTCCTCGTCGGTAATCCTCCCCGCGTCGATATCTTTTTTATAGAAGGGATACATGAACTGGTCAAATCTACCCCCGGAAGCCGTCCCGCCACTCGGGCCACCCGTCAATATCAGCCAGATGAACCAGAAGGATTGCATGGCTTCTCGGAAGGTCCTCGCCGGGTAGGCCGGAACTCGGCGGCATATCTTGGCTATTTCCTCTAGCTCTCTTTTTCGTCCCGAGTCCTTTTCTTTCGTAGCCATTTCCCGTGACAAATTACTGAATCGTCGGGCAACGCGGACAATCGATTTGTGAGCAATGATGACCGATTTCAGGAAATCAGCCTTTAGAATCGCGTTGCTGCTCGTATATCTCAGATTTCTGAGTTCCTCTTCAGCTTCTTTAATTATCTTGTTAAGACCGTCATTGAGGACCCGCTCGTACTCCACGACAATCAGGCTTAGCCCCATGCCCAATCCCCAGCCCCCGCCGGCCAAGCCGTGTCCAAAACCATCGCTGCGCGCCTTCAAAGGTGGTAAATAGATGCCGGATTGCATAAACGGCCACAATCTTTCATCGTCGTAGAACTGCCCCGCTCTTTCCCAGAACGTTTTGCCCTTTCCTTGCCAGTAATCGTCCAGCGACCTTAAAAAAGCTTCGTCCCCATCAGAGATAGCGAACTCTCGACTTCTCAGGTCATCGATATCTTCTTTTGGCCACGCCGGGGCATCGGCCTCAATTCCCATCGGCTTATACGCAACATTGCCAACGATGAGCTCATCATCCTCAATGTATATTGTTTTATTCTCAAGATAGTAGGCCAGGGCTTTCGCTTTCCTGGCAATCAGCGGCTCGCCCTCGGTCTTTTTATATGATTCCGTCAGTAAGCGGATTTTTTCCGTGCAAATCGGATATTTATCGACGAAGATGTTCGCTCTCAGCTTCTCAACTCTCTGGTTCATCGTTGCCTCCTCAAATACTCTTTACAGGAGAGTTGCCGGATATCTGTTAGAAACATGGTACGGCTATCATCCCCCTTCATGCACTTTCAGGCCAAAGGACTCGAAGACTTCCATGAGTTCCATTATATACTTCTCATCCGGTGGAGTAATAGAGGCCGGATTTCCCGATTTTTCCAGCCTGTGATATTTCATTTCGCCGAGCTTGTGGTACGGTAGCAGGTGAACCTCCGTCGCAGTTCCCATCTCGGCGGCAATGAACCTTCCGGTCGCTTCGATATTCTCCCTGGAATCATTGAAACCCGGTATTACGGGAACCCTGGCTAAAACCGGGATATGCAGCTCCTGGCAAATTCTCCTGGCATTTTCCAGTATTACTTCGTTCGATACGCCTGTATATAACTGATGAGCAGCAGGATCCATGTGCTTGAGGTCATATAAAACCAAATCAACATGCTGTAAAATCTGCTTTATAATTTCCCATTTTGCATATCCGCATGTATCGAGTGCCGTGTGTATGCCAGCTTTCTTACACAGTCTTAGTAAACTGGTGGTAAATTCGGGGCTTGCCAGGGGCTCCCCGCCACCCAGAGTAACTCCACCCCCGGACTTCTCGTAAAAGATTTTGTCCTTCATTACCTCCTGAAACACTTCCCCGGCAGTCACGTATCTTCCTGCTATATTTCTCGCCTCATTTGGGCATACTTCGGCGCATTTCCCGGCTCCCCTGCAAATACCACGGTTTGTCCACGACTTTCCTTCATCAAGTCTGATAGCCCCTTCCGGGCAGACTCGCAGGCACTTGCCGCATCCAACACAGGCTTCGCCATTAAAAAAGAGTTGAGGAATCGCTATCTGCGACTCCGGATTCTGGCACCAGACACATTTCAAGGGGCATCCCTTGATAAAAACAGTCGTTCTTATCCCAGGGCCGTCATGGATGGAGTACGTCTGGATGTTAAAGATAATCCCTCTGGTTTTCTCATCTTTGTCCATAATTAATCCCTGGACTTATTCAATAAAATATTTCCACTAATATTGACATCTAGTAGTCCTTAGAGGCTAACCTCCATGCGTCTGATAATATCATCTTGAACCCCTTTGCTCAGGTCTACGAAATATGCGCTGTATCCGGCTACTCTTACGACTAAATTACAATAGTTTTCCGGAAACCTCTGGGCATCGAGTAACTGTTCATTTCCGACAACGTTGAATTGGATCCATTTGCCTCCCATGTCAGCGTACGTCTTAATCAGACTACCCAGCTTTTTCAGGTCATCTCCGGTTGTTAAAGATGAGGGATGGAGCTTTACGTTGAGTAACATAGACGAACACAGGGATTGGTCTATTTTAACTGCGCTCCTGAGCATAGCCGTTGGTCCACGTCTATCTCTTCCCTGGGCAGGGGAGACCGTTCCATCAGACAAAGTTGTGCCAGCCAATCTCCCGTCCGGTGTTGCTCCGATTATTGTTCCGCCAGCAAACATAGATGAAATCGAGGCCCCGCCAATTCCCCTTATTTTCACACCTACGGGGCGGGCAGGCGTGTTATATTTTGCCTCCTCGTCGATTATAAACTTATAGAGTTCTTTGGCTATTAAGTCGACATAGTCGAAATCATTACCATATTTAGGCGCCTGCAGGCACATCTTTCTGATATTCTCATGTCCCTCCCAATTGGCAGCCAGGGCTTGTTTTAGCAGCTTCATGGTAATTTTCTTCTCATCAAAGACAAGCATTTTTATCGCAGCCAGCGAATCTGCCACATTAATCGCCCCAACAGGCACCATTACAGCCCTGAAATCATAAGGAGGCACTGCGTCTCTTTTAGATAAAGGTTTCCCCATCTTAATTCCATCTTGCATCAATACAGTATCCAGTATCTCTACGGCATCATAATAACTTTGAATATCTCCAGAATGCCCGTTAAGAAGAAAGCTGTGTTCGTGCCACAGTTCTATAAAATAGACCAGGAATTGCTTAAACGCATCATAAAGCTCTTTAAAAGTCTTATAATTTTCAGTATTTGGTTTGAAAGGACCTGCTTCTAAACCTGTCCGGGGGTCTATACCATCATTTATAAAAATCTCAAGGACCTTGGGTACTACGAAAAAAAGACCAGCCAGGAAGCTGGCTTTTCCCGGGATGGCCGGGTCAATACATCCGGCGAGGTGGTAATTGCGCGCGTCTTCCAAAGGTATGCCTCCAGAAGTCATATAATCAATAAAAGATTTGTCCATGGCCAGGGCCGGCATGCCGATGCCAGTCTTGACGACTTCTAGAGCCTTGACCAGCAGGTCTTCGGAAGTTCCCTCATGGACTCTCAGCGTAATAGTATGATGCGGTGTCCTGACCCGGTTGGCTGCTTCCAGTACCAGGTAGGTCAGCTCATTACTGGCATCTTTACCGTCAGCGGTGACGCCGCCGATAGTCATATTACGCCATTTAGCAAACCCTGCGTGTTGTGAGCGCTTGGCACTTGATAGTTTGATATTCTCGGGCTTCATACATTTGGTGCGTAATTCACAAAGCAAAGCCAGGACTTCTTCGTTATTAGTCTGTTCTTTATCCAGGTCCTTTTTATAGAATGGGTACATATACTGATCAAATCGGCCGAGATTATGGGTAGATGTAGGCGTGGATAAGATCTGGTTGAACCATAATGATTGCATTGCCTGGTAAAAGCTCTTTGGAGAATTTGCCGGTACCCAACGACATGCCTCGGCGATTCTCTCCAACTCTGTCTTACGTAAGGGATCTTTTTCAACCTCGGTTAATTTTTCGGCTGCTTCAGAATATCTGTTGGCAAGCCGAATAACCGCTTTAAGGACCATTAACGAGGCGGTTAAAAATAATTTCTTCTCCACGGCATCCAGCGAGAAAAACTTTAAATTCCGGAGCTCGTCTTCAATCTCTTTTATTATCGGGTTAAGTCCGTTAAGCCATCTTGTAAAGTCCGTATAACAATCGGTGAAGTTAAAAGACAAACAAAGTCCACTGCCGGCATATGCCCCTCTAAACTCATCTTTACTTCTCATCGGTGGAAGAGTTATGCCGAGTTGCAGGTAATTAAAAATTTTGTCGTCAAAAAGCTTCGATTGAGCGTATTCAGAACATCTGGTTTCCCAGTATCGACCTATTTCCCTTATCATGGGCCAGTCTGTCTCCTCAACTGAGATAATCCCGTCCTCTGCCGCACTTCTGATCTCGTTCTCTTTCCATACTCCAAGAAATGGGTCTATTTCAGCCCCCCAGGACTTACTCGCCCCCTCGCCTACGAAAAGCTCATCATCATCAATTAATACAGGCATACTCTCCAGCATGTGTGAATAAGCCTTGGCGTATCTTATGATTGCTGGTTCGCCCTCTGTTTGTCTAAATATTTCTGTTATCAAGCGTGCCTTTTCAATACATAGAGGAAATCCTCCCCGGCGGATTTTAGCTGATAATTTTTCCATTTCAGCCTCCACTAATGCAGACTATTTGATAGAGCTATGATTTATTATATTTTTTGCTTTCTTGCACCTTGATACTGTTCCCCCGAATATTTTTTAGCTAAAAAATCGTCTGTTTCGACGTGTCTGCCTTAATTTTAGTGAGGTCGGAGAATCCGGACTTTACCTGGAGAGGGTCGGTAATCAGCAGGTATTTATCGGTAGTGCGGTCCCAGGCTGGCCATTCGATAAGTCCTTTCACACCGGGATTACCCGTTCTGGCGAAATTGGTCCATATGGTTATGATTTTTTCGGCTACGGCCCGGTCGGAATCGGATATTGATGGTATCCGGGATTGTGCCCCGGAAGACGTATAACCGGCCTTAGCAGCCGCCCAAGCTTCGGCATCATCGAGGGCACCGAATACGTAATGCAGTTCCATACCGTGGGCCGCCACACAGCCTTCACGTCTCCAGCCTTCCGGTACCTGGTCGAAGACCGCCGCATATCCCCGCGTATTAGCGGTACCCGGTCCGGTTAACAGCCTCAGGTAGTCTTTAATCATCATGTCGGCAATAAGCGAACCGGGGCCGGTCAATTCTCCCTTGTTTGCCACCGTAAGGTAGGGGACCTGGTTTCTCCGTCCGGTCTGGAACATGTTGACCAGTGTATCCGGTAAAAACCAGCCGTCATGTATGATATTCCATGGTCCCATGAATACATATTCCGGACCCATTTCCACGTTTAGCTCCTGGTCGGCATTGATAATCGTCTCCCAGGTTAGTTTACGTACCGCGGTCAGGGGGTCCTTTTCTTTATCGACCCCGAGTTTACGGAATAATTTTTCCCCGAATGCTTCAATTTCGCCTAAGGGAGAAGTATCGAAGATACGTCCGCCGCTTTCTATAATAGCCCGGTGGAAAAGTCCGCCTGCCAGTGGTGAAGCCATCAGAGTAGCGACTTTCAATCCGCCTCCGGACTCACCAAAGATTGTCACGTTATTCGGGTCGCCGCCGAAAGCGGTGATATTACGCTGTACCCACTGTAATGCGGCGATCATGTCAAGGAACATATAATTACCTGAAACGTGTTTTGGAGATTCCCTCGTGAGAAGGGGATGTGCGAATAAACCCATCACCCCTAATCGGTGATTTATATTTACCTGGACGACGCCGTGGAGTGGTAGTCCGAAGTTGTTGCATAAAGAAGAGTTGCCGTTTCCATATCTAAGGCCACCACCGTGAAGCCAGACCATTACCGGCAGTTTATCGGTGGTGTTCGCGGCTGGCGTCAGGACGTTAAGGTAAAGGCAATCTTCACTCGATGGCAGTTTTTTCATAGCCTCAGGTGAATTAACGTCCGGGTACTGGGGTGCTTGAATACTGTAATCGGTGCATACCCGGACACCTGACCATGGCGACGCCGGCTGTGGCGACTTCCAGCGTAAGTCTCCGATGGGGGGGGCGGCATAAGGAATACCTTTATATATGTAGACTTCCTGATCGGCTTGACTTACTTTGGTACCCGTAACGTAGCCAGTATCCAATTTGACCTTATTCACGAGATACCTCCTTTGTCTGTTCTCTAGTTACTAAAAGGCGAACTATCAGGCGGATTCGGGTTCAGGATAAATAACAGCGCCGTGTTCACGGGACGGGAGAATAACCGTACCTTCACCCGGCATGGTAACTTCATGTCTTTGGTTTTCACACCGGCAGTTGATATCGACACAATACCTGCCGTTTTGAACGTACTTTTTGGTTACTCTGCCCTTACACCAGGTCACGTCACCTTCCAGGTTGAAGCCACGGACCTCCGCCCTGGATTTCCAGAGAAAGCCGTCATCACCAATCCAGTTGGTCAAGACCATGTTTCGCCAGGCATTTCTCTGTGTTCCGGCATCATGAATCCGCGGGAGACCTCTATCAGACGGTGTTTTTACATCGAACATTGACGGGCGAACATAAATATTCAATCCTGGATCGTAAGAACCTTTATTCTCACGGTGTTTAGCGGCAATGAGGCGGAACAAGCGGTCTGAAACGCACGAAGGCGGATTACCTTTACCCACAAACCAGGCGAACTTCTCGCTAAGGGTATAGGGTCCACGCACGACGGGAGGTAGTTCTTCACCCACATTGACATCTTCCCAATACCGGGTTTTCTTCCCCCTGGGCGCCTCTTTATCCTGAGCCTGATAAATTTCATCGATTTCTTCTTTTGAGTATTTCGGCCTTTCATTGACCGCTTGCAGCGTTCCTCGCTCCCTTGATTTACTTCCCTCCATGAAGATAACCCAGGATTTATAGGTGGCTGTAATACCCCCTCTCAGCTCCACCAGGTCACCTTTCTCCGTGACAATAACCAGTTGCCCGGCAAACCGGCTTGGTTTTAGTTGCACGTCGAAGGGATAAATCACTCTGGCAGTATATTCATCTCCTTCAAAAACCGGTCTGAAATATTCCCAGTCAAAACCGGATAAAAATCCCTCAATTCCGGGTGGTACCCCTTCAGGGTGCTGGGAATAGTCGATGGTTTCCAGGAAGGTAGGGGGAGCAACAAGACGTCCGTATTTTGTATTAAGGGCATAATTTCTGTCACGAAATAGGGGATTGATATCACCGATGCCATCTACAAAATGCTTTATACCGTCGCGTGTCACCTGCGTATTAAAATATTCCTGACGGTAATCGGGGTTTGTAGCATCGAAATCATGGAAAGTGCGTATCTGCCCAATCTTTTCTTTCATCTGGCTGGCAAATTGTTCCAGGTTGTTTGATTTATTGGTTTCCATTATTTGTCTCTTAATTTTTATCTTTTATAACATATACTTTAGTTCGCTATTGGCAATCTCCGGAATCTCTATTCAAAAACATTCTGCCCCACTAACCCCACGAATTCTTCATCAGATAAACCTAATATGTTGATACATATGTATTCATTATGTTCTCCCATTGATGGAGCATGCCGGACCTTAGCCTTGGTTTTTGTCAGTTTGTAGGCGGGGGTAGGATGTCCGAAAATACCCAATTCCGGATTTTTAACAGGCAGAAGGAATTCTCTTCCTCGCAATTGAGGGTCACCGTCAACGATATCTGCCATCGTTTGTACGACACCGGCCGGCACACCCGCTGCCTGCATTTTATGCATTACTTCATAATCTGTGTGCTGTAATGTCCACTGCGAAATTAGTTTTTCCATTTGGTCTTCATTTTGCTTTCGAGATTTCATATCGGCGAATTTGGTGTCTTTCGTCCAGACTGGATTACCGATTACGCGGCAGAAAGCCTGCCACTCATTTTCATTGAAAACGGCAATTGTGCACCACCTGTCATCACCCTTGCAGGGGAAAGCGCCGTGCGGAGAAGCATAATCGATGCGATTGCCATTGCGTGTGCGGAAGTGCTCGTTAGCCTGGTAGTCAAGAAGATTGGGTGTATTAGAGTGAGTACAGACCTCTACCATGCTGGTATCAATATATTGTCCCTTGCCGGTACGGCGCTTATAATCCAAAGCAGCTACAATAGCCATGGCGTTAATGTAAGGGAGAACGACGTCACTGAATGGCGCGTTGGCACCGACCGGCGTTCTATCTGGCCAACCTGTTTGATCGAGGTAACCGGACATAGCCAACCCGGTACCGTCGACACCCCACTCATATGCCATCGGGCCCGTCTGCCCGTACGCACTGCTGCTAAGCATGATAATATCCGGCTTGATTGTTTTCGCAAAATTATAATCGATGCCTAATTTACTAAGAGTCCCGGGAGTAAAGTTTTCATTGATAACATCTGCCCACCGTATTAGCTTTGCCACGATACTTTTAGCTTGTGGTTTTCTCAGATTGAGAGCTAAGCCCAGTTTTGATGTGTTGAGATGGGTATACCACGGTTTATCATCAGGATTATTCCCGCTGGAAATCTTCACCATCCTGTTGGTCCGGGAAAGATCGATACGTGTGGAAGATTCTACACGTATTACCTCAGCTCCATTGTCCGCCAGATGCTTGCCGGTTAAGCTTCCTACAAGCGCCCAGCCAAAATCCAGCACTTTTATTCCCTGTAGTGCCGGCAGCTCCATATCTTTCGTATTTGAGTTTCTAGATGACACCAGAACTCTCCAATTCATCAATTTCCTTGTCTGACAACATCAATTCATTTCTATAAATCGCGTCATTATATTCACCCGGAACCGGGGCAGCCGATTTTACGAAGTTTTCTGTCTGATTGCCCAAAAAGAAGTATTTGGGGTATTTAAGGGGATTATTGGCCTTAGGGCTATCGATATTTGCCCAATAATCGCGGGCTTTCAGCTGGGGGTTTTCCAGAATATCAGAGGGGTTATTAATAGCACAGGCATTGAGTCCTCGTTTAAAGCCTTCTTCGGTAATTTCTTTCTTGGTACGTCTTAAGAAAAATTGGCGAATAGCTTCCTGCTGGGCATCGAGCAAGTCTTTCGATACGTCCTGTGCGGCCATATCGAATTCTTCCCAGTTGGTAATTGCGCGCATGGGATTTTCTATCCCATCGTCATCTATCCATTTTGACATGGCTCGGTTACCTTGCGACCCGGGTTTGCCGCCCATAAACGACCAAAATATATGTCCGTCTTTGCATTCCCAAATCCAGTGCGTAGACCGTGCGCCGACGGTACGAATCGTCCCGGCGCGCTTAATTAAGCACTTGTCGAATTCCCATACCAGTAGGTTAGAGGAAGACCTCTTTACAGCCACTTCTTGCATGGAAACGTCTACTTGTTGTCCTTCCCCGGTTTTTTCTCTGACGTAATGTGCCATTACCGTTCCCAGCGCGGCTGCCGCATTGGATTCAAAGTATATCGTGTCGGGTCCCTCCCTGAGTGGCGGCCGGTCAGCATCCCCGTTGGTAGACATGATTCCACTCATGGCGGATACCACGATTTCGCTGCCTTTGAATCCTGAATAAGGGCCTTTCTGTCCAAAGGGGGTGATTGACGTTAAAATAATCCTGGGATTTATTTTCGTTAGCGTGATATAGCTAAGGCCGATTGAATCAAGGTACCTCGGTTTGAATGACTCTATAACAAAGTCGCATTGAGTTATCAGCTTCTTGAAAAGCTCCTGGCCTCGCTCAAGTTCCAGGTTGAGCGTAATGCTGCGTTTATCTGTATTGTATGCCAGCCAGTAAAGGCTGTTGTTTATTTCTGGTTTACCATGTAAAAAGGGGGGAATGCTGCGCGCCGGGTCGCCGCCCGGGGGTTCGACCTTAATGGTCTCAATCCCCAAAGCGGCCAGAATTTTACCACAGACAAAACCTTTTTCATCCGTAAGGTCCAATGCTCGATAACCGGATAACAAGTTTTCAAACATATCCATTCTTTTGCCGACCAAATCATTCTTTAAAATCAACACTTATTTTAAGTAACTGACTTACTTGCCCTAGTGTGTGCTTTTCCAAAAATAGCTTTTTTATCTGCTGCGGAGAGGCCGTATCTTTCGGAGATTTTTTCAATCAACTTGTCTCTGAGTTTGCGAATAATGGCAGCCAGATTTTCACGCTCATTATCATTTAACCAGCATTTCAATTCGCGTTCTGCTTCCGCCATATTACTCAAATTGGAAATGACATAATTTAACCCTTCTGAAGTGACTTTAACCTTGATACTCCGCCTGTCCTTACTGTCTGGATATCTTTTAACTAGCCGGTCTTTTTCAAGTCCATCTATAAGCTTAGTAATGCTATAGTTTGAACGAAGCATAATACGCGCAAGTTGCCCAGGAGTTAGAGTCCCTCCCCGAGTGACTAAGAATATTAACGCGCTAGTACGCAGCCAGCTGACCTTGTTCTTTAATATTTTCTGGGTATATCGATTAACGACATCAGCAAAGGCAATAATACGTGGAATTTGCAGACTTCGTATTTTGGTGTTTGCTTTTTCTATTTCAGCTGATGTTGGTATCAAAGAAATGCTCTTATTGACTAATTTCCAGAACGGATCTATAAGAAAAAGGCGTATATTGATATGCCATATTATAAACCAAACGCAAAAATTATTACAACACTTGTAATAATTTTA
>Ga0209427_10004859_pt1 | contig 15468 bp, 9 predicted proteins | sample DeeMarSWOR136_30_FD_187465 | JGI IMG/M metagenome (GOLD analysis project Ga0209427, IMG submission 187465) | Marine sediment microbial communities from White Oak River estuary, North Carolina - WOR-1-36_30 (SPAdes) (version 2) | ecosystem: Environmental > Aquatic > Marine > Intertidal zone >...
TAATCCTCTAATTCTTCTAGGTTTAACCCTAGAAAATCTGTTTTATTTGTATAGATATCTTTTTCAAATTCATCTAAAGCTTTATGAACACCATTGATAATGTGCTCTGTTTTAACATCTCTTCCTCCTAATCCCACAATGAAACCCTTGATATTTGGCCTATTTTTCAATCCATAAAGGGCTGCTTTTAATTCATATGATAAAGTTCCCTCATATCCATACCCAATATCCCTATCAAATACTATAATATTTTTCTTATCCTTAAAAAATTCTCTTAATTCCTCTGCGGGATAGGGTCGAAATAGTTTTAGGCTCACTAAGCCAACTTTTAGACCTTCAATTCTAAGTTTTTCTATAGCAACTCTAGATTGTGATGCTACTGAGCCCATCCCAAAGATTATTGTGTCAGCGTCATCCGTTTGAATTTCTTTATATATTCCATTTCCATAAGATCTGCTAAATTTTCTTGCGAACTCATCATGTACTTCTTTAATGATATCTATTGAATTTTCTAATGCTTTTTGCAGAGAATATCTATATTCATAATATCCAGGGGCAACTCCCTCATTTCGCTTGACAACTTGAGGAGTAGTGACCGGATCAATCCCTTTAACAGTAGAAATATCAGATAAATTGATGTGATGTTTAAGAGGAGGTATAAAATCATCAATCATATCTTGCTTTTCTAACTTTACCGGCATTGCAGTATGTGAAAGAACATAACCATCAAAAGCACAGGCGACAGGTAGGAGAACTCTTGGATCTTCTGCGATCTTAAATGCTTGAATGTTTGTGTCATAGATCTCCTGATTATTTTCGCAAAACAATTGAATCCATCCTACATCTCTAATTGTGATAAAATCTTGATGGTCTGTCCAAACTGACCAAGGAGCTCCTAAGCTCCTAGTCGCTAAATTAAGAACTATCGGTAATCGATTCCCTGAAGCCCATGGTAACATTTCATACATTAATTCTAACCCATGTGCAGAAGTTGCGGTACCTACTCTTGATCCTGTTGCTGAAGCAGCACATAATACGGCCATCGCACTATGTTCAGATTCAACTTTTACAAATCTTGCTTTTAGTTTCCCTTCGGCTATAAATTCAGCAATTTTTTCAACTACTGGGCTCTGAGGTGTAATTGGATAAGCAGAAACAACACCTACTCTTGCTTGTCTGAATGCATGGGCAGCAGCATGATTTCCTGTTAAAATCATGATATTTTCTAGTGTCGATGATCCTTCCTTGTCAATAATTGTTATTCTTCTTTCACCTCCTCCATTCTTATTGCTTTAACTGGACATTCTTCCATGCAAATACCACATCCCTTACAATATTTAAAATCTATTTGAGGTGGAATTGTTCTTGAGACTACAGCTTCTGGACAATATAACCAACAATTAAAACAACTAGGCTTCCCAGATTTAACTGGAATACACTTCGTTAAATCAATTACCGGTTTTTTTGGACTCCAAGTTCCTGTTTGACCTGCTTCTCCAATAACAGGTTTCTGGACTGAGCCTAATATTTTCTGATATTTTTTTTTTGAGTTTGTCATCTGTTCATCAAGCTTCATTTAAAATCAGATTCTTGTATTAGAATTTATATACAAAAATAAAGATTATCGTATAGTTTTATTTGTTATTGAAGAAAAGTAGTTAATGAGAATAATAAGATAATACTGTCTTTTAAATTAAAAATAAATACTTATTATTTCATTAGTCTAATATGTAAAAGATATACCATATCTAAACGTAGTAAAACTATTTACTCGATGTGTTACTTTTAAAGAAGTATTTAAAAAAAATAGATTAAGGGATTGACGTGGAAATTTTAAAAGAGAATTATTTAATATTATCCGAGACTGTAAACGATTTAATCTGTGTTATAAATTTTGACCTAGAAATTGAATTTATAAATGAAAGACTCCACTTAAAAATACTAGGGTATTCAGAAAAGGATCTACTTGGTAAGAAAATTAGTCAGTTCATCGATGGAAAAGATATTAATAAATTACAGAAGATTATTAAAAGTCTCGATTATGAAGAGGAAGTTGTGATCGATATACAATGTAATCATAAGGATGGAAATAAATTCTGGCTTAAATCGAAGATCAAGTTATTAGAGGATAAAGAAAAAGAGAAAAGAGCTCTTTTAGTTTCAAAAGATATCTCTGAGAAAAAATTAACTGAACTGACATTAAAAGGTTCGGAAGAAAAATATCAAAGTATAATTAAGAACATTAAAGAAGGATATTATGAAGTCGATTTAAAGGGGAATTTTACATATGTTAATGATGCTTTATGTAAATTTCTTGGATATACAAGGGAAGAATTATTAAAAGAAAATTATATTTTGGTTACTGATGAGCAAACGCACAATTTAGTTTTTAAAACCTTTAATAAGGTATTTAGAACAGAGATTCAGCAAAATATTTTTCAGTTTCCAGTTATTAGAAAAAATGGTGAAAAAGCTTTTTTCGAAACTTCAGTATACTTAAAGTATAATCCCAAAGGTAGAAAAAGAGGTTTCTATGGGATTGTACGAGATATTACTGAAAGAAAGAAAGAAGAAGATTTAGAGGAGAAATTTAAGATTGAACTAACACAAAAAGTTAGATTGAGAACAAAAGAATTGGAAGAATCACAAGAAAAACATAGAAATCTTTTTCAACATTCAAACGATGCCATTTTTTTACATGATATAGAGGGGAATATATTAGATGTTAATCAAAAAGTATTAGAGCATTTTGGATATACAAAAGAAGAAATCTTATCTCTTAACATTTCTGATCTACATCCAACAAGTGAACTTGTAGAATCAAAAAAGGCTCTTGAAGAAATTTCTAAAAAAGGTTTTGTCACGTTTGAGGTTAACTTTAAAAAGAAAAACGGAGAAATTTTTCCTGCTGAAGTATCCTCAAGTCTTTTTACTATAGGTGAAGAGAATTTTATTCAAGGAGAAGTTCGTGATATAACAATTCGGAAACAGGCTGAAAAAAAATTAAAAGAGTCTGAAGAAAAATATCGAAATATGATTAATAATTTAGATTTAGGGTTTTATCAAGTAAATTGGGAGGGTAATTTATTAAACTATAATCCCGCATTTAGAAATTTGTTAGGTTTTGAACCTACGGAAAACCCATCTTCAATTAATGTAAAGCAGTTTTGGCAAAATTCGAATGAGCGTGATATTTATTTAAAAAAATTAGAGGAAGAAGGTTTTGTCAAGAATTATGTTGTACACTCGCAAAAAAAAGATGGTCAGAAAATTGTTTTAAATCTTAACTCCCATATTATTAATAGTCAACCAGTTATGATTCAAGGAGTTATATCAGATATCACTGAAAAATTTGAATTAGAACAAAAAGTAAAAGAATCTGAAAGTAGATATCGAAATCTATTTGAATCGGTGCCATTCGCAATAGCTTTAATTGATCAACAAGGTAAGATCATTTATTGTAATCCTGCAACCGAAAAATTATTGGGTTACAAAATAGAAGAACTAATTGGTAATAACTTTAGAAATCTTGCCGCAATTCAACCAGATTACTTACCGATGATGCTTGAACGATTTCAAAAATTATTAAAAGGTGAAATTTTAGAACCATTTGACGCAGAGTTTTATAAGAGGAATGGAGATTTAGTCTGGATAAATTATCAAACAACCTTAGTGAAACTAGGTGAAGATTTTTTAGTTCAAGCAATCCTTCATGATATAACGGACCGAAAACGAGCAGATCTCCTAGTACAAGAGGAGATTAAAAAATTAAAAGAGCTAGATCAAATCAGAAAAGATCTAATATCAAGAGTATCTCATGAATTAAAAACACCACTCGTCTCTGTTTGTGGAGCTTCAGAGTTACTTTTGGAACTGTTTGAAGATGAGATTACGGGGGAAAGTAAAGAATTAATAAGGATGATTGAAAAAGGGGGATCAAGATTAAAATACTTAGTTGACAACTTACTTGATATTACTAGAATTGAGTATGATAAATTCACCTTAATACTGGAATCAGTGAATTTAAATGAAATAATCAAAGATTGCGAAAATGAAATGATGTATCTGATAAAAAGACGTAAATTAGATTTAGAACTTGAACTATCTAATGAATTATTTATTATTGTTGATAGAGTAAGAATAGAACAAGTAGTGCTAAATCTTTTATCGAATGCTATAAAGAACACACCACCCTATGGGAAAATATTAATAAAGTTATATAGAAAAGATAATTGGGCTGAAATAATGGTCAATGATACTGGTATTGGATTAACTCGCGAAGAAATGGATAGAATATTTACAAGGTTTGGGAAGATTGAAAGATACGGGGAAGGTTTAGAATTTATAGATATTCAGGGATCTGGTCTTGGTTTATATATTTCAAAAGAGATCATAGATCTGCATAGGGGTCAAATTTGGGCAGAATCAGCAGGTAGGAACAAGGGAAGCACATTTATTATAAAATTACCATTGTCATAGTAAAGTTAAATTAAAACATTGGAAAGAAGTGAATCTTTGATGAAATTCAACAGAGAAGAAATAAGAGAAAAATATAAAGATTTATTTGAATATTCTTTAGATTTAATTTATATAAACGATATGAGGGGAAATTTTCTCGATGCTAACGATATCGCATTAAAAATGTTAGGATTTGAAAGAGATGAAATTCCAGATATTTCTTTCATAGACTTACTAGATCAAGAGAATTTAATGAAAGCTATAAAAGTGACTAATGAGATTAGAAAAACTGGAAAGCAGTCAGAACGCAGTGAATATAAGCTCAAAACTAAAGAAGGGAAATATATTTTTGTTGAAACCTATGCTATTCCATTAAAAAAGAAAGAAAGAGTTTATGCTGTTTTAGGGATAGGAAATGATATAACAGAAAGGAGACTATCAGAACAGAAATTAAAAGAATCTGAAGACATATTTAAAGCCCTCTATAAAGAAGGTCCAATTGCAGCCTATACTTGGAAAAAAATAAGTGATGATTTTATACTCATTGATTTCAATATTGCCGCTGAAAATTTAACTCATGGCAATGTTATGAACGTTTTAGGCCATAAAGCTTCAGAAATGTATAGGGACAGATTGGATATCTTGGAAGATTTACATAAATGCTATAATGAGAGTACTCATACCACGAGAGAGATAACATATAAATTTCAATTTACTGAAGAACAAAAATATCTATTAGTAAACTATGGTTATGTTAAACCAGATTTGGTAATTGTTCAAACTGAAGATATGACTGAAAAAAGAATAGCAGAACAAAAACTAAGAGAATCTGAAAAAAAATATAGAAGTATCCTTGAAAATATGCAGGATGGGTATTTTGAAGTAGATCTTAAAGGAAATTATGTATTTGTCAATGATTATCAGTGCAAATTTTTAGGATATCAAAAAGATGAATTATTGTCAATGAATTATCGCGATATTTTAGATAAGGCAACAATAAATGAAGTATTTAAAAAATTCAATCAACTTTATAATGATGAGAACACAAGAGCAATTTTTGAAAGTAAAGTTCTTAGAAGTGATGGAAAAACTCGAATCATAGATGGAACAGCATATTTAAAATTTGATTCTAGGGGAAATAAAGTCGGTTTTTATGGTTTTACTCGCGATATAACTGATAAAATAGAATCAGAGCAAAAATTAAGAGAATCTGAGGAAAAATATAGATATTTATTTGAAGATTCACCGTTCGCTATAATTCTAATTAATTCTAAAGGTGAAATCATAGACTGTAACCCTGCCACTGAAGTAATAGGGGGATATAATAAGAGTGATTTACAGGGCAAAAAATTTATGGATCTTACGATTATTCACCCAGATTTTCTTCCAATGTTAGTTGATTTGTTTGAGAGATTCATAAAAGGAGAAATTTTACACCGTATTGATATTAAATTGTATAAAAAAGATGGTGGTTTAATTTGGGTCAATCTTCAGGGGTCTTTAGTAGAATTAGGGAGTGAAACACTAGTCCAAGTAATGCTTCATGATATAACTAAACGAAAAGAAGCAGATCTATTGATAAAAGAGGAAATACAAAAGTTACAAGAATTAGATCAATTGAGAAAAGATTTAATTTCTAGAGTCTCGCATGAGCTTAAAACGCCCCTTGTTTCGGTATTTTCAAGCTCTGAACTTTTATTAAATGTTTTTAAAGATAAATTAGGAGAAGAAGTATTAGAATTAATTCAAATGATTCAAAAAGGTGGAAAAAGGTTAAATCATCTAGTTGACAACTTACTGGATATTACAAGAATAGAATATGATAAATTTAAACTAGAAAAAGAATCATTAAATCTCACGAGTATTATTAAAGAATGTTCAGAAGAAATGAGGTATCTGATAAAAGAGAGAAAATTAGATCTTATATTAAATCTTCCCCAAAATATCCATATTGAAATAGATAGATTGAGAATTGAGCAGGTTATCACAAATTTACTTTTAAATGCTATAAAAAATACTCCTCCTAAAGGTAAGATAACTATAAGCTTGTCTGAAAAGGATAATTGGGCTGAGTTTTCTGTAATTGACACTGGAATTGGACTAACTGAAGAAGAAATGAGCATAATTTTCACTAGATTTGGGAAAATTGAGAGATATGAAGAAGGATTAGAATATATTGATATTCAAGGTTCAGGTCTGGGCTTATTTATATCAAAAGAAATTGTTGATTTACATGGAGGTCACATTCGAGCAGAATCAGAGGGTAGAGGAAAAGGGAGCATGTTTGTAGTTAAATTGCCCATTAAATGAACCAATAAACTAATGATTCTACCTAGCGAATTTTAGCTAAATTATATCCCTCTTCTATTAATTCATAATTCAGCATACCAACTTTTTCTCCTAAACGTTTAAGGATAACTTTTTTTAAGTTATCCAAATTTAAATCTGGAAGTGCTTTTGAAAGTAAACCTAAGATCGGTGTATTGATTACTGGGTTTCCGTCAATGGTAAGATTTTTCTCTAAAGCCAATTTACTAATATCCGCAACAACGATTTGCGAATCACTACTTAATTTATATTTTTCTACAAAAAATTCTGGATCCTTTTCAGAATTAATAATGAATATACCTCCTTGTTTAAGGGAAGATGTTATTTCTTGATTTAATACAGTTTCATCAAATATTATTAAGATATTGGGTTTTTCTATTTGAGCCCTATCCCAAATAGTGTCTTTCCGAGAGAGTTTAGCATATGCTTGAACAGGAGCGCCTCTTCTTTCTGCTCCAAACGAAGGGTATGCATGCACATCGACAAAATTACCACTTAAATATGCTGCTTCAGCTATTATCTCACACGCCGTTACTGCTCCTTGACCTCCTCGTCCATGAATAATGATTTCTATTTTTTCAGTATCTTTCATATGAAAAACCAAAGAAAATTGAACAATTGCTATTTATTATCAAGTTTACGTAATAATATAAAATTTTTTTAAATTTCTTTTATGACTAATATTATTTAAGGAATATAATATCTTAGAATAATTAAGAGCAATAATAATAAGAGAGTTATAATATTATTAATTAACATTTGAAGTGATATAATAATGAAAAATGCAGAGGGTATTTTCGAAGGAAGAGAATTAAAAAAACTATTTTATCAATATTGGCTTCCTGATAGTGGGGAAATCAAAGCTTACATCATTGCCCTTCATGGGTGGGGCACTCATTCTGACAGATTAAAATTACCTGCTGAATATTTAACAGAGAAAGGATATGCGGTTTACGCATTTGATATTAGAGGACATTATAGAAATAGTGGTGAGATAGCTGGACACATGGATAGTATGGATCATATTCAAAAAGATGTCCTTCTATTCATGGATACTGTCCGTAAGGATGCAAATGATAAGAAAATTTTCTTAATGGGTCATTCTTTTGGAGGTTTAATTGCCTTGATATTTGCCATTAATCACCCCACATTACCAGGTGTGTTGATATCTTCACCTCTATTAGGAATGTTTAGGAAATTATCAATTGGTAAAAAAGTTATTAAATCGCTATCAAACACCTTATCGAAAGTATCGTCTACTAAGATTTTAAATAATGAGATCGATCAAAATCAATTAACAAGCGATTTAAAAATATTACGAAGTCATATTGCTGATAAACATAAAATTGAAGTCATGTCAGCTAAATCTGCATCTGAAATTGACAAATATGCAAAATGGGCAATGGAAAATGCCTCTAATTTAATTTGTCCTGTTTTTATGATGCAAGGTGGTAATGATAAAATAGTGGACAAGAAAAAAGCAGAAACAGTTTTCAAGGAAGCTAGGAGTAGAGATAAGACTTACCGAGAATATGCAGGATTTCTTCATGAGCTATGGAATGAAAAAGGAAGAGCTCAAGTATATCAAGACATGTACGTATGGTTAGAAAAGCATCTAAAGTAAATATCTCTCGTTTAGGAATGATTTTATCTCTCACGTTTCCCTTCGATAAAATCAGCAACCCACTGTTTAGCAATTACATCTGAAGGTGGCTGAATATAAGGGTGCTTAAAACTAAATGAACTAATACTGTCTAGTCGTCCAGAAATTCCTCGATCTAATGCAAGTTTCATAACCCGAATTATATCTAAGATGACTCCAGCGGAATTTGGTGAATCTTCAACTCGAAGTTTTACGTCCATGACTAAAGGTAAATTACCATAACTAACCCCATCTATTCTTATATAACAAACCTTTTTATCTTCAAGAAAAGGAACATAGTCACTTGGACCAATTCGACAGTTAACAGGATAAGGGAGAACGGAAGCTACAGCTGAAGTCTTAGATTTTCGTTTTGTTCTTAGACGATCTTCATACTTCATATTATAAAAATCACCGTTCCCGCCAATATTTAATTGATATGTGTTATTTATCACCACACCTCGGTCTAAAAACATCTTAGCTAAAACACGGTGTGTAAGAGTCGCCCCAACTTGAGACTTGATGTCATCACCAGCACATGGTAACCCTCTTGATTCAAATTCAGCAACCCAGTCTTTATCACCTTCAATCTGTTCAGATATAATAAACTCAGGTATACCATTTATGAATCCGCATCCCGCATCGAGAGCAGCTTGAGCATAGATTCTGGATGCTTTATAACTCCCCACAGGTAAAAGATTAATCAAAATTTCAGCCTTATTGTCTATTAATGTTTGGGCGATATTAACAGGTTTTACTCTACTCTCATCATAAGCCTTAAAGTAATCTAAAGTGGATATACGCCCATCTTTACTTCTATAGCATCCATCTGAAATGGGCCCAGGAAAACAAAAAACATTAGTTTCTGGCAGTTCATCTGGTTTCACAATCATTTGACAACAATTAGGCTCAGCATATATTGCTTCCGAGATATCCTTATTTATTTTTGTTGTAGCTACATCAAAAGCAGCAACTACTTTTATATGGTGAGGGAGATATCCGCCTATACTTGGATTCATTATACCGTTAATATAGAGATCCTCTTCCTTTATATTCTTATAATATTCAAGACCTTGAATTAAAGCAGATGCACAATTTCCAAGTCCAGCTAAAGCAACCCGAATTTCTTTTTCATTATGATTACTTTTCATGGGTTTAATTCCTCCTGTTTATTCCTAAAATAAAATTAGCTAAATTATTATTAGCCACTGATGGATTTTTCACAGATATTGGTGGATTTTTAAAACCGTATGCAGAAATTTCATCTATAGAACCTTTAGCGCTTTGATTTATAGCCACTTTTGTTGCTCGAATGACATCAACCAAAACTGAACCTCCATTAGGACCATCTTCAGTTTGAATCTTAATATCCATTATTATTTCAGAGCCTAAAAATCCTTTTCCTACAATCCAGAGCATAGAATTTCTTTTATTATTGAGAAATTCAACCCAATCTGAGGTACCAGCAACAATTGGGGCATCTATATTTAATGCGCTTGTTACAGACATACTCTTGATTTCTCGTTTAATTTCACGTGCGCGATAAATGGTATTTAAGCTTTCAGCTCCACCCCCTACATCCAGGGCATAGCTTTCTTTTATATCAATTCCTCTATCTAACATCTGTTGAATGATCATTTTGTGCAAAATTGTTGCTCCAAATTGGTCTTGTAAATCATCCCCGATTAAGGGTAATTCGCTGTTAAAAAATTTTTTAGCAAATTCTTCATCGGTTGCAATTTTTGTCGGTGTTGCATTAATAAAGGCGCATTTAGCCTTAATAGCCTCGTTAGCATAAAATTTAACCGCATTATCTGCTCCTGAAGGTAATAAACATAGAACTATTTCTGTTTTAGTTGATTTAAAATATTCTGCAATATCCTCAGGTAAAAAATGTGCCGGCTTAATATTTTTTTCAGTCTCAACTATCACACCATCCAATATATTTCCCATTACAACAGGGACATTCATTGTATTTTGGAAATCAACCAAAATATCTAATTCATTTTCATAAATTGCTTCATAAACATTTTTTCCTACTTTTTTTTCTGAAATATCTACAGCGGCAACAATTTCAATATCAGAAACGCGATATCCTGCTAGGTTTGGGCGAAGTAATCCGCGATCGTTTAACCTATCCTTGTAATATTCAATGCCTTGGATTAAAGCGGATGCAGCATTACCTATCCCTACAATAGCTAACCTAATTTTTTCTGGCATAATAATCAGTAACGTGAAGTTTCATTCAATTAATCTTGTGAGTAATAATTTTTATTATCTTAAAACTTTTAAAATTAATCAAATCTATAATTCCTAAATCTATAGTTTATTTGAATTTATAAACTTTAAATTTGAAATAGAGAAAACGATATGCTTTTTAATTAATGATATTTTGGGAGAGTCTTAGGAATAATAAAAAACCTAATTATCTTCATTATTATTGTTATTAAAATTTTAACAATTATAGTTAATAAAAAACTACTGTTATAATTGATTATAAGTAATAATAATATCTCCTAACTTATTAATGGGCTAAAAATGAAGGAAATAAATGAAAGGAATCTAACTCCTATGTTAAAGCATTGGTACTCAATACGTAAAAGATTTCCTTCAGATTATTTAATTTCCTATCGAATGGGCGATTTCTACGAATTTTTTTATGATGATGCTGAAAGAATTTCAAAACTTTTAGGGATTACTTTGACAAAAAGAGGAGATGTTCCATTAGCGGGAATCCCCCACCATTCAGGTCATAATTATTTTAACAACCTTATGAATCTTAATCAAACTGTAGTAATAGTTGATCAATTAGAAGACCCTGCAACTGTAAAAGGTCGTATCGTAAAGAGGGGAGTTACTCGTGTTCTCTCTCCAGGTACAGTTATAGAACCAAACTTGTTAAAATCCAATGAAAATAATTATATTGCCTCTATGGTAAAAGAAAGAAAAGGTTTCGGAGTTGCTTTTGCGGATATATCTACAGGAGATTTTGTAGCGACGGAATTTTCAAATAAAGAGCTAGATCCTCAAGAAAAACTATTGAGTCTATTTTCTCAATTTGATCCTGTAGAATTAATTATTCCTCCAGAATTAAAAAAAGATGAAAAACTTTTTATTATCCTAACAGATTTGACAAAAGCAATTGTCAAATCTTATGAAGAACACGTTTTTTTATATGATGAAGCTCACACATTAATTACTCGTCATTTCAAAATTTCTAATTTAAAAAGTTTTGGCTTAGAAGATAAAGAGATGGCTGTTCAAGCAGCTGGGGGGCTTTTAGCATTTTTGAAAGACACCCAACGAGATGTAATTCCAAACATTTTTAAAATTAATTTAATCCAAGAAAAAAACGTGTTACACTTAGACTATATTACCCAAAGAAATTTAGAATTAATTAAATCTCTGTGGGAAAGGGGAAAAGATGCTACATTATATTCTATTTTTAATCATACCCGAACACCTATGGGTGCTCGTTTATTAAAAAAGTTTATACTTCAGCCTTTAACTGAAATTGAAGAAATTAATCAAAGGCTAAATATCATTCAAAAATTTAAAGATGATATCTTTTTAAGATCTGATTTAAGGGAAGAGTTAGGAGTTATAGGTGATCTTGAACGTTTTATTAATAGAATTAGTTATATAGGTCGTACAAATGCTCGAGATTTAATAAATATAAAGAATTCTTTAGAAAAAGTTCCAAATATTAAAAACTTATTAGAAAAGGCAGATATTCAAGAAATTTCAAAATTCCTTGAAAACATAAAAACTTTTAATGAAATCAAAGACTTAATAGATATTTCAATTAAAGATAATCCCCCAACTACTATTAGGGAAGGAAATATAATTAATGATGGTTTTAACAATGATGTTGATTTTCTTAGAGATATAATTCATAATGGCAAAAAATATGTACTTGAATATGAACAAGAGCAAAAGAAGAAGTGGAATTTAACTACAGGATTAAAGGTTGGATATAATAATATCCTTGGTTATTATATCGAAGTAACATTAAAAACTCTCACGATTATCCGAAATGTCCCTGAAGAATATATTGAGAGAGCAACACTAAAAAATGCGAAAAGATATACTACAAAAAGACTAAAAGAACTTGAAGAAAAAATTGTTAATGCTGAAGAGAAAATCAATGATTTAGAATACGAAATATTCAACACGATTAGAGAAAAGGTAGAAAAAGAAACCAAAAATATCCTTGAAACTGCACAAAACATCGCAATTATAGATGTTCTCGCGAGTTTTGCCGAAATTGCAGAACAGTATAATTATTGCCGCCCTAAGATAGATAATGGAAATAAAATTATCATTAAAGATGGAAGGCATCCAGTAATAGAGCAAATAAATTTGGATGAGCAATTTATACCTAATGATTGCTATTTAGATAATGAAGAAGACCAATTATTAATTATTACTGGGCCGAATATGGCGGGCAAAAGTACTTATCTCAGACAAGTTGCCTTAATTTGTATCATTGCGCAAATGGGGTGCTTTGTACCAGCTAAATTTGCCACGATTGGAATAATTGATCAAATATTTACACGTATTGGAGCTTCAGATGATCTAGCAAGAAAATTAAGCACTTTTATGATTGAAATGACTGAAACAGCCAAAATTTTAAATTATGCAACTCCAAAAAGCCTGATAATAATTGATGAGTTAGGGAGGGGAACTAGCACTAGTGATGGGCAGAGTATCGCAATGGCTACTCTTGAAAAACTAAATGAACTAAATGTTAAAACTCTTTTTAGCACTCATTATCATCAATTAACTGAAATAAGTTTGCCAAGAGTAAAAAATTATCATTTAGATATAATTGAAAATGAGGATGGGAGTATTAATTTCGTAAGAAAATTAAAACCAGGTAGTACTGACAAATCATATGGAATTCATGTAGCAAAATTAGCAGGGATACCTGATGATGTTATTATCAGGGCATTTGAGCTTCTTGAACAAATAGAAGAAAAAGATCCTTTCAGAACAACAGTCAGAGAAAACGGGAATACGACTGAATCAGGCAAATATTATGATAAAGTTATTAATGGAAAAAAAAATGAGCTTGAAAAACTAAACTCTGAATTAAATTTGATTAAGGAAAGAATAGAAATTTCCGATGAGGAATTAATTAAGAAAGAAAAAGAGTTAGACAGAAAGAAAAAAGAACTAAAGGAATTAGAAATAAAAATCAAATCAAATTTGGCAAAAACATCTCAAAGTAAAGTTTCATCTAAAAAAAAGTACGTACAAACAAGTTTATTTGACAATTCTATAAAGAAAGAAGAAAAAATAAATGAAAGTCTTCTTAATTTGGCTAGAAACATAAAAGAATTAGATACAGATAAATTAACACTTGCTAATCTGAAAGAGAAAATAATTGATCTCAAAAAGAAAATAGGAAAATATCTCTAACCAATAATTACTGGGATGATAAAAACAATTGTAGTTAAGTAAATGTAGTATATCGTTATTATTGAAACTAGAATTACGCGGTAAAGTTTCTTCCTTTCTTCGGTTTTAATATTTTCTAAAAAGATTATCAATAATAAAGCTATAAACATTAAATGAGAAGGTTGTAAAGCTTTCCAAATAATAGAATCAATAATCAAAATTCCATGAATTTCAGCATCGCTATGACCCCAATTTGTTATCATTTGACAGTAGTATTCAGGAAAAATCATATATGGGATGCATATAAGTGCAAAAGGGATTAAAAAATAGATGAGGTCCTTAAATTTTATTTTTCTAACAATCAATAAAACAGGAAGGAATAAAATCGTAGTTATTTTAAAAGTCGCAAGAGTAAAAAGGATGCCTGAGATCCATTTTTGATCTTTTTCTAAATAGATAAATGAATAAAATAAAAGGTATACAATTAGAAAATTTACATTATTATAGTAGGCATCAATAGTATAACCGATTATACAGAATCCATAGAAAAAAAATAGATTTTTTTTATCCTTAAACACTTTGGGTGATTCTAATATTACTAGAATTATTAAAATCAATCGTAATCCATCCCAAACATACACAGCTATTAAACCCTCAGTAGGGATGATATATATTAAGAAAAATATAAAATACCAAAAATAAAGGTAATACGGAGGCCAATCAGAAATAGTTATAGGGTCATAGAAATCAATTATCCCATTGTTCATGCCCTCTAACAAAATTTTAAAATCAATATCTTTTGTTTCTTTTATCCATGAAGATATTTCAAAGAAATATAAGATTATCCTCAAAGTAATAAAAGAGATAGTAACTGCTACAAAAAGGAAAATTAGATACTTGGTAATTGGATATTCTTTCTCATTACTCATTGCTATTTCTTAATTCCCTTCTTTATTTCCTACGTAAATTACTTTTATATATTAAAGGAAATTTAAAAGACTTACTTATAGGTTTTTGAGTCAGATTTATTTAAACCTTAATAGAGTATTATTTTAAATTTGAATGTAATGTGAATTATAATAGTTTTAAAGAATTATAAATAACTTGAAGAAAAATAGTAGAATCTTTGATATGGATGGGAAAGTACCAAAAATAAGGAAGATATTAGAGGCCGAAAAAATAGCTGCAGGAGAAGTAGTTGAAAGACCGGCTAATGTAGTAAAGGAACTCATTGAAAATAGCATTGATGCCGGAGCTAAAGAAATAAGAGTAATTGTCAGAAAATCAGGTAAATCTTTAATACAAGTAATTGACGATGGTTTCGGTATTCCACCCGAAGATATAGAAATTGCGTTTGAAAGGCATACAAGTAGTAAAATTAGAAGTATTGAAGATCTTGATACTCTGTCTACTCTAGGTTTTCGAGGTGAGGCGCTTGCAAGTATTGCTGCTGTAAGTCAAGTTGAAATCAGTTCAAGAACTAGGCAGAATGACAGAGGTGTGCAATTACATATAGAAGGGGGTAAACTAAAAACTAAAAAAGAAGTATCATGTGAGATTGGGACTAATATAAAGGTTAAAAATATTTTCTATAATATACCTGCTAGACAAAAATTCTTAAAGAAAGATTCTACAGA
>Ga0209427_10004861_pt1 | contig 15463 bp, 19 predicted proteins | sample DeeMarSWOR136_30_FD_187465 | JGI IMG/M metagenome (GOLD analysis project Ga0209427, IMG submission 187465) | Marine sediment microbial communities from White Oak River estuary, North Carolina - WOR-1-36_30 (SPAdes) (version 2) | ecosystem: Environmental > Aquatic > Marine > Intertidal zone >...
TGGAATAGCTCCTACAATAAGTAGGCTAGCTGCAGAGAAGCAATTAGAGACGAAAGCTTATAATCAATTAGATGTTTTCGATGCTGCCAAGCTCTTCATTCAAAGTGAGGGCATAATACCAGCTCCAGAACCAGCCCACGCCATCAAAGGAGCTATTGATGAAGCCTTACGGTGTAAAGAAACAGGGGAAGAAAAAGTTATTCTATTTCTGCTGTGTGGCCACGGCTATTTCGACATGCAAGCCTACGATGATTACTTGAGCGACAAGCTACTTCCATATGAATATCCGACAAAAAAAGTCGAAGAATCAATGAGAAAACTCGGGAATCTTTATCCTTGGCTAAATGAGGTCAAAAAGAAGTTTATTTGATAAGCTTCGGAAAAAAACGCTTGAGGCGCGGAGATATGGCGCCGCAGCGCGTAAACTCTATTTTTTATGTTATAGAGGACCACGTTATATACATTCTCAAGTTACTCGCTCTGGTGCATAGTTAGAGAAGGAATATACATTGTCGGCAAAAGTTGAAAACGTTCCTGCAAAGACCATCGGATTAATCGTCAATCCTGTTGCTGGAATGGGTGGCGCTGTTGGACTTAAAGGCACAGATGGTCAAGAAATTTTGAAAAAGGCTGTTCTCCTCGGGGCAAAACCCATAGCGCCTGTGAGGGCAAAATTTTTTCTCTCTGAACTAAAGTTAGCTGGCAAAAAGATGCAGCTTATTGTAGGCGCTGGAAATATGGGTGAAGAAGAAGCTATAAGCTGCGGCTTTGCCTGCACGGTTTTTGGAAAGAGAAAGAAAGAAACTACCGCTGAAGATACTAGGGAAATTGCAAGAAAAATTGCTGATGCAAAGGCTGATCTTCTTGTATTTTGTGGTGGCGACGGCACCGCTCGAAACATACTGGAGGCAATCAACATTGACATACCTTCATTGGGCGTTCCAACAGGGGTAAAGATGCACAGCTCTGTTTTTGCTGTGGATACCAAGGCCGCTGCGAAGATAGCCATGGGTTTTTTGTGGGGAGACCCGCTCTTACGCGAAGCGGAGGTAATGGATGTTGATGAAAACGCGTTTAGGGAGGGACGAGTGTCTTCAAGGCTTTACGGTTACTTACTTACCCCTTACGAGCCATACCTGATTCAAAGAGCGAAGCTGGCAAGTCCAATAACAGAAAGTGAACTACGTAACCAAGCAGCTATAGCAATACACATCATTGAAAACATGAAACCTGACGTGACCTACATTATTGGTCCGGGGACAACCACCCGCACTATCGGTGACCTCTTGGACGCGAAAAAAACTCTCTTAGGAGTAGACCTCTTCTGCAACAAGAAAATAGTGGCAAGTGACGTAAATGAGAAACAAATAATAGAGAAAATCCGAGGAAAGACCACTCAGATAATTATCACGCCGATTGGGAGTCAAGGCTTCATTTTTGGAAGGGGAAACCAACAGATAAGCCCAGAGGTAATTCGCCGAGTAGGGTTAGACAACATAACTGTAGTCGCTACAGAAGGCAAATTGATAAGCTTGAAAAGTCTGAGAGTTGACACAGGCGATCCAAACTTGGACGACGCTTTTCGATCAAATAAACTTAAAGTCGTAACCGACTACAAAACCGAACATATGATGCGTATCGAATAATTAACTGCTATTTTTTCAACTAATTGTTTTCACAAAATACATAGGTAAATTGAAATACAGAACTCATAAACACTATTCTGTTAATGCTTGGAGGCTGAACAATTGATTCCTATAAATCTTCCTAAAATCGGCGAAGAAGAAGTAGAAGCCGTTGCCAAGGTTATTAGAAGCGGTCCATTAACTAACGCGCTTGGCGCGGGACCCAAGGTTACACAATTCGAGAAAAAATTCGCAGAATTCGCTGGCGTAAAACACGCTGTAGCCATGAACACTGGCACTGCAGCCCTGCATTCTGCCATAGTAGCTGCTGGTGTGAAAAAAGGCGATGAGGTGATACTGCCCAGCTTTACTTTTGTGGCTACAGCCGAAGCTGTCGTTATGGCTGGTGGCAAACCCATTTTCGTCGATATTGACTCTGAAACCTACCACCTTTCTCTCGATGAAATCGAAAAGAATGTAACAAAAAAGACCAAAGCGATATTGCCCGTTGACCTATACGGTTTGTCCGTTGACATCAAGCCATTAAGAAAAATCGCTGCTAAATATGACTCGGCGATTGTTGAAGATGCCGCTCAAGCTCATGGTGCAACCTACGAGGGGAGGCCTGCGGGAGTTTTTGCTGACGCTGCTTGTTGGAGCTTTTACGCGAGCAAGAATATGACCACGGGTGAAGGTGGAGTTGTAACAACAGACAGCGATGAGATAGCAGAGACTTTGAGGTTTATCAGAACCCATGGAGAAAAAGCCAAATACGCCTCTATAATGCTCGGCTATAATTATCGCATGTCAGAAATTCAAGCCGCTATTGGATTAGTTCAATTAGAAAAGTTGCCCGCTTTCGTGGCTAAACGGCGCGAAAACGCCAAAAGACTTACTAACTTGCTTGCAGCGTCAGATAAGCTGAAGTTGCCAGAAGAATCAGAAGAAAGGCAGCACAGTTGGTATCTCTATACAGTCAGGCTTCAAAATGGCACGGAAAGAGAACGAAACAATATTGTGGAAGAACTTAGGCGAAAGGACATAGGCGCTGAAATATACTACATCAACCCCGTGCACCTAATGCCCTACTACCGAAGTTTCGGTAAATGCAGACTGACCGAAACAGAGAAAGCGGCAAAGCAGGTTTTCTCTTTGCCCGTCCATCCCAGCGTCACGGAAGCACAGGTAGACTACATCGGCAAGACCTTGTTACAACTTTTGTAGCCGCTTTTTTTAGGTTTTTTCTTTTTTCAATCGAATTTTTGTAACACCCTTTGATAAGCTATGCAAATAAATGGGTTGTTGTATAGTTTTTGAATAAAAAAATTTTTTTAACTCTCTATGACCACAAAGCTTGTGGTGGCAAGAGGGTCATCACTCAAAATGATACTCACTGAGCGCCTTGGCATATCTGCAATTTAACCTTGCCGTCTCCGTTTTTCTCATATCAGTACCATAATATTATTTTCTCGGTAAGCAACACTACACTCCAAAAAGTAACCTCGCCTTAGGATACATCCTGCCTACATCTTTTGAAGCCTGGTTTTTCCTAATTTGCACCCTCATTTTCCTCGGTCTATTCTTCGTAACTTTTGTCCTCTTCTACCGCAAAATCAGAAGTACTGGATTAGTGTTGACTGCTGGAATTGACTTGGACTAAGAAATAGCAGCCTTTTTCGCCGCTAATGTTTATATGATCTTAGTTCCTTATCACATTTTGAAACTGCGTTCTGTGAGGTTTAGCCTTGAAGACCAGAATCGTTATAATGGGCGCAGCCGGCAGGGATTTCCACAACTTCAACGTGTATTTCAAAGGCAACAGCCAGTACGAAGTTGTGGCTTTCACAGCAGCGCAGATTCCTGGAATACAATGCAGAGTTTATCCGCCAGCCCTCGCTGGCACAGATTATCAAAATGGCATACCTATTTATCCAGAGGAAGAACTGCCACAATTGATCAAAAAGTTTGACGTTGATGAGGTGATTTTTGCCTACAGCGACGTTTCATACAAATACATAATACATAAAGCCATGTTGGTGCTGGCTAACGGTGCAGACTTCTCGTTAATGGGTTCCAAAGCAACCATGTTGAAAGCAAAGGTTCCAGTTATCTCAGTGTGCGCTGTTCGGACAGGCTCTGGGAAAAGCCAAACCTCGCGGCAGATCGCCCAGATTCTGAAAAACAAGAAACTGAAAGTGGTAGTAGTTAGGCACCCTATGCCTTATGGTGACTTGAAGAAGCAGATTTTGCAGCGCTTCGCTTCTCGACAGGATCTTGACAGGTGCGGATGCACCATTGAGGAGCGAGAGGAGTATGAGCCTCACGTGAACAACGGCATAGTTGTCTACGCAGGAGTGGACTACGAGAAAATCCTTGAAAAAGCGCAAGAAGAAGCGGAAATAATAGTTTGGGACGGCGGCAACAACGATCTGCCCTTTCTCAAACCAGACTTGCATGTAGTCGTTGCTGATCCACATAGGGCTGGACACGAATTGGCGTATTTTCCTAGCGAGGTCAATCTGCAGTTGGCGAACCTGGTTATCGTGAACAAAGTTGATACGGCAGACCCAGCTAAAGTTGAACAAGTAAAAATTAACATAAAGTCAGTCAACCCGAGCGCCATCATTTTAGATGCGGCTTCGCCCATAACTGCAGACAAACCAGCGCTGGTTAAAGGAAAAAGAGTTTTAGTTATCGAAGATGGACCAACTATAACTCATGGTGATATGCGCTACGGAGCCGCAACAATTGCCGCAGAAAAATTTGGAGCGAAAGAGCTTGTTGATCCGAAGCCTTATGCTGTTGGCTCGATAAGGGAAACCTTTGCTCGATATCACCATCTGGGTTCGGTTCTTCCCGCGGTCGGATATGGTGAAACTCAAATAGCTGAGCTTGAAGAGACTATTAATAACACGCCGTGTGATGTTGTCTTGATCGGGACTCCTATTGACCTGCGAAGAGTGATTAAAGTGAATAAGCCGACTGTAAGAGTTAAATATGATCTTCAAGTATTAGGGCCTATCTGTCTCGAAGAAATATTGGATGATTTTCTCAATGGATGCGTGTAACAGTATGGTTGATGAGGAAGATATTTCACGAGTTAAGGTCAGATTCTTGATAGAGAGCCTAGGTGAAGCAGAAGGCGAGTTCGTAAGGTTTTTGGCGCCCAGAACAGTAGACACTATAGTTAGAAAACTTCCTGTTGAAGGCAGAGCCGCTTTATGGAAAGAAGAGGTTTATTTTGAAATTCCAGTTAAAATCGGCGAAGAAAAAGCTAAAACTATCGTTGAAACTGGAAACATCGCTTTTTGGCCTATGGGAAGCGCTTTATGCGTATTTTTTGGTGAATCGCAACCTTATAGTTCAGTGAACATTTTGGGTAAAGTTACAAAGAATCTGGAATTGTTTAAGAAGGTTAAAAGCGGCGTGACAATTAAGGTTGAGTTGTTAAGTTAGTAAGCTAGTGAACTGTCCTCCCACATTTGCAGTAGTCGTGAGCATTCTTCTTTCACGTTTTTATCTTGGCTTTTGGCTTTTAAAACTTCCAAGAATTGTATGCGTTTTTCAACTGAACGCCTTTCCGCGTTTCCTCCGTAATAGAGTTCACCTTCAAGATATTCCTTCATATGATTAGCTTTTTGAATGAGGAGGCTCGCGGCGTCAACGGGGTTTTCAACCGCAAACTTGTTCGCCCATATCTCCGCTTCTGTTTCGCGAAGTTGAGTTATCCCATCAATTTCCTTCATTTGCCTGATATAAGTTCTCAAAAACTCGTAGTACCCAGCTGTTTTTACCAATTCAAAGGCTTGGCTAACTTTTTGTTTGAATTTCGTGCTTCCTTCCACTTTTAAAACGTGCTTGTACCCTTTTTTTACGAGTTCTCTCGCAGTTTTAACTTCTCTCTTAGTGTAAACTCTTTCTGGAAATTTCAAGTCGTTTACTCCAGTTTTTAATGTTGTAAGTTCAAAAAGTTTAACGTTGCTATAGAGAATTAAGCAGGAACGGGTTTGTATATTTTAATGTTGCAGTTTCCTGATACCAATTGTACCGCTCCGTTTTGTTCCAGTTGCTCCAAGAAATCTTTGGCTGCGCTTATTCGTATGTTGAACCTCGAAGCCACAGTGTAAGGTGTCAAAACGTTCATCTTCCTTATTTCGTTAATGTTCTTCTCATTTTTAACGTCTGGAGGGACTACGCCTATGGTTCTTCTTTCTTTTGGTAGCCCTGCTTTTTCTTTCTTTTTTTCTTTCGCTTTGTCTTCTTCGTCTCTTCTTTCTTGCATGCGCTCCATTTGCTTTAAGCCCAGTTTCTTTTTTCCACCCATTTATTTCACTTCTGTTGAATAGACGGTTGCTGAACTATAAAGGCTGGGTTATTTCAACTTTATGCCTTTTCTTCCATTCTTTGAGTGGGACTCCAAGTTTTTTTTCAACTTCAGGTCTATGAATTGAGTTCATAGCACAGAACGGAATTATGCGCCCATCTGGCACGGCGTAGTGGATTACGCATCTTTGTACGCGTTCCAGATCAAAGTTGTATGGATCCATAAAGTGCATAGAGGACAGTAGAATAGTTTTTCTCTGTAGGTCGCCCAACGAATTGTAGCTTCCTTCCGTCAAGACTCTTAAAAGGTATTTACTCAGGAAACTGAATTTCACGTGCCTAGCTGCTCCAATCAGGCGAAGTTTGGCTTTTTTCTTGCTTCCTTTCGAGGCGTTCTCATCAACCTTCTTCATGGTTCCAACGAACTTGTCTACGTTCGCGTAACGCGTAATAGGTATGATTTCGCCGTTTTCCACGAATAGGTACGTGGCCATGCCGCAGTGCGGGTGTGCCGTGAACTCCAAGTACTGCTTGTCTTGGAGAGCACCTACAGCTTTCGAAACTGGCACAACTGTGGGCACAGGATAGAAGTCTGAAACTTTTATTTTGCCTTCTGTTTGTTCCTCGACGAGACGCATGAAATCGGGGATTGTGATACGCATCCGGTCGCGTTCTTTTGGTGGAAGACGTCCACATAAGGAGACGGGCTGAATGTTTATACATCTTACCACATCGAAGTTTTTAACTGCGAAGTTTATGATGTCTCCGAGTTGGCTATCGTTAACGCCTTTTACTAGCGTGACCACCAAGACTATGCTGTGCAATCTTGCTTGTCGGCAGTTTTCGATAGCTTTCATCTTCGTGTCAAGCAGGTCGACGCCGCGGATGAACTTGTACACTTCAGATGATATCCCGTCAAATTGCAAGTATACTGTGCTGACTCCTGCTTCTTTCAGTTCTCTGCAGTAATCAACACTCTGTGCGAGTCGAAGTCCGTTCGTATTGACCTCCACGTGGCGGAAGCCGAGTTCCTTTGCTTTTCGAACAAAGTCGAACAGGTCGTTGCGGATTGTTGGTTCACCGCCGCTGAACTGAAGAGCTGTGGCTGGCACTGGATCATTGGCGCGCAGGTTCTCCAGCATTCCTATGACTTGCTCCTTAGTGGGCTCGTACACGTAACCTGCGGCGGAAGCATTCGCAAAACAGACTGGGCATGTAAGATTGCATCTATTTGTTATATCGATTATTGCGAGAGCGGTGTGGGATTTGTGCTCTGGGCATATGCCGCAGTCATAGGGGCACCCGTTGACCGTTTCTGTGCGTGGGTTGTTCAGTCCGTCTCCGTCATACCTGAGTTCTTCAGCGCGTAAGTATTGGTCATAATCTGACCAATATAACTCTTGGAACGCGCCGTGCTCTGGGCACTCTTTTTTGATGTAAACCTTGCCGTCGTTCTCAAAAATCGCGGCGTCTAAAACTTTCAAGCACTCTGGGCAAATACTCTTTGTGCTTTTAATGGTGTTCATGTTTTTCACTATGCCTTCCAGTTTCTAGGTTTTTCGAAGAGCTTAAGAGCAAAAATAGTCATAATAAGGTTTCCAAACGTTTCCTAAGGTGATTGAGGGGAATCGATGTCAATAAGCGAAAACACTCGTGATACTCTGCGGGAGATGGGTTTGAACGCCTATGAGATTGACGCTTACATCGTGCTGTTGGAAGGCGGGCAGATGACGGCTATGGAGATTAGTCGTAAGGCTTCTGTTCCCTACTCGAAAATTTATGAGGTTCTGAATTCGCTTAAGCAGAAAGGCTGGGTTAAAAGCTCCGAAAGTCGCCCGTTCAAGTATTACCCTGTTCCTCCGATTGAAGCTATGGCATCCACAAAATTTAGGCTTGAAGATAAATACCATAGCTGGGAAACCGCTGTGGCCGAGGAGTTGCAGCCCTTGTATGAGAAGCGAGAATTGGTGGAGCGTCCAGACATGCTGATACTGCGTGGAAAGCAAGCGGTTTTAACCAAGCTGGAAGAAGTTCTCACGAAAGTTACAAAAGAAGTCATGATCGCGGCTCCAGAATTCGCACGCGCCATAATTGCCTCAGCAGACCCTCTCATGAGCGGCTTTAAAAAAGCGGTAAACGTTAAACTGATGGTGGCAGGAAAAACTGAAGACTGGACTTTCCTGAAGAAATTTCTTGGCGTAAGCGAGCTGCGTATTAGAGACCACATGTTTGGCGGCGGAGTAATCGCTGACGGCAAAGAAGCCATGCTTTTCTTGGGCGAAGACAAGCCTAGCCTAGTCATATGGAGTAACCATGTGGGTTTAGTCGGTTTCGCCAGAGAATATTTCCAGTTTCTATGGGACTCTTCGGTACAATCCTAACGGTTAAACTACGTGGACAATATCTTGAGTGAGTTTTTTTCTCTCTGAAAATCTTCTGTCCGCAAGAGTCTCAGCAAACCTTTGCTTTTGCTTTGAACTGAAGAGAAACTTCAGTTCACTGAAGGTTTCAGTCTTTACATAAGGGGTTATAGTCTGCGCAGAGCATAAAATTCTCCGTGCTTCAAATATTCCAGCATCAACTCTAACCCTTAGTACAGAGGAAAGTTTCTCACGCTATAGAAAGCATTAACGAAACAAAAAAAGAAAGGGGAACTATTTGCCCATGACTTTTCTAGTGGCTATTTCTATGTCTTCAGCTTTGATGGTCTTCCGTCCAGCATGCATAGCAAAATCCAACGCTTCTTTTGCGATTTTGACGCCGATTTCTTCTAATGCCTTCGCCAGTTCTTTCGCTGCAGCTTCACTCACTCTGTCCGCTCCCGCTTTTTTGCACAACCTATGCATGGGAGCGACGGCTAATTCTAAATCAGTCATAAAGACTTCTCCGTAGCCTCTTTTTCTTTTTAAAGCTGTATTTAACCTTTTTTATCTTCTAATGCTTTAAATTACTGTTTAAGATCGAAATTCTTCACATAAAGAAGAAAATTATAAAACGTTCTGTTGGATATAATGGCGGCCTAGGGCTTAAAATGAAATTAATCGACGCGCACGTTCACCTTTCCGATGCAGAATACGCTAAATGCACGGACGAACTCTTAACTAACGCCAAAGACTTCAACGTTGTGGCGTTAGTTTCAAATTCCACGGACTTCAAAACAAGCATCGGAAGCTTAAAACTAGCTGAAAAACATCCCAATATGGTTCATCCTGCTTTGGGCATTCACCCATGGAACGTAAACGTGCTGAAAGAAAATGAGCTCGAAGAGACAGTGGCGCTGATTTCTGAGCAACACCGAAAAAATGCCGTGGTTGGAATAGGAGAAATCGGTCTTGATTATAAGTATGAGGCCATATGGGAAAAACAGTTGATGGTTTTTGACAGAATGCTACGTTTAGCTGAAAAGCTTGATATTCCAGCAATAATTCACTCGCGTGGAACAACAGCTCAAATTGTAGATGTGCTTCCATCTTACAATCTTAAAGGGGTTCTGCTGCACTGGTTCAGCCATCCAATAAGCGCGCTGTATAAAGCAGTAGACCACGGCTATTTCATTACCGAAGGACCACCAGTAGCGTACTCCAACGGGATTCGCCAAGTGGTGAAAAAGGTGCCGCTGACAAACTTGTTAACAGAGACCGATGGCCCCGTGATATACAGGAACCCTCCTTATAATGGACAGCTGACACGACCTTCTTTCATAAAGACTGTAGTTGAGTCTGTGGCTGAAGTTAAAAACATGGCTGCTGTTGACGTTGCAGATCAAATAGCTAAAAACTTCGAAGGTTTCTTCAATAAAAAACTGAATTAGATTTTAATCAAGTCAAAAAACTGTGGAAAAAGGAAGTAAAGCAATATGAGCGCTATAGCTATTGCCACTATTATGGCAATGGCTGAAACGAACTTACGGGTTGAACGTTTAGGCTTCTTCGGCTGATCCGCGTCAGACCGCTTTTTTCTCCACCTTCCAGATTTAGTTCTTTCTCTCTCTTTTGACCATTTACCTTTCTTCACTCGAGGAACAGGCAAAATTTACGCCCTCACTTGTTGAATTTTTGGCTAAACTCCTTTATATATTTAACAATGCAAATAGAGTACCGCAGCTTTCTGAGACGTTTCACAGAATACAAGAGGCGTAAACTTAAATTAAGCCTCTTCTTCTATTGAAAACTGCTTTTACGCTTTCAAGCGTAGAGGACGAAAAAGCGGTAAATGACTGGAGGAAGTAGCGTATTTGGGAAAAGTTAAGATAGAACACATAAAGCGGTTAGGCAAAGAACTGATGTCCCGTTTTCCAGATAAATTTTCCAGTAATTTTGACGATAACAAACATGCAGTTGACATGCTCACGGAGGGTGCGACAACTAAAGTTAGGAATCAAGTTGCTGGATACATAACACATACAATTTCTTTAACACAAGCCGATTCTCCAACTGAAAACGTCGAAAAGGAACTGTCAGCTTAGCCACAAATGGTAAAGGGGTTCTTATGATGGATGAATACAGAAAAGGATGGGCGCTGAGATACCTGCGTGAAGCAAAGGCGGAGTTGGAAGCTGCACGAAAGATACCCTACATGGCACCAAGTCTGGTGTTGGAATCAATTAGGAAAGCCCGAAATGCCATATACTACAGTTTGGGCGAACCCGCTTTCATAGAGGTTCTCGTACGCGAAGAAGCTAGAAAAGACAAACCTACAAACGACTCGGTTCTGCGTTTTCTAATGGAAATTGAAGGAATCGTGCAGCAGCTAGCGCATTTGGAGGAGGTAAACGGCGAAGCAATGATGAAGCAAGCTGACACGCTGGTCCAGATAGCCACGGACATCGTAGAAACTTTGACTGAAGAAAGATTTGAAAATTAAAGCGCCTGTAACTTTGCGCTCGTCTTCACTATTCTTTCTGGTTTTATATTTTCTATTGCATTCTGTCCCTAAGAAATCTGAAAAATCATTTATTAGCGTTAGCTTGTTACATTTTATAACTTGGGCTGGATGCGAACATGGCGATAACTGTGAAGTTTGTCGGTGCCTTGCGACATTCTTCAGGCGTGGGCGAACTTGTCTTGGACTGTAAAGACTGCAACTCCATAGGAGAGTTGGTTAACGAACTAATTAAAAAACTGCCTGAGCTTAAACGAAGCCTGACTGACCCACAGCTTGAGGATCCGAGGCCTAACGCGTTGATACTTGTGAATGGCCGGGAAATCAGCGTCTTAAATGGGTTAGAGACGAAATTAAAGGACGGGGACGAAATATCTCTTATTCCCGTGGTCCACGGCGGCTAAATAGTTAATCTTTCCCGAAACCAGAGTTATGAAAATTGGTGGCGGTTCAGTTGGGCTGGGTGTATTAGATTTTGATTTCTTGATCTAGTTTGGTGATGGGGAGTATTGTATAGTAAAACTTAATACTTAATATTGCTATGGGATTTGCGGTGTCCACATTGGGAAAAGCGGTATTCGCAACTCCACTATACCTCTCCGTAGCTTGGACACTCATGATTAGTTATCAACTTTTCACAGAAACAGCGGTCACTACTCTTTTAACACAAATCAACACCTTAATTCCATCAATAGGCTTTTGGCTGTCCTCCCGAGTAGAGATGATTGTTTTTGTATATGCATTCGCTTGGGTTTTCGTTTTGTCATCTGTAATACCCTCTCTTCTTCTAGGAAAAGAACGAGGCGTTCTCGTTCAATTCTTTGTGTGTTTGACTTTAACTTTCTTGGCGTTTGTACTATTAGATATCATGGAAATTTATGCGGGAGCTTCACTGGCTCAGTTGCTAAGTTTTTCTTTTATATTCAGCAATCCAGTTCTAGCTACATTCTATCTTTCTCTGCCTTACGTCGTAATGATCGGGTTGGATGTAAAAACAAGGCGACGAAACAAAGCGAAGAAAAAATCAGATGAACTCACGGAGACGTATGTGGACTCTGAAGACTGGGTAGAGCAAAACTGTCAAGAGGCACAATGAGCATATCACCTGTTATGCCAAGCAACATAATAACTTTGACAACCGATTTCGGGTTGAAAGACCCTTATCCGGCGGAAATGAAAGCTGCAATTTTAGGCATATGCCCAAACGCCATCATAGTCGACATAACACATGAAATAGCAAAGTTCAACATACGAATGGGCGCTCATGTGTTGGCTTCCGCAGTGCCCTACTTTCCGAAGGACTCAGTCCATGTGGCAGTTGTCGACCCTGGCGTTGGCACTCGAAGGCGTTCAATAATTGTGCAGACTAGGCAAAGCTTTTTTGTTGGACCGGATAACGGAATCTTAGTTTTGGCAGCGGAGAAACAAGGCATAGTGCGAGTTCACGAACTGACTAATCCGCGGTTAATGTTGCCCAAAGTCTCCAACACGTTCCACGGTAGAGACATTTTTGCACCTGCAGCAGCTCACTTATTGAAAGGGGTAAAACCAGCCGAGTTTGGACCTGAAATTCGCGAAGCTGCAAAGCCTGAATTCACAAACGTTACACGAAGAAACGGTACTCTAGTTGGTGAAGTCTTACGCGTGGACGGCTTTGGGAACATAATTACGAACATAAACGAGAAAGAAGTGGTGCAGAGCAATGTAAAAAGCAAGATAAGTGTGGAATTGCCCGGTTGCAAGCTGAAACTGAAGTTGTGCAACGCGTATGGAGAAGCTGAACCTCAAGAACCCTTAGTCCTAATTGGAAGCCACGGTTTTCTAGAAATATCCATAAACCAAGGCAACGCAGCCGAGAATTTCGGAATCAAACCCGGAGACCCAATCAAATTAATACTTCAGGGAAAGTCATGAACGTGGCTTCTTTAACGGGTTAATTGGCATCTTTCTCGAGAGGAGTAAGCCTTCATTATTTTTCCGCACGCGATAGTCTGTTTTTCTAAATTCATAAATTCTTTAAGCGCAATCCGTATACGTTATTGAAGGTTTGACTTTACATTGCTGCTCCAAGAGATCCAAGATTGGTTGTATACCTTTGCGACTCAGTATGGATATATAGGCATTTTCCTCATAAGCTTGCTCGGTGCTATGGCAATTTTCATACCAATTCCTTACACTGTCGTCATCTTCATCCTCGGTGCATCCTCAAATTTTGACCCCCTGTGGATAGCCATTGCAGCTGGTGCAGGTGCTGCTGTTGGCGAGTTTTCAGGTTATTTAATCGGTTTCGGAGGAAGAAGGGTCATCGGCTATAAATACAAGAAAAAGATGGATTTCTTGACGAAACTCTTCAAAAAATATGGCTCGATAGCCATTTTTGTTTTTGCTCTAACTCCTTTGCCAGATGACTTACTGTTCATTCCATTAGGCGTTATGCGCTATAGCTTGCTTCGTGCTTTTGTTCCAGCAGTGCTGGGTAAATTCTTTTCCAACCTTATAATAGCTTATAGTGGACGTTTGTCTCTGGATATTGTTAAAACTCTCTTCGGTGTGGAAGGCGAAGGAATGTCTCTTTTGGTTGGCACCATCATTGGAATAGTTCTGCTGGTTATTGTGTTCATAATAATGTTCAAGTTGGATTGGGAAAAGTACTTCGCGAAATACGTGGACGAGCCAAAGAGCAGCGACAAAACCGCTGGAGATACCGTAGCCGCTAAAAACGCGGACTAAATTACGGTTGAATCAAAGCATTAACTTTAAAATTGTTGGTTGCCCCTTTACGTGTAGGCGCAGAACTTGAGGGTAATCGCTGACTTACATATTCATAGCCGTTATAGCCGGGCAACAAGTCAGCGAATGGGCATCGAAGAAATTGCTCGTTTCGCAAAAATTAAGGGCTTGAACCTCGTAGGCACAGGCGACTTCACTCATCCAGAATGGCTCAAGGAAATACAGGAAACCTTGGTTCCAGAATCAGACACTGACCTTTACAGAGTTGCCGGCAACGCGGATTCGACATTGCGGTTCATCTTGACGACGGAAGTATGCACAATCTTCAATTTCGAAAAAAACGTCAAAAAGGTTCACCATGTTATCATGACTCCCATAGTGGAAACCGCTTTTCAAATTAATGAGGCGCTTAGGCGCTACGGCGATTTAAGCGCAGACGGCAGACCCCTCCTGAACATGACCGCTCCGCAGTTAGTCGAAGAGGTAATGGCGACTTCAAGTGAGAACATGGTTTTTCCAGCTCATGTTTGGACGCCGTGGTTCAGCGTTTTCGGCGCTTTCAGCGGCTTTGACAGCATCGAAGAATGCTACCAAGACATGACTAAGTACATACACGCACTGGAAACGGGGCTTTCATCTGACCCTCTGATGAACTGGCGCCTGAGCAAGCTTGACCGATTCGCGTTAGTTTCGAACAGCGACTGTCACAGTTTTTGGCCTTGGCGTATCGGCAGAGAAGCCAACGTGTTTGAGCTCGAAAGAGTAAGTTACCGGGAAGTTGTGAATGCTTTTCGCTGTAAAGACCCTGAGCGTCTCAAGTTTACTATCGAGACTGACCCTGCTTATGGAAAATATCATTGGACTGGTCATCGTAGTTGCAGCGTGTCCCTCTCACCGAAAGAAGCACAAAAATTTGGCAATATCTGTCCAGTGTGTAGTAGAAAACTTACAAAGGGCGTTGAACAACGCGTAGATGAACTTGCTGACCGCCCTGCAAACTTTAGGCCTAAAAATGCGCCGGGGTTCATGCGGCTATTGCCTCTCTCGGAGATAGTCGCAACGGTGTTGGGGGCTGGCTCTCCCTCAACTCAAGCGGTGTGGAAAAACTATAATTCGCTCATTGCTAGATTCGGTGATGAATACACGGTACTGATAGACGCGTCTAAGGATGCTCTGACCGAGGTTGTGGAAGCGGATGTTGCTGATGCTGTGCTTAGGGTTAGAAAAGGTTCGGTTCGTGTGGTTCCAGGATACGACGGCGTATATGGGAAGCTTGATTTGGGTGTGGGCGCTTCAACAGAGGCGCCTCATCGTGGAAGGGTTCAACAGTTGAATCTTGCAGATTTCTGGTGACTATGCAGTTTCATGATGTTTTTTGTGTTTCTATTTTTAACGGTTTGACAGAAGTACTTTAAGCGTAATATACGCGATAGTGTTGCTATGATCGCTGTGGATAAACTACCCAGAGAAGACAAAATCTTCAAAATCATAGACAGTTTTCTGAAGCAAGTCTTCGTAGAAGACGCCACACTTTTCATATACAAATATCTAGAGCAACGCTACTCCCTTCGTCAATACGATTTTTCAGAAAAAATAGCCATCTTCGCAAAAGGTCTAGAAGACTGCCTAAGCTCAGCTGCCTTCGCAATTGAAACCAAAATCTTAGAAAAATCTATTCTGCATACGGTTCATTCAGGTCAATCGGACATCAAAGAAAACCTGAAAGATACGATTTTGCCAGCTAAATGAAAATCGCCATTTAAAGAGCATAAAAACCTACTTTTCTCAACCAAGTTTCCTAAGGTGCCTTCCTTTTCGTTTCTTTGAATGAGAACAAAACGTTTTATTCTCTTTCATTCATTACTCATATCTCAATCTGCTGCAGAAGGTAGAGGAGTCTTGGA
>Ga0209427_10004862_pt1 | contig 15462 bp, 11 predicted proteins | sample DeeMarSWOR136_30_FD_187465 | JGI IMG/M metagenome (GOLD analysis project Ga0209427, IMG submission 187465) | Marine sediment microbial communities from White Oak River estuary, North Carolina - WOR-1-36_30 (SPAdes) (version 2) | ecosystem: Environmental > Aquatic > Marine > Intertidal zone >...
GCCGAAACAGTAAAACATCTGCTTATCTGGACTGACGTTGAAAGAGGGAGCCTTCTCTGCATGAAAGGGACACAAGCCCACATAGTTTTTTCCCCTTTTTTTCAAGGGAACATATTCTGTGATCAGATCGACTATATCGTTGGCATCTCTGATCTGATCGATTAGTTCTGGTGGGAAAAAACCTGTCATAATTGAAATACTTTTTAATCCAAACTCACAATTTCTTTATATCCTGCTTCGTTTCCCCCTCACCTTAGAGGCTGTGTCATAATTGTGTTTTGAGGTTGTAGCCGCAATCTTTAGATTGCGTAAGTCGTTGGAACTCAACATCTCGATTTCGCAGACTAAAGTCTGCGGCTACAAAAATCGAAATTCTGACACACCCTTTTAGGGGAGAGGGGGCAGCATCGCATAAATCGAGCAACTACGTTTTTACCATTTTTATTTTTTTGGCTAAATGGTAAACACAATTCTCCGGATCGGTAACTCCAGCCAAGCAGAAAAGATGGCGATAAGTCTTTGAATGTTGACCCTCTTTTTCTATCACATCTAATAAACAACCTTGCTCACAAACCAGGCATTTCTCCGGCTGGCAATCAAACTCGGTGCCGGTGTTCTTTGCCACAATGGCTTGGCTCAAGTTCCAAAAAGCTTCCTTTCTTTTCTCTAAGAACTCCACGTATCTTGCCTTTTCCAGTATGATTCTACCTTTGTCAGTTCTCAGGAACGCTTCGAATTCAACCTTGTCTCCTTTGGCAAATTTTAAGTTCTCCTGAGTTTTTCTGCTAATGGTCAGGAAGATGTGATCTTTGAAAAAGATTCGGTCCAAGTATCCTTCTTTGAAGCTTATCAGAAAGCCGGGAAAATTCAAAATCTCTTTTGATCCAAATCTTTTCTTTTTGAAATGGGGCTTGACCGAATTTAGGGTTCCCGAAAATTCGATCCTTTTTCCGACGACACTTTGCAGCCAATCCTCGAACTCCTCCAATTCCCTTTGGAAGTCTTCAATTTCTTCTTTATTGAGCAAAATCTCTGGCTGATAGGTGATTTTCTCCTCAAAATAATTTTTGCAGGAAAAACAATTTCTCCCCACATGTTGGTATCTTTTGGGACAGCTGTGACCTTTATTCAACAGTTTACATTTCCACAAAAAATACACGCATCCTTCTGGGTAACATCTCTTTTCCTTCAAAACATGATAGACTGAGACGTTCTTTTCGAACTTGAAATGGGCTTTGTGCCCACACTGGAAAACATCCTGCCTTTTGTATTGATTGATCAAAACCTTCTGCATGATATCCGCCTTTAAAGTATCTTTAGAGAACTGATTTTAGTTTAATTCATTTTATCCCTGTTGTCAACTAAATTTGATTAAACCAGAAAAAGAGTTTTTGAAAAACTGGTGAAAAATCTTGTAGGTCGGGTTGCGACCGTAGGAAGCTACACGATACATTTTTTGTCGGATACCCCCCTTACGGGGAAAACCCGACCCGCTACCTATTTAAAGTCTATTAGGGGAGATGACAGCACAGAGAAAACATGTGGGTTCTCCCGCCCCGAGTGGACTTCTTAATCAAATTTGCGGGAGTATTTCCATTTGATTTTTCTTCATCTATGTTTCTGGTTTTTGTGTGAATGGGAATAAATTGGAAAAAATTGTAGTTTAAAGATAAATTCTTAAATCTACGGCCAAGTCCGAGCCTAAGAAGGAGCCCGTCTATCCTTTGATACTTCAGAAAGTATTCTTTTAGATTTGTTATCCCGAATACTAAAAACACCGGGTTCCAGGTGACTGCTTTTCCAGATGGACGGATGCTCAAATAATCGATGCTGCTTCTTGTTCCAAGGGAAAGGAAGCCAAACTCTGGACGGTGGTATTCAAGACCCAGCCGCAAAATCTCAGCTTCTCCATTCAATCGAAAATAAAGCCTTTGACCCAGAAGATCCACAAGAGTTGGGGTAAAAGGCCAGGTCTGGATATGACCCTTTCCTTCTCCGGTTATTCTTACAACTTCGACCTCCCACGCAAAGAAGTGTTTCTTCTTTATATCAAAAGAAACTCCACCGAATGCTCCTTCCTCAATTATTTTTATACTCGTCACCTTACCGAATTTCTGATTCAGGTAGTACAAGTCGCCTCTGCCTTTAAAATAATTCTTTTTTTGACCAAAATGGATTTGGAAATCCGGAGATAATTTGAAGTTGAGTCGACCTGAAAAACTGAAAACATCGCCACCTGGGTCCAGAAAAAAGTCAGTTTGACGGGATAGCTTCCGATTCTCCTTTAACTTGGCTTCTTGATAATTCAAGCAAAATTGCATATCCGATATCAGATCGAAATTAAAATACCAGTCATTTTCTTCTGAAGCCAAATTCACCGGCAGATCCATAAAGCTATCTTTATAGAGAAACTTGAGTAAATAGTTGATGTTCAGATTTCGATGTGCCAGACCAAACTTCATACGGTCAAAGGGCGAAAGGGTTACTTCAAAAGAATAATCCCAGAATCTTTTTCCTGAAATTTCTAAGGTTTTAGCGCCTAATCCTATCTGGACAAGAGGTGGGAATAATCTTTTTGCGTAAACGAGTTGAGCAAAACTCTTGTCACGGTCGAAGTCCAAGTCATATCTCGGCTCTGAAGGAATTTTCAGCTTAAATCCCTCATCAGCAAAGCCGAAAGCAAAATTGGCCTTCAAAAAGCTTTCCTGCAACGGCAATATGGCAGTCACCCGATTATTTTTCAGCCAAATCTCGTGATAGTTCTCGCCACCTCTTTTCTGGTGGTAAACATCCTCAAAGTCTCCTTGAAAAATTAACAATCTATCGTTGCGATTTAAAAGGTTCACCGGGTGAAGAAAGAGATGGCTGAAATTTCTACTATCGACATCTCTTTCCAAACTCAGTACCTCATCAAGAAAACAAGTAGGAAATAACTGGCTGTTTTGACGGGTTAGACCTACGACCGTGACAGTTTGGAAAGAAAAGAAAAGAAGCGTGGTAAAAAAGACAATTTTACATCGCATCTCCGGAGGGTCTCAGAGAGTATAGCGTTGGATAGAATTAGATTTTTGGCTCTTAATTAAAAGTCTTCAAAGATCTCGAGTCTGAACTCCTTTTCCCAGTCAACTGCATCGATTCCAAAGGTTTGCTTGAACACAAGGTCTGTGGTTATTTCCGGCAGAATTCCGTTAAAGCTGGGGTTGGGGAAGACCCATTGGTCAAAGGAGTTGGCATTCCAGATTATCACTGGAACCAAAAAATACTCGTATCCATATTGGGGTTCATGCCAGGGCTCAACATGCCACCATAAAGTCGAATCTCTCTCAACTTTGGTAGTATATCCGGGCAGAAGATCCTGTTTTAAGTTATTTATGGGATTACCAAAGAACGCCCCTACTGCAATAGCGACCGTCTCGTCTTCTCCATCATCATCAAAATCAGCTGTAACATCTTCAAAGGTATTGAAGCTATTTCTTATCCGGGGCAGATAAGTCAAAATCGAATCCAAGTCATCATCCGCCACTCCATCAGAGTCTATCTTTATGATATCATCATTCTGGTTATCCGTCTCACCTCTTAAGAAATTGACGGCATTCTCTAAATCATCACACGCATCCAAGAATGCGCTTTTGGCTGATGCTAATTTAGATTCTCCGGTTGAACGCATAGAAAGAAAATCTGAGTTTTGAGGTATAACCTGCGCCAGCCCAGCACTGTCGTAGCTTGGGAAATCAAAATTGTAGGCGATGGCTATACTGCAGAAGGATTTCAAAAGATCCAGTCCGGTAATAATAAGAAAAATTTCTGTCATGTCCAACTCTAAGGAATCCTCCTCCAGATCTCCCTGCATCTCAGGGGTTATGATAAAAGAGTAGTGTGTATCAGAAGCAACTTTTTCCAAGTGGACCAAAGCATAATCCACTTTGGGGAGCAGTTTGTTATCGATTAAGTCCTGTATCTCGTGAATTTGAGGTGGATTGGTCAAACCCGTATAAAAAACACTGAAAATTGAACTCACCAAAAAATTGGAGGGAAGTAAAAAATCCTCTTTGCCGGTGGGAAAACCCCGATTCACAATCTTTTTAGCGAATTTTTCCTCAGAATTGACAGCGGATTTTGCTTCGAATAAAGAGGCTGTATCCAGAAATGTGTCCCACTCATCGAAAACTTCATTCACTGAATTATCCAAAGTTACTATCAAAATCTCAGTTAATCCTGCACCGAAGTGGGCATCTAAATTGCTAGGATCGAGTTCTAATGCCGCTTTATATAAGCTGTTGGCTAGGCTAAAATTTATATCCTCTGGTCTCTCAACTCCCTCCAGTTCGGTTGATACCAAAGTATAAAGTTCATCCTCCAGAAGGGCATTTGCCTCTTTAACCTTCTCCGCAGCCGTACCATTGTCTGGCTTTGACTCAGTTGCTTTTTTTCCACAACCACCAAAAAAAATAATCAAGCTGACCATCAAAGCCGCTATAACCAGGTAGGTGGACTTCCCCATTCTAAACCTCCTTATGTAATTAGATTGTTTTATATGGTTTGGCCTTCTTTTCATGTGGTTCTCAATTGACCTGTTTTATTAAATATATTTTGTTTCTAACGACTGTCAAGTTTTTTTTTGACTCTTATATTGTATATTAAGTAATATTTAAAAAGTATTCCACAGACTTTAATCGGCGAGAGGTGATTGTCGTAAGGACAGTCCTCCACAGTGAATCCCCTCAGGAGGAACCGTCGCCAAGAACCCAAAAAGTGTCCGGTGAATCCGTCCGCAGAGTAAACATACCGGGCAAAAGAAAGAAGGTGGAAAAGATATGGTGCGAGTCAACTATCCTGAGGTCTCATTCGTTATGTCATCCGGTAATGATCGAGTTCATGTTGTACCTAAATCACCTCAGGACAAACCGGTTAATCCGAATAGGATACCACCCAAGATCAATGGCCAGTCCATCGATTACCTTGCTCTGAGTGGGCTTGTTAGTCTTTGCTCGCAATAACCGGTGCGTTAACATGAGGCCTCAGAGATTACATAATTTCTGAGGCCTTATAATATGTCCTTCTTGAGCGTTTCTTATTTCCCACTTTGGCTAAAGTGGGAAATTTTCTATCTGGCAACCCCCCTCTTTTGTCAAACTAAGCTTAAGGCGGGGCCCATCATTCGCAGGCCTAATCTGTGCAACTCATTTTCGCCTGCTTTGGCCTTCCCTGTCCCCTTATCGTCTCCATTGGTCCCTTCGAAAGAAACAGACGAGTGTAATGATAGCAATAAAGCCGACAAAAAAAGAAAGCTTTTTCATTTTTCCTTCAAAAGTCGATGTATTCTCTCTCTTCCCTAAAATGAATGATACAATCCTCCTTACATTTGCCAACTTGTTCTGAGTTTCTTCCTTTAAGGGTTTTCGCTCGACCCTTGAAAGATTTGCCTAACACGGACCTGAAAATTCAAGTCTTACCCCTGTCAAATAGAAAAACCAAAGGATTGTATCATCATAACTTCTAATAAAATAAGCGAGACATTTTCTCTCACTCAAAACAAACCAGAAGAAAATTAGCAATTTTTAGAAATCGAGAAAAGCCGTTCTTATAATTAGACAAACCTCAGCGAGTTGTGAGTTTTTTGAGGTTTCTTTAGAAAAAAACTTGACAAGCAAAATTTATAGGTTATCATGCAAGTGAAAACTCTATAAGTTTTTATCTGTTAATAAGATGTGGATAATCTGTGGTGCTTTTTACAACTTCATGTAAGCTATCCGATAAGGGGAGTGTAGATTTTCAAATAAACTGTGGAAATCTTTCTTTTCGTATTGCTCCAATCGAAATAACTCCTGTTTCTGCAGGAGGTTAAGATTTGTCTACAAATGTGGATATCTTGTCATTAACCAGCTATTAGATTTTTGCTAAATCGAGGGGAATTATGCAAACGGAAACACGTCCATCCGGACAGATTGATAGTATTCAAATCTGGGATGAGTGTCTGTCCTATTTGAAACAAAAAATTAAAAAGCAAAGCTTCTACACCTGGTTGAGGGCGACCAGAGGTTTACCTTCTTCTGATGGTAATATCAAAGTAGCTGTGCCTAACAGATTTGTAGCGGACTGGCTGGAAGAACATTATCTTACATTGATCAAAGAAACCATCAGGGAGGTCACGCAGAGGGATCTGCCTCTGAGCTTTTATATATCAAAAGATTCTCACGGTTATCATCCACAGATGTCTATTGATTTCGAGCAGGTAGGACCAACCGCTAAAAAGAGGCTTTCGACGGATTCTCCCAATGGGGAAATGGGATTGAATCCCAAATATACCTTTGATGCCTTTGTGGTTGGTGAAAGCAACCAGTTCGCCCATGCTGCCGCCATGGCAGTTGCGGAAGCACCGGGCAAAACCAAATTCAATCCCCTATATATCTACGGGGGGGTGGGATTGGGTAAGACACATCTGGTGCAAGCCATAGGACAATTTGTCAAGGATGAATATGAAAATATCAAAGTCCTCTATGTGACCTCAGAGAGGTTCACCAATGATTTTATCAACTCCATAACCTCAAACACAACCCTGGATTTTGTCAATTTTTATAGAAACGTAGATGTCTTGCTTCTGGATGATATTCAATTTTTCACTGGAAAAGAGAGCACCCAGGTTCAATTCTTCCACACCTTCAATGTCTTATACCAAAATGGAAAGCAAATAGTTTTGACCTCAGACAGACCCCCCAAAGAGATTAAAGGATTGGAGGAGAGGCTCTTGTCGCGCTTCCAGCAGGGACTGGTGACCGACATCCAGCCTCCCGATTTGGAAACTAGGATAGCGATCTTAAATAAAAAATCGGAATCAGACGGGGTATTCATTCCTATTGAAGTCTCCACCTTCATTGCAGATAACATAACTTCAAACATTAGAGAGTTGGAGGGTTCCTTGATCAGACTTTTAGCATATGCCTCCCTTCATTCCAGAGAGATCACCTTAGATTTGGCCAAAGAGGTTTTAAAGGATACTATAAGAAATGGAACAAAGCAGATCAGTATCGACCAAATCCAGAAGAAGGTAGCAGCAAGCTACAATCTTTCACCTGAGGTCTTATGTTCCAAAAGGAAAACCCAGGAAATTGCCCTTGCCCGTCAGGTAGCAATGTATCTGGCTCGAAGCCTAACCAACAATTCTTTAAAGAACATTGGATTGCACTTTGGAGGAAGGGACCATTCCACAGTCATTCATGCTTGTACCATGGTGGGAGAAAACATAAAAAAGGATTTTGATTTTAAGTTGCAGATAGATAAAATTATCAATTCTTTATATGTTTAGATGTTGTTAAGTTTTTTGGGAAAACTTGTGGATAAATTGAAATCTGTTCTTGGTAAATATGAATGCACAAATTTTCAATATACCTATCCACATTTAAATAGTAAACATGTGTCTCTAAAACCAAAAGGAATAAAAACTTGATAAATAAAATTATAACTTATAAAGATTTGCACACTATGAATATTATTTACTAAATATCTTTTAATGGAGGATATATATGAAGTTCTCAATATCTAAAAACAAAATTTTCTCAGTGGCCCAGGATGTTTTAAATGTTGTCCCCACCAGAACCACTTTACCGGTTTTATCCAACATACTTCTTGAAGTTACAGATTCGAAACTTAAACTAGCCGCTACCGATTTAGATATATCCATGATTGCCACCATTCCAATCTCTACAACCAAGAAAGGTTCCATAACCATACCAGCAAGAACTTTTGCTGAAATTTTAAGGGAGCTTCCCGAATCGGAAATAGAGATTAACGTTACAGAGAACAGAATGGAGTTGAAGGTTGAACGCGGTAGTTATAGGATCTCTGGAATTCCCAGTGATGAATTTCCTAAACTCCCAGCTGTCAATTTAGCCAAGCAGATCAAATTGCCAGGTGTAAATTTGGCCAGAATGATCCGGAAGATTTCCTTTGCGGTATCGACCGATGAGACTAGACCGGCATTAAATGGTGTCTTATGGCGGACTTCTGGAAAGTTTATGCAGATGGTAGCTACGGATGGACATCGTTTGGCAAAGGCGTCCCAGAAAAATAATAAACTTAAAGGTTTGCACGAGGATGTGATAATACCACCAAAGGTTCTTAATCTTTTAGTAAAATTATTAGGTGAGGAGGAAAAAGAGGTTGGGGTGATCTTTGGGGAGAACAATATTATCTTCAACTTAGATGATTCCATCTTAGCATCTCGTTTAATCGAGGGACGCTATCCCGATTTTGAACAAGTGATTCCCAAGGACAATGATAAGAGATTGGTGGTAAATAAAGAGCTTCTGATGAGCACGGTGAGAAGAGTATCCATATTGTCGAACACTTTGACCCATCAGATAAAATTCTCCCTAAAGAAGGATAATTTGGAGCTTTCTTCGGCTAACTTCGACTTAGGTGGAGAAGCTAAGGAAACAATAAGTTGTGATTATGCCGCCGAGCCAATGGATATGGGTTATAATGCCAATTACGTGCTCGATGTTCTTAAACAAATAGATGGAGATGAAGTGATATTTGAGTTAGGCACCCCAGTCTCTGCCGGGATGATTTATTCTTCCGAGAAGAAGGAGGAAGATGATTATCTTTATCTTCTGATGCCACTCCGCTTAGCAGAGTAGAGACGCTTGTTTGTGCTTTGGAGATTACTATCCTACTTGAAGTCCCAACCACCTTAAACTCTCTGAGTACTTGTAATCTTTATCAGACCGTCCCCTTCTAGTTCCCGAGGTGGACAAGAATTGGTAGCAAAACAAACCGATTGTTCTCCCTGTTGAGAAAAGAGGGACGGATTAATTAATTGTAACACTGAAAGTTAGGACCATAAAAGCAAGGAATTATACTGGCAGTAAATGGCATTGTAGGATATGAAGAATTCATCTAAAAATTCTTGCGTAAATGAATAACTAATATTATATTAATAGGTTATGATTAGGAGATCGAGCCGCCCCGAACAGATAGGTAAGATTTTAACCAAGAGTTTGAAAAGTCTGCAGATTGATCGGCGGATAAAGGAGGAAAGTATCGTTTTAAAATGGGAGCGATTAGTTGGTGAGCGGATCGCCTCCAAAGCCAATCCTATAAGGATTGAAGATTCGATCCTTTTTGTTAGGGTGATGAATGCTTCGTGGAGAAATGAACTCTTCTTCATGAAAAGAAAGATAATAGAAGAACTTAACCAATCGGTAAAAGACAACGTAATTAAGGATATAGTCTTTACTAATTAACAGGAAAGCCGACACAGTTATTTTCTTGAGCTGTCAGATCCCACCGATCTGGCAGCAGGGAAGCGTCAAAACAAGGTTCTGACGTCTCGATTTGGGAACTTAAATGAGGGGAGAAAATATTTACATGGATACTTCAAAAGAAAAAAGGAAAGACAAGACCCCAACTTTATTGGGGCATCATTATGACGCAACCACCATCCAGGTTTTAAAGGGGCTGGATGCGGTCCGCCGCAGGCCCGCCATGTATATCGGCGATACTGGCGCCAAGGGTTTACATCATTTGGTCTATGAGGTGGTGGATAACAGCATAGATGAAGCCATGGTCGGTTTCTGCGATTCGATCAAGGTGGAAATTAACAAAGACAACAGCGTGATGGTGGAGGACAATGGTAGAGGGATTCCGGTTGACATGCATCCCACCCAGAAGAAGCCGGCCCTGGAGGTGGTGATGACCATGCTCCATGCAGGAGGGAAATTTGATCATCGCACCTACAAGGTCTCCGGTGGTCTGCATGGAGTGGGGGTCTCGGTGGTGAACGCATTGTCTGAATGGTGTGAGGTGGAGGTGGCACGAGATGGTAAAAAGTATTTTCAAAGATATGAAAGAGGGAACACCATAGCGCCCTTAAAAGAGATCGGAAAAGCCAGAGACACTGGAACCAAAACCACCTTCAGTCCCGATCCACAGGTCTTCAAGAAGATCGATTTCAATTTCGATGTTCTCTCCGGCCGCATGAGGGAATTGGCTTTTTTGAACAAAGGTTTGAAAATCGAGATTGAAGAGCAAGAATCCGGCAAGTCCCATCTGTTCAAATACAAGGGAGGTATAGTCTCTTTTGTAGACTACTTGAATGAGAATAAGCAACCCATACATCGGCGACCTCTTTACTTTCAGAAACAAAGAGAGGGAGTGGATGTGGAGATTGCCCTGCAGTATAACGATTCGTATGTGGATAATATTTTCTCTTACGTGAACAACATCAGCACCATCGAGGGCGGCACTCATCTGGTGGGTTTTAAGACCGCCCTGACGCGCACCATAAATAATTACGCCCAAAAGAACAATCTTTTGAAGAATGGTCAGCCTCCATTGGAGGGAGAGGATGTGAGAGAAGGATTGACTGCCATAATCTCGGTCAAGGTTCCCGACCCTCAATTTGAAGGTCAAACCAAGACCAAACTGGGCAACAGCGAAGTCAAAGGAATAGTGGAGTCGGTCTTGGGCGAAAGCTTAAGCGAGTTCTTTGAGGAAAACCCTGCTGACGCCAAGAAGATCGTGGAGAAATCGATCTCCGCAGCCAGGGCCAGAGAGGCGGCCAGAAAAGCGCGAGAGCTAACTCGCAGAAAAAGCGCCTTGGAGTCTTCCGCCCTTCCCGGAAAGCTAGCCGACTGCTCCTTAGATGATCCCGCCCTTTGCGAAATTTATATCGTGGAGGGTGATTCTGCCGGAGGATCAGCCAAACAAGGGCGTGACCGGAAATTTCAAGCCATCCTCCCCATTAAGGGAAAGATATTGAATGTGGAGAAAGCTCGTCTGGATAAGGTGCTCTCCAATGAGGAGATCAGGACCATCATCACTGCCATAGGAACAAATGTCAGAGATGAGTTTGACATAAGCAAGGCCCGGTATCATAAAGTGATCATCATGACCGATGCGGATGTGGACGGCTCCCATATCCGAACTTTGATCTTGACCTTCTTATACCGACACATGAAAGAACTTATTGAACAAGGCTACGTTTATATCGCCCAGCCGCCCTTGTACCGAGTGAAAAAGGGAAATACCGAGCTTTACGCCTATTCCGATGAGGAGAGGGACCGGCACACAGAAAGATTGGGCAATACCGGCGTATCAATTCAGAGATATAAGGGATTGGGCGAAATGAATCCAGAACAGCTCTGGAGAACCACCATGGATCCCGAAACCAGGACTCTGCTGCAGGTGACCTTGGAGGACGGAGCAGAAGCCGATCACATCTTCACCATACTGATGGGCGACCAGGTGGAACCCCGTCGTAAATTCATCGAAGAGAACGCAAAATATGTGAGAAATTTAGATGTGTAATGCTTGCTAACGGGGGGTGTTCTTCACCCATCGTTTTTTCCCGGTGGTGAAGAACACTAACGGGAATCAGGGTTTGCTTTTGCGGTTTTAAAGCCTAAAGACCCCGGAGGTCTTCATATGGAATCAAAAGATTAATCAAAGTTTACTCCCTTTGTATAGTTTCCCTGAGCCTTACACTTGTTGGCGAGGTAGTTGCACAAACTTCGTTAGAAGTAGGTTGTGATTCAGTTTTCCTGAACTACAAAGTTCAGAAGGGGGACTATCTAATTAAAATTGAGGGCATGTTCGGAGTTTCTATGGACAGTATACTTCGTAATAATAAACAAATAGAAAATCCGAATTTGATAAAAGCCGGAATGAACATAAATATTGTAAAGAGAACAAGGCTTTGTATATTTAGAGAAGAAATTGATTCCTTAATAAAGGAGATTAAGGCTACTGTTTCCCAAATTAGGAAGGTGCAACGCGAATCCAAACCACCTTTTGTTTTTAGGCCTGAGTTCGCTGTTGGCTTTTCAACTTCCTTTCTGCCTTTAACGATCTATTTTATCCTCAATCGTCGCCGAATGAATGCCAAAATTACGCAAATCATTCAAGAAATAAGGATAAAACGGGAAGGGGGAAGTTCTCCCACGTCATGAAGTATCCGAATGGTAGGGTGTAACATAACGAATTTTAGTCATGACTCTTTTGGAAAAGAAATATAAAGCTTTAGAATATTTTTTGAAATATCTTTTGAGCACTGAGGCAAAGAAATATATTGCCAAGATCATCCTTTTTGGCAGCGTTGCTAAAAAGAAAGCGACCAAAGATAGCGATGTGGATGTGCTGGTGGTGGTGCTCAACTCCAGAAAAAAAGTGGAGGATTTGTGTGTGGATGCTTCGGTGGAGACTTCCTTAGCAATGGGGGAGATCGTCGAGCCAATCTTTTGCGATATTGATGAAACGGAATTCATAAGATCTTATTTCATATACCGAACCTTAAAGGTAGGTAAGGAGGTTTATTCCATGAATTCACAAGAACTCAAAATCAATGAGGCGGACGGCTATTTGCAGTTGTCAAAGTATTACCTTGAAACAGCCGAGGAGACACTCAAACTTGAAAGATTTCGCGCTTCGGTAGATCATGGATATAATGCCGCCGAGCTATGCATGAAAGGACTGCTTTTGTTTGAGCTAGAGGATTTACCTACCTCTCACGGAGGAATAGTTAATAGGTTTGGAGATTTACTGGTAAAAACTGGTGTAGTGGGGAAGGACATTGCTAAAGCTATTAACGCGGGACTTCAAAAGAGAAATGATGCTAGATACAAGTTTGCAAGTGAAGTTTTAAAGGAGGATGCTCATTCTATAATGGACGCCGCAGGTAAATTGCAAGCGATTCTGTTTTCCAAAATTAAGGAATTGAAAGGTAAAAAGTAATGGCAATGGAAAGGGAAAAGATAGTTCCGGTATACATCGAAGAGGAGATGAAGTCCTCTTACATCGACTATTCCATGTCGGTGATAACGGCACGTGCTCTTCCGGATGTCAGAGATGGATTGAAACCCTCCAATCGCAGAATTCTGGTGGCGATGAATGATCTCAATCTGGCTCCGGGAAGACCGCATCGTAAATGCGCCAAGATCGCCGGAGATACTTCCGGTAACTATCATCCGCACGGTGAGCAGGTGGTCTATCCTACCTTGGTCAGAATGGCACAGGATTTCAATATGCGGTATATGCTGGTGGATGGGCAGGGAAACTTCGGCTCCATCGATGGTGACGCACCGGCAGCTATGAGATACACCGAGGCCAGGCTTGCTCCTCTGGCGGTGGAGATGTTAGATGATCTGGACAAGGAGACGGTGGAGTTTATTCCCAATTACGATGAGACCAGAAACGAGCCCACCGTTCTTCCCGGCAAATTTCCCAATTTGATCTGCAATGGTGCCTCCGGCATAGCAGTGGGCATGGCCACCAACATACCCACTCATAACTTGGGAGAAGTGGTAGATGCATTGGTTGCTTTAATCGATAATCCGGAGACAGAGGATGACAAACTCTTAGATTATGTCTCCGGTCCGGATTTTCCTACTGGAGGAATAATTTACGGCAGAAAGGGAATAGTGGAAGCCTATCAGACGGGAAGGGGACGGATCATCCTGAGGGCCAGGGCAAATATTGAAAAACAAAAAAGTGGCAAGGAAAACATAGTCGTCACAGAGATACCTTATCAGATAAACAAATCCAATCTTCTGGAAAGGATAGCTCAGTTAGTCAGGGACAAACATATTGAGGGAATCTCAGATTTAAGGGACGAGTCGGACCGGGATGGTATGAGGATCGTGGTGGAGTTAAGGAAAGATGCTCCCACCGAGATCGTGCTAAATCAGCTTTTCAAGCATACCCAGATGCAGACCACCTTCGGGGTGATCATGTTAGCCTTGGTGGACCGACAGCCGCAGGTTTTGAACTTAAAACAGCTTCTTTTGCATTTCATCGATCACCGACATGATGTGGTCACCAAAAGGACCCAGTTCGAGTTAAAGAAAGCCGAACATAGGGCTCACATATTAGAGGGGCTGAAGATCGCCTTAGACCATATAGATGCTGTAATAAAGTTAATAAGGGGCTCCAAGACGCCACAGGATGCCAAAAGTGGCTTAATGAAGAAATTCAAGCTTAGCGAAATTCAGGCACAGGCCATTTTGGATATGCGGCTTCAGAGGCTCACTGGTTTAGAGAGAGAGAAGGTGGAACAAGAATATCTGGATGTAATTAAATTAATCGAAAAGCTCAAAGGGATTTTGGCGAGCAAACCCAAGAGGATGAATATTATCAAAGAGGAGCTTTCAGAACTCAAGAAGAAATATGGCGACGAAAGAAGAACGGAGATAAGAGAGGAGGAGGAGGAGTTCACCATCGAGGATTTGATCGCCGAGGAGGATATGGTCATCACCATCACCCACTCTGGTTATATCAAAAGATTAAGCGTCAGCTCATACCGAAGGCAGAGCCGTGGAGGAAGAGGGGTGATCGGAATTGAGACCAAAGAAGAGGATTTTGTGGAGCATCTGTTTATCGCCTCAACCCATCATTACATCCTTTTCTTCACGCCTAAAGGAAGATGTTATTGGATTAAAGTGCACGAGATTCCCGTGGGAGGAAGATTGGCCAAAGGGAAGCCGGTGATCAACATGCTTGATCTGGGAGAGGAGGAAAAGATCGCTGCATTTGTACCGGTGAGAGAATTTGACAGTGAGCATTTTGTGGTCATGGCTACTAGAAACGGAGTGATAAAAAAGACTAAGCTTTCTGCCTTCAGCAATCCCCGGAGGGGTGGCATAGATGCGATGAACATCCCGGACCACGATAATCTGATCGAGATCAAGATAACCGACGGCAACTGTGACATCGTCCTGGGGACGAAAGAAGGACAGGCAATAAGGTTTCATGAGGACAAAGTCAGAGATATGGGAAGGGGGGCCTACGGTGTTAGAGGAATAACTTTGGCAAAGGATGATTGGGTAATCGGGATGGTGGTGGTAAAAAGGGACACCACCCTTTTGTCGGTTACGGAGAACGGTTACGGCAAAAGGAGCAACATCTCAGACTATCGGGTGACCAACCGAGGGGGAAAGGGGGTCATCAACATAAAAGCCACCCAAAGAAATGGCAAAGTGGTGACCATAAAAGAGGTGGTTGACGAAGATGAGTTGATGTTGATAACCCAAAAGGGGATCATAATTCGTCAACCGGTCAAACAGATAAAGACTATCGGTCGAAACACGCAAGGAGTTAAGCTTATAAATTTAGATCCGGGTGATAAGTTGGTGGATGTGGCAAGAGTGGTCACAAACGAGAAGAACAACAAAGAAGGTCAAGAGAACGCAGAGGTCGAACGTAAAGAATAATTTGGATACTCTTTGCGATGATTTTTGGAATAGAAAATCCGAATCTGGATCTTGAGACCAGCACCTGATTTAAATTAGGTGCTGGTTCTTTTTAATTATAGCAAACGAATTAGATAAATTGGCATAATTCGTATGAATGCATATGCATCACCCTCCCCCTAACCCCTCCCGTCAAGGGAGGGCGAAACTCATGAAGTCCCCTCTCCCCTGGGGGGAGAGGGATAGGTTGAAAATCCCGCCAGAGGCGGGGGGGAGGGGG
>Ga0209427_10004863_pt1 | contig 15462 bp, 12 predicted proteins | sample DeeMarSWOR136_30_FD_187465 | JGI IMG/M metagenome (GOLD analysis project Ga0209427, IMG submission 187465) | Marine sediment microbial communities from White Oak River estuary, North Carolina - WOR-1-36_30 (SPAdes) (version 2) | ecosystem: Environmental > Aquatic > Marine > Intertidal zone >...
ACCATCTACTAATCTTACATACAATAAATCTTTCTGATTGCCAGAACGATTAGCAATTGAATTATTACCATAAAAATCTTCAAATATAACAGCATCTTTGGTAACAGTATAATTATTTGTGGAAGAGGGTGTGCTAGTACTATTAGTGTTATTAAATGTGTCAGTAACATTTATTTTATAATACCATGTAAGTTGACTTCCACCAGACAAGTCAGCACAAGTGAAATTTATCAAAAAACTAAGATTTTCCCAATTTCCAAAGTCAGTATAATTCTTAGATTCTACATAAGTCCATGGTCCTCCAGTACCTGTTGACTTCCACAAACTAACATTTGCAGTATCATTTTGATCATAAACTGATACATTAAATGTTCTAGAGTTACCCCAACCTACTGTTATAGGAGTTACAGTTTCATTTTCTATTCTAGGGGTATGAGTATGAGTTGTAACATTGAGAATTTCACTAATATTTATCTGATAACAAGTTTCACTACTTGCAGTATAACCATACCAATCTTGTTTGACTGAATTAAAGGTTTGGTCTGGTAAGAAATTATAAATTACATAACCAGTTCCATTAGTTATGTTTGTATCATCAGTATAGTTAGCAGTTCCTTTACCAGTTTTAGTGACATTAAAACTAATTGTAGCATCTGTTAATAGATTATACGTCGCATTATCTATGTCATATACTCTTAAAATAAATTCTGCTGCTTCAGTCAAAGAAGCATTAGTTTCATTTCCTGAAACATATTCTATTGAAATCCTATCTTTATCTATATTGTGGTTGTCATTACCATTTGTTGTGTTACTATAATCTAAATTATCAGTTGCATTAAACTTAAAGAATCGAGTTAAAGGATAAGATGATCCTACACCACAAGTATAAGTTTTTGTAAACCATACCACATCATTAGTACAATCTGTACATGTTTTCCATTCTTGAAATACCCATTGACCATTTATCTTTAACCAGAAAGATACATTGACAGTCTCACCGTTTGCATCATTTACTGTTACACTATAATTGTAAACTTGTCCCCATCCACCACTTGACGGATCAACACTTGGATTATCAAGTTTTGGTGATGATTTTATATTAAATGCAAAACTCTCAAAATCTGTTCCATTGTTATAAGAATCATTCCAAGATATCATTGTAACATTATAAAGACTTACATTATTGCTATTAGAATCCCAATCACATGAATAGTAATTACCAGTAGCATTACCTGGAGAATCACAATAATAAGTACTCCAATTAGAATCTAATTGGAATTGAACATTAGAATCAATGATATTATTACCACATTCGTCAGAGAGATTACCTAATAATGGAATATTTTGCCCCAATTCATAATCTTGTTGATTAATAGGACTGATGTAATAAGCACTCAAATTACCATAAACAGTAACATTATAACTGTTGGATTGAGCATTAGCATAACAAGTTTCACCACTAACATTAAACTTCCATTTTCTTTTACCTGCTGTAAATGAACAATTAGGATTAAATGTAACATTATAATGAGTAGTGTTATTAGTAATACTTCCAAGAGTTCCACTTACTTCCATCCAATCTGAATCACTCTGTGTAACATAAGCATGTATATTGCTTAAATAAATATCAGTAGTATATTGATTCTTAACATTATCCCACACTTGAACAACAAATGTGGTATTATATCCTGGATTGGAATCGCTCCTATTAACTTGAGACTCATTACCAGAACCATAGTTAATAGAGATTGTATCAGCAGATACACTAAAACTATTAGGAGATAATGAATTGTTAATAGCACCAGTCACACTAGATGCATTAAATTTATACTGCCATGAATCAATATTACCACAAGTATAATCCTTAGAGAATTTGAAGTAATTATTATCGCAATTAACACATGAGCTTTGATTCTCTAAGAACCATCCAGATGAATTATACAAATACAAATAAACAGTAACATTCTCCCCATCTGTTGAAGTCACATTAACACTAAAATTGAATGGAGAATATCCATAACTACCTCCACTAGAAGGTTCCATACTAACATCCTCTAGAAGAATTCCACTTCTCAAATAGAAAGCATTAGTCTGAATATCAGTCCCATTATTATAATTATTACCATAAGATATCATGGTAACATTATACCATCCAGTTGATTTACCAGAAGTAGACCAACTGCAATTATAAACACCATTACCCCTATGAGTACCACCACATGTAAAAGAATCAGTCCCATTAGTGATATTGAATACAACATTTATGTCAGTTGCTGCACCGCAACCACTATCTCTAGAAACAGTCCCATTCAAATGAACATTACTTCCAACAGTGTAGTTCTGAGTACCCAATGGTTCAACCAGATTATTTGTTAATGTTCCTTTTAGAGTAAATATCATGGCAGAGGTAACATTATTAATTAATCCTGGTGGACAATTAGAACCTTGAGTCCCACCCTTCCAATAGTGATCACCAAGACTATAAGAATTGGAACATCCTAATAGATTTTTCCATTCAGTTGGTCCCATAGTTCTATTCAAATGACCAGTTGAATTAGAATAGATGTAAGAAGGACTGTCCCATGTAGCTGCATCTGTTGTTGTAATCCATATCTTACCTTGAGCATAATCAGGATAAGTCTCATTCTCTAAATCATACAATTCTAAAATAAAGTATGTAGTATCTGTTCTATTAATAATTGCACCAGTAGAAAGTGTAATATTTGTAACACTCACTTTATCATTATCAATACTAAATGAACCTTCTACATAAGTGGTATTACCATCCAAATCACTAGCATTGAACTTATAATCAATACTTCCAACAAATGAACAGTTATATTCAACATCAGTCCAGTTGATTTTAGTATCATTACAATTAGTGCACCACTTGGCATCATCTATTTGTTCCCATGCACCTCCAGTGCCACTAGAGCTTTTATGCCACAAATAAACAGTAACATTATCAACAGCATCATCAGTCACATTAACCGAGAAATTCCTGTTATTGGCCCATCCACCACTTGATGGAACAACAGTTTGTGCCTCTAATGTTGGTTTCACATACAAATAGAATTGTCCAAGACCTTGTTGTGATTTGGTAGTTACATTATTCCAGTAAAACTCTTTAGTAGCATTCAAAGTAGCATTATACCATCCTTGTCTAGCTCCTGTTGAATCCCAACCATTGGTTCCAGCCTCAAAACATCTGTAAACACCTGTAGCTGGACTTGTAACCAAAGAACATTCATCATTAAAGTTTTCATTTGTAGCATTATATCTAACTGTTATACCTCCTAATTCTACATTACAATCATCTTTTATAACAGATTCAAATATTATCTGATCACCAACAGTTCCATTAGTAGCAGTCGGATCATCAAATGTTATATTAAACTCACCCATTACTGTTAGATTAAGATTAAATCCAGCAGAATCAGTATCATTAGTTTGATAACATGCTTGAGTAGGAACGCTAACCCTCCAGTTCTGGTATCCCACTTCATATCTTGGACCACTACAGGTTGCATTAAATGAATAATTAGCAAACCCACCAGAATCAGTAGTCACATTTGTACCATCATCATACTCATAACTATTTTTCTCAATATAGTATGTAAGATTAAATCCTGTTAATAAAGTATTATTACCATCTTTCACTCTAACAGATAGATTACGAATCTGATCATCAGACCTATTAGCAATACTATTATTTCCTATTATATACTCAAATATTACAGCATCTTTGCTAACAGTATAATTCTTAGTGGCATCTGGATCAGTACTGTTAGTGTTACCAATAGCATTACTAGCATTGAATTTGTAATACCATGTTCCTTGTGAAACATCATTACATGATAGATTTATTAAGAAACTCATATTTTCCCAATTCCCAACATCAGTATAATTTTCAGAATATACATAAGTCCATGGGGCACCTGATGGTAATGTTGATTTCCACAATGTAACATTTGCAGTATCATTTTGATCATAAACCGATACATTAAACCATCTAGAATTACCCCATCCTCCACTAAGAGGATCAATTGTTTCATTCTCTATTCTAGGAACATTAGATCTAGTAGTAACATTGTATTCATCAGATTGATTAAAATCATAACATTGTGGAGACTGTGTGGTATTAACATAACCTTTCCAATGTTGTCTAACAGATTCAAAACTTGAATCAGCATAAAAGTTAAATATAACATATCCACTTTGGTTTGTGGTGTTTGTTCCTACAAGATAATAATCAGTTCCAGCACCTTGCTTAGTTACATTAAAAGTAATTGGAGCACTAATGTTATAAGTTCCTTTTTCAAAATCATAAATTCTTAGAATAAATGTTGCTGGTGTATCTAAACTAGCAGTAGTATTATTTCCAGATATATATTCGATTGTTACATTATTTTTTCCTAATAAGTGACTATTAGCGGTCCCACTTGATTCATTAGATGTTCCATAAATATCAGTAGCATTAAACTTAAAGAACCATGTTTCACCCTGATTACTACAAGTATAATTTTTAGCAAACCATACATCTGTACAATTTGTTCCAGCAGTACAATTCTTACTTCCTTGATATTGCCAACTTCCTCCTGATTTTCGTAGCCAAAGCGTAACATTTATTTCTTCACCACTAGCATCATCAATATCTACAGTATAATTATATTCTTGCCCCCATCCGCCAGTTGATGGAGTAACAATTACGTTGTCATATTTTGGTGTTGTTACTAAACTGAATGCATCTGTTTCATTGTCAGTAGAATTGTAATAATATCCAGCACTTGTGTTCATTGTGATGTTATAAGTTCCTGCAACCCCCAAATTAGAGTCCCAATCACAAGAATAATTTCCAGCTTCTCCTAATACTTCTTCAATAGGATTACAATGATATGTGCCACCAGCAGTTATTAGAGTAAAGTTTATTTTATCTTCCCAATCAGTTTTTGCACCACAATCATCCTCAACATAACCTTTTATTGTTATTGTCTGACCCCTGTCATAATTTTGATTACCAGTAGGCTGTTTTACTGATGCAGTTAGAATAGCTTGAATAGTTAAAGTAAGGTTTTCCGATTGATTACCATTATAACAAGCAGTTCCATCAGTTGATATGTACCATTTCTGTGGTCCTACATCAAAATTATCAATGCACATTTCTGTTGAAGTTAAATTATGAGTAAGATAGCCTGTGGCATTAGTTTCTGTTATGTAATAGTTATTAAAATTAATTCCGTCTCTTTGTATGTATAAAATACCATCAACTTCATTTTCTCCTAAAGAAACACCTCTAATACTATCATTAACTAATTGAGAAAGATTGATACTGTCTGTTCTGTTGATTACAGAATTGTTAGGAGTTGCATTTGAAAGTGTTAAATTATCTTTTGTAGGTATAAAATAAATGTTTCCATAATAATCATATGTATCATTTGTATTAGAATAAGGATCAGTAGCATTGAATTTGTAATATTTTGCTGCTCCTATAACTCCTAAATTATTTGACAAATCATCTGTAATTGTTCCACCACTACAGCTAAAGTTTTTGGTAATATTAGTCATGTTACCTGGAGATGATGTTGGTGGTGAAGTATCATTTATCGATCCTGCATACATCCAACCCGAACCTGCAGTTGTACTATACCATAAACTTACGTTAGTTTCATTGCCTTGAGGTTCCGAGACTTGTGTTGAAAAATTAAATATAGAACCCCAACCCGCAGTATGTCCTGATTCTGTACCGTTTACAACAGGATTATCTAATTTAGGAAATTCATCTTCCCAGCACCATTGATAATTAATTACAGGAACTGATACAGAACCCTTACCTGGAATCCAAAAATTAATTAAATAGTTAATTGGCGATGTTGTTACATTAAACCAGTCGCTGGAAGTAAGATTACATGTAGTTGGGGTACTGCCAGGACCAGTAGCAGTAGGATATCCGCCTCCACTATTATTATTTTGACCACCACATGCAATTACAGGACCGTATGTGTAAGTGCTACTTAGATCAATAGAAACGGGAAAAAACTGAGTTGAATTGTTACTGAATATTACCATTCCTGTACCATCAGAAGCAGCGCTTGAAGAAGATGCATAGAAGCTTACTGTTATGTTTCCAAGATAGCATCCACTTGTTGGACCACCAACATCAGTACAAGTTTTACTTACATTCCATGTAGTATTTGAAAATGCCCATGCTGAACCACCACCTGTGTTTGATTTAGCCCAGTTAACAGTATCTTGTTCCCAAACACAAATATCTCCAGAATCAGGGTCAGAAACTATTACAAACCAATCATCACTTCTAATTCCAGAGAATTCAGAAAAGAAATAATATTTTGTGGGAGGAAGTGTTCTTTGAGGACTTTCTATTATATACCAAACAGAAGGCTCATCAAATTCTATTTTATTATAAGTTTCATTGTAACTACTTATTGTTCCACCATTTGCATTAGTAATTGTCCATTCTATAGGATAATAATCTGTTAAATTCCCAGATTCATTAGAAACCCAAATACTCATATTTACATCAGTTAAAGGAGGAGCTTTGTGCTGACCACATCTCTTACAATCCAATCTTCTATAAAACCTTACTCCTTCTGATTCTTCTAAAGTTAAAGTTACGTTTTCTTCTTGTTTAGCTGTTAATATTTCAACTATTATTATCTCAATCTCAGTTACAGAAGGATTGAAAAATGAAGAGGAATCACCATTAAAAACAGCTTTTAATAGTCCTTTATCAGAAACAGGAAAATCAACAAATCCTTCAGAATTAGTCAAACCAGAACCAAGAAGAGTATTATTCAAGTAAAAGTCTATTTGTTGGTTTTCAAGCAAATCTCCATTATCTAGAATTAGAGTAGCTCTAACCAGCTTTTCTCCGATTTCCAAATTAATAGAAGTATCAGCCCAAACCTCTATTGAAAAGCTCTTTTCTATTGTTTGCGGTATTCCTATAAAATCTCCAGTTATGGTTGAGTTAGAATCATTTATAGTCGAGTTAATAGCATTTATTGTTGTGTTTGCAGCAAGTGCTAAAACAGAAGTTAAAATTATTACTAAGGGAATCAACAATTGACTCTGTCCTGAATATCCTTTATGTTTCATAACTTACCACAACTTTAATTTCGTCAATTCCAAGACTTGTCGATGTGTCGGTTTTTATACTAATTTCTGATATACAAACGTCATTTGGCTCTAAAATTCCACAAAATTCTCTATCATCTTCAGAAACTATTTCAAAACCATTTGGTAGTTTCCAATCAAGAACAACATTTTTAACTGTCGAAGAATCATTGTTAATTACACTTGCTTTTATTGTTATAACTTCTCCTCTTGTTATTTTCTCAAAATAATCTAGCTTAATTTCAAAGTTTATTGAGGTTTTTTCAGGTATTTCTGTAGTCTCATTTGGAATTGTAGGAACAGTAAAATTAGGCCCCATGATACTTTCATTACTTTCATTTAGAGTTTGATTAATTTCTGGAACATTTTCATTAGAAATCTCGACAGTTTGATTTTCTTCAGAAACGTTTTTTTCTGTCGAAATGTTTATTGTGCTTAAATTAATGTTTTCGACAATGGGAATATTTATAACAGAAGCTGCATTTGGAGACACATTTGGATAATTAGTAGAAGTTACAGGACTTGTGTTTATTGTCGTAAAATTACTTAAATTGGTTTTATTAAATAAATTTGTGTTTTGATAAGCGAGAATTGCTGTTTCACTTAAAAGAAATGTTACTAGCATTACGATTGATATTATTTTTAATTGAGATTTTTTGCTAATTCTTCTTTCTTTTAGCTTATTTAATAGCTTTTTTTCGTCAATTCGATTTTTGAATTTTTCTTTTAAATAACAAAGCTTTGCAACTCCGACAGTTCTTTGAAAAACAATTCCAGCACCCAGAAGTTCGTGAATGTATTTTGTGGCAGTATGTCGATGCAATCCTGTAACCTTGCCTAAAGAAAGTAAAGTTAAACCTTCTGGATGCTTTCTTAAAGCTTCAAGTATTAGTTTTCTTGGATCTGCTGAGTTCAATTCATCAACCTTGTACAATATTGTACAACAAATTTGGCCAAAATTTACTTTACTATAAAGAATGTCGAAGCAGATATAGCCAAAATTAATTATAATTAATTAAATAATCGACAGTTACGAAAAAAATTACTAAAAATTCAAGTGTCGAAATAGTTTTATATGTAAGAAATTAAAAAATATATTGTATTTTATGTCTATTTTTAAGTCCGAAGACAATGAAAAGAAAATTTTAGAGGAAAATATAAAGAAATTAGATGTTAAGTATGCAAAAATAGCTATAGAACTAGAAAGATTAAAAAAATTAAGTGAAAAAATCGACAAGATAGAGGCCAAATTAAAAGGTATAGATGATATTGTTTCTGCAGGTGGTATGAGTTTACAACCAAGAACAATATCTGTTAAAACCAAAGAAGCTATAAGACTCATACTTCAAAAATATGGCAAAGTGACAGCTTCTGAACTAAGCAAATTAATCAAACTGTCGAGAACCAGATGTAATGAATATCTAAAAGAGATGGAAGAAGAAGGCATATTGTTTTCTCTTATAGACAGTCGAAAAAAGTTATACTCTCTCCGACAATAAAACTTTTGAAATTGTGTTTTGTCGATTTGTTGTCGAATTTTATAAAGAACAGAGATTTTTCAATAATTAATTCATATTAAAACTTGTTTAGCCATTCTATTAGTTCTTTTTTATCAATTTTCTTATTTGAGACTCTTCCAGTTATTTTGTCAAATAAATCAGAAGTTAATCTCTCTAGATTCTCAATTTTTATTAATAAATTACTCTTTTCTTTATCTTTTTTATTATTTTCTAATTCTGTGTATGCCCACAATACCATAAAATCTGTTATAATCAATATTATAACAATTTCTAAACCTTTATAGAATAATAATTGAAAAGAAGCAGCTATTATTGTTATTAATACTAAGAACCAAAAAAATTTCATACAACTAATATGTAATTAGAGAAATTTAAGTTTGTTCTTCTTCTAAATATATTGTTTCTCCAATAGAAACAGCGTCTTCTTTAGATTCTTCTTTAGTTTTTTTAGAACCATTTAAAACATGTCCAAAACCATTTAATTTTTTCTCTAATTCTGTTGAACTTTGAATTACTTTATTAAGAATAAAACTCATATCATTTTTCTGTTTTTGTAATTTTTCTTCAAATCCAGGATTAGATGCTAAAGTGCTGTAAATATCATTACATATTTTTTCTATGTTATCGACTCTTTCTGATAAACTTTTAATAGTTCTTGAAGGGAATCTTCTTTGATGTTCAATTATTGCTCCTAAAGAAAGAAATTCTACTGTAATCATTGCCATTATCAAATCTAATATTTCATATCCAAATAAGTATAAGATTGTTAAAGATATTGTTACTATTGTTAGGAATATAAACAAGTAGCTTAAACGCATGAACAAATAATAATAAATGAAAAGATTTAAAGCTTATTTTATGTAGATGATTTTAAGTTCGTTAGAATTTTCTGTTTCCTGCATTACAAACTCTTTAAACTCATGTTTTTTATCAGATAAAACATGCTCTAACATTATTAAGTCTGTTGGTATGATTTTTCTTTTAATATCATCAGATAAAGGCAAGTCAAACCATTTGAATTTTTCAATATCAGTTTTTTCTAGATCTTCAGTTATTTTCTTATCAATTTCAGCCTTACAAACTCTGAATATGAAATGGTCATTTGGATTGTTGTTTTTATCTAAAAAAATTTCACTGTACAAACCTCTGGTTTCTATTGAGTCTTCTTTAACAGAAAATCCTGTTTCTTCTAAAACCTCTTTTTTAACAATATCTTTTGTTAACATTCCAAAAGTTTGTCTTCCTCCTAATATTCCATAAAATCCTTTGTAATGTTCTCTTTTTCTTTTTGCTAAGAGAATTCTATTTTTATCAAACAAAGCTATTAATACAACTGGTAAAGGGTTTCTTTCTTTGTACATATCTAAAGGCATATTATCTATTTATTTGTTTTAATTTTAAATATTTTCCTATTTTTTGTAATGCAAGAAAACTACAAAATCAAACTTAAATTTTTTCAATACCTTTATTTTATTGATGAAATGTCAAAAAGAAAATCACCCCGAACAATAATTCGTGCTTTAAAGTTTTTAGAAAATAATCCCAGAACTAATTCTTTAAGTATACATGAAGCATCAAAATCTAGGGCTTCTCCAAATTATATTCCTCGAACATTAGTACAAAAAGGATTTGCTACAAAAGACAATGGAAAATATACAATAACAAAACAAGGTTTGGAGGAATTAGGAAGGGTAACCACAATAAGCTATGAACGTGAACAATGGGAATTTTAGTGATAATATGCCAATAGAAAGAAAAGAAATACAGGAAATTGCTCGTAAATATGAATCAATAGGTTGTTCACTTGTTCATATTACATCTATAGGTTCTCATTCTGAATTAGATATAGCCAGAGGAGCATTAGATGAAGGTTTTAGAGCACTTGCAATATGTAAAAAAGGAAGAGAAAAAACATATGATAAATATTATAAATTTAGAAAAAGAGGAGATGATTTTGTAGGATGTATTAATGAAACCATAATTCTTGATGATTGGAAAGATATAGTAAGTAAAGAAATCTTAGGAATGTTACTAGTCCATAATTCAATATTCATACCTCATAGATCTGCTGAAGTTTATTTAGGATATAATATTTTAGAAAATGAACTTAAGATTCCATTTTTTGGAAATAGAATGTTGTTAAGAGCTGAAGAAAGAACAGGACCATATAAAGTAAAAAAAGATCAGGATTATCTTGTTAAAGAAGCAAATATACCAACTCCAAAGAAATTTTCTTCACCAGAAAAAATTGATAGACCTGTAATTATAAAAGCTACAAAAGCTCTTGGAGAAAGACACTTTATGAGACAATTTCCAATTGTTAAATCTAGAGAAGAATATTTTGAAAAACTTGAAGAATTTGAAAGTAGAGGAGAAAATGAAGAAGAAAAAGAAATATTAAGAAAAAACTTTAGAGAAGCTCCAATTGAAGAATATGTACCAGGAGAAAAGATTAATTTAAACTTCTTTTATTCTCCAATTCACAATGAACTTGAACTTTTAGGTTGTGATACAAGAATTCAATTTCCTAATGGAGAAGAGATGGGTCATATACCAGTAAGTTTAAGAGAATCTTTATTAGAAAAAGCTTTTGCTATAGGAGAAAAATTTGTTGAAATTACAAAAAAAGAATATCCACCAGGAGTAATTGGACCATTTGCATTACAAACTGTAGGCGATCCAAAAGAAAATTTATTAGTTTATGATGTTAGTTTAAGAATTCCAGGTTCTCCTGATACAGAATCTACACCGTATACAGGATACTTATTTGGTGAATCTATTAGTTTTGGAAGAAAAATAGCAAGAGAAATAAAATATGCTATAAATAACAAAAGATTAGAAGAAATCGTAACATAAGGGGGTATAAATATGAAAACATTATATGTAGGAAAAACAAAAGATGTTTTTGAAATAGAAGAAAAAGATAGAATAGGACATGTTGGCAAATTTATTATGGCTTTTAAGGACGATGCTACAGGTTATATTTTAAATGAAGGTACACCTGAAGAAAAAGTAGTTTTTGATTCTGGTTATGATATTATAGTTGGAAAAATTCCAGGAAAAGGAATTGTCGATCGTCAAGCTTCATCATACTTTTTTTCTCTGTTAGAAAAACGAAATATTCCAAACCATTTTATTAAAGATTTAGATGAGAGAAGCATTATTGTAGAGCCAGCAAATTTATTTTCTTTACCAAATGAGGCTCCAGAATTTGCAGGTTCAGACGATTTACATAATTTAGAGGTTGTTTTTAGAAATAACTTTTATGGAAGTTTATGGAGAAGACATCCTCATAAAAAGCCAGGTAGCAATATAAGTCTTGTTGAAATATATTCAAAGGGTTTACCAAATGAACCTGATATTTTGATGCGCGATGATACATTAGTAGAACTAGGTGTTATGAAACCAGAAGAAATAGAAGAAGTAAAAACATTGACACAAAGTGTTAACGATATACTCTATTTAGATTTTGCAGAAAGAGGTTTACATTTAATTGATGGTAAAATAGAAGTAGGAAAAAGAAAATCTGATAATAAAATAATGGTAATAGACGAAATTAGCACCAGTGTTTTTAGAACCTGTAGAGGGTTTGTATCAGCAGATGAAGAAGGAAATTGCGAAGTTTATAGAAATTGTATAAAAACAAGTTATGAAAACGGTAAAAGAACAATATTAGCAAAAAATCTTTTAACTGCAGATCAAGTAGCTGAGGCTTTTGGTTTTGAATATGATCCAAAAAGATGAAATCAATAAAACTTTGTCAGATTATAGGGAACATAGAATTGCTACAATACTTTCCCATTCAGCATTACAAATTATTCATGGAGCTAAATTAGAAGGTTTTAAAACAATAGGAATTTGTAAAAAAGATAGAAAAACTCTTTACGATTCTTTTCCAGAAGCAAGACCAGATGATTATATAATGGTAGAAAAATTTTCAGATGTTCTAGATTCGAAGATTCAAGATTTGTTAATTGAAAATAATTCAATAGTAATAGCTCATGGCTCTTTTGTTGAATATGTGGGATCAAAAAATTTAGAAGAAAAATTCTATGTTCCAATGTTCGGTAATAGAAAAACTTTAGGATGGGAAAGTGATAGAAAAAAACAAAGGCAGTGGCTAGAAAAAGCAGGATTAAAGATGCCTAAAGAATATAAATCAGTCTCAGACGTTAAAGGTAAAGCATTTATAAAATTTTCAGGTGCTAAAGGTGGCAGAGGATTTTTTACTGCAAATTCTGATGGACAATTACTATCAAGATTGGAAGATAAAGTAAAGAAAGGTATAATTTCTAAAGAAGATGCAGAAAATATAACTATACAAGAATTTATACCAGGAGTAAGATATTACAATCATTACTTTTATTCTTTATTTGAAGGAAAGGGTCCTGAGATGGATGAAGGAAGAGTGGAGCTATTAAGTATAGATAAAAGAGTTGAACCCATTGATGAAAGTTATAGGGGATTACCAGATGTTCCTGATGAATTTTTTGATTATACTGTTACAGGAAATGAAATGCGTATATTAAGAGAAAGCCTTTTACCACCTGTGATGAAAATGGGTATTGATACTGTTAAAGCATCGAAAGAATTATTTCCACCAGGAATGTTGGGTGCATTTTGTTTAGAAACAATTTATCACCCCAATAGGGGCTTTACTGTATTTGAAGTATCTGCTAGAATAGTTGCAGGTACAAATTTATATCCAATGGGATCTCCTTATTCTTGCTATTTATTTAAAAAACCTATGTCTTCAGGTAGAAGAATTGCTTTAGAAACTAAAAAAGCTATTGAAAAAAATAGACTAGAAGAAATAGTTTACTGAATCTTCTCATCCCATTTTCCTTCTTTTATTTCTTCTAAAATTTCTTTAGGTTTTTTATCTTCAATATAAACTCCTGCGCTCACACAAAACCCAACAACTTGTTTTACTGCTTTTTTCAAATCATCAGTTTTCATGCTTTCCATTTTCATTTTAGCAATTTTTACAATTTGTTCAAATTTTAAACTTTCTTTAAACTCTTCCTTAATTTCATCTTTTTCAAAAACACTAAAAGGAGCTTTAGCCAGTTTTTTAACATTTAACTCTTTTTTGATTAATACAGCAACAGAGGGTGTGCCAACTGAGATTTCAATTTCTTTGGTTTTAGGATCAATTTTAATTGTAACAGGAACTTCCATTCCATTAAACTCTTTTGTCTTTTCATTTATTTTATCAATTACTTCTTGAATATTAACTTTTGCAGCAGCCAATTGAGGGCCTAATGGTGGAGCTGGTTTTGCTTTTCCACCTTCAAGAATAGCTTTTATTTCTATCATTTTTCTTCACTCTTTTCTGCAGATTCAATAACTCTAGCAGACTCAATAGGAATTGTAATTGGAATGGGAATTGCTGCTTCCAATAATTCTATGGTTAACTCTTCTTTTGCTTCATCAACTCTTGTAACTTTCCCTTTTTCATTTTTAAATGGTCCACCAATTACTTCAATAACATCTCCCTTATTAACTTTTATTTCAATTTTTTTGACTTCTAAGAATTTTTTAATATCATCCATTTTAACTTCTTTTTTTATTATTCCTTTTACATGGGGAACAGCTTTTACAACTTGGTTGATTGCTTCTACATCACCTTCTATAAAAAGATAGCCTTTTAATTCTCCTGGATGAAAAATACATCTTATATCTAAATTATTATTTTTTATTTTGTTTACAAGAGTTTCAATAACAGCATTTTCTCTTCCTACAGTTGTTCTTATTGTTCTTATCATCTAAGCACCAAAAACTGCTTGTATTAGAAAATATAATAGAAATATTACAAACCCTATTATTCCTAAAAATAATATTCCAGATCCAGTTATTTTCATTGATGATTTAAACTCTTCTTTGTCTGGTTTATGACTAACGCTTAAAACTCTTTTATATTGTTTTATTTTATTTTTTATTCTGCTGCCTAAACCTGGCTTTTTTTCCCCAACATTTACTTTTTCCATTTAAACACCTAGAATAAAACTATTATAAAGAATATTATTTAAATGCTTTTTGTTTTATTGTTAACTCTATTTATCTCTGTCTTATTTTTCAATTTTTTCAATTTTTAGACAAAATCTATTCCAAGTATTTTTTCAATCTCTTTTTGTTTTTCCTTTGAGAAAACTCTTTCTCCATAGGTATATGCTTCAGGTGCTTGTACTCCAGTAACTATTAACAAAGCTCTTACTATATCTCCTAGTTCTTTTGAAATTTGCGCACCCCAAATAATTTTTGCATCATTAGATATTTTTGCTGAAACTGCTTCTACAATTTCTTGGCATTCTCTTATTGTAATATCTGTTCCTCCTGAAACATTTACTAATGCTCCATTTGCTTCTTCGATTTCAACATCTAACAATGGATTGTTTAATGCTTTTTCAACAGCTTCTACTGCTCTGTTTTCTGTGTCAGATTCTCCTAATCCAATCATTGCTAATCCACCATCAGTCATAACAGCTCTTATATCTGCAAAATCTAAGTTAACTAATCCAGGTTTTGTTACTAATTCTGTTACACCTTTAACTGCATTAACTAGAATCTCATCACAAACTTTGAATGCTGTTACAACAGAAACATCAGGAACAATTTCCAAAAGTTTATCATTTGGTATTATTATTAATGTATCAACAATTTTTTCTAGTTCATCTAAACCCTGTTGGGCGTTTGACATTCTTTGTCTTCCTTCCATTGAAAATGGTAAAGTTACAACACCAACTGTTAACAAACCTAGTTTTTTTGCAATCTCTGCTATTATTGGTGATGCTCCTGTTCCTGTTCC
>Ga0209427_10004866_pt1 | contig 15457 bp, 26 predicted proteins | sample DeeMarSWOR136_30_FD_187465 | JGI IMG/M metagenome (GOLD analysis project Ga0209427, IMG submission 187465) | Marine sediment microbial communities from White Oak River estuary, North Carolina - WOR-1-36_30 (SPAdes) (version 2) | ecosystem: Environmental > Aquatic > Marine > Intertidal zone >...
CCACAATCAGACCTCATCTTGTTATTAGCAATAAAACCAGTTGTTGAGAAGTTTATCAATACCAAGGTGTTACTAATATTAGTTGGTATAAATGATTCTGCGTATATCTTTGTCCTGTATTTCCAGTTACTATCCCACCAGTCACCTCCTCTAAAGTCGCCTACTGTAAAGTAATTAGGAATAATTAATGTTCCGCTAGTTATTAATCCAGCTCCAAAAATTATTACTCCTAATAATTTCAAAAAATCTTTTCCATTTTTCTTATAAAAAAACATACATAACCCTACAAGAATAATGGTTATTATAATTGTTAAAATAAAGTGTGGATTCATAAAACTTTATCTGGAATGTTCTTTTCAAGGAATTCCATATTCTTTGTCAGATTGTCTATCTGTAAAACTCTCTGGTAATTCTTTCCATCTATAGTAATCTGGTAGCCTATATGATACTTTATGTTTGGTGTATCCTCTAGTCCAGGTATATTAGATATAGTCCTTTTTACTCGCTTAAAGTAAATAGGTCTATATTGCTCGGTTCTGTCACTTAATCCTTCAAATCCGAAGTCTTCTCCATTCACATTAAAATGTCCAGTCTCTAGATTTACTGTAGCAAACCTGTTATCCCAGAAAAGCTTCAGTTCTCTCAAGTCATCAATTCTATCTATAACTTCCTTAAAAAGATGTTCCTTGTCTTCTTTATCTATTTCATCAATTACAGTGCCATCTATTAACTTAGCACTCCATTTAAACTCCTGTGTCATTTTATTAACCTCCTATCTTGTTTTATCAAGAGAGAATTAATTCCCTCATATATAAACTTTTCGGTGTTACTGAAAAGTGAAAAGTCCTTAAAAGGGCTTTTCAAAGAAACTAATGTAAGAAGTAGTATTTAAAGGTTATCTTAATTTTAGGTATTTTCGCTTGATTGTTGGCTTAACTACCTCGAAGAAATGTTTTATCTGTTTTTTTCTTCCAAAATAAGCACACAACTCAGTTTCCTTATTATAATATTTAATACTTTTGATTCCTATTTCCTCACAAAGCTTAATAAATTCGTTTATTCTTTCAACATTTTTATTACCAAACATAACCTGACAATAAGATTTTGTTCCTTCAGAATCCCAAATTCCTCGCAGATAAGTTATTTTGTGACTAATGTCTTTTTCAAAAATATTAAAATTCTTTTCGTACTCTAATAAAAATTCTTTAAGTGTTATTGAACTTACTCTAAGTAAATATGTTTTCTTTCTTTTATACTCTTTTCCATTTCTCCAATCAATTAAATTACCTCTATTATTTTTATACATACAAATGTTTATGCCAAATTGTCTTTCGATAGCAGATTTGAATGCTTCAACAAACTCTTTGTCAATAACTTCTAAACCGATTCCTTGCTTACAGAAATAACCATCGGTTCTAAGAACTGCAATTATATAAGTAAGGTCTAAGCTATCTTTATCAAAACCTTCCTTGAGTTTCTGTCGTTGATTGTATTTAGGTTTCCCTTTTTGAGAAAGAGAAAGATTCTTTTTATGTTCCTCAGAAAGTCTTTTTAACTTACCTGCTTCAGACTGGGAACGAATAAGATTATTTTCTTTAAGAATATTATAAACTTTATTTCTTCCAATTCCAGTTAATTCAGAAACTTTCTTAATAGAATTTCCTTCTTTGTATAAAGAAAAAAGTTGTTCATCCATATAAATCACCTCATATACATAGTATATGGATGAACTAGTATAAATAATTTATCCTAAACTACGATGTAATGAAACCTAAACCTCAGACCTCATCATAGTTCAATGTAAAAGTTTTCTGGTTAACTGCTCCTGCTGGTGTACTTGTAGTTGTTTCCAATTGCAACACTATGAAATCTGTACTTCCTACTGCAATTAAACTTCCTGTTAAGCTTCCATCAATGCTAACATTTGCTGTTCCCGGGTCTGCTGTTGGTACACTACCTACTGCGCTACTTGATTTTGTAGATACTGGTTGTGTATAACTTGTTTCACTGCCTGTCCAAAAAATTGTTTCATCAGTAACATAATCCCCTGCAGATTTCCAGAATTGAACGTTGTCAATCTTTGTAAATGTTCCACCAAAGCTACCTGAAATGTATTTCTCATAACTGTAGTCTCCTGCAGTTATTGGATAACTAAGTGGTACTAAATCTGCTGAATCTGTGCTACCAAAGTTTATGTTAGCAATGCTTCCAGTAATAGAAGGACCAGCACCATTGTGTTCCTGCCAACTAAATTCTGCCGTCATATTTTCTTTCCTCCATATTCTTTTTTATTCAATTATTTCAAATCTTTTCAAAACTAAGAGCTACTACACTTGTTTCACTCTATCTTACTAAAAAAGCAGTAAATGAACCGGCATCTGTTTGAGTAATCTTTAAGTCTTTATATGATTTATCTGCTAACCAATCTCCTATTTGGTTTGCCGACCCAGTATATGTTGAAACATTAAGGACTCCAGTCATATTATTCTCCTTTGAATTTATCTAATGTTTTCTTGAAAACATTCTTTTTTTCTTTGATGGGAACTTTTTTTTCAATAGTTCCTTCTAAAGTAGTCTTTTCTTCTTCCTTTTTAAATGTTATCTCTAACTTACCATCTATATAAAATAAAAAATTATCTGGTTGTTCCTGTATTAATTTTTCATATAATTTTTGAGGAATGCTGATTAAGTTTCCTAAAATAACATATTGTTTTTTCTCAAAAGGAATTTTTACACACTCTTTCTTTACTTTATTTTGATTAAGTTTTATTTCATATTTCATTTTATTTCACTATTTGTTTAATTAAAAAAATAAAAAAAATAATTTAATTTAATCAACAACATTCAATACTCTTAAGCATCAGCAGCTCTTAGGTAGACTAATGATTCTGCCATAAGAATTGTGTTTGCATAAGATATATCGAATATCTTCCATTGACCGTGATGTCTCCTACTATCTTCAGTACTGACTTTAATGCCGTGATGCTCTCCTCTACCAACAGCTCTGCCTTTACATCCAACAATAACTGGATGTCCTACAACAGTCCAAGCATCGTTGGTTTGTTCAATTCCAGTCAAGGTTGTACTACCTATAAGAGGTAATAGCTCGGTTACATAGATGTCCATACCATCAAATCTTGTGATATTTCCATCATCATCGAACCTAGCCTTTCTTAGAACTGCTCCCACAGTAGATGCTCCTGGAGCAAAGTCTCCGTGGGTGTTTATCTGTTCGTATTCGTTTGGGTGCATAAGTACGAAATCTGGAACATTGATGTCTGAACCTGTTGCGAGTAATCTCTTAGATTTGGTCAAGTCTCTTGGGTCAAGTGTTGAACCGGAGTTTATTGAACCAGAACTAACAAATCCACCTGCACTATAAACCTGAGTGAAACTTGCCTCAGAACCTAGTAAGTCACAGGCATCTTCTTCCTTCTTTCTCTTTGCATCCACCGCACCTAATTTAGCAAACAAGTCAAAGTCTGTCTTGTTTAGGAGACTAACAGTATCTGGAAGGAATATGTTTGCTGACTTGACAGTAGGTCTTACAACTTGGTAAACAACCTGGTTTAAAGCAGAAGCATTAAGGTCACTACCAACATATGCAGATGCAGCCCTATCATTAATCTCGTACCAAGTAAGCTGGGTATTTCTAACTAATGGGAAGGCAATTTCATCATTTTCTGGAGGCAATGTTCTTACTGTTATAATTCCTGCTTCTTCAAGAATGGATGTTGGTTCATTAGCTACAATAGCTTCAGCAAAAATCCTATCTTGAGAACTTCCAGGAGTATCCAAAGCTGAGTAAAGACCGCTTGGGTTTCCTGCCAAAACTGCGAATTTTGTTATATCCTTCATTTTACCTTTTAGCCTTTTATTTTTTTTATCTATCGTTGTTTGCCAGTTCAACTAACTTCTTGTATAAGAAATCAGTTTTGTTTTCTGGTGTTAAGTTTCCCCACTCATTCATAGAGAAACTGGTTGATTCCTTCAATTTTGAGCTTGGCACAGTCAATACCGATGGCTCCTTCGCTGTAATTTTATTTCTTTTCGCTGAAATAAACTTTTTGGTTTGCTCTAACATATCCTCACTCCATTTGGATATCGTCTCTCTTATTTTAGCCTTTTCAGCCTCATCAGTTATTTTCGTAAATTTAATATAATCATTTGTTACTTCATCTACTTTCTTGTTGAATCTTTGAATTCTCTGTACTTCAAAGACTGATAAAAAGTCTTTTACTTGGTTAGTAAATGTGGTAAAGTCTTCTTTGTATTTTGAATTTATGTTGTCAAGTATTTTAACTTGTTCTTTGAACTTGGTTTCTTGTTCTTTAATATCTTTCTTTAGTTTGTCTATTTCTCCCTCTGATTCCTTCAAAGCAGTTAATATTTTATCATTTAAATTAAGTGCTTCAGATAACTTTGTATTTTCTTCGGTTTCTTTTTCTTCAGAAGGTTCTTCTGTTGTTTCTGTTTTTTCTTCTGTAGTTTCAATAGTTTCTTCAGTTACTTCTTCTTTTTTTTCTTCTTCTTTTTCTTCTTTGACTTCTTCTTCTTTTTTCTCTCCTTCTTCGGTAGGTTCTTTCTCCCCATCATTTTCACCTTCTTCTTCTATTGGGATAAGTTCCTTTAGTTCAGGAACCAATGCTTTTGCATCTTCAAGATTTTCTGCAGCTTCTAATCTTTCTACAATTCCCTGTATTTTACTATAAACATCTTCTTCTTCAAATTCTATAAAGTCAAATTCTTCTAAGGTTTCTTCACTTAATTTAGAAGCCTTCATTTTTTCCTTATGTGTTTTTAAATGTGTCTTTGCCAATTTTTCAAGCATAGCTTTTGCTTTTGCTCTTTGGGCAGATGATAATCCTGTTTTTGGTTGATTTACTCTCGCCAAAGCATTCCTGAGATGTGGTAAATCCACCTTGCCTTTTATGTCTTTATAAGGTAACATTCTTAAACTTCTTGGAACAGTTTTATCTTCTTTGTCTTTTTTTCCACCAGGTAAAATTATTGCAAATGCCGAATCAGGCAAATCATTTATGTACTTTCTTGTCCACCTTCCATCTTCTGCAAAATGAACATCTGCCAATTGGCTTAACATTTTCTTAAAATCCATTTTAGCTTTCACCTTCATAATTTTTTCTTCAGAGTATTTGCTTTTGTGCTTTTTAAGCCAAGCCCTTACTGTATTAGTATTAAACTTCTTTTTATCAAATAAATATGTTTGGATTGTGGTTGTTTTCTTTCCTTTTAATCTTCCAACAACTGCTTTTACTCCACTTGAAATTGGAATTGTTCGAAAACTTCCTTTCTCAAACAACCCAGGGTCTTTTTGTCTTACCCTTATTGTATTCTCCTTTACATCTATCCCCGGCATTTTAAATAGCCTCTTTCGGCTCTATGCTCGCATTTTTGTCTCTTGGATTAAATACAAGAGACAAATCAAGTGGTTGTATATTTTTGAATTTAAATCCACCACTTACTGGTGTTTTATCTTGTGTAAATGTTACAGATACATGCTTGATTAATCCTCTTGCTATTTTAAAAGCAATGTTTTCATCATCTATTTCTGCTTCATATTCGAGTCTTTTATTTTCTTCATTCCAATAGGCTTTTGTAATGGCACCAACAACAGCATCAATAGGTACATCAACTCCTTCAACAAAAGCAGCTTCATACACCCCATGTTGCTTAAAAATGTTTATTCCAGCCCATTTGTCAGCAGACTCTCTTAATGCTTCATCTGTAACAATAATCTTTCCAAACCTTGAATCTTTGTAAGTTCCTGGTGTGATAAGTGTACCTTTTACATAAAAAGGCAAATCTATTTTTGAAAATTTAGTAACATTTGAACAATCTTGTCTTGGAATTATCTCAGATGAAAATCTTGTCTCAGACATCTGTTTCTGAGACAGATATGTTCTTTGTTTTAGAAGTACATTTAGAGCTTCGTAAATCTGAGATTTCTTCATTTTATTACTACAAGATACTTATTAAAATAACTAATATTTAAATCTTATCTAATTTTAATCAAGTTTATCAAACTTTTCGTGACTTAAATTCCTTTTATTCATTTCTTTTACCACTTTGTTATGTATTTCACTAACTCTTTTTTCATCAGTAAATCTATTTTTTTTGGAAAAAAGTGTGTGAATACAACTATGTGCTAACAGAATTTTTTCATTTGAAAACAAAGATAAATCAAGGTTTTCGTGTAAATTAATTCCTCCAAAAGAAACCACTTCGTTTTTTGGAAGAGAATCTAGTGATGCTCTTTCCTTTAATTCAATTTGTTCTCTTAGGAGCTTCTCATAGCTCATAACTCTTCATCCTCTAAAAAGCATTCTCTTGTAAGAAAATCTGCTAACTTCTGTGCTTGTTCTGTAAATCCAGCTTCAACAAGCCTTGATATTGCATTTGCTTCACGAACATGTGTTTGGGATAATAAGTTTATTTGGTTTATTTTATCTGCTTTCTCATCAGCAAGAGGATTAAACTCGAATTCTGGAAACTCTTCAAAGTCTTCACCATAAAGTAATTTGCAGGCAGGAACAAATATTTGGTCTTCAATTACTTGTTTAACCTTTATTTCATCTGCTCTAAAGTCTGCAGCCATATCTACCATCTGGGCATCAATTGTTGATTTATTTGTTGTTGTTGCATCCATAGTAAGCAATGGCTGTGGTATGCCTAATCTTATGGCAATTAATTGTATGAATACTTTATGAAACTCTGCGAACTGGCTTGTTCCAGGATATAAATTTTCCACATTTGCTCCTTTAGGTAATATTATGGCATCCTTGGCATTTATCTGCTGAAGGTTCTTAGCAATTTTTTTCAAGTCTCTTTCAGTCATTATTTCTGTAGTAATCTTCTTCTGAGTGAATCCTGCTTTGTGAAGTGTTTCTGCAGCAGCTTCTTCTATGTTTAAAAGATATTTGATAGTAAGATGTAAATATTGAACTAAGCTAATTCCTTCAACTTCATCCCCCCAAGTATCAAAAACAAGGTGTGCTACTTGGGAAGCATCAAGTTCTTCCCCTATTGGCTTGAATTTTTTAGAATTATAGTCGAAAATTACTTGAATGAAACTTGTGGGTAATTTAGTTGCAGGGTCTATTTTCATTTCTCCTTCATAAGCTTCTGCCAAGTCTCCTTTTGAAGTATAGGCTACATTCTGTCTTTTTTTTGGGTCTTTTGCTATTCGAAAGAAAATCGGGTGTTCTGGATTTAATCGAACTATTTTATCTCCATCTGTGTTTGGAACCAAAGTCATAAATCCATTTCCATAAGCAAAGGCATCTTCAATCCACTTTTTAATTCTTATAATCCCACCAGAATTCTCAAAAAGGGTTTTCATCTCTTTTGCTGCTTCTTTGGCTTCCTCACTTTCAGAAGATGGTTTTATGGAATAACCCCTTCTAATCATTCGGTTTGCTTTTATTTCTATTCCTCTTGGAACTATTGGATGCATCCAAAGATACCTTTCTATATCCTCTGGGGACAATCTGTCTAACTTAATTTCTTTGGTTCCACCAAGAGCAATTACACTCGGTCTTGTCTTTGGAGAAGCATCTTCTTTAACAAATGAAGAAGCGAATTTAGTCATTGCAAGTTTATACATTTCATCCAAGGCTTCTTTATCTACTCCTTTAAAAACAACATACTCTTTTTCTTTAGAATTATTTTTTTTATCCATCTTAAATACCTCAAAAATCCTTATAAATACTCTATTTTACAAACCAATATTTAAATCTTATCCTTAAATTAGTCTTGAACTACAGCAAAAGGAAGTCCACTAAAATCTTGTGCCTTGTAATTTCCTAAAGCAAGTGCTATGACTAAATCATCCTTCCCTGAAAGTGCTTCCATTCTTTCTTTACCACTTCTCGTTCTCCTAATGCCGAAGTTAAGAAGTTCTTTTTTAAGAGCTTTTACTTCTTCCATATCTGCTGGAATAACTAAATTACCTTGTTTCATTTCAGAAACAAGGTATCGAATAAGCATCTCTTTTTTTGGTCTATCCATTATAAATTCTTCTACATTCACATTTCTCTTCTGAAGTTCCTGAATATGAGCAACACCAACATTATTTTTTTCAACAACAACCAAACCCATATTGAATCGGTTATATAAGTCAATAATTGTTTCAATTTGACCATAATCAATTATTTCTCCATCCGCTCCAACATCTCCTGTTATTTCCATTCCCTTTACATGAACTATATTTCTTATGACTTTTTTCATTCCATCTTTTTTCTCAATAAGTTCAAGAACTATAAAGGCAGAGTAATCTGCTGAAGCAGCACCACTTGTGGCAACATCTACCCCAATCAAGTAATTCCCATTATGGTCATCTTTGTAATTAATTTTTTCTAAATTATCTTGGGCATCTGAAATAAGTTCTGGAGGAAATATTGTTGTACTTTTATCTGTACAAATAAGTAAATATTCCCTACTAAACTTATCATCTCCTTGGATGTTTTTTATCGAATTAGTATTTGTAATTAATTCCTTCCAATTAAATAAATTTGGAAGATATATTTCTTGTTTCTCCCAATCCGTAATTATTGGGTAAGTCTTACTATAAAATCCAGAATATCCGTACCCACCATTTGTAACAAGCTCTCCTTTAAAATCTGGTTCTGTATTCATTAAATCATGAAAAATATCTGTGGTGTGGTGGGGTGTTCCTGTTAATGCCATCCTACTTTTCCATCTTTGAGCACAAGGAAGCAATTGTCCTTTTATAAATAACTCTAAATCTTCTTCACTTATTTTATTATCATCTCTAAGACAATCATCTACGAAAATATATTGGACATGTCTTCCTCTCGGGGGAGTTCCTACACTTTGAGCTTGAATTACCCCCCCATTATACTCTAAAGTACTTTTTGTCCAAATACAATCGTGTGCTTTCTTTTGAAGAAGAAGTTCATTTGATTCTATTAGTCTTTTTAAAACTCTTATGTTAGCTTCATATTGATTCGGAACATTGGTTACAAGAAGGACATCTGTATATTTATATAAAAATGCTTTAAATAAAGGGTACAATCCATGAGCAAAATAACTCTTCCCCATTCCTCTGCTTGCAAGAAGACAACAATATCTGTGTCTTTCTATATCTAAAAAAAGATTTTTTACAAAAGGGTTCCAAACTTTCTTTCCACGAATCGGGTCTTCGTGAATAACAAATTCACAAAAATGCCAGAAAGCATTTAAAGTAGAAATAGTAACTCCCCTGTGTTCTTCTGTTTCATAAAGTTGTTTGAATAAGGCTTCCAAAACTTCTGGCTGTCTTTGGTAATACTCGTATCTTTCTGATTTATCAATTACTCCTTTCTCTACAAGATAATCAACATAACTAGAACAGATTCTGTAGATTGACCTAACTTCCCTTATTGTCTGGTTCTTCTCCTCTGTCTTCTTCTGAAACATTTTCAACTGTAATTACATCCTCTTGAAAATCAGCCCTATGAATTCTATCTTTTAATCTTGTTCCTTCATACTTGTCTGAAATAAGGTTTACAATGTTAACTCTTTGCTCAGTTTCATCAAGGTATCCTGCTAATTTAGCATAGTTCATAATAATATTGCTTAGGTTCTTTACAGCAATATTTAAGTTTCTGCTATCTCCTTCCTTATACAAATCTCTTACAAGCTCTTTGTTAAAAAGAAACAAGTCTCTCATATGTTCTTCAACTTCTGCTTTGGCTGCTTTGAATCTTCTTGCAGTAATCTTGTTTTCTTTCTCAAGGATTTCTCTTATCTCTTTGTTTCTCTCAAGGAACTTGCCGAAATCTGTATGGTCAAAATAATAATCTGGATGTTTCCTTCTAAGGGATTTTATTATCTCGCTTGGATTTTTTCCATTTAGCATCTCTCTTAAAACAAAACCTTCTTCCTTACATTTTTCAATGTTGCTTATTTTAATAAATTCTCGATATAGTTCTTGTGTAGTTGGCAGGTTTGTAAAATCTGCTTTGATTAAAGCATCTACTTTAGTTTTTTTAGGTCTTCCTCTTTTAGCCATTATTTAATCCCCTTCCATTGTTTTAAAACATCAGAATATCTTTCTGGAGTTCCTGTATCAAACCATTGTTCTTCGGATTTGTAAGCTACAAGATTTCTATCTTTCGCAACAAGTGGAAATATATCTCTTTCTAAACTAAGTGGTTCTGGAAATTTCTTTTTTGTTTTTTCAAGATATTCAAAAATTCTCGGACTGAAGATGTAATATCCTCCATTAATCCAACCACCTTTCTTAATTCTACTTTTCTTTTTCTCTTCAAAAGATTTAATATGGTTGTTTTCTATGTGAACGCTTCCATAAGCCCTTATATCTTTTACATGAGTACAGGCTATTGTAACAACCGCATCTTCTTTTTTATGTAATTTCAACATCTCTTTTAAATTTATATTAAATAAATTATCTCCATTACATACAAAGAAATCTTCAGTTTTCCAGTAATCGTTTGTGTCTACAAAATACATCCAACCACCAGTTCCAATTCCATTTCTTTCAAAGAAATGTGGAATGTGGGGGTATTTGTCTATTACATTATTTCCTTTATATCCAAGAGATAACCAAATCTCGTAAATATTGTATTTAAAAAACAAATCAATTACATGGTCAATTAGTGGCTTTCCATGAACTGGAATAAGAGCCTTTGGTATTTCATAAGTAATTGGTCTAAGCCTTTCTCCTTTCCCTCCAGTAATTATTACTGCTTTAGTCATTTCATCACCTCAACAATTCAAGTGCTTTACTTGAAAGCCTTTTCGGTTAGCATACTCTTCTCTTTTCTGCCTTGCAGTTACAAGAACAGAAGAAGGAATACCTAAATCTGCATCTATGTACTTTACCATTCCATTACAATCACTTCCCCTATCTAGGACAAAGTAGCATCCATTTGATAGTTTGGCATGTCCTGTGTTTTCAAAGCAACCAGGATAGTAGTATCTAGAATAGTCGTTTCCTTTCGGGACTACTATTATCCTCCCAAACAGTTCGTAGTTGATGTTCGTTATGTCCTTTCGGTTTGATGTATTGTAAAGGATTATGTATCCTTTCACTTTCTTCACCTCCTCTTCCTTCAACTAATTGATGATGTTTTTTACAATAAGTAATTCCGTTGGAGAGAGAAAACCTTGCTTCTGGGTTGTTCCTAAAAGTCTTGATGTGGTGTGCTTGAAGCCTTTTTGTTTCACCACACCCGAAATATTGGCAACAACCATCCCTTTCAATGACTGCATCTCTCCAAGCCTTGTAAATCCTAGATTTCCTCTTAGAAAGCTTCTCAACAACTATCACAATAGATAAGAAGTATAACTAATATATAAAGCTTATCCCAAACCTACACTTAAAAGTAGTTACGAAAGATTTATAAATAAGTGAATAAATAAGATTTATACAATGGGAAAATTTTGGACAGATATTGTATTGGAAGGTTTTTGTACTTGTAAAGAAAAAAAGAAATGTGGAAAGAAAGTTCCCTCAGAAGAAGAAAAAATGGATGGAATAACCAAGCCAGTTGCCAAGAAACTTATTCCAGAATATTGGTGTTTAATCACAGATTGCCCTTGGTTTGGCTACTGTAATGGCGGAGAAAAATTGTATCTTTGGCTAAACAAGTACTATAAAGAAAAATCAGATAACCTTTAAATACTTTAAATATGTTAAATATAACGGGAAAATGAAAGAGCAATGCCCTGAATGTGGAAAGATTGTGAAAGAAACAGGTAGTGAAGTATTCTGTCCTGCCTGCGGTCTTGTCATTAGGGAAAGGCTTGAATAAATATTTTCTGGGAGGAATTTAACATGAAAGAGATAAATCAATATAATTTAAAAGAAATGACTAAAGGAAATGTAATTATCGAATTCTATACACCGTGGTGCAATCCCTGTTCTCAGCTCACCTCCACCCTAACAAAACTTTCCAAAGAGTTTAGTCATATTTCTTTTCTAAAAATTAATGCAGAGGAGAACAATGAAGCCAGTTTGCTTGCTTCAATTAGAAGCGTACCAACAATTCTTTTTCTCAAAGATGGAAAGGAACTAAATAGGCTGATTGGTTATAGAGATTATAACTTTCTTAAACAAACGATTAACGAAAGCTATACATGTTCATAACTCTGGTTTATTCCAAAAAACCTACTGAATTTTTTCCTAAACTTCAAAGGGGACAGATAACTCCTTTCCTGAGATTTCTGGATACAACTTTAAGTTCACATATGTAAACTATTGTTAACAACACCTATGAAGGAAGTATAACTAAAGATGTTGAAAAGTTTTGTGTTGTTGGAGTTGTAGGTATTTTATAAAAACAAACAACCCATAAGCAAATTTTTTAAACTTTATATTATATATATGAGAATTAGAAAATAAAAAAATAATAAAAATAATTTATTTCTTGCTTGTTTTTTGTGTAAGTAGTGTTATTAATTTGTTTAGCCCAAAAGCCACCACTCCTTTTTTGCTGTTTGGTATATCTGGAAATTGCTGTCGTAAATAGTTTTCTATTAACAACATACTTTCGGCTTCCTTTCCTCTAAAACTTATAGTGTAATCGTTGTTGTTTGTGTTCTTTCTTGGTTTTAGTTGTATTTGTGGTAGTTCCATATTATCAACCTCTTATTTATTTGTTTTCTTGTTTCTATTATATAAGCTATTCCAAAAGTAAAATTATAAAATCTTTTGGTTGTCTTATATAATATGCTTACTTTTCATAAGGTAAATCTAATAATTTAGCTAAACCTATTTTATGTCGTTCTATTTGTTTGGCTTGTATGCTTGGTATTTGGTGTCCTGTAAGGTATAGTTTATCTAATCTATTGAGTATTTTTGCATTTTCATTTTTACATTCCATTATACTTTTCATATTTACCACCTTTACATACTAATATACTTTTTATGTATAAAATACTCATATAATAAGTAAAAGTCCTTTAGGCAATTACTTATATGATAAGTATTTTATTCGTTCTCTTTTTGTAGTTGTTCTAATAATCTGAATTGTTCTCTTGCTTGTCTTACTGAAACAACTCCACCACTATTTATGCTTATAAGTTTATGGTTCTTGTCAAAAACCATATTAATATTTGGTATCGTTTCGTCTTTCATAGTATATCACCTTTCTTATTCTATTTCGTAATCTTCTACAATAGGCATTAATCTTAATTTATCCCCTGTTGGTTTGTTATTTTCATATAACTCTATTTCGTGCCCTTCTTCTAATGCCTTAAAATATCCCCTTCTGATTTCAAATACTTTCATATTCTCACCTTTCTATATTATATAAAATTCCACTCAAAACCTTTTATATAACCTTCTTGTGTTAATCTTTCGGTTATCTGTTTTTTGGTTTCGGTTGTTTCCATTATATTATCATTATCCATTAACCAAAACCTATTTATTGGTTGTAGGTGTTGTTTTCTATTAATTTTTATTGTTTGTTTCATTTTATCACCTTTTCGTTTTTTATACATATTATATCTTATAAGGTATAATAGCTTTATAAATGTTTCGTTTTTATATATTCTTTATTATAATAGTCTTTATAAATAGAAGGATTAATTACTTATTAGTGAAAGCCTTTATAAATATTGTTGTTTTTGCTATTTATTTATATGTGTTTGTTATTTGTTTATTGTTGTTTGTTTTGTTTATTTTGTTTGGTTGTTTGTTTTCGTATTCTTTTATTGTTTGTTTAATAAATAAAATAAAATCTTCTGTTATGGTTTTTTGTGGTAAGGTGTTAAGTTCTTTATCTGTTAAAAAGTTTAAATAGTTTGTTTTGTGTTGTTCATAAACTTTTATTAGGTTTTCTGTTAGGGTTTCGTATGTTTCGTTTTCTTGTGTTATTGCATTACACAATTTCACCACCTTTTTTTATTTTTTATTTTTTCTAATTCTAAATTTATTTTAAGTTTTATATTGTTTAATAAGCTTTCGTATAGAAATAGTTTTAATTCCGTTTTGGTTTTCTTTCTGTTTATTAGTTCTCTTACATTATATAAAACCTTTTCCATAACATTAATAAAGACTATTAAGTATATAAATGTTTGTAGCCTGTTAGTTAATTAATATACTTATTTGTATATTAACCTTTTACTACTTTATAGTTAATTGGTTTATAAGTTTTTTGGTGGTTTAATTTGTGGTTAATATAGGTTTAGTTTGTTTTTTTATCTGTTTTGTTTTTGTGGTTTTTTATTTTGGTTTCATTATTTCTCTCCAGTTTTTAGGTAGGTTTGTTTGTGATATTGTTGTTATAGTTTTACAATTATCACAAATATATGTATATATATTTTCTGTTTCTGTCATTATTCTTTTATTTACTTGTATTGTTTGGTTGCAATATCTACATATCATTTTTATACCTCTTTTGTTTATGTAAATTTATATGTTTGCTTCATAATTAATTACCTTTGCTTCTGTTCTACAAGCATTTATTCTTTTTAATTTTATAGTTACTATTCCGAATCCGTCATATTTTCTTATTGCGTCTTTTATTGCGTTTCCTGTCCCCTTTGCGAATTGTAAAATTTCATTTCCCATTTCTTGATATTCTGTATCATTCTCTTTATTATATTTATTATAATGTTCTTTTAAATCTTTTATAAATTCAAGATTAGTTATATAATAATAAAATCCCGTTCTGTTTCTTTTTTTTATAAATCCTTTTGATATATCAAATTTTATAATATATTCTATTTTAGGGTATGGGTTTATTTCAAATAATCCGAAATTAAATTCAATATCTGTTGATAAATCATTCCACATGAACCGTTTTATTGGATTTTTGTTTTTTGTTATTTCGTCTTGCATGATTTCTTCTGCATTTCTGTTTTCATTTTCAGAATTAAGTTTTATTATATCTTCTTCATTCATTCTTTCATTCACCTATTTTATTATATGTTTTCTCTAATTGTTTTTATATCTTTATAACTTATCAATACAATTTTATTGTATTTATCTTTAAATAAAAGGTATTTATCTGATAACTTTTCTATATATCCATTATATTGATAATCGTTTCCAGAAAGGGTTATTTTTATATTTTTTTCGCAATAGTATTTTATATCTTCTTTCTCCATTCTTTCAATCCTCTTATTTATTCATTTCACAAATCTTAAATCACATTTCTTTAATTCTTATTCCAAATTACTCAATACACAATTCACAAAGGATTTGCATATAATTTAGCATAAAACTATGCATAAACATTAACATAAAGTTTAGCATAAACCTTATTCTTCTACCTTTATTATTTTTACGTAATCGCCAGCTTTGATATTGCTTTTTATTGGTATGGTTAATAGAAGCTGGTTGTTTGCTTTATTATGAAAAACCTTTCGTATTAACATTTTATAATATTATTATTTCATAACTACTATATAAATCTTATCCTAAAATAGAACCCCACTAAATAGTAGTAATTATATTTATCTCGGC
>Ga0209427_10004867_pt1 | contig 15457 bp, 8 predicted proteins | sample DeeMarSWOR136_30_FD_187465 | JGI IMG/M metagenome (GOLD analysis project Ga0209427, IMG submission 187465) | Marine sediment microbial communities from White Oak River estuary, North Carolina - WOR-1-36_30 (SPAdes) (version 2) | ecosystem: Environmental > Aquatic > Marine > Intertidal zone >...
TCAAGTACTTCTATGTAGAATTCACATTCAGGGTCCCCTTTTCCATAGCACCTGATCTCGCGTACAAGACATCGTCTGTCTTTTAATCGTTCAATGACACCTGAAATAAGTCCTGTTTCAAAGCTGCATGCCGGCTTTCCTAGGTTTGGAAGACCTGCAGATGATAGGGTCTCCAGCAATATCAGATTTCCGATCCCTTTATCTGAATCAAATGTAAATGATTTTGTTCTTGCAATACTTTTCTTTTCCATCCACTGCAAAAATTCTTCGAATTCCTTAAATTTTGTTCTCCTACCCAACGCCTTACCACCTGCATAAGCCAGTGTTTTTGATGCATCCTCTCCAACGACATCACGTAGGCTGAATAAACTTAATGCTCTGAATAGTCGAATGTCTATTGTTGCGCCTAAATTAGGCCGGTCAACCCTATCAAGTTCTGGCATTCTAACCTTTTCCAATATACCCAACTCCAAAAAGTGAGATAACCATTAGTCCTTATGTCATCTCACCTTTAGACCTAGAAAAATCTTTTGGAAGAAATTAAAATATGGAGAGTAACTCTCTTATGAAGTCGTTAGTAGTATTTTTACCGCCAAGATCTGGAGTTCTAATGTTGGTTTCTTCATATATTTTTAAAATAGAGTTTTCTAGGTCTTTTGCTGCCTGTTTTGCATCACTTATCGAATATTTTTCACCTAGCCAATCTAGCATCATCGAGCAACTTAACAATATTGCAGTAGGATTCGCTATACCCTTTCCTTCAATATCGAAAGCCGCACCATGGACTGGTTCAAACATAGCAATATCCTGTCCTAGGTTTGCAGAAGGAAGAATGCCCAAACTTCCAGTCACCCCTGCGGCTTCATCGCTTAGAATATCTCCAAACATGTTAGTAGTAACTAGGGTATCAAATTGTTGAGGATTGATCACCAGTTGGTATGCTGCGTTGTCTACATACATTTCATTTATGTCAATATCATTGAAATTCTTTGCAATTTCTAGACAGACATTTCGAAAGAATACACAACTCATCATCACATTAGCCTTATGGACAATAGTAAGTTTTTTCTGCCGTTCTCTTGCCATTTTGCAGGCAACGGTCATGATCCGCTCAGTTGCTTCCTTTGTGATCATTCGAACATTAATCGCACATTCTTTTGTTATATCATCTATTTTCTTATAGAGCCCCTCAGTGTTTTCCCTAACAATTACCAAGTCAACTCCTGAATGGATACTTGGAATGCCAGGAATTGTTTTTGCGGGTCTGATGTTTGCGAAGAGGTTGAGTTCTTGTCTAAGGGGTAAAACTACGTATTTTGCTGACTCACCAATTGGCGCTTTTAAGCAACATGAACACTTTTTAATTTCATCTATGGCATTACTGGGCAATGCTTGACCAGTTTCCTTTAGAGCTCTGTCTCCTGCAAGTATCTCCTTAAACCGAAAGGAAAAATTATATTTATCTGATAATATTTCAAGCACTTTGCTTGTTGCAGTAGTTATCTCAGGTCCAATTCCATCCCCTGAAATTACGGCGATTTCAAATGTCTTTGTCATAATCATCACATCGACTGATGATAGCTTAAAAGTGGTAGTGCAAGTTTTATAAACGTATGTCTTTCCTCGTCATTTAAATAAGACTAAAAATCACAATAGCTTTTGACGTCTGTAAACGGTGATGTTTTGAACATATATGCGCTTATTCCATTGAAGAAATTGGAGAATTCAAAAACTCGTATTAGCAATTTATCTCTTGAATCTCGAAAAATGCTCACCAAAGCTATGCTCTCCGATGTAGTTCAATCAACTTTAGAATCAGAGAATATTACCGAAACTTTTGTAATGTCACCAGATCAGGAGATAGTTACACTTGCGAAGAAATTAGGTGCTAACACAATCCTTGAGGCAAAAGAGCAAGGATTAAATATTGCTGTTTCTGAGGGGACACACAAGTTAGAAAAACAGGGTGCTGAGGGTGTGATTGTTATTCTTGGAGATATACCTCTAATTACACCACGTCTTCTTGATCTTATTATTAAAAAGGCAATAAGTCGTCCATGGGTCGTAATCGCTCCTTCAAAAGACAACGGTACCAATATTTTGTTAAGAAAACCTCCAGAAGTAATTCCACATGTTTATTATGGATCAAATAGTAGCATAATTCATACTAGAATCGCTCGCTATTTTCATGTTTCATATACTATATTTAATTCACCAAAATTAATGCTTGATATTGATACTTCTCAAGATCTTGCCCTTATCAAAAAATATGAAATCGAAAAAAAGACGCATACATTTCAACTACTAAATCAACTTAAGCTTTTATAGAACTTCAATTTTTTAAAAGATATCTTGGTGGGTCTAGCTATGACTGCAGAAAGAATAAAACATGCTCAAGAATTACTTAAGGAACTGAATTATGATGGATGGGTAATTTTAACAAATCACGGACAGGATCTACATGCTCTTCTTTTGCTCGGGAAAAAAAATCCGGGAAGGCTATCTATCATTGTTACACCTAACGAAAATCCTCATATCATAGTATCGCAGATGGAAGCGCCAATTTTCGAGGATATAGTAGGCATTGAAGTTTCTTCTTACAGTGATACAAAGCAATTAGTTGAACAGATAAAAAATGAATTTTCTCAGTTTTCAGATACTTCTAAGATCATTCTTGACTATGTGGATGATCCACTGGGACGTGATGATACATTTGATCTTATGACTTATGGAGAAGTAACTAAATTAAAAACGATGTTTCCTGAAATTAGTTTTGAATCTGCAGCGCCATTTCTAAAAAAATTACGCACAAAAAAAACTGAAGCTGAAATAAAGGCTCACGAAATAGCATGCAAGTATACACTGGAAATTTTGGAAGATATACCAAATTTTGTTCATGTTGGTATGTCAGAACGAGATATACTTTCCGAAATAGATTGTCGATCAAAAAAAGTTGGAGAACCTGCGTTTGACACGATTGTAGGCATAGGTCCAGATGCAGCTAGTCCTCACCACGTTCCATCTTCCTTTGAAAAACTAGGAAATGATGAATTACTTTTGATTGACATGGGTATTTCTATTACAGATCCTTCACCAGCTTCCTCAGACCAAACATGGACCTTCTATACAGGTAAACCTACTGAACAAGCGCTTAGAATGTACGAGGCTGTCTATGAGGCAAAAGAACGCGCAATAAAAGCAGCAAAACCAGGAATTCCAGCATATACTCTTGATGAAATAACCCGAGCGACTATTGAGGAATTTGGCTTTGATGAAAAAAAACTTTTTATTCATGCAACGGGACATCCTCTCGGCATAGAAGTGCATGATGTTGGACCGATTATCTCCAAAAAATCACCAAATTCTGAACAGCTACTAGAAACTAATATGGTACTCACTGTTGAGCCAGGACTTTATATTAAAGATCTTGGTGGAGTTCGACTGGAAGATGACATCGTAATAACAAAAACAGGGTGCAAACGGCTCTCATACACTCCTCCTGAACTCATTCAGATTAGATAATCCTCTCTCTTAAAGGGGAAAAACTCCAATTACAGACGGAGAAGACGGTCGAAAGAATTTATAAGTCGCACAAATGATGTTTAAAGTATCAGAGCATAGTGATCTTCAGTTGAACAAAAACCGACTTCTGAATTGGACTAGCACAGTTCTTGGTATTTATTGACTATTATTTCCGAATTCAGGAGGAAAGAAAAATCGTTAAACTATATTCGAATCTCATATTTTTCAAAGATATCCTTTTAACAAGACCGACAGCATATGAAAAACTTAAAAACTTCAACTATAGAAAAATAGTAATTCCTATCTTCTTAGTAGGCGTTTGTGTATCCCTTACTTTTTCCTTTTCAATATTCTATCGATTTTTTACCTACAATGCAATAGACTATTGTCTAGGTACTTATGGTCTTTTTTTTATTATAGGGACATTCTTTGTTGGTTTTTCTTTCTTTATTCTAATTTGGCTTATAATGGGAATTTTCATAAAATTGCTTTTTTACGAAATAGATCTTGAGCAAATCCTCTTTTTTACTGGCTTTGGTTTTTTTCCGCTAATTATTATGCTTTTTTACATTCTAGTCATGGTCTATAGTCCTCTAATAACTTACGCTAATTCCGGCATTCTTCACCTTACGTTTCTTTGTGTCATGCTATTATGGGTTCTTAAAAGTCAAGTAACAGCGATCTTAGTTTTGAAAGACCAATCAAATGCCCAAAAGGTAAAAAAATATAAGACTAGGAGTCTGATTGCAGGTTGTATCATTTTTCTATTATTATTGTTACCCATATCTACATATTTTTTGTTTATAACAAATTTACCTGAGGCTAATTATCTCAGCACGGATTCTAGGTACGTTCTCTTAACTTTTGATACAGAAGAAGATTGGTATGGATTCGTACATTACAAGGGTTGCTATAACTGCTATTTTGACTCATACAAGCATTTTACTTCGGGAGCAATGGATGTCTTATTAAAAGAATTAAATAATCGGAATGTTGAATCTACATTCTTTATTACTCCAAACATGGCAAGAAATGAACCTAATTATTTATTAGACATTGAGAACTATGGTAATGAAGTGGGGGTGCATATTCATGTTCACACATTACTTAATGTTACCTATCCTTATCGAGCTTTATCCGAAGACGATTATATCACAAATTATGACTATAAAACCCAATTATATTTTTTGAGATCTGCCAAACTCCAAATAGAAAATGTACTGGGGTATCCAGTGGAATCTTACCGATCAGGGTATCTTGCATGCTCCCCAAGTCTAGAGAAAGCAGTTTCAGAATCTGGTTTTTCTATTATTAGTAACCACAAACGAAATTTTCGTTTGCCTAATGGTTTATTTCAAATTGATAGTGGTTGGTTTGATATACTGAATACTCAAACCGAATATGAGATAATTGAAGCCTTTGAAAGGGCATATAATGAAAATAAAAATATAATTGTGTTTAGTGGACATCCTTCGCTCATGTATGATATTATAAACAAGAAAGTGAAATGGACAGTGATAGAAAACCTATTAAACGCTATTGATTGGATTAAAAATCGATATCAAGATGTAGAATTTGTTACAATGAAAGAATTGGTTACTAAAGTACACTATGAATATTCAACATCGAGATTATTGATATTTCAGTTTCTCTTCAATTTTCCTTCTATTATAGCATTCTTTTACTTATCTACCTTTACAAAATATAAATTAAAACTTCAATAGGGAAGTTCAGTATTTATCTTACTTGTCTAATATATATTCCCTTTATTCTTACATTTTAATTCTTAATATTACAAAAAATCAACGAGTCTCTTAGTTATGGATTTTCCTCTCTTAACAATCACTTACTCCTTATGATAAACCTTTTTATAAATGATTTAGGAGCTATTTAAGTTATAAGAGCCACTTTAGATGACAGATCCAAAGACAAAGAAAATCAACAACTCTTGCATGCCCACGCCGTAATGACCTTCCTCTTTTTTGTAGTAATCTCTACTAACTTTGCAACTGATTTTGAATCAGAAATGACTTTTCCACAGTAAACACATTTTCTGCGAGACATCTTTTTTATCACCTGTTCTATTTCGCTCAAAACCATTTATCTAACCGTGTGTGGTCTGATTTCTCCTCTTTCTCTTTTGGTTCCTCTAGTTTCTTTTTTACCTTTTTGACAACCTTTTTTGTTACTTTTTTGGATTCCTTTTCAACCTTTTCCTTTGACTCTTTGGTAGTTTTCTTTTTCTCTACCTTTTTTGTTTTTTCTGTTTTCTTTTCTTTCTTCACTTGCTTTTCAGGTTTTGGAGGAGGTTTGAGTTTTTCCATTTCTTTTTTTATTTCTTTTATGTTCTTTTTTTCTGTCAGCAAAGAAAGATCGTCATCTGAAAAATTGAACCACTTAGTAAGTTTTGCTGACATCTCTCGATCAGTAAACATCCATTTAATAAAAGGCAAGTAATCTTTTATTGCTCTCATTTTGGAAGTATGGCATTTTTTTCCAATAGTTGCAGCAAGTTCTCCGGTTGCTCCTCGAACTTCTTTTGTACGGCTCATTTGCGATACCCAAGTAGGAAATCCATATCTTTGATAGGTATATCTCTGCCCCTTTAATGGATTTGCTACGCCTTCTATCATATTGCTATAAACGTATTTCAGCAAAGTCCATTGCTGTCGTTTGCGTATTCTAGCCCTAAAAAGATCAGCCCTTGAAATTGCATCATACACCTGTGCAAGTATTTCAGGCTCTATGGCGTGTTTTGCTGCATTTTCATTGATCCAAAGTAGAAGCATATCCGGTCGTATATCTAGATCTCTAACTGACATACGTGCATCCTTTACAGTTTTGGCAGAAAATAGACCTTTCAACGCGTTAAAAATATCAGTTTCGTGATCCCTCGATGTCAATGTAGACAAATCATTCTCAGTAAGTTCGTTTTTATCCATAGCTATTGCCTGCAAATCATTAATTGCCGACCGTAGATCACCACCGGAGTTTTCTGCTATTTTTAGTAAAATACTATCGTCAACAACAACAGCTTCGTTCTTGCAGATCTTCTTAAGAACATTTTTTATACTGGCTGCACGTAGACGTTGAAATTTAATAATTGTACAATATCTTCTAAAAGATGATAATCTTTGGTTGTATGGATCATTAGCCGTTGCAATAATAGGGACTCTTGCTTCTTTGAATATCTTTATTAGAGTAGCTATTCCTCCGCGATCTTCTCGACCAGAGACACCATCTACTTCATCGATCAAAATTACTTTCTTAGGACGAGTTCCGGAGTAAAGTGAGCCTTCTGTTGCTGCTAATCCTACAATGTCTTGAATTTGAGATTGCCCTCTTTTATCACTTGCATTCACTTCAATTACATCAAGCCCATAGGTATTCGCTAAAGCATAAACTGCTGAAGTCTTTCCTGAACCAGGAGGTCCAACAAGAAGTGGAAACTTGATTGCTGATTTCTTTTTCTTTTCTTCAATTTTTTGCTTTTCTGTCCATTCCTCATACCACTTCAATAAATCAGTTGCAGCTTTTTTATTGCCTGCGATTTGATCTAGTGTAATTGGTCTGTACTTTTCCGTCCATAATACCATCAGAATCCTTCACCTAAGTATTTCGAAATTCATAGACTCGTGGTTTATATTTGCGCCTATTGCTTAAAAAATACATGCTTTAAGAAAAATCGCAAGAACATCAGTTTCACACTTTTGTCTTTAACCGTTAATTAATAACCATATTAGTTTCCTTATTCGCGGATTTAAAAGAAACATTGAAATAACTTGCTAATTTTAATTTAGTTAACTAAACGTCAGTTTTTCAATGAAAAATAATTTAAATTGCGATTCAATGAAATAATTTAGACTTTTTATAGTGCTAGGAAAAGCTAATTTCAATTCAAGTTGATTTCGGTGAAAAATAATTGAGCAGAAAAGCACCTTCAGTCGAAGTTTCAGTCGAAGATGAATTATTCGAAGGAAAATTTGCCTATAATTTCTCTCCCGATGAATTAATTGACGTATTCAACACTGATAAAGACAACGGACTTTCTTCAGAAGAGGCAGTTAATCGCTTAGAGAAATATGGTGAAAATGAACTTCCAAAGGTTAAGACATCATTTTGGAAAATCTACATTGCTCCCATTTCCAATTGGCTCATCAATATTTATTTGATTGCAGCACTTGCAATTTTTCTGATCGCATTATCTCTTGGGCCAGAAGATGTCGGTGCAGTTCTCCCACTTGTTGTTCCCTGGTTTATAGTAATAGGTGCTAATGTTGTAGTAGCAGTCGTTCAGCAATTTAGAGGACAGAAAAAACTTGAAGCGCTTCAACAGTTGATGGCTGACGACATTCCAGCATTACGAGACGGTAAACAAATCACTGTTATGACTAGCGATTTAGTCCCAGGCGATGTGATTTTGTTACGGCAAGGTGAAAGGGTGCCTGCTGATTGTTTGATTATTGATTCTGTAGATCTTGCTTTAGATGAGTCTAGTCTTACTGGAGAAAGTGTACCGGTAGAAAAAAATGTGGCTCCAGAGGGATTGGATGGCGAATTGTCAATTCAAGAAACAACAAATATGGTTTTTCTGGGTTCATATGTTGCACAAGGTACAGCCAAAGTAATTGTTGCTTTCACAGGTATTAGGACTGTTATTGGAGAACTGAGCCGAGAGCTCGAGGAAATAACCACTGGGGAAATTCCAATAAGGAAAAAGGTGAATGTTTTAGCAAAATATTTGGGTATGGGAGTGGGAATCCTTCTGGCAATTTCGGTATCTTTCAGAATATTGAGTTTATTCGTTTTTCCACCTCCTGGTGTTCAAGCAAAAGGAGGGATGATTGAATGGGTGGATTTGGCCCCAGTTCTAATAAATGGTCTAATTGTTGCCTTAGCTATAATGCCAATTAATATTGTGCTACTTGTTACGATTGTCTTAATAACTGGCGTCCTTGCAATGGCTAAGGAAAAAGTAATCATTAGAGATCTTAGCGCAGTAGAAACTTTAGGTAGGGTTAGCGTGGTTTGTTCTGACAAAACAGGGACGATGACTGAGAACAAAATGACCGTTAAGCGTATTTGGGACAGTGATGGAAATCTATATGGTATTACTGGATCGGGATTGAATCCCAATGGAGTCATTTTCAAAATTGAAGATAAAGTTACTGTTGATTTACCTCGCGATGCAGCGCTCCAAAAATCTATAAACTCTTTCCCAAAATCTCTAGAGTTTCTGTTGATAAATAGTCTATTGAATAATGACGCCAAAATTAGCGATGGAAAACTAATTGGTACACCAACTGAAGGTGCGATAAAGATTCTTTTTAAAAAGTCAGGATTGCAGGAAAGCGAGATATTGAAGAATTATAAACTGATTGCCGAATTTCCGTTTGATTCAAACGTAAAAAGAATGTCAAAAGTGTTTAATGGAACACATACTAATATTGCATTTTGTAAAGGTGCCAGTGAAGTAGTTCTTCCTCGCTGTTCGCAGATCGGGGAGGAAAAATTTGTAGAACAAGAAAAAGAAAAAATTCTTTCACATATTAATGAATTTGCAAAATTGGGTTTTAGAGTACTTTCACTAGCACACAAGAACATAAACGAACTTCCTAACGATATGAAAGAAGCTCGTCATGAAATAGAAAGCAACATGACATTTGATGGATATGTATGTATTGTTGATCCTCCTCGTCCTGGCGTATATGAAGCCATAAAGGAAACCCAGTCGGCTGGGATACAAGTCACAATGATTACAGGCGACAGCCCAGTTACGGCGTCCTCAATTGCACGTGAATTAAATATCATCGAAGAAGGTTCAGATCAGATTGGTGTGGAAGGCTACCAGATTAAATCACTTACTGATGAAGGCTTCTTTAAGACAAGAGTATTTGCCCGAGTAAGCCCAGAAGATAAACAAGTCATCGTTGCAAGATATCAAAAGCGTGACAAAGTCGTCGCAATGACTGGTGACGGTGTTAATGATGCATTAGCTCTAAGCTTGTCAGATGCTGGAATTGCTATGGGCATTGCAGGGACTGATGTGGCAAAACAGGCATCAGATATTATCATTACGGATGACTCGTTCGTATCAATCAAGACCGGTATACAAGAGGGAAGAAATCTCTTTCAAAAGATCAGAATGATGTGTTATTTCTATGTTTGTATAAATTTAATGGAAGCGGCTATCCTATTTGGAATGTCATTCATACCGAATTTCTTTGGCTTCTTACCGTACCAACTTCAATGGCTATATGTGTCGGCTCACACGTTCCCAGGTTTTGCACTAGTATTTGATCGATCTACAAGCGCTATAATGAAAGAAAAACCACGTGATACACAAGAAATCATAGATCGTAAGTTATTTAAGGTTATGGCTCTCCAAGCAGCTTTGATGGCTATCGGAGTCGCATTTATTTATGTTGTAACGTTTACTGGGTTATATCCCGTGTTTCCTGGCAATGAAGCAGGATTGGTGTCAACAGATTGGCCTTTGGCTCAGCAGAAGGCAAGAACTATGGCGATTGTTACAATCGTGTTTGTGGAATCGTTTATGGTACTCTCTATTCGCCGAATTAACATGTCCATAATTCAATCTAACAAAGCCGAAGATAGATCGGCGCGTACGTATATCTTCATAGGAATGGTTTTTTTTGGGACAATTGGTCTTATTTATGCTCCTTTAGTTCAACTAGCAGTAATACCCTTCGGGTTTGTCTTTGAATTCATGTGGCTCACTTGGCTTGATTGGGTACTAATCATTATTGCATGCCTTCCGTCAGTTGTTGGAATTGAATTGTATAAATGGAGCAAAAGAAGCAAAGGAATCACGTTCTGAACATCTAACCTTAGAATAATTTATTAAGCCATGAAATTATTGACTGCATTCCAAGCTTTATGATAAAATATCTTAAACAAAATCTAATAGATTTCTTGAAGTTAAAGCAGAATTGTACTGACATAAAAAAAAGGAAAAAAGAAGGAAACTATAGTATCGTTGATCTAATTTTTTATCCAATAGTAAAGTCTACTTGAGCTAGTTCGTTTTTTGCTACAGTTATTGCTTGGATATACGTCTGAACATTGTAAGTTACTTTGACGGTGTAATATCCGACTGCGATGTCGAGGAAATAGTAAAACCCGTTTTCGTCTGTAATTGCTGCTCCAACTAGGTTGCCATCAGAGTCAAATAACTCTACAATGGCGTTTGCTATTGGGTTTCCATAGAAATCCTTAACGTAGCCTGCTATAGCTGTCGTCTTCTTTTGATGAGCAATCAGGTTTGCTGGAGAATTGTAAGTGCCGATGAGACCTTGACCAGGTTGTGAAGGTGAGCCACCAGACCCTGACACGCTCACTTCAAAGAAGTAACTTTTCATCCCGAAGTCGTCTAGTGATTCATAGGTGGTTCCCTTTAGTGCATAATCCATATGAATATTCACATAAATCATGCTGCCTGCGGGCATGTCCGTTACGATAATCAGGGTTCCATCGATCGTGCAAATGTCAGTTATGTCAATGCCGTCTAAGTACACATGTATCGGTCTTGCGCCTTTCAACACAAAGTCTGTAGGTATATTTGCATCAATTGTTAGTGAGTCAACAGCGATTGGCCAATCATTTATGATCTCGATGTTATAAAAGATCTGACCTGGATTCGTTGCAACAAGTTGATAGCCAGTTTTCTTCTTTGAAAAGACTACATCGAAGTATGTTATCGGATTATTGTCGCCATCGGATATGTATGAATTGACATCGAGGCTTACTAGGATGACAGTTACAGATTTCGGCGTTTCATCCTTGCCTGTAGCATCAACGCTATAATATTCTATGGTATAGGTTCCATCTGGACCCACAAGCGTGATAGCCTCGATATATTCCATCCAGTCGCCATTATTAATACGATAGTAGATGTGAGCAACCCCTGCAAAATCGTCAGTAGCTGTAAGCGTGAACTCTGTGTCGGAAGTAACGAAGATGTTGCTTGTTTCGTCAACATAGTGTGTTCCAATAGTTAATTCGGTAGTTGGTGGTGTAAAATCTAGATTTTCCACGACTACGAATGGTGATAAGCTGGAGACCTCGCCGCAGATGATATTGTTCACTGTGTCTACCCAAGTAGTGATATCTTCCCATTGCATGGATACTGAGTTCCAATGCATGAGTTTCAGGTCCGCTTCATTTCCTACTACTAGGGTTTCATTATAAGGTAAGCATATGGTAATAGTACCTGTGAAGTTGGCGATAGTGTTTATCTCGTAATATTGTCCATTGACTTCGAATCCTGCTGGTGGACTGGGTCCTGTTGAACTGGTGGTTACTGTTGTTGTCCCGCTGTTTGTGACCTCATCAAATGTTATTTTGGCTTTTGTAACTGGGTCTGTAACCTCCACTCCAGTGCCGAGAGGTGTCTTAATGTATGAAAGCATCAAAGGATAAAAGTCGAAGTCAAGTCCAGGCCAGGGTATATAGGTGTCTCCTATACCGTCGCCAGCAATTGCATGCTTGCCAGTGCCGCTTCCGTCATCAACACCAGGATAATCAGACCAGTAATTGCCCTCTAACAGAACTGGATGATGCCAGTCGTTGTATGCAGGATTTGAGTCGTTTGCTTGAACGCCGTTGTCTATGAAGTTGTTGTGGTAAATGAGATTTTGTACCGAAACTCTTACGACGGGACAAATTACTATTGGAGGACAACCACCAGAAGGCGAAACAATGATAAGGCCATACAAGTTGTCTGCGATGGTGTTGCCAGTGATGGTGTTGTTTGAGGAAGAAAGAAGATAGACGCCTAAATCGTTGTTGGTTATGATGTTGTCAGCGACGATGTTGTTTGAAGAAGAATCAAACCAGATGCCTAAATCGTTGTTGGTGATGCTGTTACCCGTGATGTTGTTGAATAAAGAAGAATTGAGGAGGATGCCAGAAAAGCTGTTGGCTGATATGGTGTTGCCAGCTATAGTGTTGTTTGCACTACCATCGAGACGGATACCATCATCGTTGTTGGCTGTTATGTTGTTGCTAGTTATACTGTTAGTTGAAGAATACCAGAGCCTGATGCCAAAACCGCTGTTTACTGTGATGGTGTTACCAGTGATGGTGTTGTTTGAAGAAGCATAGAGATTGAGGCCGTAATCGTTGTTGGATATGGTGTTGCCAGCTATACTGTTAGTTGAAGTTTCCTGTAGATGGAGGCTCAAAACATTGTTGGTGATGGTGTTGCTAGTTATGTTGGTGTTGATGGAAGAAGAATCGAGCCAGATGCCAATAGTGTTGTCGGTGATGGTGTTGCTAGTTATGCTGTTATTGTATGAGACATTTGGGAGGGAAGAGATCCAGATGCCAACATTATTTAGTGTGATGCGGTTGCTAGTTATACTGTTAATTGAAGACGCAACGAGAACGACGCCCGCATCGTTATTGGATATGATGTTGTCAATAATGCTGTTATTGCTTGAATCTTCTTCGAGCCTGATGCCATTAAAAGTGTTATTGGTGACGTTGTTGCCAGCTATGGCATTGTTTGCACTACTATAGAGATGGATGCCATCATCATTGTCTGATATGACGTTGAAAGTTATACTGTTGTATGAAGAACCATCGAGAACGACGCCCGCATCGTTATTGGATATGATGTTGTCAATAATGCTGTTATTGCTTGAATCTTCTTCGAGCCTGATGCCATGTACGACATTTGTTGTGATGGTGTTGCCAGTGATGGTGTTGTTTGAAGAAGAATCTAAAAAGACTCCATTAATGGTGCTCGTTGTGATGACGTTGCCAGCTATAGTGTTTGTTGAAGCACCCACAAGATAGAGGCCATAATCGTTATGGGTTATGATGTTTTTGCCAGTTATACCGTTGTTTGTACTATTATAGAGATAAATGCCATCCCCATTGTTTGATATGGCATTGAAAGTTATACTGTTATTTGAAGAACCATCGAGAAAGATGCCCGCATAGTTGTTGGTGATGATATTGTAAGAAGCTATGCTGTTGAATGAAGAACCAATGAGACTGATGCCATTCCTGTTGTTATCGTTGATGGTGTTGCTGGTGATATTGTTGTATGAAGAAGAAACGATATCGAGGCCATTCCTGTAGTTATTGGTGATGCTGTTGCCATTAATGTTATTGCTTGAAGAATCATTGAGATAGAGACCCCAAACATTGTTGGTGATGGTGTTGCCAGTGATGCTGTTGTATGAAGAATACCAGAGGCTAATGCCATTCCCGTTGTTTGATATGGTGTTGTCAGTTATGCTGTTATTGCTTGAATCTTCTTCGAGCCTGATGCCGTTAGCAGTGTTATTTGTGACGTTGTTGCCAGTTATGGCGTTGTTTGCACCACTATAGAGATGGATGCCCTCATCGTTGTTTGATATGACGTTGAAAGCTATACTGTTATATGAAGAACCATCAAATGAAGAACCGTCGAGAAAGATGCCCTCATCGTTGTTGGTAATGGTATTGCCCGTTATACTGTTATTGTTTGAAGACCTCCAGAGCCATATGCCATATTGGTTGGCTAATAAGGTGTTGCCAGTGATGGTGTTGTTTGCATTATTATGGAGATAGATGCCATGATAGTTGTTTGCTGTTATAGTGTTGCCAGTTATACTGTTATTGTTTGCACCCTCAATGATCCCGATGCCCCAAGTGTTGTTGGTGATGGTGTTGCTAGTGATGGTGTTGTATGAAGAAGAAGCACGGATCAAGATGCCAATCTGGTTGTTGTTGGATATGGTGTTGCCAGTTATACTGTTACTATTTGAAGTTTGCCAGAGATAGATGCCATTCCCGTTGTTTGATATGACGTTGAAAGCTATGATGTTATTTTTTGAATTAGCATTGATCCAGATGCCATGCTCGGTATTTCCTGTGATGGTATTACCAGTGATTGTGTTATAGCCTGAACTAGAGCTCAAGATGCCAACCCGGTTGTTATTGATGATGGTGTTGCCAGTGATGCTGTTATACCTACTACCGAGATAGATGCCAATAGTGGTGTTGGATATGGTGTTGTCAGTTATGCTGTTATTGCCAGTGATGGTGTGGCTTGCATAACTAGAGATACTGATGCCATAAGTGGTGTTGGATATGGTATTACCAGTGACGGTGTTAATGCCAGTAAAATAGAGCCAGATGCCGTAATCGCTGTTTGCTGTGATGGTGTTGTCAGTAATACTGTTATTGTTTGATAAAACTCGGAGGTTGATGCCATTCACGTTGTTTGATATGGTGTTGTCAGTTATGCTGTTATTGCTTGAATCTTCTTCGAGCCAGATACCGTTATTGGTGTTATCTGTGACGTTGTTGCCAGCTATGGCGTTGTTTGTACTATTATTGAGATAAATGCCCTCCACGTTGTTTGATATGGCGTTGAAAGTTATACTGTTATATGAAGAAGATTCGAGATAGATGCCATCATCATTGTTAGTGATAGTGTTGCCAGTTATGCTGTTATTACTTGCACCTCTGTAGAGATAGATGCCATCCCCATTGTCTGATATGGCGTTGAAAGTTATAATGTTATTGCTTGCATTGTAATTGTTGTCACCGTTATGGAGATCAATGCCATTTCGGGTGTTATTGGTGATGGTGTTGCCAGTGATGGTATTGCCTGAAGACCCATGGATTCGGACGCCATTCCCGTTGTTATTGGTGATGGTGTTGCCAGTGATGGTGTTGTTGAAAATCCCAGCGAGCTCTATTCCATTCACGTTATTTGATATGGTGTTGTTAATTATGCTGTTATAGCGTGACCTATGATAGTCATAGATGCCATAGTTGTTGTTGGTGATGGTGTTGCCTGTTATACTGTTATAGTTTGCAAACGCGAGATAGATGCCATTCCTGTTGTTATTGGTGATGGTGTTGCCCGTTATACTGTTATTGTTTGAAGACGCAACGAGAGTGATTCCATGTG
>Ga0209427_10004869_pt1 | contig 15455 bp, 36 predicted proteins | sample DeeMarSWOR136_30_FD_187465 | JGI IMG/M metagenome (GOLD analysis project Ga0209427, IMG submission 187465) | Marine sediment microbial communities from White Oak River estuary, North Carolina - WOR-1-36_30 (SPAdes) (version 2) | ecosystem: Environmental > Aquatic > Marine > Intertidal zone >...
ACTGGAACGAATGCGCCAACATTCACTTACACGACACTGCTTGCGTTCAATGTCAGCAACACGACCATTGACTTCAACTCGCCTTCTGTTGGTGTTGCCAATAACTCTGCAATATCAAACCCGACAACGCTGCAGAACCGTGGGAATGCTGACCTGTATGTGAACATAACTGGTGCTGACCTTACAGGCGTAACATACACCTTCGGAATTGGGAACTTCAGTGTAGACCTTGATTCAGACCCAACAGATGAGCAGGTTTTGAGCACATCTACAGCGCAGATTGATGTTGGTGGAACACCTGCAGAGATGTTGAAGGGTGCATCCAGCACAGAAGACCTATACTTCTTTGTTGATGTGCCAGTCGCAACTCAGCCAGACAGTTACACAGGAACATGGACATTGGGCATCTACGAACAGTAAGCAATGGCTTCCGATGAAGCCTAAACAACGGGTGAAGGAAAAGGTAGGCTGAGGAAGGTAGAAACAGCCCAATCTTTAAATGTCATATTCCAATAAAATGAAGGGGGGTTTAATGAAATACTTGACGATGCAGACTGGAAGTGCACTTGTCATGGCTCTGATGCTGCTTTCGATGCTTGCAATAAGCACCATAGCAGCAGACCAGCATGGGATGTATCCTGAGCTTAGCATAGGGAACACTCTGCCTGAGATAACAGGAATGGCTGTAGCGCAGGCTTCCTATGACCCAATAGAATCAAGCAATACGACAATTACTATTTACATGAATGTGACTGATGTGAACGGTGTGGCTGACCTCGATGACTCAAAGGCTTATGTCTATCTCGATGATGTCGCCACATTCGTAACAGCAGTCGGCAAATACACAAGGCTGTGTTCGCCTCTCGCAAACCACAGTGCAACTGTTCGGGAATACCAGTGTGACACTGACCTTGAATTTTATGATTCAGCAGGGACTTACTCATCTAACATGACTGCTGGGGACAGTAATGGAACGGTCTGGAACAACACCGCAACAAACGCTCCGACCTTTACATACACGACCCTTGTGGCATCAACGGTGGGTGATTCGGCAGTGAACTTCAATGGTGTGACCCTTGGAACAGTTAATGCTCCTGCAGTGAATAACCCGACTATAGTCACCAACACAGGAAATGCTCTTTTGCAGATGAATGTGACTGGTGCTGATATGGTCGGGCAGGTTTATGCGGAGACCATTGGAATAGGAAACTTCAGCGTATCGCTTGACGGGACACCTTCTGCGGAGATGGTGCTTACCACTGGGACTCAGCAGATAGTTGTTGGCGGAACAAATTCAACCGCACCAGCAGGGGCTTCTTCAACGGAGAACCTTTACTGGTATGTTGATGTTCCATCAACCCTGCAGCCAGATACATACAATGCGACTTGGACACTTGGGACTTACGAGCTCTAAGTGACTGACAGAGCGTGATAAAGGCAGGAAGGTGTTTTCAATAGCTCGCCTGCTGGAAAGTGAGGAAAGTGATGAACATGAACAGAGCCATTGCATCAATTGCAGCGATGGCAGTTTGCTTACTGATGCTTATAGGCAGCTCCCTTGCATGGGGGGTTGCCTATGAGGACAACCATATAACCATGTTTAGGGGTGAGACGAGGCAGTTCTATACAAGCCTTCAGAACATGGTTGATGACATTGATTACAGTGTTCTTGTCACCATAACTGGTGGAACTGATATTGCTTCTCTGAGTCAGGACACGTATGACCTGCCAGTCGGGACAAGCAGGCAGCCTGTTTATGTCGACATCACAATACCAGCCGATGCGCCCAATGATGATTATCAGGTTGTTGTGAAATACGAGCTCGCTGCTGCTGGAAGCCAAGGCGGTGTCGGTCTCAAGCATGAGAAAATTGTCAAAATCAGCATATCTGTCAATGATGCTGAACCAGAACCAGAGCCTGACCCTGACCCAGTTCCTGATGATGGCGGTTCAAATGATGATGGTGGGTCGAACAATAACCATGGCTCGAACAATCCAGCACCGACACCAGTTCCAGAACCAGTCCCTGAACCAGAGCCTGACAAGATAATAAGCTATCCAGATACCCCGTCACCTGACAACACTCAGGATGGTCAGCCAAAACAGTCAGACCTTACTGTTGCAGAGCAAAATCAGGGTGGTGATGTTGGTGCTACAGTGATTGAGGCTGGTGTTGAGCCGTTCAGGATTCCAGTTGAATGGATTGTCATAATCGCAGTGGTTGGTTTGGTAGCCTATATGCTCCTTCCGCCAAAGGAAGAGCAGCAGGAACAGTATGGTTATTACAGCTATCAGCCGACCTATTACAACCCTTCATACGGAGCAAGATATGCATAGGAAAATGATGGTCGGACTCATGTCATTGGCTCTTTTTTCAGTCCTTTTTACAAACCTTGTTTCTGCTGATATACACCCGTTGGGTGCAACCCTTAACGTGACCAATGTCACGATTCCACCGCCACCAGTCCAGCCGACTGGCATGGAAGCTGCATTGTTGATGTCAGGTCAGGGTCTTGGCGGGTTTTTGACTGTTGTCCAGAATCCCCTTTATGATTTTCTTCTTTTGATAGCGGTATCAATAGGCACGCTTGGAATATTCTATGGGTTCATTTGTGCAATCAGGAAGGCATTCGACACATCCCCCATCTCCCCGACTGTCCGTGAAGACAAGTATCCCATTTTCACAAAATCCCAGCGTTATAGTGAGAATGACAAGTTCAATAAACGATAAGCTTTTTAATACCTATCGCTAATTATCTTCCATGCCGAAACTGGTTTCCCGCTACAATGAATACAAGCGTTTGAGAAAATCTTTGTGGAAGCAGGTCAAGGCTGGCATAATAAGCTGGGATGCCTACCATAAAAGGCGTGCCCAGCTTGACAAGAAATTCCCTGATGTGGTGGATGATGGACAGGTATGATGCGTTCATGGGTCTGGTAATCTTTTTAATCTGCTTAACCTTTGGTGCTATAATCATTTCTTATTCTTACAACCCAGCCCGAATCACCCAAGGCTGGTATGAGGGTCAGGTTCTCCCTGTTGAGACCTTTGAGTTCCCACAAGGTGATATGGTTCTTAGTGTTACTTCGGTCTGCACGAATCGCCAGCTTATGTCTTTCATGGGCAACCATCATGAAAAAAACTGGATAGCATATAACGATTTCAAGGGCTGCAAAATCAGCCTGTCAAAACCAAGCAGCTCTGCTGGTGCTGAGCATAAGCTTGATGTCACACTTGATGTTGTAGAGTGAGGGGGATGTTGTTCCAAAAGCGTCTTGACAAAAAGAAGCCATATGTGATAACAGTCAAGAAATGGCGTTGTCATGTATGCGGTTGGATAAAGAGTGCTGTAAATAAGCCACTTGAGCCCTGCTTTAATTGCAGGGAGTTCGAATGGTTGAGGTATTATGGCAAGAACCCCGAAGGAAATATGCGAAGAGGAAGGTCACACGGTCAATTATCATTACGAACAGGGTAGGGGCGGTGCTTTTTACCTTGTTAATGCACAATGCCTTCGTTGCGGGAAAAGTTTTGGCAACCTGAACGGAAGGCGTGTTTGTGGGAGAAGGGGGATACATGGCTGAAGATGGTGATTGCATATGCCCGTTGCTGAAAAGGGTATGTCTGAAGGGCAATTGCACATGGTTCATTTACACTCCCAAGAAGGATGAGGTTCTCGGCAAGGGCAATGGTCTGTGTGCCATTGAATACCTTGGCATGAACCAGAAATGGGAGCGGTTAAGGAATCTGTTTGGCAGGTGACATGATGGGTAAGGGTGAAGAAGACCTCAAGAAGATGGTTGGTGCAATGAAGAGTCTGGTGAAAGGGCATAAGGGTAAAATCCCCATGCGACACCGCAAGGCAAGGTGCTTCCTCATCTATGATGTCCCAGTTGATGTCCTGCCAGAAGTGGTTGCCCTGAACCAGATATATTGCCAAGAGACCAAGCGCATAGTCCTTTGTGCTGCAAGCAAAGACCCTATACCTCTTAAGATGCAGCAGAAGATGCGTGACAGTGTTCACAAGGTCTTGGCATCACCCGAAGCCGAAACAGCCGACATAATATCAGCCTTTGAGAAGTTCATAGGCGAGAAGCTTCCAAGGAAGGATGACCTGCGTTACATGGGATGACATATGTGCAAGATAAGAAATTCAGTTGTTGCTCGGCTGGGAAAAAACAGAATCCGCATAGACCCATGTATGCGTGAACTCATTGAAAACATTTACTACCTGAATGGTGACAGTCCTTCTTGGAAGACCCTTGCATGTTGTTGTGGTCATGGTGTTTACCCGATGACGGTTGTCGTTAAAATCGTTGATACTGGCAATATTCTTGAAATATTTAGTGATACATACTTGAATCGCACCAAGCGGTTTTATGTCACGGACAAGAATGGTCTGATGTATATTCCAGAGGTGAAGAAACCATGAAACTAAAGGATAGTGATGCACCCAAGGGTGTTGAGGTCAGCAAAGCACTAATAGAATCATGTATTGAGAACATTGATGCTTGCATGGGCAGGATTGATGACATATATGATGACATCTACGAAATAAACAAGCAGTTAAGGAAATTGTTAAAATGACCAGAAAATTCCTGACCTTCAAGGAGCTGATTGATGATGCATATGGCACGCATTTCGCTGTCAATAATCATAAGAAGCAGTTTCTCGGTTATGTTTATTGGGACAAGAAATGGAAAAAATGGATTTTCGAGCCTGATGAGGGCACTTTCTTTGCAGCAGGCTGCTTGCAGGAAATCGTTGATATGATGAATAAACTTGGTGGTGATAAGCTTGGTCTTAAGAGACAAAAATAAAGAGCCGACCTACAGGGATTATGTTAAGCGTGGTCTGCACAAGAAGTTTGTTGAGCTCTGCCACAACAATAGCCTTGACTTCTATAGCTGTGGATGCATCCTCACTGCACACCTTGTCCTGAAACGCCTGATGTCCCACACCTTCCAAGGGTTTTGGAAGGAAAAGAAATACACGCCCAAGCAGGCATGGGATGATGCAATGCAGCAAACCGACTACCATTCAGGTGCAAGCGCAGCAGGGACAGCTATCATGGTTGCACAGTATTCCCCAAGGGGTGAAGAGTTCAAACAATGGTGCAAAAAGTCAGAAGTTGTGATGGTTAAGTGGGATGATTAGATGCCAGTCAGAAAAAACGCAAAGCGTAAAATCAGGAGACCGAAAAGTTGTTGTAGTATTTACGCTAAGCGGAAGCGAGCCAGTGCATCAGCCCTGCGAAGGAAGAATTTCCAGCCCTTCGAAGACCGCTCACGCCCACTGGTTGAAAAATGTTTTTTCTGTTCCAATAAAAGTGACGAGGATGATGGTGCATGGGTATGCCTTCCCTGCATCACAAAACTTGAGCTCGGTGTTCTGCCCGACAACCCTCTTGGTTTGGCTGTTTTTGGCATACAGGCTGGGATAGATATCTGGGTTGATGGCAATTGGTTCTTGACTGGAATACTCGTAGATAAGTATGGTAGAAAACCTGACAGAAGGTGGAGATGGTGATGGAAAATTTCAAGAATGTTGACAAAGAGCTCATTGAATCCTTTAATGTTTTTCTCAGCTCTCTTAAGAACATGGACATTGAGACCCGTGAGACCAAGATTCAATCAATGGTTGAAGCACTTGCAGAAGGCAGCAGGCTGGAGTTGAAGAAAGCCCTCAAGGAAGCCTACCGCAAGAAGCTCATGACTCAAGAGGAATATGAGCGGGACTGGAAAGGCAGGTATTTTGATGAGGATGTCGGTATTGACGGCTTTGCAACAGTTCTTTATGCATACGTCTTTGCCCCAAAGGAAAAGGACAAGCTTGTCATTGTCTCCACATGCAGGAAGCTCCTTGCAGATGCTGAACGGGTCAAGAAGCGTTTCAACATAATGGTCAAGTCACCCAAGCAGGTTGTAGAATTGATTAAAGAGAAAGACCCAGAAGGTTATAAGGCAGTAATGAAACGGATGAAGAATAACTCATGATGCAGCCCGCTCCAGAGCACCCAAGCTCCTCTTTCGCTTCTTCAGCAGTGTCTGGTAATACCCAATCTTGGACTCAATCCTCTTTATCTGGGTTTTCCTTCGCTCAATCTTTGCAGCTCTCAGTTCTTGTGCTGTCGGCTCAGGTTTGGTGGGCTTTGGCTCATTCCGTTTCGCCAGTTCTGTCTCCCAATACCCTTTCTTCTCGCAGTAATGAACCATCCTTTGGATGAGCCTTGCCAGCCCTTTATTGTGCTTGGTCTTGCCTTCCCGCTTGTGCTGCCACACATGGCTGAGCTCATGGCACAGCACACCAAACGGGCATTCCCTTGGCACACGTATCGTTGACCCCAAACTGTTAATCCAAGCCCTTCCACCGCCCTGAGTTCCACCGCTTATGACCTTGCACCGAATCTTGAAATGCCTCATCAGCTTCTTTGCAATGAACTGGGTGTCATCATTCCCGACAATCTTTTTCTCATAAGCCTCTTTATGCACTTTCCATTCCTTCTGGTAGAAAATAAGCCTTGCCATACTCACACCTCTACAACTTTCCCATCCTTCCAAACCCACATTCGTGGGCTCTTGCTATCGGTTCTTTCCATATGATACTATTGTATCGCTACTTTATAAAACACAGTTGCGGTTTAACCGATATGCTGCGAACCAGTGCACGGTTTTGAGAATTACCTTGTGCTGTTTTGCTCAGATAGTTTTATATACTACTACCGACAAGTTGACATGTATAAAATATGTATAAAAAATATATCTATATGATTTTGCTTCTTGAATAATCAGGTCTGAAAATTTGGTGTGGGTTGTCGAAATAAGACCAGCTATTGCAGCGAAGGCATCTGTATTTTCCCTTCCAGAATTTCATTCTATGCCCGCAACAAACAGGGTCTGCCATAATTATTTATTATTAAGCAACAATTAAATAACTAACAGGTGTATGCAATGGACACAGAGATGATGGGTGGTTTGACGGGTTCAAATGGAGAGACCTTGAATACATGCAGGAGCGAAGGCGGAAAATCCGAGAGCATCAGGAGCGGAGACGGGAGTCCCGTGGCATGGAACTCGGTTTATGCAGCCTTTGCAATATAAAAAAAGCCCGTTCCCGACATCACCTTGTCCCAGTTTCTGTCCTCAAGTCAAGAGGCGGATTCTCAATGAAAGTCCCGCTCTGTTTTGATTGCCATCGCTTCCTGCACCGCCAATTCTCCAACAGAAAACTTGCAAACGAGCTGAACACACTTCTCAAAATCAGAAGTCACCCAATGGTTGATGATTTCATTACCGAGAGGTATCATGCTGGCGGAATCCCCATCCAGAATGACATTCTCCTTAAATATGTCTGAGCCCAACTATAATCATGTCTGAATGTGCTACGGCAAGCTCCTATATGACGACCCAGTAATTGGGTCGTTGTATGGGAGAGTGAAGAATGGTCAGATACAGGAAACCGCACAGCAAGGGCAGAAGTGCTTCAATGAAGCTCCCCTGTCTGCTTGTCAAATGCAAATGCGGTCAAATCTACAAGCAGAGGCAGGGAATCTGGTATGAATATCATCGGAAGCATTGCTGCATCAATTGTTCTTGGATTCGCTGAATACTAATTTAGTAGTCATTGACAGATATTAGTAGTTTTTCTTAAATGTAGAGCCACCAATATAAATAGATTGCTGCAGATGTGATGTTAAATAGGTAGCATGCTCGCCTTCCAAGCGAGAGGTGTGGGTTCGATTCCTGCCATCTGCATAAACAGAAAAATAGATAAGTTTGACTACCCAAGTATATAAGTGCAGAATGGGGGTGTGCCTAATGACCTGTCGGCACTTGGTGAAAGGCATCTGGTCACGCCCATGTAGCCATCCCCCTGCAAAAATGCTGCGGTGATGAGACTCGGTAGTCTCGCTGGGCTCATAAGATAATCAAGATTATCTAATTAGATAATTAAGATTATCTAATAAATCCAGAGGCAACTGGTTCGACTCCAGTCACCGCAATCCTGTTAATTCCCGTAATTCCAATAATTCCAAAATTACAAAATTACAGAATTTTGCAATAATTCAGTTTTGTCTAACATATGTAACATAAAACCGTCTTAAGTAGCGATACCTTTATAAAGAGCCTATGCAATCATTTAACAGTGATTAAGCTGTCCACTACAGTGGGCGAAGGAGTGATTCAGTGACGAGAAGAGATACCAAAATACGAAGCATTTATAGGCTACTGGCAGACCACCCGACTGCAAAATATTGTGTGCATGACATCAACAAGATTTATGGTCTTCCAGTCAAGACTGCGAGCACTTTGTTCTCAAAGCTTGTCCGTAAAGGCGGTGCTACCAAGGTCTTCAAACAGACATGTGAAACCCAGAAAATCAGGAAACATTACCACTACAGGTTTTTGGGCAAGATAAAAACCAATGGTAGTTACAAGAAAAAGAATGGGCACAAAAAAGGTTATGGTGCTGTCTCACGGCATCTGCAACAGAAGGTCAATGAACTGCAGTCAGAAAACCGAAAGCTGAGAACCAAGGTTGATGCCCTGAAGGAAATGCTTCGTGATGAATGGATAAATGAATAGAATTATCGATACCTTTTTAAATCTATTTTTCTTACCTTTATTATGTCTGACAATATCGACAAAAGTGTTGTCATATCCATTAGGGGCAAGGGGGGTCAGTCCAATGAATACAAATTGTTATGTCTCACACCAGAGGAAATCATTGCTGAAATCAGCAAGCTTGGCACAATCAACCAGCAGATTTTTAACAAATGCCTTTTCCTCGCTGAAATCGAAGCTAAGCAGCTTAGCCATAGTGAAGGCAGTTTTTCAGCAGACGACAAGCTCCAGATTGCCCTTGCCTTTTTCAATGCAATGTCAATCAGCTCATACACAGTCCTTAGAAGCAAGCTCGAAAAAGATTTGCATGAAAGATGACCAGCTTGACAGGAGAATCCAGAAAATCAAGAAGCGTTATGATAGGAAACACAGCTCCGCCATTGTGGATTACCTTGATGAAGCTCTGAAAGGAAGATTCCCAGTCAAGGAGACTGAACCTGATTTGGATTATTGTCCTATTGCGCTTACAATCGAGATGATGAACAACAGGCGTGGCTTAAGCAAGGTCTGCCGTCTGCGGGACAGGTGTCATCGTCATGATAAGGGCACGCATGTCGAATGCGGAAGACCCTATAAGCTTCCAAAGGCTGATGATAATGCCTGACTGGAAAAACAGGGATGAATGGATGGGTTATGCCACAATAGCCTTCATCATTGCTGTTATCATTGCAATGTATCTCTTCCTCATATTCATCAAAGGCGGTGTAATCAGCTCATGAGTCACAACACTCCCACCCAATCCGAAATGGAAGAAGGTGTGAAATTGCTTAAGCTTTTTCGGGCTGAACAGAAAAGCCTCGGCTTCCAGAACATCTGTCATTGTAAATGGTGCACGCTTTGCATGGCACGTGCCCTCAAGAAATACTCTGGTGGTGGTAATCATCCAAAAGGAAAATGATATCGTCAAGCGTTTCGAATGGTTCTTAACGACAGATGATATAGGGCACTATGAAGCCACCAAGAACCTTGAACTGGGGGATGCGCTTGTCATCATTGATAGCCTCGTCAAAAAGTTCAAAATCAAGAAGCAGCCCCTGATGATGATGCTTTTCGGGAATGATTCTCATGAAACCCGAACTCGTTGACTTTCCTTTTTTCAAAGGTGATGAATATGCCTGAGTATAAGCAGCCAAACAAAGGGTTATGGTCAATCAAGGAAATTAAAGAATTATATGTTGCTGAAGGGCATGGTAAAGTCACATTAAACCTTATAACAGAAGACGGCTCTTGTTATGTCTTGGAACTCAAAAAACTCAAAATGAAAATATCCCCATTAATGGGGAATAGGTTGAAGCGTAAAAAACGGAAGAAGCGGAAGTGGTGGCAATGGTAAACAGCAACGATAACAGCAAAACCAAGAAGCAGAAGGAGCAGGTAATCCTCAAAATCACCCTTAAGCCCAACAAGGAATACTTTGTTGAGTTTCGTGGCAAGGTCAGTGAGCAGTTCGGAATCGTGCCAATCCTTACTGCCATTATAGCTGAGTTCGAGCAGATGGCTCATGAGGAATTATTCAAGGAAGGATTCCCTTTCAAGAAGGAGACCCGCTACATAGGTTGATGCGTATGTTAGGCAAAATACTTCTGGCTGTCTTTATCATAGTGATAGCCATCTACATAATCTACCTTGCAACAGGCGAGCTTCATCCGTTGATAGCCAAGCTTCCAGAGCTGGTTGAGGTTTGGAGCACACAAAGTAAGACCATGCTTTCAGAGGTCTTCAAATAACTATCGATACACATTTAAAACCTTCTCCCCAATAATATTCATGCTGGTTTGTTGCGAATGTTGTGTGGAAACAGATGACGGCAGCCCTGAAATAACCTACTGGATTTGCGATGACTGCATGATTGAAATAGGGGATGACTGATGGGGAAAAAGAAGCCAGTTTATATATTCGATGAATGCGACAGACCCGTGCAGATAACTCCCGAAACAGCAAGGAAGATTGATGATATGGCGAGGGAAAAGCGATACAAAAACAAACAGCAGGAAATGAGCAGGCTCGATGCCCTGCTTGACAGGACACAGGAAGAGAAAGATTTGATTCGCTGGAAGGAGCTCCATGAGCTTTTCCAGAAGGACTACAGAGCCCTGAACAAGAAAGAAATGCGCCAGATGATGTTCATGCCAGACGGCAAGACTCCCCGATGCCAGCATTGTGGTCATGGCATGTATAATTATGTCCCAAAAACAGGCAGGTTCAAGGGTCAGCTCCAGCGTTATAGTTGGGTCTGTTCCTGCTCAGCCTTCAGGAAACTTGGCATAGTAATCTCGGTTGGTTGATATGGAGAAGCAGGACATTTGTTTCAATTGCAAGCATCTGGTTGATGTGCCAGATGATGAAGGCTTGAAAACATGCAGCCTTGGTCTCCATTCCGATTATAGTCCAGTAATTAAGTGTGGTGACTTTGATGCCATTGAATGTGAAAGGTCAGGTGCTTGACCCGAAGATAGCCAGTGAGCTTGGTTCAACATACCAGATAGTCCGTCACATCCTCATGAACTACCTTGACACAAGGAACAGTGACCGAGCCCTGATTGCCCGTGTCGAACTCTACTGCAAGAACGTGGGAATAGCTGTCCCCCCATACGAAACCATAACCAGATGCAGGCGCAAAATCCAGAACACCGAAGGTCTGTTCCAAGCCGATTCAGATGTCCGTGAACGCAGAAGGCGCAAGCAGCGTCAGTTCCATGAAGCATTTTCAGAGGGCGATTTCAAAGAACCTGATGATGTTGGGGAATGGGATGGGGAATCCTGATGTGTGGTTGTGTGTATAACCTTGGAAAATGGTTGGTATGTGTATAGAAGTCTGTAAAACCTGCAATTCTTGGGTCTTCTTAGCCCCATGTATGTTTCATATTCATCCAGAGCTGTTTAAGAAAAAACACCCAATAATTCATAAGCGGATAATATTGGCAAGGGAAGAAGCTTGGCAAAACCATTATCATAACTCAAGAGGATGTGCTCCAGATGTTGCTTGATTTCGAATATGATGAAGAGGGAAAATGTTGGGTTGTTTCATGCCCGTTGCATGATATATCATCACAGGGCAAAACAATTGTTGAAGCATTGAAAGCCTTTGCAGAAGCTTATGAACTTTGGTGTGAGGAAAAGGGAACATGAAAGTAAATGGTCGTGCAGTCAAGTCAATCGAAGAATCAATAGTTGAGAAATTGTTGGTGTCAATTAGTAGGGACACAATCTCCCGTATAGGAGAGGTGCATGTCTCAAGCCTCTGTTACGATTGCATGAGGCAGTCATTTTACTCAATGAAGCACGGCTCTTTTTTCAACAAGAAGACCCTTCTCACCTTTTGGATGGGTCGCAAAATCCACGAGACCCCCATCCTGTCCGAAAACGAAATCTCCCTGAACTGGCAGGGCATCATAGGCTCATGTGACGACTATGAAGACGGTCTCCTGTTGGAAAAGAAAACCTGCACCCAAATCCCCAGCCGAGCCATGAGCCACCATGTCCGCCAAGCCGAATACTATTCAGTCATGCTCACCCACCAAAACAAGCCCGTCAGGAAGGCATGCATCCTATACATCGATATAGCCAACAAGGAGCTCAAGGTCTATAAAGCCCGCCTGCGTGACACCGCTTTAATAGAAAAGGAGATGCTCCACAAGAAGCAAATCCTTGACCAAGCCATCAAATCAGATAAGCCCCCACCACGAAAGCTTGGTTGGCAATGCAACTACTGCACCTTCGCCAGCATATGTTTCAGGAAGGAGAACCCATGATGAAAAAACAAACAATCTTTAAAAGCGGAACATATATAATTGGGGCTTTTTTAGCCCTCTTTCTCATAGCTGCTGTCAGCACAAAGGGCTTCTGCTTGTTCGCCCAAAACGAAGACAGATATTTTGACAACAGCCCATGCTTTGATATGAGCTACAGATGCCAAGTCGAATGCCATAAATATGGGCTGAACTTCACTGGCATCACAGAAGACTGTAGTTGCGACTGTGGGACTGGATGGGTCAGCTCCTGCTCAGGTTTCTATTATGACAAGGAAACCAGCAAAACCTTGGTTCGTATAACTGGTGATGAGGTTGTCGAATATCCCAACGGCACGAAAGAGCCCTATGGTGTTGAAGCAGGAATCTATGAAATTGGAAGGAGCACTCCATGAATCGAAAAGCCCTGCTTGCAATCACAGTCTTGTCAGTCCTGTTAATCAGTGGATGCACCAGAATGGATGAGGCAGATGTTTTCTGCAAAACACGTGGCTATGAAGGTGCTGTCTATGCTCCACCTCTTACCATTGGTGATGATTATTGCATCAGGACTATACTTAATGACCGATATGAAAAGCAGTGCTTCGATTACCTAAACGGCAGATATTACTTTATTGAATGTGATGACTGATGAATAAGATATTGTTGATGCTCGTGGTCTGGCTCGCCCTTCCGCTCATAATCGAGTTCGACTACAGGGTATTTAACAAATTAACAAACCAGAACTTCAGGCGCAAAGACTACCTTGCAACCTCAGTAGCCGAGCTCGTTGCATTCGATATTGGAGTATTCGCAGGATGGTTCGTATGAATGATGAAATCTACAAAAAGGCTGTGAAGCAATGGGGCAAGCCAATGCAGATTATCATGGCTCTTGAAGAGATGTCCGAACTCACCAAGGAGCTGACCAAGAATCTCCGTGGCAAGGATAACACAATACAGGTCTGTGAGGAAATAGCCGATGTCGAGATAATGCTCGAACAACTCAAGGTAATCTTTGATAACAAACAATGGAAGGATGGAACTACAGTTGAAATTGCCAAGAGAGAAAAACTAAAACGCCTTGCTGATATGGTTCAGCGAAATGTCAATGCAAAGGATGTTGTTAATCAATAAAGGTGAACATGAAATATGAAACAAGAAACATTCCGCAAACGCTTGAGCAGGAAGAAGTTTGAATACGAAGTCCGCTTCCTGTTCTGGCGCATGTGCACCAGAGACCGCTTCCTCAAATGGTTCTACTGCAGGCGTGGATGGCACAAGCTCCGACCCAACAGTCTGCGTGTCACAAAACATGTCGGGACTTACAATGAACGATGTGTCATTGATGCACACTGGCTTGAATGCATAATATGTGAAACGCTCTTTTTCAAGGACAAAAAAGAACGTGACAAGTATGCACGATATCAGGCACGTGAGAAGCATCGTATGCATGAGCTCTTTAAGCGGACAATGCATGAATATGCTAAGGAGCGGGGGATTAATCTATGAAGCCACTTCAGGTAATCGCTGCCATCCCATTCACCATCCTTTTGTGTATATTTGTCCTGTGCCAGAGGCGTGCCTATAGGAAAGGGGGTTGGTCATGTATAGATGCAGGAAATGCCGAAAGGTCATGCCAGAATGCACGCCCAAGATGACAGCAGTCGTTGAAATCAGGATAATGCCCAAGGGCTGGGAGATAGCCCGAACCATGGACATGTGCCCCACCTGTTACGATAAATACCCAAGACCCATCCCACCGCCCAGCAAGTCCAAAAAGCACCGAAAACGCAGAAATCCCCAATAGTTGACAGTTTCATAAAGCTTATAAATATCCTATCGCTAAATATTACCAAGCGATACTTATGGAAACCATTAATGAATATATCCAGAAATCAGCCAACAAGCTTAACGTGGACAAGAATGTGGCTGAGAAGGCGACTGCACTTTATATGAAGGCGATGAATCATCCAGCCATTGTTGACACCCGAATCAAGGACACCAACATTGGTCTGGCATGCCTTTACATAGCCAACAGGCTTTACTCGGTTCACCCACTTGACCAGAACATTTTCGTCTACAAGTTCCCCATCAGCTTTGCGACCCTCAGAAAATGCTACATCAGGATATGCGATGCCCTGAAAATCCCCAGACAGAGGATAGTGTCACCGCACCACCTGAAGAAGCCGAAGCGAAAACCAGTTCCCAAGAAAACACCCAAGAAACGATGATTATGAAAAAGAAGCACACAACCCCAATCCTCAGTGATGTTTTCCTAATCGACCTTATATCAAAGATGCCAGATGACCTGAAGCTTTGTGTGAACAACATATGTATGACCCCCAAGCAGCTCCTGCATTTCATCAGGGAGCAGCCTGATAACATTGTGACTGAGAACATAAGGAAGACAATGACGCTATTGCACCAATGGGTAATCCTGCACAATATTGGTGCTCTTTGATGGTGCTCACATGCCAATCTACAAGATATTAATCAGAGACGAGCTGAACATGGAGAAGAAAATCCGCCTCAAACTGAAGTCACACAAGTCCCTACCAGACCTCAAGGACTCGATTCTCCGTTTATTTGATGAACGTAATAAGCCAGTAGAGCAGCCAGCCGAGCCGACTGAAGACGGGGGGTGAAGAATGAGTGAAGAGGGGGACAGGAACTCAAATCTGGTAATCACGATGCTGATTGTTGGGATGCTTTTTATTGTTGTTATTGCCTTCATTCTTGGATACAGGATAGGCTTTGCTGATGGTGTAGCCTACATCAAGCCGATACTTTCAGCGACAATACCAATGCCAACACCCATCTGATTGTCAAAAACCGCACACCTTTTAAATGACCCAACCAAACAATAAACATGCATCGAACCAGCAGCAGCAGAAGGCGCAGCAGACTTATGGGAATCAACAGATGGAAGAAGCGAATAATCCCGAACTTTTTCTACAAGAACGACAAGACTGTTGCCCTGCTCCAATCACCCAATGTTGGGTGGCATGTCGTAACCTTTGAGAAGGGTGGACTCCACACAAGGTTTCTCGCCAAAAGCGTGTCAAGGGACAAGGCTGTCAAAATAGCCAAGTCATATATG
>Ga0209427_10004870_pt1 | contig 15454 bp, 8 predicted proteins | sample DeeMarSWOR136_30_FD_187465 | JGI IMG/M metagenome (GOLD analysis project Ga0209427, IMG submission 187465) | Marine sediment microbial communities from White Oak River estuary, North Carolina - WOR-1-36_30 (SPAdes) (version 2) | ecosystem: Environmental > Aquatic > Marine > Intertidal zone >...
TTTCATGTTTCTTAATTCAAATATAATCAACATCACTTATTTGACTAAAAGAGTAATTTATCCCACCCCCTTAATTCACTGCCCTAAATTTCTTCAATATCAGTCTTAATTTCCTGTTTTAAAAATGAAACTATAGCTCGCCGGCAATAAATTCCCCAATGCATCACTGCAAGTTGTATCTATCGCCACTGTATAAAATGTATTTGCCTGCAGCCTCGTTGAACCCGAATATTGAAAACGAGTTAAATCGTTCCATTGAAAATTCCAACCTTCCACGGTCGGTGTAACAGAAAAAGCGTTTTGTGCTGTCTCCTGGTTTACGTATGTGTTAAATGTGATGGAAATCGGACTGGAACGGCTGATAGATGTAGCTCCATTAGCCGGGAAGCTGAATGTTATCCTCAAGGGCTCAGTTTCAAAGGTAAACGATTCATCTTCTGGCAGGAAGGTATTATGAATATCTCTGGCGTTAGCACTTATTGCAATAGTGTACTGAGTGCTGCTTGCTAGGTAAGTCCCCGGTTGAAAACTGACTCGCCTGGAATCAAACCACTTAAAATTTCCCATTTTTACCGGTGTAATCAAAAAATTTTGTTCCACGCTTTGACGGTCCATTCTGGAATTGAAATATACATAAATGCTTGACTGGGGAGAAATAAAAGTGGCGCCGTTTTCGGGAATCGTAGTTGTTATCTTCACTCCTTCAGTCTTAAAATACGAAATAAAATCAAAGGCAAGTGAATCTCCATCACTCGTCTTTGAACCAGTTGTTAACATCATTATGTAGGTGAAATCTGAAATATATTGATCATCTGGATAAAATGATAATTTACTGTTACCGGAAACGATTTCCCAGTTAAAACGACCGCTAACATTAGGAATAATGTAGAAATTATGTTCCACAGAATAATAATCCATCAGAGTACTGAATTGAATCTCGATAGGGGCTGTCAATGGAAAATTCTGTTCACCATTGACGGGTGTGAATGTGGTGATCTGCTCAGGAAATGGTTTTAGGTGGATGTCCGGGATAGTTGTTACCTGTCCTGGATTAACAATGACTTCAGTTAAAATTTGACGACCAAAATTTTTTGAGGAAAACTCAACATTATAAATACCTGCGGCAATACTATCCAGTTCAAAATAACCTGACGAATCTGTAAAAGTTGTTTGAATTAAAGTTCCTTGCAGTAAAGCTACCTGGACGATTATTCCTTCAGGTTTCACCAGCCCTACTATTTTCCCTGGCTTATCTTGTGGGAAAAAAGGTTGTTCTTCAGTACATCCAATAGCAAGACATATTAACAATATAAGATAAAACTTTCTAACGTGACTTGAACCCATTGAATCCTCCCCAAATATTTTAAACCATAACAGAATTAAACCCATAATAATTAAGTAATATTTTTTATTAATGTCAAGTTTTTTTTAAATATCTTACTGAGGAGGTGGGATAAAATAAGTTACCATTTAAATCTCATAACTCGCTAGTTATCAATATTACTTTTAAACAAAATATCTAGATTAATTTATCCCACCCCTGAAAATAACAATGTTCAATTGCATAAATGATTTGCTAAAATTTAACTTTTTGCTTGCTATTTTAAAAGAAATATGTTAAAATACAATCTTGTTAAAATATTCAGGGGATTAGATTAAATAACAAGGAAATAAGAATAATTTTGATACGAAAAAGTTACATATCGATTAATTGTGCCTTAATATTGTTTCTATGGGGGGGATTGTCAACTTGTGTTTTATCTGGAGCTTCTTTTGCACAAATTGACACTAAGTATGTTTCTCAAGACTTGATTGTAGGTGAAGTGTTGGGCAAAGTGGATCCTGGTGATCTTTTAAAATTGATTCAAAGTAATTATTATCCAGTTATCAGAAAAAATTCCGGTATAGAACTTAAAAAAGTAAAAAGTTCCGATCGAGAGGTAATTTACCAGGTCCTCTACCCGGATAAAAACTCCTCAAATCGTCCAACTCGAATTATTTTCAGATTTTTCACATCAGAACACAGCTTAATAGCGGCGATAATCACAGATGAAATTGATTTTGCAATTACAGAAAGTTATGATGCGGCGGAAGAGATTCATAAAGCCACATCTACATTTCTGATTCATTTCCGATACAAAGATAAGAACCTGGTAAAAATGATCGCTTATAATAATCAACATCCTATTTTAAGGAAAAAAAATGTACGCAAAGCTTTGACCCATGCCATTAATCGTAAATATATATTCAATAAATTGTTAAGACAAAATGGGTACTTTGCTGATGGACCGCTTTCAGATGAATCCAAACTCCATATTTCTGGTCTGGATGAATACAAATTTAATCCAAAGAAAGCTCTCCAATTATTGAGAAACGAAAATTGGCAGGATTCCAATGGGGATGGTGTTTTAGATAAAAATGGACAGCCATTTCGTATTTCAATAATTTATGAAAAAGGTGTTTTATTAGAGGAACAATTGGCAACAAGAATTAAAATTGATTGGAATAAAATAGGCATCGATGTGATTCGAAAACCTTTGATCAAAAATGAGATTAAGAACAGGCTCGCTCAACAAAACTACGATGTATTACTAATGAATTATTTATTTGAAGAAACAATTAACAGCTTTGAATCATTTTTTAAATCGACAGGCAGTGAAAATATTTTAGGATATAAAAACAGAAGAGTTGATCGTTTGATGAATCTTTATAAGATGCAAAAACCTCCCTCTATATCCCAAAAGGTCTTGTTACAGGCAATTCAGAAACAGATAAACGAAGACCATCCTGCGGCGTTTTTGTTCTTTTTATGGGTTGATCGTTATTTTGTAAATCGAAATAAATTTACTAATTTTCAATTAAAGGGTGAATTATTACCTTTTACGGAATGGAATTTAAAGAAATAATCCATTGATACTTATGCCTCAACTTCGTATAAAAATAAAGCACAGATTCATTACAAAACTGTTGATTTCCCACATCCTTTTAGCTTCAATTCCACTTATTATCACAGGAGCTGTTCTTATTCATACCGTTCAACAGACAGTGGAAAAAACAGTTAAAGAAAGAAATATGGAGTTAGCCCTTAATTTAGCGCGAATTACCGCTGCCAGGATTGAAAATGCGGAGAAAATTCTCGAGTTTAACGCATCGAACATTTTAAATACCCTCAAAACCCGTCTTGCCCAGGATTTAATTATTAATGAGATGGTAAGTAATTTTCCAATTTTTAATGCCATAAAAATTTTAGACGATTCAGGTTACATTGTAATTTCGACGATTGCTATTGAAGATTCGGCACGTTACTGCTCAGAAAGTTTTGTCCAACAGATAAAAAATGGAGAAGATTATCAATCGGATGTTTATCTTGCTGAAAGTCAATTGCCTCTTATAGATTTAGCTAAACCAATCCGGCTTTATAATGTGATTGATGGAATCTTATTTTCAGAAGTTAATTTAAAAGAAATGTGGGACCTTGTTGACCGCAGTGTTGTAGGCAAATATGGTCAGGCATTTGTTTTTGATAATAACGGTCGCTATATCGCTCATTCAGAAGCCAAAAAGGTTTATTTGAAAGAAATTTTTTTAGAAGAAGAAATAGTTAAAGATATTAAGAACAACTTAAATAATCAAAGAATATACATCAATCGCGATGGCATTAAAATGATTGCTGCTTATGTCGCACTACCGCGCCTGAATTGGGGGGTAGTTATTCAACAGCCATTGAAGGAGGCATTTGCAGTTGCGCATAAAATGATAATGCAAATGTTATGGTTTGTTGGAATCAGCATCTTTCTTTCTTCAGTCATCGCTTATATCTATACTCGTTGGATCGTTACTCCAGTAAATCAATTGATTTCTGGCATTGATAAATTTTCGGCAGGTGATCTTCACTATCGAATTCCATCACTCGGTTCTGATGAAGTTTCAATGCTCGCACAACAGTTTAATGAAATGGCTGAAAAGTTGACCATGGTTCAGGAGAAATTAAAGAGGAGTGAGCGGTTGGAAACGCTTAGCAAAATGGCGTCGGTTCTTTCCCATGAAATTAGAAATCCTCTCAATGCAATGGTTGTGAATATGCAAGTTATGGAACGTGAATTTAACCGACAGGAGCCCAGAGTTGATAAGCTTCATCATTATCTTGGAATTGTCGCCAGCGAAATCCAGCGAGTTGATGATCTGGTGAATAATTTTCTTATCGTCGCAAGACCACACAAGCTAGATCGAAAAAATGTAAAAATTGCTCAAATAATAGATGAAGTTATTATCTCCCAACAAGCAGAAGCTTTACATTCAGGAATCAGGATTAACAGGCAATATCATCTGAAAAACATCGACTTATTGATAGATGAAAAAAAAATTCGCCAGGTTTTTTTAAATATTTTACTAAATGCTATTCAAGCGATGCCGGGAGGGGGAAATATCACCATCGAGTTGGAAATCCTGGAGCCTGCTAAAAATATTGATCAATTGGACTGGGTTGTAATTAGATTTCAGGATACCGGGAAAGGTATTCCAGAGGAACAACTTGTGCAGATTTTTGATTTTTATTATTCGACTAAATCAAAAGGAACAGGATTGGGACTATCGGTTGCTCAACAGATTGTTGAAGAACATGGCGGGAGAATTGAAGTTGACAGCAAAGTAGGGAGTGGGAGTGTGTTTTCAGTTTTTTTGCCAAAAATTAAAGAAAAATATCGAAAAAATGGATAATAATTTAATCAATCGCTTGACTTCCTACAATTTATTTAGTATATTAAATTTGTATTTCTACAACTGGTTCTTTGATAATGATGGAAAGAGCTGCGTAGAATTTTTGGTAATCGAATAATACTTATCCGAATTGTCTGATTGACTTAATAAGTTTTAATTAAATAATTTTATTTGACAATTGTTACTGGAATTCTGACTTTGGTCCTTTTTCTCTAGGCTATTAATTTGTTATGAAAAAATATTAATAGATAAGGAACTTTGCTTTTAACAGTTAGTATATTAACAGAATATATTTAAATCAATCTTACATCTTAACTAAAAAAGGAGAGAAAGGATGTGATTGAATATGGTTAAAGTGGTCGTTGGTGAAAAAGAATCAATCGATCGCGCCATTATTAGATTTAAAAAGAAATGTCAACAAGCAGGTGTATTACGAGATTATAGAAAAAATAGCTATTTTCTCAAGCCGAGTCAGAAAAAAAGATTGAAGCATGAAAAGGCTATTAGGCGATTTAAAAAATTAGTGGAAAAAATTTAAGGATACACAGATTTTAAAATTGTGATAGAAAAAGATGATTCGATGGTGTGGGAGCTTTTGTTGTGTTAGGGATTGAAAAGTTAGCAGTACTCCAATTGTTTACCTCAACAATCCATCCAATTTCTTTCCATTTTTGATATAGTATTATCTAGATCATGAATTTGGATGACATTTTTGTATAAAAAGTTTTTCTGTAAGTGTGTGGTTTGGTTTGTATACTAATCAAGATATGAATTTGCTGGAAATTATATGGCTAAGAAAAAGAAAGTTGTAGGATCACGTACCAAGCAATCTATTGAGAAATATCTCGAGGAAATCGGCGGTTTTTCTCCATTACGTCCTGAGGATGAAATTGATCTTGCAAGAAGAATTCGAATGGGAGACGAAGAGGCTTTAGATAAGCTGGTTAAAGCCAACTTGCGCTTTGTTATTAGTGTAGCTAAAGAATATCAGGGGCAGGGATTACCGCTGCAGGATCTAATCAGTGAAGGGAATCTGGGGCTAATTAAAGCTGCTCAACGATTTGATGAAACCCGCGGTTTCAAATTTATTTCCTATGCGGTTTGGTGGATCAGGCAATCCATTTTGCAGGCACTGGCAGAGCAATCCAGGGTGGTTCGGCTGCCGCTTAATCGGGTCGGCGCAATTAATAAAATTGGTCGCGCCCTAGAATCATTGGAAAAAGCGTTTGGCAGAGAGCCCAGCATGGCTGAAGTTGCTATAAAAATGGAAATGTCAACTTATGAGGTTGCTGATGTGATCAAAACATCGGCTCGTCATCTCTCTCTGGATGAACCGTTTAAAGAGGAAGACGGGAACAGTTTGCTGGATGTGATTGAAAGTGATCGCTATCGACCGCCTGACAATACGCTAATGAAAGAATCTCTCCAGGTGGAGATTGAAAAAATATTGTCCACTTTAAAGCCGAGAGAGGCTGAAATTATTAGACTTTATTTTGGACTTGAAGGAGATCGTCCGTTAACCCTTGAGGAAATCGGGGAACACTTTCGATTGACTCGCGAACGAGTGCGACAGATTAAAGAAAAAGCATTAAGACGATTACGACACCGGTCCCGACTGGAACCGTTGCGAAAATATCTTGGATAATTTTAAATAAGATGTGAGACAAAAATTGAGCCCTCTAGCTGATAGCTGAGGGCTTTTTTGGTTTAATTTTATGCTGAACTCATTTTATAATTGTTCGTTTAAGATGATAACATGATGGTTGTTTTGTTAGGTTTTTAATAAAAGGATTGAACAATGATCGAATCTGGAGTTATTAATAAAGTTGATAAAAATCTCGCCTGGGTGACGATGGTAAAAGGTGAGCAGTGTGCGGGCTGTCAAGCCTGCAAAACATTTGGCGAAGGCAGTGTTGAATTGATAGCTCTGAATGAAACGAATGCCAAACCGGGCGATAAGGTGGAGGTTGAAATAAATCCTAAACAGGTCGTTAAACATTCAACCATTGTATTTATACTGCCGGTGTTGAGTTTAATCATCGGCTATTTTTTAGGTAATTCCTATTTGTCACAAATTGGATTGTCGCTGGAGGCCGCAGGTATCATCGGTAGTTTGGGATTGATGATCATCACTTTCATAGCTATTATTGGTTATGATCGTATCATCAGCAAATCTCAAAAGATTAATGCCCGTATTAATAGAATCTTATAGTTGGAAACTATTTCTATACCCTGTGAGTTAACCAATTAACCCGGCATAATCGGGTATTTCTATCAATAGTTTAAAGTCAAAAGTGTCTAAAGCGGACTAAAATAATTTTATTGGGATGAGCAATTGAAAGGCTGACGTCTCAACTCCACTTAACGTTTCTAAGCATTTCAAACATTAGACACTTCAATTTGATATTTTTAAAATTAAACAAATCAGGATATATTATTTAATTGTTGCGTATGTCGCGGTAAGGTATCTTGAGGAGTTCTGAATTGTATTGGTATTCATATCAGAAAATCATTGTTGTATTTTTATTAGGACTCTTCTTTCCCAGCTTCATAATTTTGGGTAACGATATTGTTATTAAATCCCGGTCAGATGAAGGAATTGTCATTGAATTCACTCCTCATAACTGGGAAATTAATTTTACTGTAATGAGGGGAAAATCATATTATAAAATTGACTTTGAAAATAGTTCCTTTAAAACATTAACGGGACACCCATTGTTACCAGAACGTGTTTTAACTGTTGGAATACCTTATGATGCCCGGGTTTCTTATGAGCTCTTAGAAGCTGAAGAAAACAGGGCAATCAATGGAAAGCTAATACCTGTTCCGAGCTTTGGTCGAGATGGAATGGCGGAATTAAAATATTGGGAAGCCCCGGAGATTTATCAACAAGAGTATGCTTTTCCCCGGCAAATGGTTCAATTATCACAGCCAGCGATCATTCGTGATCAGCAGGTTGTAATAGTGAGTCTTTACCCGGTACAGTTTTTTCCAGCAAAAGAGCAGATTCAAATATATGATCGTATGGTGGTTCGGATAAATTTTTCTGGTGGTCAACGCGAACAAATGTTTCAGAAAATAGTTGATCGTTTTTCCGTGAATGATCGATTATTAGTCAACCCGGTACAGGCTGCAAAATGGCGAACACAAAGGGTGCCGATAGCGCATTCGAATTTAAAAACAACATTCCCGGGAGAATATTATAAAATATGGATTCAGCAGGAAGGAATTTATAAAATCACCGGTGAAGATTTAAAAAAAATCGATATTAACTTGAGTAATATCGTGCCATATCGGATAAAAATTTATAATAATGGAGGATCTCAATTACCGCATTCAATTTATGAACCGCGTCTCGATGGTTTAATTGAAAATGCAATTTTTGTAGCAGATGGTGGTGATGGCTCCTTTGATTCCCAGGATTACATTTTGTTTTATGGTAAATCCGTGAATGGCTGGAAATATGATCGAAACGAACGGCGTTTTTCGCATTATCTCAATCCGTATACACGAGAGAATGTTTACTGGTTATGCTGGCAGAATCCCGATTCAGGGAGGAGAATAGTAAAAAAAATGGTTTCGCCTACGGCTCCGATTGCTGAGGTCACAAGTTTTTACGATCATATTTATATTGAAAACGAGTTTAAAAATCTATTGAATTCAGGAACTTGCTGGCTCGGTAATTATTTTAGTGCAACTATGCCGCAAAGAACTTATCAGTTAGATTTGCCAGGTGTTTTAGAAAATAAAGGGGGACAGGTAAAGGTTAATCTGGCAGGTGTTTCACAAGGCGAACACAAATTCTCCTTATATTTTAACGATTTATTCTTAGCCAGCGTACCATCATTTTATGGCAGCAGTAGTCAGGATTTGGTTATCAAAATGAAGCCATTTGCTACCTCAATCTCCAGCGGCTTCAAAGATGGCTATAATAGTCTAACAGTCAAATATATGCCAAACAGCAATATAAATCTTGCTTATATGGATTGGATTGAATTGTCGATTCAGCGACAATTAATGGCGCAGGACGATGAGCTTGTCTTTTATAGTCCCGATTCCAGTGGTTATTATAATTACCATTTGCATTCTTTTTCATCAGATGATATTCAGGTTTTTGATATAACTCACTTTCAACATGTTGCTTTGTTGAATATTATTCAGGCTGGAAACGGAGCAATTGAGTTCATCGATTCAACAAATTCAGAGGTACCAAAAAAGTACTTAGCTGTAATGACAAGTAGATTAAAATCTCCCATTAAAATTGAGAGAGATATGCCATCAGACTTACGAAGTACTCAAATGGCGGCTGACTTCATCATTATTACTTATGACGATTTTTACGATGCAGCCCTGGCATTAAAAAGCTTGCGTGAAAATTGCGATACTTTAAAGACAGAGGTTGTAAAAATTAGTGATGTTTACGATGAGTTTTCATGGGGATTGGTCGATCCCACGGCTATTCGCGATTTCATAAAATATGCTTTTGATAATTGGCAAAAACCACCAGGATATGTACTCTTGTTTGGAGATGGCGATTATGATTATAAAAATATTATTTCACCTCAGGATCCGAATTGGATTCCACCCTTTGAATCGTCTGATCTGAGCGAACTAGCATCAAGGGCACGTGATGATTGGTATGTCTGCATCGCTGGTAATGATTATCTAATGGATTTGGCAATCGGTCGCATACCTGTCAGAAATCCTGATGAGGCGTTAGAAATCGTTAAAAAAATTATTGCCTATGAAAATTCTCCAACGTTGGGTGAATGGTGTAATACAATTACAATGGTGGCTGATGATGAATACGGGCAGGGTGGCGGTTTTGATGGTATTGATCATATTCCAGGCGCTGACAGAATTGCACAGGATCTGATTCCCAAAAATTATAATGTGCAGAAAATTTATCTGACAGAATATCCCGTTGTTCATGATGCATCAATTTCAGGAATTCGTAAGCCTGCAGCTCACGAAGACTTGATTCATAAGATTAATCAAGGCAGTTTAATTATTAATTTTATCGGTCATGGCAATGAGAGAGTATGGACACATGAGCATATTTTGGGTTCAGCAGACGATTTGCCGCGACTCAATAACGATTCCAGACAAGCCTTCTGGATAGCTGCAACCTGCGATTTTGCCAGGTTCGATAATCCAGATGTTCAAAGTTTTGCGGAACAATTAGTTACCCTCCCTGACCGCGGAGCAATTGCTGTGTTTTCTTCCTCTCGAGCAGCTTACGCCAGTTCCAATGTAAGTTTAAACCGGGCGTTATATAATTTTTTATTCAATGGAAAAAACTCCGGGGTACGCCTGGGAGATATTGTCATGTATGCTAAAAATTCAATGGGAAACACTTTGAATGATCAACTTTACAACCTGATCGGTGATCCATCGATGCGCCTGTTGATGCCATCTTGTTCAGTACAAGTCACAAAACATGCTCCAGATTCGATGAAAGCATTGAGCCAAATGCAAGTCGAAGGAAGAATTGAATCGTTTGGAAATTCAATACCAACTTTTCAAGGAAAAATATTATTCAAAGCTTTTGATTCACAGATACAACGCAGTTATATCGTTAATCAATGGACAACATGGCATTATACATTGCCCGGAAATACAATTTTTCGAGGCACAGCTACCGTAACAGACGGAAAATTTAAAACTACTTTTATAGTTCCCAAAGATATAACTTACGGTGGCAGCGATGGGAGATTAAGTGCGTTTTATTGGCAGGATGATTTTTTTGGCTCCGGGAATTTGGACAGTATCTATGTCGGCGGAACTGAGTCAGATTTTGGTGATCATAAAGGTCCCACGATCAATATAGGATTTGACGGACAGGACTTTATGTCTGGTGGTTTTGTGCCGCCCAATCCCATGTTGAAAATAACAATTTTAGACAGTTTAAGCGGAGTGAATATTGCCGGTGATATTGGTCATAAAATAACAATGATATTGGATAACGTTCAAGATGAGAAGATAGAGTTGAATGACTATTTTAATTACGAACAGAATAGTTACTTAATGGGTAGTATTTCCTATCCCTTAACGAATCTGGAGGAAGGCACCCATATTATTCAAGTAAAAGCATGGGATAACTGTAATAATTCTTCCCAATCCGAAGTGGAATTTACTGTTGTTTCTCATGAAAATTTAGTCATCCGAGATTTATTGAATTACCCAAATCCATTTTCCAGTTCCACCGCGTTCACATTTTGGGTGAATCAACCCTGTGAGGTTCAAATAAAAATTTATACCTTATCCGGAAGGTTAATATATCAGCTTGACCAATTAAATGCTGAAACCGGTTTTAATCACTTCCATTGGGATGGTTGGGATCAGGATGGTGATCCTCTGGCTAATGGCGTGTACCTGTATAAAGTTTGCGCCAGTCGTTTCAATGGAACGCGAACGATACATGCAGAACAGATTGAAAAGTGTGTAATTATGAGGTAAAATTCAAATTCCCTTTAATCATAATTATCAAACGTATGGTATATAAATCGGAGTTGAAGAAAATGAAACGAGTTCAGAATATATGGAGACAGTATTGGATTTTTTTGCTGATTTTAATCGTAATAGTTTTATCATTTTTCAACAGGGCTTATGCGAACCAGGATGTGCAAATACTCGATTCGTCTGATCGTGGAATAACGATTCAATTCTCTCCCAAGATTGAACGAATGGACACGATACAACTAAATGGAGAAAGTTTTTATAAGATATACATTGCTCATGCGAGCTTCACAGGTCATCCCGGCGAACCGATGATTCCAGTAAGAGTCATTAATGTCGGAATACCACTGCAATCAGAAATAAATGTTTCAGTCGTGTCAGTAGAAGCCCGGGAAATTACGGGAAAACTACTTCCTGCTCCTGAAATTGATCAATCGGGTGGCTATAATTTTGAGATACTGTCACCGGTCTATCAATCGCCTGAATTATTCCCTCAACATATTATGACCACAGAGCAACCTGGATTTATTAGGGATCAACGGGTTGTTAAAATTAATTTGTTCACGATGCAATTCTCAGGTCAATCTGAACGAATAAAGCTTTTAAATAAAATTATTTTTCAGATTAATTTTTTGGGAAAAGCCAATGCACCAATCGAAAGAAGGAATATTGTAGCTGATGAAGAGTTCTATAAAGGAGTTGTCGTAAATTATCCTCAATCAAAAAGATGGTTAAAAAAGCATGTTAAAAATTTAAAACGGACTAATGCTTTCTTTCAGCATGAAAATAGGTATAAAATTTCAGTTCGCCAGGACGGGATTTACAAGGTTTCAGGATCTGATTTATCAACCATTGGAGTTAATATTGATTCTATTAATCCTGAATCAATTCGAATTTACAATAACGGTGGTCGAGAACTTCCACAAAGTTTAACAGCTCCACGTCCAGACAGCTTGATAGAAAATGCAATTCGGTTCATTGATCTGAACAATAATGGAAAAGTCGAAGATTCTGATTATATTTTATTCTATGGAAAAGCAGTTGATAATTGGGAACCGCATGAAGATTCAACTGATTTTTATCAGCATTATATTAACCATTACACCCATGAAAATATTTATTGGCTGACATGGACTGGTGATAACACTGGAAAGCGAATGCAAAACAAACCTGCCCTTTCGGCTCCAGATATAGAAATCGCACCAGATTTTTGGGGGCTATATTACGATGAAGATGAAATCAATAATCTCTTCAACTCAGGATATCATTGGTTTGGAAGGTTAATGGCTGGAAATAGTGAACAAGGTTACAGTGTTTATCTGCCTCATCCTAATAATCATGAAAATAATGTCTTTTTTAGATTTCAATGTCTCGGTGTTACCACCGGAAGTCATAGTTTTACAGTTTATTTAAATAACAAGTTACTTACTAATGTTTCTTTTTCAGGCAGTTATCACCTGGAAACTCACGAAAAGCTAAGTACTATTCCGCTCTCTAAAGATGGATATAATAGTTTGAAAATAAAATATAACAATGTTTCTTCAGAAAGCAAGGCTTATGTTGATTGGCTTGAAATCCAATATAAAAGGCAACTTATTGCAGATGATAATTATCTGTTTTTCAATCAAACCGCGGATGGTCCTCAAAAATACAGCATCACAAATTTTCAAAATGACAATATTGAGGTCTACGATATTACTGACTGGTCAAATGTACAACTAGTCACCAATACTGAGATATCAGCAGGGGCAGTTGTTTTTGTGGATGCTGATACAGGTTTTCCGCGACGGAAATTTATCGCTTTAACCCCGGAAGCATATCTTCAGCCTGAGAAGATTGAGCCGGTTATTTTTGCAGACCTGCGTCATTCTATTGTTGGCGCGGATTTCATCATCATCACCCACGAGGAATTTTATGAAGCTGTGCTTCCTCTGAAACAACATCGAGAAATTCATGATACATTAATGACAGAAGTCGTTAAAATATCTGATATCTACAATGAATTTTCCTGGGGTTTGTTTGATCCCATCGCCATTCGCGATCTTGTAAAGTTTGCTTTTGATAATTGGAATCCGGTACCAAAATATGTTTTGCTTTGTGGAGACGGTGATTATGACTACAAGAATATCATAAGTGACCTGGATAAAAATTGGATTCCACCTTTTGAGACGACAGACTTTAGTAAGACAAACAATCGTACTATGGATGAATTTTTCGTTCTTGTAAGTGGTGATGATTCTAATCCAGATTTAGCCATCGGACGGTTTCCTGTTCAAAGTCATGAAGAAGCCGAAAATGTCGTGGAAAAACTTATTGAATATGATAACTCTCCTATTTGGAGTACAGCTCAAACCCATCCATTGGAGGATTGGCGGAATGTGGTGACTATGGTTGGTGATGATGAGTATCACGATTATGATAGCAAGAATGAAGTTATGCACATCCGCGACGCAGACTATATTATGGAAAATTATATACCGAATTCATTTAACAAAGAAAAGATATATCTTATCGACTATCCAGCGATAAAAGAACCTTCAACTTCCGGATTTAGAAAACCCGCAGCAACTGAAGCTTTATTAAAGCGAATTAATAATGGCACACTAATACTAAATTATATCGGTCATGGTGCTCCCGACATCTGGGCAGATGAAAGGGTATTGTTGGGAAATCGAGATTTCGAACGAATCCAAAACCAATCGAAACTACCGCTGTGGATTGCAGCAACGTGCGATTTTGGTCGATTTGATGATCCGATGGAACAGGGCTTGGCGGAAAAATTGTTCGTTGCAAAACAACGTGGTGGAATTGCATTTATGACTTCTGCGCGATTAGCTTATGCAACTGATAACACGGCATTGAACCGTAAATATTATGAGAAACTGTTTAAAAATGATTATGGTTATTCGGAGCGATTGGGAGTGGCATTAATTCAAGCTAAAATTGATAATTACAGCAGTACCAATGATCAGAAATATCACTTGTTTGGCGATCCGACAATGCGATTGGCTACCCCCCAATATTCTGCTCAAATTACATCGATCCAACCCGATACATTAAAGGCGTTAAGTGATATAATGGTTAACGGGCAAATAATGAAACAAAGTACTCGCTGGGAAAATTTTGAGGGAAAAGCACTACTCAAGGTTTTCGATTCAAAAACAAATAAAATTTACACGACAGAATTCGGATCTCACATCCCCTATGTTGCTGAGGGGAAAACAATTTTTCGGGGTACAATCCATATTAACCAGGGACAATTTAAAGCCAGATTTATCGTCCCAAAAGATATTACTTATGGCGGTAAATACGGAAGGTTTAGTATTTATTTTGCCAATGAACAGGTTCATGGAAGCGGCTATCGTGACTATATACCGGTCGGCGGCACCTCTGTTCTTCAAGATGCCGAAGGTCCGATAATCAGCATTGGCTTTGAAGGACAAAATTTTGTCAATGGAAATCTGGTGGGTGAAAAGTCAAAACTTGAAGTTGAAATAGCCGATAGTATCAGCGGTGTTAATATCGCCGGGGATATTGGGCACAATATCACAATGATTGTTGACGCAGAGGAAAGTAATGAAATTGTTCTCACTGATTTGTTTAATTATTATGAAGGTAATTTTAAAGCCGGCAAAGTCATTTATGATTTTTCCACTCATAAGAGATTGAACTATGATCAAAATAACAACTTAATTGAACAGTATGGCTTGGAACCGGGTGAACATACAATCAGAATAAAGGCATGGGATAATTTTAATAATTCATCTATCGCAGCAAGCAGTTTTACAGTAGTTTCTGACAGGATATTGAAAATTTCAGATGTCTTTAATTATCCTAATCCATTCGCGTCATCAACTACATTTCTATTTGCCATAAATCAACCTTCACAAATAAAGATTAAAATCTATACGCTAGGGGGGAGGCTTATTGATTCACTAACTAATTTATCCGGTGAAGCTGGAATGAATCAATTTGATTGGGATGGCAGAGATAAAGATGGTGATGTTCTTGCGAATGGAGTTTATCTTTACAAAATTATTGCCACAGCACAGCAGCAGGCTAAAACTTTGAAGGATGAATATATTGGGAAATTAGTGATTGCAAGATAAATAATAATTAACTGTTGAAAGATAGAGTGGAAATGAAGTAACGTAGGGCGTAGCGCGTATTGCATAGTTGTGAACCTTAGACTTCTGCAAAATTAAAATTTTAGTGTCATTTCGAACGGAACGAAGTGGAGTGAGAAATCTGTATATCTCATAAGATCAATTCGTTAACC
>Ga0209427_10004871_pt1 | contig 15453 bp, 13 predicted proteins | sample DeeMarSWOR136_30_FD_187465 | JGI IMG/M metagenome (GOLD analysis project Ga0209427, IMG submission 187465) | Marine sediment microbial communities from White Oak River estuary, North Carolina - WOR-1-36_30 (SPAdes) (version 2) | ecosystem: Environmental > Aquatic > Marine > Intertidal zone >...
CAATTCTGAAGATAATACTTTTCGCATGACTTCTCGAATAGTATCAGTTCCAACTATATGGCTAATAGCTAGTCGTGATGCTAAATTCAATGCAATAGTAGACTTGCCAATTCCAGTAGCACCACCAATCAGAATGATCAGAGGTTCATACCTAATCTTAAATTTGAGAAAATTACGAAATCGAGTAGCATAAAGTAGTTTGCCCTCTTTTTCGAGAATCTCGCCAACGAGTTCATTAAGTTCGACTTCTGTAAGTTCCCAGATATCCTGCAGTTCCAGTTCTAAAGCTATTGCTTCAGCGGTCTTATAAGCATCAACTAAGTCGAGACCAGTTACCATCATGCGTGTTGCTAACAAACCCCTACTGTAGGGATAATCATAAGTCTCTGTTTTGATCATTATGTGCTTTGCACCCATTACTTCACCTCTCTTGTCTCTGGAAGCCCCCTACTCTTCAGGGTGGGGTAGTTGACCCTCCTTTTACAATCCGGTTCGTGATCTCAATAAGATACGAATCAAGCTCTTGAATTGAATTTATTTCTCCGTCAGCATACTCCACTATCTGGAGTTCATTATCACAATAGATAGTTGGCTTTCCCATCTGGAACGCAGTCTTAGTCGCTACATCAACAGCCGAAGCCTTTAATTCAGTCACAAGGACATCCGCTTGAGTTAATTTCTTAAGATCTTCCTTCAATTTAGCGCGATCTGAGAGATGCACACTTGTTCCTAATATATTACAATTGTAATTTTGCTCTAAATAGTTAACTACAATTTTCATAACTTCAATAGGCATTGTTGTAGCATAAAACACAGTTTTATTCTTTATATTACCTAAAACTTTAGGACGAAAAGTTGTACAACATATCTTAATCTTTGGATTTATCTCTTTTATAGTGGTGCAGATTTCTTGAATCTTATCATCAGTCGCAAGGGGAGTTTCGCAATTTGTTATAATCGCAAGTTCGGAAAGTTTTATCCTATAGGGATTCAAAACATCTTTAACGTTAGAAAGAGGTTGTTGTGCACCGATTACAATAATAAAGGACTGCGCCATCACTGGAGGAATACTTGGTCCGCTACCTTCGGCAATGATTAAATCGATAGTTAATTTTTCAGCGGTTCTGACTCCTTCTTCTACATTATCCAGGAAGGGTGCCCCTGCTAACCCTCCTGCACATCTTCTGCAACCTATCGTTATAACTCTACTAGTTAGAGCATCTTCCCAATAATCACTGGCTGCGTGTTTGCCCTGTCGCGCAACTTTAAGAAGAGATTCCGCGTTGACAATTAATTGGTCGCCTCGGATCAATTCAGGAGTTTCTGGACCTCCTCTGCCCATAGTAAGTATGCAAGGTGTCCATTTCGTTTCTTTGATAACACGTGCAATGTAACCTGCAACAGCTGTTTTCCCAACTCGTTTTCCTGTACCAATAACACTTATTACAGGTTTTCTAGCTTCTATAAAGTCAATGGGGATGAACTGAAAGTCTGCGCCTTTATAACTACATCCTTCAAATAAAGCGGCGCACGCAAAATCCATTCGATCTAGAGAAGTCACTACGGGTTCACCACTAAGATCGAAGACAGAATTGATCTTGCGCTGCTTTATTATTTTGTGTAAAACTGCCTCGAAATTACTCTTTTTGTCAAGAAAATAAATGGGTAAGTTCAGATATTGCTCAATTTCATTAAGATCTCCAATTTTTTCGGTGCCGCCTAGAAATAACGCAGCAACAACTTCTTGATCTGGCAAATTATTTAACTTTTCTATCGCTGCTTTCGTGACAGGCAAGTAGTGTTCCCCATCAATGCAGGCAAGTATTTTTTCCATAATTTAATTGTGTTCATATTCATCTTAAAGATTTTTAGATTTTCTAATTAATGACTAATTGAGCTTATGATCTCAAAGCTTAAAATGATGAATTAATCAGAAGGGATTATAAAGAAGTATAACACTAAGAGAAATCTTTGTATTTTGTAAGGGGCAAGCCAAGTTCTTGGAACACTTGCACTGCCTTGCCTGGGTAATTCGTTAGAATTCCGTCAATTTTAAGATCTTTCAAAAGATGTTTCATTTCCTCTGGGTCATCTGAGTAAAAGAAATTAACTCTGATTCCCTGTTCATGAAATCGATCAATCCATTCACTAGTTAACGCTGTTCTTCTAATTTGAACAAATGGAAGGTCCCACTTACAACAAAGATCAAATGTTTCTTTTGGGGTTCTTCCTTTCTGTAATAGGCCCAAAGGACAGTCAGGTGCCCGTTTTTTCACGAACGAAATGATTTCAACATGTTTGATAGCGAGATATCCTCTACTGGGAAGATCATATTGCAAGGCAACTTCAAGAACTGATCCTTCAAACCAATCATCCTTCGGAGAATAATATTTAAGCTCTAAATTCAATTTCATTGATCGCGGAAGTTGTTCCAAGACGTCCCTAAGAAGCGGAATCTTTGTTCCCTCCCACTTAGGGGCTTTCCAACGACCTACATCATATTGGATAACTTCTTGCCATGATAAGTCAGTGATCTTTTTTGGAACACCAAGAATACGTTCCATAGTATTATCGTGGAATAAGACCAATTTTTTATCCGCTGTTGGTTGAATGTCCATTTCAACACAAGTTGCACCCAATTCAACTGCTCCTAAGAAAGAAGGAAGAGTATTTTCTGGATAATAACCTGACGCTCCTCGGTGAGCTATAATCCAAGGCAATTGAGTCATTTCTTAACCTTCATCTTTTCTTTTAAAATAAAAAAAAGAGTAGACAAAAAAAGTCTTTTACTCGATTGGCATTCTATACGCCGCTTCATTGTTTGCGCCACAAGCCGGGCAAATTACAGTTTCCATGACATTATACGGTTCACCACAATCCATACACAATTGTGGGGCTGTTTCGTCTACTGAGATCTTGTAACCAAGTCCATCCTTTTTCTCTGCTTTTAGGTTAAATCCCGTCCCAGGTTCTTTTATTGGTGGAACGAAATCTTTTTCCCTATAAAAGTATTTAATATCAATTGCACTGCCGGTTCCAACATTCTTAGTACTTGCACATCCGTAAGGATATCTAAAGAAGTTAAAGTCTGTTGCTGCCATTTGTTTTCCACAGATCCCTTTAGCTGGACCTCCAACATCGACAAAATATTTCCCAAGCACTTTTGTACGAGCCTTCATTCCATCAGTGGTTTTTGCTTCTCTCTCCTTTGCGCCCTTAGTCTTTAATCCTAAAGAAGAGCCAATTGAGTCAAACGCTCGACCGATACCTGATTTCGCTGCACCAATTGCATATTTAATTACCGCACTCGCTGCTCCCGCACCCTCGAATTGAGCTACAAATGCGTCATATGTAGCCTTACGGAGAACCGAAGGTATGGGTGTGTGGAAGTTCGTTGCAAACGTGACCTTAATCATTATTTCTTCATCCAGTTCTGGTACCCTGTACCAAAGTTCGCGCCAATGATAATCTGAGATGATCCACTCTGGCTTCCCCGTATTCGCATTGACCCACAACTCGATCCTTTCCCAGTCCTCGTGCTCCAATCCTTTACTGCCAACGGTAAGCTCAAAGGGCCACCAAAAGAGGTTTCTAAAGACCCAATACTGGTCCCCCTTAAGCCAGACAGGCGCATCTTCCTGAGATTGCATTGGAAAAGCTTCGGGTCTCTTATCATACCAATAGAGGTTCATGTTTTCTGAGCCAAGCACTTGAACAGATCCTATGCCTAAGATGAAGTTTATGAGAAGCATTATATATAGGCCGTTAGTTTCGAATCGGATCAGATCTTCGTTAGCTCCTGTAACAATGAACGTCCCCAGACTGTTAACCGTGTAGGTTATGTACAGCATGATTACGACAATGATTAAAGCTACGATTAAGAAGCTAGATGAAGCTTCTGGTCGCTCGTTTACTGTTTGTTCGAATAAGCCGTACCACTTGAACATAAAGAAGAACAAGAAGATAAGAACAACTATCTGGGTAACTGCAAGTCCTAGAAATTCGATTCCACCGCCAATTACTGTGAAATTAACGTAGATACTATAGCCTACAAGTACCAATGTGACAGCCAACAGCACATAAATGATTGGACGCATCGCGGTAACTAACGTACGCTGAAATACTAGATTCATTGGACTCCATACTGGGGAATATTTGTCAGCTAGTACCTTTGGATCATAAAAGTCTCCGATGTGCTTATTATTGTATTCAACTCTTGCTTTTTCTGAACCCTTAATCGGCTGGACGCCTATCGATTTCAAAGGCTTTGGAACCGTCTCCCAGTGCTTACTTCTGTCCATGTAGCGAAAAGAAACGTATTCACCGAATCTTGGTAAGTCAGTCTGTTTTAGATCAAGGTCTAAAATTTGATCCAAATCTAACTTGAATTGTTCAGCGTTCTCAAATTCGTTTTCTTTGTTCTTTCCGTGAATGAAGTAGTTTGACCATAAGTCGCGGAACAGATATGCCGTTCTGAATCTCTTTGCTAAATCTCCTTCCTCAGGAATCTCTGTATATGCCATTGTAAAGTAGTTTCCAACTGAACCCCATAGACCACCCCATAGAGCTGCTAATACAAGTAGCAAACCATTGACCACATAGATGGATATCTCTGGAGGTGAATAGCGAATCAATGGAACAAATGGAAAGCCAATAAGCCCGATGATCTCAAGAGATGGATCGCCTTGAATGATTGCACTGAAATATGAAAGGCTAGTAGTGATACCAATGAGCAGTCCTTGCCAGAAATGGGCACTACGAAAAGCTATGGGTGTTACAATGAGTGACGGAACGAGAAATATCAGCACCTGACGTAAAACAATGTTTTGAACACCGCTTGGGAAATATATGGCGATGGCAAAATACGATACGAGTGCTCCAAGTAACGCAACGATCCATAGAGCTAACACTAGTTTCATCTTGATAAAGTCTTGAAACGAATTCATGATATATTTTGTGAAGTTAAACTGGTTGAAAAATCCTCCAGCAAAGCCAGAAATTATGAATAGAACTAAGATTTGAATGTACCATCCGTCAGGGGGTATAACTTCCGTATCCCAGAAAAATAGCCACAAACCGACAAGCGTACCAATCGCACCGAACACACCAACAATTATTCCTTCGACAAGCCCAGTTTCTACAGGCATAATTGTTCCAAGGATTATTGCAAGTAGCCCTGCAACAGCGAAAACCACTGCCCAGACATAAGGACCTATAAGTACTGGATACTCAAGTGACCCAGTAAATACAGCAGGAGGTAGCAGAAGACCTATTAATACAAAGATGACTCCACATGCAAAGAAATCAATTGCCCATTGCCACATTTCATAGCCGCCGATGACTTTATCTTTAAGTGGAGAATTGAGGAGTGCAAATACCCCTGCAATAACAACTAATACAACTGCTGTGATAAAAGGTCTGTAGAGGACAAATTCAAGGGTGCTAACTACCATTAACCCCGCTGTAATTAGTACAATGACGCCCAAGGTACGCAAAATGTTTTTCCATTTTTCGGCTTCTGGCAAAAGCGTCATTACGAAGACGATGAGCGGTAGTGCAAGCGTGACATTATATGCGAAATCGGGGAAAGTAAATATATCGTAGTAGGGCCAATTTTCTGCGTAAAGACCAATGAAGAATAGGTAATCAATTATGTTGTCTAGCCATGCAAACCATGCGACAAACGCTACTATAATGTATACAATTATTTTTCTTCCTGAAAAGTACGATGAAACTCCCATTTTCGTCAACCTTCTCCTAAATTTCTTTTATGTTTAATTTTATAGAAGTTCTAATTTCTAACGTGGAAAAACTCCTATATATTCATGTCGAAATGTTGCGTCTGACATGAAAATCAAAAACCCTTGAAAAAACTATGTCAAATTAGTTGATCCGGTTGTTGGAAGAATGAATACGTTATCTTCCAATAAATCGGTTTTTTTTTTTCGACATTTAAACAATTCAACATTGATATATTTGTCGTAAATTAGTTGATGTAAAATAATAACTTTTATGATTGATGCAGTATTCGGTATATCGACCAGGGCATGTTTTTCGCGAGATTGAAACAATTATAATTGAAGTGCGGAGACTTTTCTCAAAAATTTTAAATACTACCAGAACGTCAGTTTAAATAGAGTACCACTAATGTGGTACTAAAACGAAAATAACAATTGGCAAAAAACTGGAGGACTAAAACATTGCCGGCATGTCCTAGTTGCAGAAGAACACTAAGAGAAGGTCTAAGATTCTGTACTTATTGTGGCTCACCACTTGTTCCACGCTTTAGAAAAACTCCAATAAAGCTGACATCAACGAAATTTATTGAAGAAGGTAAGAAAAAAGAAAAATTGGCTAATTACATTTGTGTACACTGCGGAAAATTCGCTAACTTTTACTGTCCTGAACATGGCATGTTTTGCAAGAATTGTGCATCTAAAAAAATTTCATTCTGTCCATCTTGTGGGATAGGATTTCAATCAGCGCCACCTAATGCTAAATGCCAGACTATATTAAATTCATTGTGCCCTCAATGTGGTAAGCAACTGGTTCTTGCGCAATTTCAAAAAGGAGGCGTCTTTGACTCATCTGCTCCTGATTATAAAGTTATGTGTGTAGCTTGTGGGTGGGAGTCTTCAAAATCAAAGCCAAAAATCATTGAAGATAGCATGGCTGACATATTTAATCAACTAAATAAGAAAAAGTTGGTTAAAGCTGGAGCCCATCCTGTTTTATGCAGCAGAAATCTAGTGAATACCGGTTGTCCTGTTTGTAATCGTATGGGAATCCCTATTCTTAGGGTATTGCCGGGTATAAATGTTGAAACTGTTGAGGCAATTAAAGTTGGAAATAAGATCCCACTTGTTTTGACTATAACAGCAAAATTACCAACTGAGTTGAAATTACACTTCCCTATTTTGAATAAAGACATTTCAGCTGCATTAAAGAAAGATGAAAGTAAAGAAATAGAATTAGAACTGCCAGCAGGTGAAGTTGGTATATTTTCGATACGTGCCCAAGCTACTATAACTGCAGGGAATTTTCAACTAACATCTACAGATGTCAATCTCACGCCAATATTCGTTCTACCTAACATTGAGATAGAAAGAGAAGCTAAGGCGTTATATATTGACCATGAAGGGCTTATTTCGGTAGATATCCGTAATAAATCAGATTTCGAAGTTACTAATATTCAGGTCAAAACAGATTTTCCGTCTGAATTTAAAGAAGGAAAAGGTAATGGGAAGCAAATAGAGAGAATTCGTCCTGGTACATATAGAGCCATTGACTTCAAGGTTACACCAACAGTTGGTGGATTGTATTCCTTAAATCCCACTAAGGTTCTTTTTAATGCCCCTAAAATCTTTAAATCTCAAAAATTTGTTATTTACAGCGAGCGACTTACTATTGAGATCGGTAGAGCATATATGGATATCGTAGATCCAGTTACGGCTGCTGCGGCTTCAGCAGGGACTAATTCCAAACCAACTGGAATGATCATTAAGGAGAGAATTATCGAGAAGAAAGAAGAAGTCGTATTAATAAAGACCGTTCCCACAAGCTGTTCAGAATGTGGTGCGCCTTTGAGCGAGGAAAGCGTGGATTGGGTAGGACCCGAGAAATTCAAGTGTCCAACTTGTGGAAGCACATTAAGTATGAAACTTGAAAGACAAAAGTCGGTTTAAATAGAAAAAGAATTGAAAAAAAGGAGTGTGACCCATGGAAAGGCTTAGAAAAATTAAGAATTATTTCAAATGGATTAAGCCTGGCTGGAGGAAGGAGATGCGAGAAAATTATGATCGTGTCTTAAAAGAAAAGATGTTAAATAGTTTGAAAAACTCAGATGAGCTATTAGGAGAGATCCAGAAAGCTTCGGTAGACTTAGGCAATGATGATGTATTAAAGTTAGGCGAAAGATTAAGAAAGAAATTGAACAGATTTCAACAAGACGTTGAGTTGATGGCCCCAATTTTTGAGGTCGAAAAACTCCATAAACAAAGCAAGACTGCTGATGGCCCAACAAAGTTTGATGTTACGTTAGAATCAGAGACATTCAAAAACCTTGTTGGAATAGATATGCTTACTTTATTTGAAGTAGATTCAATAACTGAAATTTTTCGAGAAACTTTACTTCCTAAGGTAGAAGATGGTAATGCTGAAGACGCAAAGAAAGCTCTAAGAGAAATAAAGAGTGAGATGGATGATGTAGTGAGTCTTTTCAAAAAGAGGAATGATTTATTGTTAGGTGTGACCCCAGCAGATCACATTTACCAAGCAATACCTGGTAGATGGCATGATGTATACAAAAATATCGAAGAAATCCTTGACGAAAAATTATGGCAAATGAAACATCGAGAAAAGGACAAAGTCAGAGAAGTTAGAAAAGCAATGGAAGACGAAAAAGCAAAAAAACCAAGACTTTTTGGCAAAGGCGACTATTATGAGAAACTTGGTGAAGAAATTCTTAAACTCAAAGATATGATCAAAAATGAAACAGGAGGCATCTGTTCGCTAGCAGATCTTTACATGAAAATGCGTGAGCGTAGATTAGACATAGAATTCAATGTAAATGATATTGAAAAAGCAGTTAAAAAATTAGATAAAGCAGGAATGATAGCTAATATGCATGTATTACCTTCAGGCTTAAAACTAATAGAATTTGTGCCAGTTGGCATGACAGAAGATTCACGAACAGTACTTGAGATTGCTTCAACCTCTAATGGCTATATTTCCCTTGAAGATCTGATGATAAAAACACAATGGGACAATGAACGCGTAATGCGTGCTTTACAAACCCTTGAGCAAGAAGGAGTTACCCGACGTGATTCAAGTTATGCTGGAGGCACAGCTTGGTATGTACCAAGCCTATATAAAGGATAAGGAGAGGATGGAGAGAAATGTCATCGATTAAAGAATGGTTTAGAACTAGGAAAGTAGACAAGGATGTTAAAAGAGTAGCAGACAAAGGATTGGACGCTGATGAGGTAATTGAGAAGGAATGGGGTAGAGATCGATATACATACATTTGGAACCACCAAGTATATCCTGGAATAATACATCGACTTACGTATGAAGATATTATGAATGCTCCTCCAATTTATGATATGCATTGTCCGGGATGTAGAAAACTAGCAGAAGCAAGGAAATGTCCAAAATGTGGAACACTTGCAAATAAAGGACAACAATTCTGTAGAAAATGTGGAGCAGATATACCTACCGAACGAGTTTCTACAATAAAAGCAGGTCAGCCTTTCTGTAAGAAGTGTGGATATGATGCGAGACTTCAGGAACCCATTCGAGGATTCGTTGTACGATCGTATGAAAAAGCATTGTTTTATAAACAGGGAGCTTTGGTAGGAGAATTAAGTGCAGGAGTATATGATTTAATACCAGAAGAAGAGAGAAAAATTGAAGAAAAAGCGAGAGAGCGTGCACAAGAATTAGAAGCGTCAGGGAGACTGGACAAAGCATGGAGGAAAGAGGATTCTAAAGGACTACTTCACAAAATCTTTAGCGGAATGGATGTACGAAAGCTCTACAGTGCACTAGTTGGCACTGAAATCATATGGGTAAATACACGGGAATATAAACTTTCCTGGGGAGTTCCAAAACGTATCTATACACAAGATAAGGTGAAGATTGGAGCCTCAGGCACGGCGTACGTCAAAATTAGTGAGCCTAAACGCCTCGTTCAAAACTTTATTGGTGGTAAGGAGAAATTAGCGCCTGATGAGTTTGATAACTGGGCAAAGGACTCCATGAGAGGAATTGTAACTCAAACATTATCCACCTATCCATTAGAAGATGTGTTTTCAAATCGCGAAGGTATTTCCACTAAAGCAAAAGTAATCGCTGAGAATACATTTGGTGATTGGGGAGTCCAGTTAGCGCGACTTGAAATAGCAACCATCGCTGGAGCTGAAGAGTACGAAGAATTAGTTATACAAAAAACTGCCAAGGCGAAAATGATAAGTTCCGAAACAGAACTTGCGATGCTTGAAAAAGAAAAGGAGTTAAAACTAGCAGAATTAGAAGCTATGAAAGCAAAATATGAAGCACTCTCATCAACTGCTGAAGATGAAGCACTTGCAAGAATAGAAGCTGAAAAGTACGCTACAATGAAAGGTATTGACGCAGAGTTGTATTTAAGAGCCAAAGAAGCGGGTATAAGCGTTGAGGAACTTGTAAAAGCTGAAGGATATCGAGAACTAGGTAAGAAAGGTGTCTCAATTGATGCATCCCCAACAATAGTCACCGGAGCTGGTGTTGTTCCAGTCGCAGGTCCATCAACGATTCCAACCAAGTCTACTGATGCAGATAAAATTAAAAAAGAGATAGGTGAGCGCCAACAGAGAATAGAAAAAGCAGATGATCTCCTCCTTGATGGAAAGATTTCCGAGGAGAAGCACTCAGATTTAGTTATACGCCTGAAGAAGGAGATTGCAGAGCTCAAAGCACAGTTAGGTTAAATAATAGTGTTTCAACCCCATAAAAGAGCAATCTATGTAAAAAATCTCAAAATATCAAATCTTTCACTTTTTTTATCCCTTTTTTGAATTTTTTGATTCTAAGCAAAAAAAATAGTCTATACAGATATTAAAGCATCAATTCTTTTTTTTTGCAAAAATTTCGCAGTTTTATTCACAGTCTTGGTCTTGTTGTATAACGAAAAGGATAGTTTATTTAAATTGGGAATTTAAGAAAAGAGATATTGGTTTCCTTTTTCTTCTCTTTAGAGATAAAGAGAAAAAATAAGGCTCAAATTGACAAATGCCAAATGTTTATAAATGAATTAAATCTAGTATCGAAAATACTAGAATAGAGGAACAAAATCTCGTATCGGTGAGAAGTTTCATGGTTACCATTTATGAAGTGCCAGCGGCTATACTAAATAAAGAAGTTGCGAGTGAACTTAAGAACATAGATGAACTTAAACCTCCAGCATGGGCGTCCTTTGTTAAAACTGGCGTCTTTCGGGAGAAGGCACCGACCAATCCTGATTGGTGGTATGTTAGATTAGCATCATTACTAAGGAAAGTTTATATTAATGGTCCAATTGGAGTCAATCGTCTTCGAATAAAGTATGGAGGAAGGCTACGCAAAGGAAATAGAAGAGAACATTTTAGAAAAGGCGCTGGAAAGATAATTAGATTCGGTTTACAACAGTTAGAGGTATTAGGTTTTATTGAGAAGCCAAATGATACTTCTGGACGAATATTATCGGCTAAAGGTCGTTCTTTTATGGATCGTGCTGCTAACAAGATTTTAAAGCAAATAAAAAAGTAAGAATGATTTTTTAACTTTGAGGGAAAAACTTTGTCGGATGAAGAACTTGAAGAATTAAAGAAAAGACGCATGCTTGAGTTACAACAGCAACAAGTAGAAAAAGAGCGACAAGCACAAATGCAACAGGAACTAGAAGCCCAGAAACAAGCAATACTCCGACAGATATTGACCCCTGAAGCAAGAGAACGATTGAATCGAATAAAAATTGTGAAACCCGAATTAGCTGAAGCTGTTGAACTTCAATTAATTCAACTTGCACAAGCCGGACGACTTGGCAATGTATTAACTGATGACCAATTAAAAACCATTTTAAGAAGATTGACTGATAAACAAAGAGATATTAAAATCACACGAAAATAGGAGATTCTTGTCATTGGCACGATATAAACCTTTAGGAAAAAAATTGCGACTAGGAAAAGCACTGAAACAATCAAGAAGCGTTCCTGCATGGATAGTTGTTAGAACTCGAAGAAGAGTGCGTACACATCCTAAAAGGAGACATTGGCGACGTACACGCTTAAAGAAATAGTAGAAAGGATGCGTAAACGAGATGTCAGAAGAAGAAATATTAGATGAAGAAATTGAAAAAGAAGAGTTATATACTATTCCATTTCGTGACGTAAAGCACGCCCCACGGAATAAACGGACAGTTCGTGCGATAAAGATTCTGAAACATTACATAGAACGTCATATGAAAGTAAATCCTATTGACATTCGAATTGATCCAGAACTCAATGAAGAACTTTGGAAGCGTGGCATCGAAAAACCTCCGAGAAAAATAAGAGTTAGGGCAGTGAAGGACACCGAAGGGATATGTGAAGTTTACTTAGCAAAATGAAATTCTTATTTCAGTAGATATTTGCTCTTTTTGTTTTTTCAAAAATTAATTTAATTACTATACTCACTAAAGTGCGAAAGTTTGTGAGATTCTAACTAATTCAGGACCTGTAGTCTCTTCGCCTGTAATGCACCCCTGTGAATTAACTAAGATTCCTGTTGAGACATATGGAACACCTCTGTTAACAGTCCCAATATCAGAATGTACTTTTAAGCCTTCGCTAATCCATTCTAATTCCTTTTCGGTAGCTAATGGATGTACCATAGCGCCTTCATTACTTGCCGCCCCAATTGATCCGACTAAAGATGAACTGACGATCTTTCCTTGAAGAACTTCTACATTGAGAATATCGGTAATTTGTTTAATGTCATTTTGATCAAAATCATCCGCAACAATTGCGCCTTTGTCATTAGCAAGAATGCAATTTCCGACAGTTAGTTTACTTTTCAATCTTTCAACAGGGATACCAATTTCCTTCTTAAGATATTTGAGTTCATCATCAGAAGAAAGGAAATGGGTCAATATACCATTTCTGTTGCCTGCAGCTAATATTCCAATTAGATATGATTGATAAATTGACGTTTTAATAATTGGCGCTTTAAAAACCTCGTATAGCTTATTGACTACTCGTTTAGGGAGATTTCTTGGAACAAGCACATAACTATCCGTAGCCAGTGAAATTATACCTATTGATGAAATACCGTTAAAGTTGCTTTGAATAATAACCACATAGTTCACCAGTATGTTGTTAATCTATTTTAATCTCAGAAAGAACTCTCGCCAGATAAATATCACTTAAAAACGAAGTCTTTGAAAGATGAATGACCTTGTTATAATAAAAGATATTAATTTTTTGATTATGCTATTGAAAAACTAATTTTCACAGTAAGAAGTATTATTTTCACAAAGCGAAAACTCGAAACCCCAATGTAAAAGGTTAAAAGATAATATGTTAAGATGTGCACAAAAGGTTTCACAGAAAATAGAGGTGTTTTTGTTGTCAGTATATCGGATTAAGGGTTGTTATAGGGCGAAGAATAAAAAGATCCCATTCGCTAAAGAGGTTAAAGCCCTAAAAGAAACTCATGCAATTGAAAATGTTTTATCTCTCATAGGAAGTAAACACAAAGTTCCAAGAAAATTCATAAAAATAACAGAAATTAAACAAATTCAAGATGAAGAAATTACCGATCCTGTATTGAAGAGTATTACTTCTGAATTATCACGAATATAAATAATTTGCCAAGGGAGGCATAAAGAATGGCTGAAGAACAAAAAAAGATTGAACAGATGGTTCTCGAACTCAATCAACAACAAGCTAATGCAGATGTATTAAGAACTAATGTCGAAGCTGTTGAAGCTCAAATTAATCAGGTTACAATAACAGGTGTTACACTTGATGGAATCACTAAAGCAGAAGAAGGTCAAGATATCCTTTTACCTATTGGATCGAATTCATTTGTTTTTGCAACACTTCAAAACGTACAAAAGGTTATTCTAGGGATAGGTAGTGATGTAGCTATTGAAACTAGTATAGAGAAAGCTCAAGAAAAACTTGCTGAACGGTTACAAGAACTAAGAGGGATTTCCACAACGCTCCAAAACCAGTTGAGAACCACTCTCCAGAGAATAGAAGAACTTCGGGCGACTGTACAAGAAGTTTACAATAAGATGCAACAAAGATAGCATCAATATTACTTTTTCTGAACAATTACTGTTTAAGTGACCTTCACAGAGAGAAATGAAGATGTTTGAAAAGCTAAAAAAGAGTCTCACGGGATTTGCTGACAAGGTATCCAGTAAGACTTTAAGCGAAGATCAAATTGAAGATGTTCTCTGGGAACTTCAATTAATCCTTCTTGAAAACGATGTAGCCCTTACCGTGGCAGCTGAGATTGGTGAATTGATGAAACAACAGTTGACTGGTGAAAAGGTAGGGCGTCTTAAGAGCACAAAGAAATTCGTCTATAGTGCATTAAGAAATACAATTCTAGAAATCCTTACAGTAGAGGGTATAGATCTTCTTGAATTAGCAAAAAAAGGCAAGGAACAGGGTCAGCCCTTAGCGATTGTGTTTTTAGGAGTTAATGGTACTGGAAAGACAACCACTCTAGCCAAGCTAACAAATCTATTTCAAAAAAAGGGTTTTTCTGTAGTCCTTGCAGCCTCAGATACCTTCCGCGCAGGAAGTATAGAGCAAATAGAAATACATGCCAAGAGACTAGGAGTTAGAGTAATCAAACACAAATATGGCTCAGATTCTGCTGCTGTTGCCTTTGATGCGGTTAGTCATGCAATTGCTAAAAACATAGATATTGTTCTAATTGACACTGCTGGGAGAATGCAAACCAATAAAAACCTTATGGGAGAGATGGAAAAGATTGTTCGTGTTCTTAAACGAATCGAAGATGCGAATGTAGTTACAGTATTTGTAGGAGATAGTCTTGCTGGTAATGATGCCGTAGAACAAGCTCGTGAATTTAATGAGGCAGTAGGAATTGATGCATCAATTCTTACGAAAGTAGACGCTGACAGTAAAGGAGGTGCCGCTATTTCTATTGCCCATGTTACAAATAAACCGATTGTATTTATTGGGGTAGGACAGGAATACGCCGATTTAGACGCATTTTACCCTCAAAAGTTTGCTGAAAAGATCGTACCAGAAAGTGCTATATAATACAATCATTATTAAATCTTAATAGAGTTAGTAAATCTTATTTAGAAAAAGGAGGAAATCCTTATGGATATCCGAGGACAGGATTTCTTAACATTGCAAGATTTTTCATTTGAAGAAATTCATTATATGTTGGATATAGCAAGCGATCTTAAGAGGATGTATCTTCGTGGAGAGTCATCTGAGATACTAAATGGGAAAACATTAGCTATGATTTTTGAAAAATCAAGTACTAGAACTCGCGTATCCTTTGAAGTGGCTATGCACCAACTGGGAGGTTATGCACTATTTTTAGGCGCAAAAGATTTACAACTTGGTAGAGGAGAAACTATCCCTGATACTGCGCGTACACTTGCCAGATATGTAGATGGGATTATGGCACGTGTTTACTCACATGAAGACTTACTAGATCTTGCAGATTTCTCACAAGTCCCAGTTATAAACGGTCTAAGTGATTTATTCCATCCCTGTCAAATATTGGCTGACCTTTTGACTATCAAGGAGAAGAGAAAAAATTTTGAGAATTTGAAGTTAAGCTATGTTGGAGATGGAAATAACGTCTGTAATTCTTTACTTATAGGATGCTCAAAACTAGGCATCAATGTGGCGTGTGCATGCCCGGAAAACTACGAGCCACTTGAAGATGTTATTGATT
>Ga0209427_10004872_pt1 | contig 15452 bp, 10 predicted proteins | sample DeeMarSWOR136_30_FD_187465 | JGI IMG/M metagenome (GOLD analysis project Ga0209427, IMG submission 187465) | Marine sediment microbial communities from White Oak River estuary, North Carolina - WOR-1-36_30 (SPAdes) (version 2) | ecosystem: Environmental > Aquatic > Marine > Intertidal zone >...
TTTCCATACTCTCAAAGACTTTTCCAAAGAGAATGGGAACTATGATGGGTATCTATAACACCGCGCCTTCCATGGCTCAGTTTTTTGGGACCTATATTTCAGGCGTTGTAGCCATCACGTATAACTGGCACTATGTATACTATGTTTGGATTCTTCTCGCTCTACTCTTACTCATTCTTGTCTGGCACTTCATAAACACAACAACTACTCGAAAGGACGAGCCACTACTGGAGGTACAAACTATTAAAGACTTCTTCTCAAATAAGGATCTGCTGTACTTTTTAGTCCCCTTCGTCGCTCACAGTGTATGCGCCTTCTCCGTCCTAAACATGAATCCGTTGTACCTGGTTGAAGTATACAAGTTAGATGTTGCTCGTACCGCCACAATCTTTGGAGGCACTCGCCTTTTAGGATTCATAGGCTCCCTTTTAGGGGGCTTCGTATCGGATCGATTCTCGAAAACAAAGTTACTTCTGACATCTATTATAACCACTACTGTAAGTATCTACGTCTTCATCACTCTGCCTTTTAGCCTCTGGACGGTCTGCGTCTTAGGTCTACAGGCTATCTCGATCAACTTCTTCTTCCCAATAATATATTCCTTGATTATACGACTGACCTCGTCTTCAACCCTAGGAACAGCCCAAGGCCTCTACAATTCAATAGCCTTCACCATAGGGGGCCTGGCTCCATACATTATGGGCGTGATCACAGACCAATCTTCTTTCAAACTTGCCTTCATGTTCCCCATCCTGACCGGAATCATAGGAATCGGGTGGATTCTACTTCTACTCACACGCGGATATCCGAAAAAAACGATTTAAAACTCGAAACCGAGAAACTACTGACTATTCCCCGTTTCCCTCAGGAACGGACTTCAATTCTTGCCACGCTTGTAGAGTAAGAACTTCCATGAAATCATCACCACCCAAAGTGAGGGTTCTTCGCTCAGGAACCATCCTACGCGTAGAACCTGCGAGCAGGAAATGAACCGCCCCCATCAAATCGTGGACAACGTCAACTCACCAAGCGTCTAAGGTCAATGATGACTTCTTCAATCACTGCCTTCGCTCCTTGAATTCTCTTCTCATAGGGTTCCCTCTGCTTCTCATAGGCGTTCTTCGACAATCTACCCCTTTGAAGTTGATTCTTGAGGCGATTGATTTCGGAGCGTATAGTGTGAACTTCGCCTGCCGCTGCCTTCAATTTTGTGATCAGCTCAGCATACTTCGGCCCCATTCGCCTGACTCCGCTTTCGTAATTCGAGATTTCCTTATTCAAGGAAGTAATCCTTTGAGTGAAGATTCGTCTCCGTCGGTTGAAGTCCTTCCTTCTAATTCGTCTGTTCTCAAAGTCTTTTTCCAGGTTCTCCCGTTCAAGCCACAAGCCCATGCGCTCGTTGCACGCCTCTATGCACCTCATCACCACTTCGGTGTCCTTGCTTGGCGTTGGGGACGGCTTTGGCTGTTTCCCTTTACGAAGAACGACAATTCCGCCGATGGTGATGGTTGCTATTCCTATCCAAAGGGTGGGGCGGAAGGCGGACCAGAATACGTTGTAGTCATAGATAATAGAAAGTGTGTAGCTGTTGTTCTGCGTCAAGTTGTTTGTGGTGTAGGTAATTGACTGGGTGAAAAGGTCTTGTGAGGTCCTTGTTGGAGACGGTGAGGCTTGGGTGTAGTCTGCGCCTTCGGGAAACGTTATTTCCGTTTCTAAGCTTTTAATGGTCCAATCTGGGCAGGAGAACACTTCTACTGCGATTTGATACGAGCTTAAGGGTGTTGTTTGGGTCACGTGTTCACTTTTTTTCAAATGATATTGTATCGTACACGAGTAAGAATCATGAAATGGAACCCCATCGTATTCGCCTCGTAGCGGATAACGGAACGTGACGTACACGCTCCCATTTTCACCCGTCTCCTCGATATCGGTCGTGAGGGGGCCATAAGCGTCGTAGGCGGTCACCTCTTCCGCGTTACTTGGCAGGGTAAAACTCAGTCCATACACATCGTAGATGCCAATGTTGCGGATCTCATAATAATCATAGGCGAGGATGTTTCCCCAGGAATTGATGACGACATTTCTCCTTGCAGCGGAGAATTCCATGTATTGTAGGGTTCCCGCAAAGGTGACTGAGCCTGTTTGATTCGCGTTTTCTTCTAGGGGCTGCTTTACGTATGAGGTAGCGTTCCCCCAACTGCTTTCAAAGAACGTGGTTTCCTCGGGAAGACTTATTTCGACCATGCACGAGGCAGCTTCCGTAGTCAACGCCGGATATTTAGGGACTAACGCAGTGAAAAGGATGGGCTCAAAGTCGGTGTAATTGATTAGTTTTGAAAAAGCAAAAACAACTGAGAAGCCGAAGTCTTGGTTCTGTGTAATGGGTTCCGGGAAGCTAAGATCCAGCCAATATATATTGTGCTCGGTGTCAACATCGCCTTCTCTTATCGTTAATGGCTTTCCAAGAGGGGTGAAGGCAGTCGCGTTGTCAAGATTTGTTGCATAGTCTTTATGGAAGCCGATCGAAAAGCTTGTGATGGGTTCTACGTTAGTATTATGTAAGCTTATGGTGTCAGTGACAATGATGAGCCCCCCTCTTGTTATTTGAATGGTATGTTTCAGCTCTACACGGGGCGTTGATGGGTTGGCGTTGACAGGAGCCATGGAACTCAATACTACCGAGAATAGGAGAAAAGAAGAGACGAAAACGAGCATGATTCCCCTCATTTTAATGAGACGGCTGGGAAGACGCAATTGTTTTTGCATGGCACCCAATACAAAGAAAACATAGATTATTAAAAGTTCCCTTCATAAATCCTTCACGATTTCTTAAGTCGATATTTCAGTTGACCCATAGTGCTATAACAGTATTGCCGCGTAAGCGGGTACGCATCCTCTATGTAGCCCTTATTTCAGCATCCTTCCCTTTCTTCCGCATCACAATCTGGCGATTATCTGGCTTATACTTTGGTGTCGTCGAGATCCATGTAGCTATGGAGCCAATGCTTGGTCTTCTTTTTCACGTTGTGACGAGGGCGTATCCACATACTGCCCGCTCACAAAACAGATTTGTGATCGTCATCGAAGCCTCAATCAGATCGTCATTTTACTATTATTTACTGTGACCATCCATCACAGCTCTCGATATCTCTGGCCAGAACCAAAATTACGTAAAGATGAAGCTGGATGAGGCTCTACTAACTCGCCTTCTAAGTAGGTTTTAAACGCGTTAATCACCTTGACTCGTACGAGTTGGCCAAAAATATGTTCACTAGCCTTGATTACAATCGGTTTATACGTAAAGTTTCTCCCAATCCATGAGTTCCCTTTGCCTTTCTCATCCACGAGTACATTCCCCGTCCAATTCAGCCATCTTTGGTTTCTGATAAAAGAGACTGTGTTAACAAGTCTTGTTAGCCGTCGACTTCTATCTTTCACGTCCCTGGAGTCAAGCTGCTCCATATTCTTGGCTGGTGTCTTAGGTCGTACGAAGAACTTTGATATGTTTACTATATCGGGCTTAACCTCTTTAACAAGGTTAAGCGTCCTTTCAAAGTCGTCTGAACCTTCCCTTGGAAACCCACATATGATGTCTGTAGATAGGGTGATTTCGGGGACTTCTTCTCTAAACGAATGAACAATGTCTTTGAATTGTTCAACCGTGTATTGTCTCTTCATCCGCTTCAAAACTTTGTTATCTCCACTTTGAACGGGTAAATGAAGAAACTTGAAGATCTTTTCGTCCTTATACGCCTCAATTAGCTCCGGAAGAATGTGTAATGCATGGTGGGGGTTCATCATTCCGACCCTGATGAAAAACTTCCCCTTAACCCTACAACTTTCCTGAAGTAACTCTGCGAGATTCGTACCGGCTTCGGTTCCATAGCCTCCGTTGTCCTGAGATGTCATCCAAACCTCTTTCACACCTTCATCAACCGCCTTCCTAACTCTTTCAATGATCCTTTCTTTTGGATAGGAAAGCAACGGTCCTCTCGCGAACCTAACGCAGCAGTACGTACACGCACCTGTACATCCCTCGGAAATCGATATAATCTCGATTACTGGGTTTAGCCGGCTTTTCGACAACCTCAATTTAAGGAGGGGGTTCTCAGAAAAGAAAACCCTGTTTTTCTCCCCCTTCTCAATAGACCTTATGGCTAAGGGGATCTTATCGAGGCTGTGGGGATCAAGTATCGCGGAGAAGCTTGGCGCTGCTTTCAGGACGGCTTCTAGGTTGATTCGAGGTAGACATCCGGCAATTATGAGTGGCGTGTTCTGTCTTTCCAAAACACGTAGTTTCGCGATCACTCGATCCTCTGTGGGTTTCTTAACTCCGCAAGTGTTAACCAAGAAAACATCAGCCGATGTAGCGTCTTTTATTACTGAATATCCTGCTTGTTCCATGTAGGCTAGCATTATCTCAAGGTCAAATTTGTTTGCTGCGCATCCGTAGCTTTCAACGTACATGAGCTTTTTCGTCATTGGTACTAACTCAGAATAATCAGTTTACTGGCTACTACAAATTCTTCTTCAATCTTATTTATAATTATAAAGTTTAAAAAATTGATAGGGGCTGATAAAAAACGCTTTTTATTGACCGATGAATTATCCACAGTATCGCAATAAATAATACATAACTTATATATATAGTAGACACATTCGTATTTAAATAGTATTTAAATATAAATACATAAAGATATGTTGTGTCATACCCTTTCTTGGTGATCAATAGAGGCGGTTAAATGAAACTGATAACCATACATCTCCCTGAATTATATATCAAGGATTTGGATGAACTAGTTGACGATAACTATTATCCAAATCGAGCCGAAGCGATCCGAGTGGCTGTTCGAGATATGTTAGTCGCGGAGTTGTGGGAAAAAAAGAGACAATACATAGGGGCCATGTAACTGACAAAGCGCCTGAACGCAGAGACGGGAGCGAACACACCTATCTTCCTTCCACCCTTACCCGTTTGAACAGGGATTCAAGATCTTGAGGACGTAGTTGACTCGGAACAGCGCTCTAGCCTTATCTCCAATGGATGCCCGATAGTATGAGCCTAACGCCAATCGTTCCTCCTTAATGCCCCCGCTGTTACTGAGTCGATTAGGACGTGGACTCGATCTTTCTGAATAACGGTTCCGGCTTTTTAATCACATGGCCTGACGCAAGAGCCCTTTCCACTTCACTCCACTTCTGTTCGTGAACGCTTCCAGGAAGATTGAGAAGGCCCCATATCCTTTCAGCGGTAAACGGAAGGAATGGTTCTAATAGGATTCCTAAGGCTTTCACAATTTGATTTAAGGAATATAACGTCGTTGCGGCATCCTCAGCATCATCCTTTATCGTCTTCCACGGTTGTTTTTCACTCAAATACCTATTTCCCGTCGTCGCCAACGCAATGATCAATCTTATTGCTCTGTGGAAATCTTGCTCTTCAAGGAGCATTTCCACTTCCTCTTTAACCTGTGTTATGGTCTTCAGAATTCGCTCAGCCTTCCCGTCAGTCTTTCCTGCTTGTGGGATTCGTTTGTCGAAAAATCGGTATGTGAATGCTAAGGTTCGGTGAACAAAGTTACCGAGGATGTCAGCGAGTTCATCGTTATTTTTGCGAATGAATTCCTTCCAGGAAAAATCCGCGTCCTTGTTGAGGGGTGAAACCGCAATCAAGTAGTATCTGAGGGGATCGGGCTCAAAGCGCTCCAGATACTCTTTTACCCCCACTACCCATCCTCTGCTCTTCGACATCTTCTTTCCTTCGAGGGTGAGGTATTCGCCTGCGATGATTTTGAATGGTAATGCGTACCCGCCGTGGCCTTTGAGCATGGCAGGCCAAAATATGGCATGGTGGTAGATTATGTCTTTCCCAATGAAGTGCATTATCTTACTATGCTCAGTTTGCCAGAACTTTTTCCAGCCATCAGCTTTTCCCTTAAGCTCTGCCCACTCCCTTGAAGCCGAGATGTAGCCAATTGGTGCATCAAACCAGACGTAAATTACCTTACCCTCAGCTTCTTCCGCGGGAACAGGGACCCCCCAATTCATATCTCTGGTGATACACCAGTCCTTCAAGCCTTCTCGAAGCCATTCTAAAGAATAATTTTTCACATTAGATGGTAATTCATCGTTTTCTCCGATCCATTCTTCAAGGAAATCCTGAAAAGCACTTAATTTAAAGAACCAGTGTTTAGTTCTCCGAACCTCAGGCGTTGTTCCACAAGACACACAGTAAGGAGCCCTCAATTCGACGGGCTTCAAATATCTCCCACACACATCACAAGCATCTCCCCGCGCTTTCTCACTACCACAATAGGGACATATTCCTTCAACATATCTGTCCGGGAGGAAGCGGTCGCAATGAGAGCAGAAAAGCTGTTCGTATTTCGCTCGGTATATAAATTTGTTCTCGAAGAGACGATTAAAAAAACTTTGAGTCAGCTCATGATGAAGCGGAGCGGAGGTTCGACCAAAATGGTCGAACGAACATCCGACTGCCAGTAAATCCTCACGAATTGACGTATTGTATTGGTCTGCAATCTCTCTGGGTAAGATACCTTCTTTCTGTGCTCGAAGGGCTATCGGTGTGCCGTGTTCATCTGTTGCACAGACAAATAGGACGTTTCGACCTTTAAGCCTAAGATAACGCGTATAGATATCTGCGGGGAAGTACGTTGAGCGAAGATGACCGATATGAAGGTCTGCATTAGCATATGGAAGAGCCGCAGTCACCATAATATTTTGGGTTAGCGTTAAACACCTCGTGGACTTATTTTTTAGCAGTCTCATTTTTATGCTTATTGGCATGCCTCGTACTACCTTTTCGTCCAAAACATTCTGAATTGACAAGCTAGCTAGAAAAGCTATCCTACTAAGAAGACACGGGGTGCAGGTACGTCCGTTTATACTTCGTCATCCCTTTCTGATGAACAATACAGTGCGAGGAGGTTTGCCTCAGTTGTTCCCCTTGTAACAAGATTCCTCTTTTTCTCAACGTTTGAATATCCTTCTGCTATCCTATGTCTGATTAGGTCGGAACCCTTCGTGATCCCATAATTCATTAACGTGTCAAAATCGATCTCAGAAATAAGATCCCTCCACATTAATTTAGTAATTCCCACACTCGCAGGGTCGTATTTACGTGGATTCAACAACTATCTCTAATAATAAAAAGGGATTATGCCTCATTCCTTCACTTCAAACTAATGGAACTCTGTCTCTAGGCTTTATGGATGTGTAGGTCTGATCTGGAAGCGCCTTCACTCAAGTGTATGGATTAAAGGGTGATGATAAATGTAAATGCGAGTGAGCGCGTCTTTTCATACGCGGTTAATTAAGGTCTTGATGGCCTTCTTTGGGTATCTATCTAGCTAGCTATTTGTGATCTTTAGCTAGCTTCTAGGACGATGAAAAGAAAACAGCTTACTGAAGGCAGAGGACTTAATAGAGTGATTTGGAGTAAGGGTGATTAAGGTGGCTTCGTAACTTTTATTTAAGATGAGTGTATATTACGTACTGTATGCGTATTATATGCGCTAATATGAATATAAATAAACTGGGCTGCGGTTATCTGGGTGCTCTACTAAGATTAACACGAACTATGCTCAGACTCGCTTCCACTCCTTACACCTCGTGTACCAGGTATACGACGGGACGTAGACTGTGAGGTAGCATTCGCCAGAAGCGTAATCCTGTTGAATGAGTGTATAGGAGGTGAAATAGATGCCTATCTGCGAAGGATGTGGGAAAGACACAGATTTTACGACGTATTATCAGGGAAAATATTATTGTGAGGACTGTTATCGAACAATCCGCGAGAAAGGTTCAGAAGAAGATTGATAGACACGGTCCTCCACTCGACGATCCGCAAGTTAGACGATGGCGAGTTGAACCTAACGAGGTGGAGGGCTTCTTTGAGTGGATAAGACTAACGACGGGAGACGTCAGGTAAACCATGAAGCCTTGTTCTGGATTCTATCGATTGTCTGTTTGGATGAATCTATCCCTAACAACAATTCATTTAGGGCATCTACGTAAATGTTCATAAGTCTGTTTAACCCGTATCTCCGCTTGTTTATGCTTTTGTTATAGACGACGATGGGGTATGTCTGAAGACTCTATTCCATGTCAAAGATTTTTCCTGGGTTTAGAATGGTATGGGGGTCGAACAGGCTCTTAATGCCCTTCATGAGCTTCATCTCTTCTTCTCCAACTCCTATCGGGAAGAAATCCTTCTTGGCTAACCCTATGCCATGCTCTCCTGAAATTGTTCCTCCAAAGGCCACAGCGGTTGTATAGAGTTCCCTCATTGTTTTGAGGCGTCCCTGAGTCCACTCTTCGTCGCTGAGGTCGTCTTTCATGATCTGTAAGTGGACATTGCCGTCTCCAGCATGGCCATACCCTAAAACCCTATTGCCATGTTTTTTGGAAATTTTCTTTACCTCGTCCATGTAATCTGCGATGCGGCTGGGGGGAACAACCGTGTCCACGATATCCGCAACTCGATTCTGTATTAGGGCCTCGTAGAACCGTCCCCGTATGTCCCAAATCTTTTCTTGCGCCTCCTTCGTATCCGCTATCAATACGTCTGAGGCATTGTTTTCCATACAGATGTCAGCAACCGCTTCTCCTATCTCATATAATTCGTCTTCACTGTCGCCGTCGATTCGCAGGATGAGGTAAGCTTCAGCGTCATCGTGGGGCATTCTCTCGCCCAAATGCTCCTCAGCCACTAAGAGGGGTGCCTTCTCAATGAATTCCATTGCGGTAGGCGTGATCTTCCTTCGTATAATCTCCGGAACGGTTTTGATTGCGTTATGGAGGCTGGGGAAAGGGACGTACAGAGTGATGAAGATTTTAGGCAGCTTCATCAGCCTCAATATGACCTTGGTTACGGCAGCGAGGGTCCCTTCCGATCCTATGATGAGATGTAGGAGTTCATAGCCCGTTGACCGCTTAATCGTTTTTCCCCCCAAGGTTACGACCTTCCCTGAAGGAAGAACCACTTCCAATCCAAGGACGTAGCCCCTTGTGTTCCCATATTTGACTCCATTCATTCCCCCCGCATTGGTATTCACGTTCCCCCCAATCGCTGAACTCCTCTCTCCAGGATCCGCCGGGTAGAATAGCCCCCTCTTCTCAAGCTCCGTTCTCAAGTCGAGGAGGATGACCCCCGACTCCACTACCGCCACCAAGTTGTCTTCGTCGATCTCCAGTATTCTATTCATCTCTTCAAAACTCATCAAAATCCCGCCATAGATGGCCACTGCGCCGCAGGAGAGGCCTGTTCCCTGGCCTCTGAGGGTCACTGGTATTTGCTTTTCATTGGCTAAGCGGAGGATTTTCGATACCTGTTTGGTGGTTTGGACTTTAACAACGACTTCGGGGAAGGCTTTGAAGTGGGTGGAAACTTCATCATGCGAGTATTTATCCATGGCGGTCTTATCTGCAACAACCTTCTTGGGCCCCACTATGTCCTTAAGCTCAGCTACTATGTCTTCTGTTACCTTGTTGTATCTCATCCCTTTTTCCTTCTCGATTCCTCGTTTTTTAATAGCTTGATGATCTCTGGAATCACCTCGTAGAGGTCTCCCACAATCCCGTAGTCTGCTATCTTGAAGATGGGTGCTGAGGAGTCTTTGTTTATGGCTACGATCACGTCGGATGTCTGCATTCCTGCTAAGTGTTGCACCGCCCCGGATATGCCGCAAGCGATGTAGAGCTTGGGCCTAACGGTTTTTCCGCTTAAGCCAACCTGATGTTTGAAGGGTATCCACCCTTCATCGACCACAAGCCTGCTCGCTCCGATGGCTCCACCTAAAACCTCTGCAAGCTCCTGGATGAGTTTGAAGCCTTCGGGGCTTCCTAATCCTTTTCCGCCTGACACAATGATTTGAGCCTCGGTGATGCTCACTTCCTCGGCTTCCGTTAAAATGTCCCTTATTCGTGTTCTATCTAAAATGTGATCATCTACCTTCTTGCGGATGACCTCGCCCACGTGGTCAGGACTCTTCTCCGCTCTCTGCATTACCTTATACCTCACTGTGGCCATCTGAGGCCTGGTGTTGGAGCAGAGAATGGTAGCCATGACGTTTCCTCCGAAGGCCGGCCTGGTCTGAAGAAGATGTCCTTCCGAATCGATGTCCAGCCCCGTGCAGTCCGCAGTGAGGCCTGTTTGCAGCCGGGTTGCGATTCTCGGAGCCAGGGACCTTCCTATGGATGTGGCGCCGATGAGCACGATGCTGGGTTTCATCTCTTTAATGAGGTGGGTCAGGAGCTGGGTGTAGGGGTCATCTCTGAAGTCGGCTACAAGGGGGCTGTCGAAGAGGTAGACCCTGTCCACGCCATACGAGGAAAGGTCGTCTGCCTGCGCCTCCATGTCTTCTCCGAGGACGACGCATTCTAGGCGTTCCCCGAGCTTATCCGCTAACTCCCTGCCCTTCCCAATGAGTTCGTAGACAACTGGTGCGATCACGCCGCTCCTCTGCTCACCAAAAACGAGAACCCCTTGGTACTTCGATACGTCGATCCCTTTCTCCTCCACCTCGATTTCGATTGCCTTTGTTGAGCATACGTCGACGCAGAGGCCACAGAGCCGACACTCCTCACTGATGACCGCAGTCTTGTCGATGAGGGTGATGCAGTGAAAAGGGCAGGCGTCAACGCATAGGCCGCAGCCCGTGCATTTTTCAACTGTTACTTTAATTCCTGTCACTCGTCCCTTTCCCTCCTTACAGGATCCGTCGCTCCTTCAGCTTCTGAATGAGGGCCGTGGCTTGGTCCTTCGCGTCTCCCATGAGGATCTCTCCCCCCGGACGGGGCGGAGGCGGAAACACTTTGATCACTCTCGTGGGTGAGCCGTCGAGGCCGAATCGGCTCGTTTCTCCCTTCAGGTCGTTTGCGTCCCAGATGGTCACCGGCATTTTTCTCGCCTGGATCTTCCGTCGAAAGGAGGGGAGCCGCGGCACATTGATCTCCTTCGTGACCGTGATAAGGCAGGGAAGTGGCGTTTTCACGGTCTCATAGGAGTCTTCTATGGGCCTCTCCACGGTCATCGTTTCTTCATTCACGTCACCGATCCGCCCCACGTAACTCACGTGGGGAATGCCGAGTTCCTCTGCCAGTCCAGGACCGACCTGCGCCGTGTCGCCATCCGTCGTCTTCAATCCACACAGTATGAGGTCGTAATCGCCGATTCTCCTTATTCCACAAGCTAACGCGTAGGCTGTTGCCAAAGTGTCTGCGCCAGCAAAGGCTCTGTCCGAGAGGAGGAAGGCCTCGTCGCAGCCTAAGGCCAAAGCCTCTCTCACCGCTTTTTCGGCTTGGCGTGGGCCCATGCTTATGGCCGACACCATTCCTCCATACTGTTCCTTGAGTCGGAGGCCTTCTTCGATCGCGTACATGTCGAGGGGATTTACGACGGCCTCGATCCCCTCCCGTTGGAGGGTTCCCGTCGTGGCGTCGATTTGAACCTCCATGGTGTCGGGAACCTGTTTAATACAGACAATAATCTTCACGTGGAACACGCTCTAAGACGTTTTTGGGGCAATTCGAAATATATGGCATGGGACTTATATATTAACCAAAGGGAACCCTCTTGGCGTGGACTTGTCCTAGACCTGGTGGAGTTTCAGGCTCCCCAGAATTTGTGTTTGAAGACCCTTCGAATCGTTAATGTTAGGTCGTTTCCTCAAAGGACGGGGGTTTGGTCAGAGTCTTCATGGGTGTAATGGGGGCCGCTCATCGTTTCCTTTTCTTTAGTTCAATATAGTTCTGTCGCCTAAGCGGCTGAACCGTTAGAATTTCTTCTTCCACCTTTTTAATTGGCCTCCACATACTTGATTTGGGGAGGTTGAAGGCTGTTCTCGACTCTGCCTCGAAGATTCCATCTTTTCTATTAGCGAGGAAGCGGAACTCCTCCTTTTGGTCGTCTCTCAGCCAGGGGTACTCTTTTAGAACCTGCTCCACGTCGATTGGCCCATCCCTCCGTCGGCCTCTGAGAAGTATGCCTGCTTCAACGACGAGGAGTAGCCCCGTAAGGGAAAGGAGGGGCTGGGTTGGGACGGCTTCTGCCTGGGGCTTTAAGGGCGTAGGCCCGCTCCAACGCGTCGTAGGCGGCTAGCTAGCGGAATTGGTGCCTTTACCGAGCTCTCCGTCCTGATTCCTCACCTAGGCGCCCTACCGAAGGCTAGTGGTCCCAGAACATTCGTGTCCTCGCGTACTCCCGTTCCGCTCGGATGAGGTCTGTGTAGAAGTCGTCTTCGGTTCGATGATATTTACGGAGGATTCTGACTGCGGTCGTCGGGCCGACTCCTCGGGCTGCGAGGGTTATGAGAGCCTTTTTTCCGTAGGTTTGCACCAGACTCGCGTTCTTCCAGGCGCTCTGCCATTCCTTCTCTTCATCAGATGTAAGTTTTTTTCTGGAAATCTTCTTCTTGACTACTTTGACTAGGTTTCTGTTATTTGGATGGGTGGCTGCTAAGAGGGTTGATCCACATTTAGGGCATTTCATCTTTTCAGGAATCTGCCGAAGGTTTGTAACTCCAGTATAATCTCCGTTGAAGACGCAGACAAGTCTCATCTCCTGTGTTCCCAGCCTTTCCCTGACGACTTCGATGAGGGCTTGCGTGGGTACCGCGGGGCGGAGGATGTCTTGAGGGGCAATGCGATCGAGGATGGGGAGGGCAAGGGGCGAGTACTCCTGCCTTCGATGGACGGTGTCTACTTCGATGGCTCCTTCCTGAATCCTCTCCAAGACGGTCTCTCCCTCCTTCACATCCATCTTTTCCACGTAGATCTCCCTCAAGGCCTCCGCGTAGATCGGGGTGCCCCCCAGAAGGGACGCCAGCACTCGTCCCCGCCGCAGCCGGTATTCGGCGTCGTGGCTCACCCGGCCAAACCGCTTAGCGACGTTCCAAATACGCCATGCAAAGAGGGACGTGCCTCCAAGGGCTCCGGAGAGGAGGGGCTCCAAGGCCTCGGGCTGGATCCCGCGTAACTCGTTCTCGACGACGCGAGGATCCAGGTAACATGGTGCGATGAGCGCAATGCGATAGGCGTCGACTTGGGTTCCGATGTTGACGCCTAGGCGGCTGCTCAGGAGGGCAGCGACGGCCTTTCCCAGGGCTTCGTTGACGCGGGTGCCGAAGCAGCCGTGGATGATGGCGTAGTGCTCAAAGCCCTCGATCAAGATGCGGGTATCGGTTGGTACGGGGTACCGCTTGTGGAGCTGCTGCTTCATCGCGTCAACGACCTTCGCTGCGGCCTCATGGTCCAGGGGGACGCCCTCGAGGTGTCCGTCCTCCGCCTCCGCGTGGGTGATGGCCTCCGCGATGACTCCCCGCAGTCTCCCCACTTCTTGGGCCACGGGGAAGGGAACGGGGATCATCTCGCCCTCCCACGCGGGAATGGCGCCGAAACTCTGCTGCACGGGCTCCACTTGGACGAGGCCCTCCGCGTCGTCAACGCTGATCAGCCTCCACGTCTGGCCCCGCATAATAAACTCTTGGCCCCCCACCCCATTCTTCGCCACGAATTCTTGGTCCAGGGTGCCGATCCGTTTCCTTCGCACAACGTCCACGACCCCGTAGCGCTTCACCTCCGGGATCATGGAGAGGTTGTCGTAGTAATAGCGGAGGCTCTTGGCTCCCCGCTTCCGGACCACGTTCCCGTCAAACCAGATAATCCCCCGCTCTCCCAATTGCTCCACCACAGCTGCTAACTCGTCTCGCTGCAAACTCCTGTACGGCCACGCTGCCGTGATGGCTTCATAGATGTCGTTGAGCCTGATCTGTCCCACGTCGAGGGCGAATCCCGCTACTTGATGCGCTAACACGTCGTAGGCCTTGGCATGGATCGTCGGCGGCTCCAGGGCGCCGTCGAGGGCGAACTTCACGATGACGGCGGATTCTAAGATGTCGTCCGGCCAAGCGGCTAGCACACAGCCCTTGGAACTGCCCTGAACCCCGTGGCCACTCCGACCGACCCGTTGAACCAGTCGCGTCACTTGCTTCGGGGAGAGGTACTGGACAACGAATTCAACATCGCCGACATCGATTCCGAGTTCAAGGGACGAGGTGCAGACGACGGCCTTCAGCTGCCCTGCCTTCAACGTCGTCTCAGCGTCCATGCGAGCTGTCTTGGACAGAGATCCGTGGTGAACCCCGATCCTCATGTCCGGTCGCAAGGCTATCATTCGTGAGGCGAGCGCCTCCGCGTGCTCTCGTGTATTGGTGAAGACCAGGCTGGATTTGTAGTCCTCAATGAGCTCCAACAGCCTCCGTATTCGCGTCACGCCACCAGGGGAGAGCATGACCTGCTTGGCGGTCTTCCTGTCCCCTCCTCCCGCGGTGGGGCTCTCAACCCAGACTTCCAGGTCCTTGGAGTCAACCGTCTTCAAGACGTGGCACGTCCGTCCCCCTCCACAGAGGAAGTTCGCGATCAGCTGGGGGCTGCCCACCGTGGCTGAGAGACCGATCCGCTGAAACTCTCGGCCAGTGAGCCGTCGAAGCCGCTCTAAGCCGATGGCCAGCTGACTCCCCCGTTTACTCGTCGCGAGCTCGTGGACTTCGTCGACCACCACCCACCTCACGGAGCGGAGGTGGCGGCTCATTCGTTTGCCTGGTAAAATCGCTTGGAGGGTTTCGGGGGTGGTGATCAGCATGTCGGGGGGCTGTAGAGCCTGTTTTCTTCTGGCATACGAGGTCGTGTCGCCATGTCGCACCTGCACCGTAATCCTCAGCCGCTCCCCGGTGTCGATGAGGCGCCGGAAAATGTCGCGGTTCAAGGCGCGGAGGGGCGTGATGTAGAGGATCGAGAGGCCCGTAGGTGGGTGTGGTGCACGTCTTCGAAGGAATTGCTCAAAGACGGGGAAGACCGCGGCCTCCGTCTTTCCCGTGCCGGTGGGCGCGATGAGCAAGACGTTTCTTCCCTTCAAGATGCTGGGAATGGCGAGGGCTTGGATCGCTGTCGCCCTCTGCCAGAAGCGGGTTTTCACCTCCTCTCTCAAGGCCTGTGAGAGGCGGGAGAAAACCTCAGGCTCCTCGGACGTCACGTTAGGCCTTCCCCATCGTGGTTCTTGGATCCTACATCTGTTATGCAGCAGTTCGAAATGGGCGATGTTAGTCCCCGTCTCGCTTCTCGAGAATAATGTACAGAAAGATCAACAGCAGCGTCACGAATGAGGCGATGGGGATAACATAGGAGCGTAATAATTGGAAGTCAATCGGCATTCGGAGTCACCTACACGCGTTCTTTTATCACCTAACCACGTGTCCCTACTTAACCCTTTTCTCCGCGTCCTCTGCTGAGACGCCATTTTCCCCGCTCACATTTGAATCGTTTCTGCTTGTCTGCAACGAGGATCGCTGCGAGGTGCTGCGGTGTTTGCACCTCGAAGCCGACGGCCTGGATTTCTTGGAGAAGCTGCCGCGCCGACCGGCCCTCCGCCGTCG
>Ga0209427_10004873_pt1 | contig 15449 bp, 10 predicted proteins | sample DeeMarSWOR136_30_FD_187465 | JGI IMG/M metagenome (GOLD analysis project Ga0209427, IMG submission 187465) | Marine sediment microbial communities from White Oak River estuary, North Carolina - WOR-1-36_30 (SPAdes) (version 2) | ecosystem: Environmental > Aquatic > Marine > Intertidal zone >...
CAACACCGTCGTGTAACGCCCATGATTCCTTGCCGGATACGCAACCCGCCTAAACTCCACATCCGGCATCTCTCCCGGATGTGGCCACAACGGCGTGTTCCGCCCTAACGGATGACTTAAATCATAGATCTTCGTGCCCATGGCCTCCTCCTTTGATTTTAATTTGTTCCAAGTTTACTAAGGATTTAAAGATCTAGCTAATGATTCAGTAACGACATTTGTTTCTCATTCTAAGTCAAAATTTACAATGGTCACGGAACAAAATCAGTTTGAGACGTTATCATAGTAAAGTTCAAATATTTGGTCAAGGGGCGAAACATATAATTTTGCAGTCCCGATCATCTTTCCTTAGAATCAAAGGGCCATTCGATACTTAGAATCCCGGAAGGCCCTCCTTGCCACTGTCGCCAAGCTCGTCAGAACCATCCATGATTTAACCCTCATATTTCCACCGCAACGTTGAAGGCATCATGAATTGCTCCCATCAAATTGCGCGGACTTAGGCAATCTCCGATCACGTAGACCTCCCGTGCCAATCCCTCAAGTGCCTTAGCGGTTTCGCGTCTAGCCTTGAAGCCCATGGACAAGATCACGGTATCAGCAGGCATTTCAAAACGATTCCCCTGCGGATCAGTAACCACAGCTCCCGTGTTGGTTATTTCTTCCAATCTCACCTCGGTCTTGAATTCAACGCCGTGCTCGTGAAGTAAGGATAATAGGACCATTCTGCTGACAGAGGCAGCGTCTTTTGCAATTTCCAACTCATGAATCATATCAACGACCGTCACCTTGCACCCGTGCTGAGCCATGTGAAGAGCCGTTTCGCATCCGGTCAGTCCGGCTCCGACCACGACCACCGTGCCCCCTATCTTCCCCTTCCCTAAGTTCACATCTCCTGCCCAAACAACATTCGGCCTATGGATGCCCGGAATGTCTGGAATGAGTGGTTCTGAACCAATCGCCACGATAAGCACATCCGGTTTCACCTCTTTAATGGAATCGACCGTCGCCTCCGTCGATGATTTTACTTCCACAGGAGCTTGCCGAATCTTCCTGATTCTCCAATCCAAATACTCTTTCATGTCCGCTTTGAATGCAGGCCCTGCCGCAAATCGCAGCGCGCCCCCCAGTTCCTTCTCCTTTTCATAGAGAGTCACCTCATGACCTCGTGAAGAGGCGACGACGGCAGCTTCCATCCCCGCTGGTCCACCCCCGACAATGAGGACCCTCTTTTTTTCTGCCCGCTGAATGGTCTCATATTCTACTTCTCTGCCGATGACTGGATTGACCGTACACCGAATTGGTAAGAAATTGGGGGGAGCTACTCTTTCATTGCACATATTACAGCGAATGCACGGTCTGATGTCATCAAGTGCCCCGCGGGAAGTTTTCTTGATGATGTCAGGGTCTGATAGATGGGCACGTCCCATGGCAACGATGTCAGCTTTTCCCTCCGCAATGATCTTATCGGCTACTGCCAGATCCATAATGGAACCAACGCACGTCACAGGGAGTTGCAATGCTTTTTTTATCTTTTCCGCACGGTCCACGTTGAAGGCGTGGGTAGAATAAGTCGACCGGATGATACGGGTCGTACACCTAGGGTCACCGATCACCCCTATGGATACATGAATGAGGTCGATTTTGTCTTGTATCATTTTAAGGAACTCGATGGTCTCCTCTTCGTGCATGCCCTCGGGGATCATTTCATCTGCGCTGACGCGGTACTCTAATGCCAATTTGTTACCGATTCGCCTCCTGATAGCGGTCAAGAGTTCCATAACAAATCTCGCCCTGTTTTCGAGGCTACCGCCGTAGGCATCCGTCCTTTTGTTTGAGGCAGGCGATACAAACTGTCCCAAAAGATGTCCGTGCCCGCCATGAAGCATCACCATATCGAACCCAGCCTTCAGGCACCGACAACAGGCACTCGCAAAATGATCGATCACTTGGTCTATCAGGGATTGGTTCATCTCTGTGACCTGGACTTTCGGTCTCCCTTCTACCTTAGCTAATATTTCTTCCGCTCGGGTCGGTAGCGGCGAAGGACCAATTGGACTTCTGCCATGGAGAACCCTTGGCGAAGCCAACCTACCAGAGTGGTTGAGCTCGATGGATACCTTGGTTCCATATCTTTTGATCGCTTCTGCCATTGAACTCAGACCACCTATCACCCTGTCATCCCCGAGGTTCAACATTCCAAAATGTCCCGGGGCATAGTCGAAGTCTACCGCGGTATCCCCTATGGTCACAATTCCGGCTCCCCCTCTGGCAAATGACCGGTAAAATGCGATCAGTTCTCTCGTCACGAAACCATCGGGGGTCGCCAGGCATGGTAACATCGGGGGCACCTCAATCCTGTTTTTGACTTCTACATCCCCAATCTTGAAAGGCGAAAACACCTTATCATACAGTGCCACGATCAAGATCTCCTCAACTTCAGTCATTTGACCCGAACTACCTTTTTAATATCGTGATGGAACTATTCGGACCAGCCCCCATACTATGAGCCAGACCAATCTTCGGGTCTTCGGGAACCTGCCTTGCCCCAGCCTCCCCTCGCAACTGCCTGTATATCTCAATGATCTGTGCCCCAGCAGTGGCTCCTAGCGGATGTCCTCTGGACAACAGTCCCCCATCCGTATTTACAGGAAGCCTACCGTTTATATTCAAAGCACCCTCCCGTAGTAACTTAGGCGCTTCTCCTTTTTTACAGAATCCTAACTTCTCAATATCCCATAATTCACCGGGGGCCATGGTGTCGTACGCTTCAACCACACCCATATCTTCCGGTCCATACCCTGACATTTCCCAGGCTTGTTTAGCGGATAGCTCAACCAAGTCGTCATGAATCCGAACACTGCCACCCCCATAGGTGCTACCCGTTCCACCTGTTTCGGAACCATAGACGCCACTATTTAAAATGGAAGCAGCGACTGTGATGACCTTGCCTTTCGACCGAAGCTTTTCTTTACTACAAAGTATAATGGCCGCTCCTCCGTCCGCCAGAGGACAACAGTGCAACAAGCGCATCGGCTTAGCTATCATACGGGACGACAAAACCTCCTCCATCGTAACCTCTGTCTGGAAGCGCGCAAACGGGTTGAGAGCACCATTTTTTCTATTCTTCACCGTCACCCTTGCAAAATCCTCCTCTGTCGCACCCGTTTCCTCCATATATCTGACAGCCCCTTTGGCGTAGTTTGCAGGCTGAACATTAAAACCCATGGCTCTCTGCCATAGAGGCCAAGCCGTGCTCCTTATGAAACCCCGAGGCATCTTCTCATAACCAAATGCCAGAACAACATCATAGAGTTCCGTAGCGATTGATTGGTAGGCCAACCTAAAACTTGACGCTCCACTCGAGCATGCATTTTCTACATTAACGATCGGTATCCCCGTCATCCCTATCTGATCAATCGCTTGATGGCCAGACCCTGTGTTTTGGTAAACAGTGCCACAAAATGCAGCCTGAACATCCTTCCACTCCATACCAGCATCTTGCAAAGCATTTAGGATGGCCTCCATTCCCAATTCATAACCTTCCTTGAAGACACGGCCCTTCTCTCCATCATAGGTATCAAATCGGGTCAAACCAGCACCAGCGATTGCAACCTCCCTCAATGGTCTCATCGGATCACTCTCCTTTGCGTGAGGTTAACGGTCTAAATTTGAAAGCCAAAATCTCGTTACCCTCCTCATCCTCGTATAACTTTTCGATGACCAATTCTACGTCCATGCCAACTTTGAGGTCGTCGAAGTTGCAGTCTGTAAAAAGCGTTTCTACTCTAACGCCTTCAGGCAGCTCTACAAAACCTTCTGCATAGGGAACAGGCCCTTTATAGTACTCAGGAGGCCTTTGCATCACAACAGTAAAGCTATAGATTTTGCCACGTGTACTTAGTTTAATCTCCTCCAGGTTTCGGGATTGACAATGAGTACATACGCCACTCGCCTTTTTAGGAAAAAAGACTTCCCCGCAAAGAAGACACCGGGAGCCGATGAGCTGCGGTTTCTCATGAGGTGATGAAGGGACGCTCCATAACCCTTCTTTTACTGGGACTTTTTTTGCCGCACTTGTCATCATTCCCCCCCTTGTCTGATTGACTGCGCTCCTTGAGAATTGCCTTTTGCTTTCAAGGCTTGTTTTAGCCTTTCTTCTCCTCTTTCAACCCATCCTTTTTGCCCTGTTGAGTGAGCTGCGAGTGTCGAAAGAAGATCGTTTGTGCAGATAAAAATGGTCTCTCCACCTGGGTAAGTGGCTTGAAACCCATTTCCTTCGGAAACTGAGCGATGACCTCATCAGCGAACTCCCTAAAACCCTTTTCGAATGGGTGTGATGCCACCGTCGTGATCGCCTCATCTAATCGTTCCGTAAACTCTTGGCTATCTTGCACAAACTGTTTTACGTCTCGACCCTGCCTGACAGGCGTCGGAGGCAAACGGATGGCTCGATAATTGTGAGCACATAAGAGAGAGCGAATAGGTAATTCTTGCAGCCGCCGCAAGGACTTCTGGTATGCCAAGAGGTCAAAAATAACGGGGAGCTTTCCCCCTGCCCCTGCATCATGCAGTCCTGCCACAGAATCACCGGAGAATAGAATGCCTTCCTCTTCCCAAAAAAACCCAACACTACCGGGGGTGTGACCGGGGAGATGAATAACGCTCAGCTTCACACCAGGCCCACCATCAATAATGTCGCCGTCTTCAAATTGTTGATCAGAAACGACTACGGGTCCTGCCATTGCTAAAAGGGCTTGTTTTCCCGCCTGAAGGTTCCCTCCCATGGCCCTGATCACAGGCGCAGCGTAAAACTCGAAGCCATGCTCAGGGTCATTCAAGAAAGGAACATCATCCTTATGAATGTATATGTGAGCACCGCTTGCAGCTTTCATCGCTGCATTTCCTCCGGTATGATCGGGATGATCGTGAGTGTTAAGAATTAAATGGATGTCAGATAGAGTTAAGCTGTGGATTTTAAGAAAAGGTAAAATATCTCTTTCTGGAGACTGGTTAATCCCCGTATCAATAATGATATTCTTCTCCCCCCTGAGGAGGTAGAGGTAGACAACATTGGCCTCAAAAAATCTGGCACCCACTTGCTCTATCCTTGGATGTATGTTCTGCAAGCTTTGAACTCCTCCCTGTTGACCGAGGAAGACCTATGACCTGCTACCATACCTTTTCTTGAAGATAGATCTCTTTTAGATAGACATCCTTTTTGGCATAGATGCCCTCAATCGTCAGCGCATAATATCCATCCGCTTCGATTTTCAGACAGTAGGTCGAATCGACTTCCACCCCCTCAAACTCGAAGTCTCCATAGTTATTGGTGAGGGTTCGAAGGACCTCCTCTCCGGAATCTTGAATAAGTGAAACCTTCACACCCTCTAGGCATTCACCACTTTGACTGCTGTAGGTGGTCCCCGCGATGAAAGCTTTCGGTAATCCTAAATAATAGACAGAAATGTTTCTCCCGTACTCCGGATGAAGCGGCTCCGCCTGAGCGATCACATCCGCAAATTCTGCTCTTTCTCCAAACCTGAGTGCTTGTGTCGGGCATACCTCAACGCACCGGGGTTCCTTCCAACCCTGGGCCAAAAGGTGGATACAAAAAGTGCACTTCTGTGGAATGTCCAACTTCTCATTCCAGTAGATATTTGCAAAAGGACAAGCCTTGACCAAGTGTTTCTGCCCCTTGCTTTTCTGAGGGTCAATGATCACGATCCCGTCATCCCTCTGGTACACGGCATCCTGCTGGGCCGCTTTAACACAGGGAGGATTTTCACATTGCATACAGAGTTGGGGAACATAACAGGTTTTTACTTTCGGAAATTGTCCGCGCTCTATCTCCTGAACCATGATCCAAGAGGGCCCCATGTCTGGCTGGGCCTCACTATAAGGTAACCACGAGTGATCTACAAACTCGTCCTTACAGGCAATGAAACAATTGTGACACCCCACGCAGGCATTGACATCGATGACAAAAACTTTCCTTTCCATTTCCTATCCTTCCCATCTTTCTATCTGCACCAAACATTGGGTCACTTGCCCGGGAGCATTGGGGGACATGAACCTCGAGGGCATGAGAAGGTTGACGGCCCCTCCTCGATCGAGAGAGCCAACTTTACCAGGCTCCACTGGATCATACTCACCTGCAGTCACCGAGTGTACAGTCCCAGGCCGAACTTTCTCCGTTATCCTGGCGATGAGGAGGACAGCCCCCCGATCATTATACACTCTCATTAAATCACCCTCACCGATACCCCGAGGGGCAGCATCCGATGGGTGAACTTGTGCCGGCCAGTACTGGTAACCATCCTTTGTTACCCTGTGGAGAGGGATCGACCTTATCCATGAAACATTTTCATGCTGCGTATGAAACGAATATCGGGCGTGGGGGGTAATCAGCTGCAGCGGATACTTCTTCATGAGAGGACTCGTAGGTCCTTCCCAAGATGGGATATGATGCGGCACCGCTGGCCTCTCTGGGTCATCAGGAAAATACTTATGGATACGTTGAGAGAAAAACTCTATCTTTCCTGACGGTGTCTCCAATCCTTCTCCTTTTTCATAGAAGGATCTGAAGGTAGGCTCAGGCCGATGGTCCTGAGGAAGGGGGACGATGAAATATCCCTTCTTTTTAAAGTCCTCGTAACTGATATATTTAGGAAGTGCGCTTCTGGCAAAGGTCTTTCGAATCCATTGCTCCTCAGTATTTCCTTCGGTGTATTCTTGTTTGAACCCAAGCTTCTCGGCCAACAGGGTAAAGATTTCATAATCGCTTTTGGATTCATAGATTGGATCAATGCATTTCTGCTGATAGACAATGATTCGGTAGTTTGTGCTCCGTCGCTTACGGACACTTGCCCATTCGCTTATATCGTTACGTTCAAAGTTGGTACAGGCAGGCAGCAATATGTCAGCAAACTCAGCTTCTCCCCCTCGCCAGGGTGTTTGCACTACCACGAACTCAAGTTTGGGGCTCTGATACATCTCCACCCACCTGTTTCCCGCCGGCAGCGTGCTGAAATGCTCAGTCCCCGTTCGGTAAATCATCTTTACTTCGGGATGTCCTGACTCCGGATACTTAAACGCTTTAAATTGAGAGTCAGGTCCTAACGAACTGGAGGCAGAACCAGCTCCCACCCAGTTGACGGGGGGATTCATTATGCTTTCGGGCACAAGAAGCCTGTAGATGTGTTGTTTCACTGGATTCTTAGGAACCCTATCTGCAACCAGCATCATCGGGGTTTCGGGCATCGCGTACGAAGGAAAAAAGAATTCCTTATTGGATGGAGGACCTTCACTCCCAGTCCATAGGGTGACACCCGGTTTTCCCAGACCTTGCATCGCCTGTAGGAAAATCATCATCCTAGCCCACTCATGACCATAAGGGGTCCGGCATGCAGATCCATACTTATTGCCCAAGCACGTCCTTTTCGAGGCCCATTCTCTTGCTAAGGCCTTCGTCACCGCGGCCTTAACTCCTGTAATGGGCTCGGCCCACTCAGGTGTCTTTGGCACAGCGTCAGCATATCCCAGGAGGTAGTCCCGCCACTTATCAAATCCGTAGGTATGGGTCTCCACATATTCTCGGTCAAAGGTCTCCTCGACAATCCATACATAGGCGATCGCCGCCGCCAGCGCCGTATCCGTGCCAGGTCTGGGTGCAATCCACTTGGTGGCATAGCGTCCCGCTGTGTAGTTGCAATAGGGATCGATAAATATCTGCTTGATCCCCAGTTCCCTAATCCATAACCGCCAGAGGGCGCTTTCCTGCCCCGCATATTGCCACGATGTTCTTTCGGGATCGCAAGACCACCACACGATCAGTTGGCTGTTCTTCAATGTATCTTCCAGCAGATCATCTTGGAGTGGAAATCCCATCGTCCCCTGAAAACCAGAAACATGGACGGCTCCCCAAAACCAACCCTCCCAACTATTCGGGTTTACCAAAGGCTCGGTTGAGCCTAACAGGTCAAAGAATCTCTTGTGGGGGCCGAAGACTTGATGGACCCCCCCCCACATGCAATGTGCCCGGTACATCGGAAAAATAGCTGCAGGCCCGTATGTCCTCCTTAACCTCTCCATTTCTTGGGCTACCATTTCGAGGGCCTCGTCCCAACTCATCCTCATAAATTCGCCCTTGCCTCTATTGGCCGGGCTACTTACCCCTCCAGGTTTAAAGCCCACCCGTTTCATGGGATACTTAAGCCTCAATGGATGATGCACTTTTCTCCGAAAACAAAGGGAGTAAGGGGCTACAGCCACTCTTGCAGGAGGTTCAAACGTCCTATCCCCAACCTCTATTTTCCAACGAGCTGATGCGACCTCCTCTTCTCGCAATGGCAGAGGTCTGACCCTGAAGATCTCTCCATTCTTGACTTCAACCTGTAAGACTCCTCCCATGGTACACATCGTATAGAGCTCGGTCCGCTCGCTTTCTTTCTTTCCTTTAGCTGTTTTTCCCACGATGACCTCTTTTTTCCTCTCCCTGCGTTCACGCAAACTGAAACCTTTTTGTTAGTCTTCCACAGCAAAACGGGATTTGAAACCGTATGATGTCAACAATAAAAAAAGGTAACCACTGCTTGTGTTCAGGGAACATTTGAGGATTTTTCCAAAGCATCTACGTCATACCGGTTGCCTCTCAGTTCCAGGTCGATCATAGCCTGCAGGTGGTTTATATATTCGTCGGATTGCGTTTCGGCGGGGACACACGATCTATCAAGACGTTCAAACTTTACCTCCCCCAGTTTGTTATAGGGAAGCAAGTCTATCTCTATGGAACCCATTTCCTCCTTAACAAAACGGACTATTTCCCTGACATCCTCAGGGGAATCGTTAAAATGGGGTACCAAAGGTACCCTCACCCTGATCGGTTTGTCACGTGCAATCCTCTTGGCATTCTCAAGAATAAGACGGTTAGACCTCCCCGTTGCCTCACGATGCTTCCTTGGGTCAACAGTTTTGATATCAAAAAAAACGAGGTCGGTATACCTCAGCAGCTCCTTCATCGTCGACCAGGGGACATACCCACAAGTGTCAAGAACAGTGTGTAACCCTGCCTCCTTACAGCTTCGAAGGATGGACAAGGCAAACTCAGGCTGGGCTGCTGGTTCGCCTCCAGATAGCGTCACACCTCCCCCGGAGTTCTCATAAAACTTTGCATCTCTTAGGACTTCCCGGATCACCTCATCCTTTGTCATATAGGTTCCTACAAGTTTCCTGGCCTCATGAGGACAAACCGCCACGCACTTGCCGCATCCAATACATCTACTCCTATCTAATACGGAATGGTTTTCCCTTAAGCGACTGGCTCCAGTTGAACAAACCGCAACGCACTTGCCACACAACGTACAGTTACTTCTCACTAGAAGAATCTCGGGCTGCTTTCTCTGTGATTCTGGATTCTGGCACCAAAAGCATTTCAGCGGACACCCCTTTAGAAATACAGTCGTCCGAATACCTGGCCCATCGTGAATGGAATACCTCTGTATATTAAAAATGATCCCCTGGGTCCCCTGTTCCACTGGCATGCCGCTTACCTTACCCTCTCAAATCAGGTGTCAATAAACCATTCTAAGATGTGCGTTAAAAAACCTCTCCCCCTCCCATCTATGCCTCCAATGCCTTTATGCTTCAGGCTTTGCAAAAGCCCTGAGGGGAAACTACATGGAATGTGCGGTTCGTTTTATAATCTCATCCTGAACACCACGATCGAGTTCGATAAAGTAAGCACTATAGCCCGCTACTCTGACGATGAGGTTGCGATGGAGTTCAGGATGCACCTGGGCGTCTAATAAGGTTTTCTGGTCTACCACATTGAATTGGATATGCCTCCCCCCATAGTCAAAATAGGTTTTTACAAGAGCGATGAGTTTCTTCAGGTCGTCTCTCGTTTTCAGTATGGTAGGCTGGAACTTAATATTCAAAAGGGTGGCTAGAATAGGAACCTGATCTATTTTCCCAGCCGAGTTAATAACAGCGGTGGGGCCGTGACTATCACATCCTTGGGCGGGTGACATTGAACCATCGGCCAACGATTTTCTGGCGACCCGGCCGCTTGGAAGCGCCCCCACTCTTGCCCCGTAACTATGGTGAAGAGAAACAGAATAAGCACATGGCAAATATTTCTCTCCGTAGGATGCATCGATTTCAGCAACCATTTTCCGCCACCAGTCATACAAATCATGGGCAATCGTATCCACATAGTCATCATCGTTCCCATATTTGGGTGCAGACAACAGGAGCCGATGGGTATCCTCCTTACCCTCAAAATTAGCACCAAGGGCATCGAGGAGCTCTCGCTTGCCTAAGGAACCCTCTTCGAAAACACGCTTTTTGATTGCCGCCAGCGAATCCGCGACGTCAACCATTCCTTCCAGAAGAAAATACATGTAGTTGAAGCGCGCCCCCCCTCCGGACACACTTTTACCGGACTTGATGCAATCATCAACCAAGCCAGAGTTAAAGAGCGGGAAAATCATCGCTGCCCTAAAGTAACGTTGGAGATTGAAGAGAGCCGTCCCTCGGTATGAAAAATATTTAACCTGTTCCTTTAGGGCCTCGACCACTTCACCAAAGGTTTGAAAATCTTCAAATCTCCCGGTTTTCAGACCAATTTGCTTCTTCATGTTGGGGTCAAACCCATTATAGAGAACCAACTCTAAACATTTCCCCATACTCACCACAAAGGGTGGGTAGGGTCCCGCTGATGTCGGAATGGTGGGAACGACACATCCGCCAATCGCATAATCCCGAGCTTCTTCTAAGGTCGCCCCCATCCCCATGAGAAAGGAAATATTCCCATCATCATTAAAGAAGGCAGGGAACCCAATCCCAGTGGCAATTAGTTCGGCCCCCCTGAGAACAAAATCATACGAGATCTTGTCGTGCCATCTTATAGAAAGCGTATTGTGAAGCGTTCTTGTCCTAAGTGCAGCTTCAAGAAAAAGATAGGAGAGATCATTCGTGGCATCCCTTCCGTCGGCCGTCTGCCCGCTTATTGTGATATTATGAAACTGGGCCTCTGCGGAAGTGTTTTCGCGAAAGCTCTTTCTATTGAAATGGCGTAACGTGCTCGTTTTAACCCGAAGGCACTCTAGTATCTCAATCGCCTCATCCCTGGTAAGTTTCCCCTCCTCCATGTCGCGCTTGTAATAGGGATAAAGATACTGATCGGCTCTGCCTGGGGATACGCCTGCCGGTCTTAACTCAAGGTATAGGAAAACGTGAACAAACCATAATGTTTGCACCGCTTCGTAGAAACTACGTGCTGGATTCATTGGAACCCAGTCACACATCTCAGCGATCCTCTCCAATTCTAACCTTCTCCTTCCCTCCGCTACCTGAGCTAACCCTCTGGCCAGGCCTGCGTATCGTTTGCTGTATTGGCCTATCCCTCGGTAGACGATCGCGATCGCCTTTAGAAAGTTCACCTTCTGAAATGATTCATCATCTGTGACGGAGGTCGCCCGCAGTTCCTCCTCTACCTTCTTCAGTATCCCTAGACATCCCTCACGGATCAATTTGTCGTAACTGACCACATGATAGCCTCCCGGCCTATCCAGCAGAGCTGAAATCCCGATCACCCAGGCGCCATCCTCACCCATTTCCATAAAGCTTCTCTTCTCCTCCTCGTTGAGAGAAGCAAGATAAGCACTTTCCACCGACCTACTTTCCCAATACTCACAGATCTCTCTTAATTCTCCAATTTCAGAACTCATCGGTCTAAAAAAGTCTTCTCCGGACCCCAGTTCTTTCAGAACCCAGTTAACAGCAAACTCGGGGTACCACTCTGCCCACATGGGTCTAGCAGCAAAATCGCCAACAAGCAATTGTTCTTCGTCTATGTATATGGGCATTTCAGCTAGAATCTTCTCAAACGCCTTGGCCCTCCTGATCGATGTGGGTAAACCCTCGGTTTCCTTATACGAGGCTGTCAGTGATTTGGCTCGCGCGAGTGAAAGCATTCCTTCATCTCGCCTATCACGGAGCCTATTCCAAATTCTCTGTCCCCTCGTAAGCTCCGGCTGCCCAGGGGCTCTCATAAAATCTTTTGCAGTAACACTCATTTTTTTCCTCCCGGTTCTGCCATCTAAGTATTAATTTATCAACCTTTCTAGCAACCCACTTCGTACGAAGCTGCAATCCATCTTTTTCATCTACCTCAGTAATAAATTGGGTAAAAACAGGGAAATCTGAGGTACAAAAATCAACAGGGATAAGTGTAAAAAGTCAGCAATGAGGAAAGGAATAATGCCTTTGAATACTTGCTCGAGTGGGACATCTTTAGCGATCCCTGCCATAATATACACGTTCATCCCTACTGGAGGTGTAATCCCTCCTATCTCACACATTCTCACTATGACGATCCCGAACCATACGGGGTCAAACCCCAGGGCAGTCACAACGGGATAGAAAATGGGCACCGTGAGTAAAATCATTCCTGTTGCACCCATGATCGCACCGAGGAATAGATAGACGAGGATAATCCCACTAAGAATAATATAACGGTTTACTCCAAGGTTGACCACCGTTTCAGCTAAATTAAACGGAAGCCTGGTGACTGCCAAGAAATAACTGAAAATCATCGAGCCGACCACAATGAGAAAGATCATCGCTGTCGTTTTCCCTGTTTCCAAGATGCTAGCGATGAAGTTTTGCCAAGTAAGCTTTCTCTTGCTCAGGGCAAAAAGGAAAGCCCCAAAAGCCCCGACCCCAGCTGCCTCCGTAGGACTACAAATCCCCGTATAGATAGCTCCCATAACGAGGGTGAATAAAGCTAGCACGCCCCACGTGCTCTTGAGCGAAACCAGCTTCTCAGTGAAAGTGGTTTTAGCCCCTGTGGGACCTAATCGGGGATTCCGTTTGCACATAATATAAATGGTAACCATATAAAAGAGAGCCTCGAGCACGCCTGGGATGAATCCAGCGAGAAAAAGTTCCCCTATGGATAGCTCTGTAAGAATTGCGTAAATAACAAGGATCCCGCTGGGTGGGATCAGGATGCCTATCGTGCCTCCGGCAGCGATGCTACCGGTAGCTAACTTATCGTCGTATTTATACTTTTTCATTTCCGGCAGAGCCACTTTCCCCAAAGTAGCTGTGGTCGCTAAACTGGAGCCACTAACGGCAGCAAACCCGGCACAGGCAGCAACTGTCGCCATAGCCAGGCCGCCACGCAGACGGCCCAGCCACCGATTCATACTCCAAAACAGGTCTTCACTCAATCCCGAGTAGAAGCAGAATGTCCCCATGAGTATGAAAAGGGGGATGATGCTCATACTGTAAGAGGTGATGGTGCTATAAGGAACGGTTGCCATAAGCGTAAGCGCTGAACGACCGCCAGACAGATAAGCCATGCCCAGTGCACCTACCAAACCTATGACTAAGCCAATTTCCAATCCGGAAAACAAAAGGAGAACCAAAATACATACACCAACTAATCCGAAGGTAGACGGGTCTAAGCGCCATGGCAATTCCTTTCCCCAAAACACTGCTGCACTCAGTATCAAAACAACCACACTCCCTGCCAATAACCAAACCCACGTCCGACGTTTCTCTTTGACTGCCTGAGTCACAGATTTGTATAGATCCCCCCAGAATACCAAAAAAATCAGTACACTGCCCACAAACAACACCCAGACGAAAGGATAATCAGGCAGACGGAGAACTGAAGAAAAGGAACCGCTCAGCCGGATATTCTTTGCTTGAATCGCACTTTGCCAGGTGAGCAAGAAAAAAAAGCCTACCCCGAGAAGCAACACGATAAATCGAATCACTGTTTGAACCGTCTGGGGAAATAGGGACACGACGATCTCCACCCTGACGTGGCCCTTCATGATTGCGCAATACGCTAGCGTCGTAGAAACAGCAATAGCCATCAGGTACTCGGTAATTTCAAAGGAGCCTGGTATTGGCCAATTAAAAAGATAGCGTAGGAGCACATCTGCCGCAGTGAGGAACATCATCAGAGCGATCGCACTTGCTCCTACGCCTCCGGCTCCTCGACTCATGAGATCAACGACTTTACCCATCGATACGTTTCCTTCTTAAACAAAAAACACCCATTTCATCTTTTACGTTTCAAATATTACTCCCCATATTTTTCATAAAGCTTCAGTGTTTCATCAAGGATTTCTTGAGCTCGTTTACTTGATATGCCTTTCTTTTCAACATCCTTTATCCATCTGTCCCATGTAGGTTTGGCGGCCTTTTTCCACCTGGCAGACTCTGCCTTTGATAGCCTAATGACCTCAATATTACGCTTCTTACACAGCTCTATAGCGGGGTCTGTATCACGATCATATTGTTTAGCCATGAGGATAGAATTCTCAATGTCCGTCACACCCTCAATCGCCTTTTGGATATCCGGCGATAGCTTTTTCCACACATCAAGGTTCATGATTGTAAAAAATGCGCCAACATACCATCTCGCATCCGTCACATAATCTGTTACCTCATACATTCTCCTCGACAAGAACCCGTCCCAACTGTACGCATATCCATCAATCACCCCTTTCTGCATATTCTCGTACATATCCGGTGGCGCAAGTAGTATTGGAGCGACTCCTTGTCCCTTCATATATTCAGTGATGTAGGTACCCGCGATTCTCAGCTTCAGGCCCTTAAGATCCTCTAGTTTCCGAACCGCCTGTTTCTTGGTTGCCACGAAGCAGGGTTGCATGGTATGCAGCCACAAAAGCTTTACATCGGCATACTCTGCCTGCATTTCTGGGAATTTGTGATAGGCTTCCATGATCACGCGGGTGGAACTCCCTGCGGTGCTATTCGGGTCCATAGGCATGGTCGGAAGGAAAGCGACTTCGGTGACCGGGAACCGCCCTGGGAACAAACCTACAAATGCATGAGCGATATCAGCAATACCACCTTTAACAGCCTCCCAAGTATCTCTCCCCTTGCATAAAGTTTGGCTGGGGTAAGGCGTTATTTTAATTCTGCCACCCGTGGCTTTTTCAACGTTCTTTATCCAAACCAATGCACCCGAAGTATAATTGTGGTGCGCCGGAGTTGAATGGGTAGCATATTTCAGCTCAATAGGTTTTTGGGATTCGGCGTCATTTGGAATGGTCATCATGAGGAACAAGGCCACCACGATCACACAAACATAATTAAATAATGTAAGTAATCCTTTTCTTTTCATTGTATTCCTCCTTTCTACCTAAGGTTATTAACTGGAAACTGAATCATCTTAAGGGGATACCATTTTATATCGTCGTCAACCTCCTTTCCCCCAGAGCGTCTTGGGTTGTATCCATAGCCCTACCCTCTCACCCCCCTCTAATCGAGCTTCACGATGATCACTACCATGCTCGCCGGCTCTGTCCCTACCGCCTCTATACTGCGCTCCTCCCCAGGCGGAATGTAAAGCGCATCCCCAGGCTCCACCACATACTCCTCCCCCTTCTTCCCTCTCACCT
>Ga0209427_10004874_pt1 | contig 15447 bp, 10 predicted proteins | sample DeeMarSWOR136_30_FD_187465 | JGI IMG/M metagenome (GOLD analysis project Ga0209427, IMG submission 187465) | Marine sediment microbial communities from White Oak River estuary, North Carolina - WOR-1-36_30 (SPAdes) (version 2) | ecosystem: Environmental > Aquatic > Marine > Intertidal zone >...
CTTTCCCGGAAATCGCATCTATCGGTAAAACCGAGCAGGCCTGCAAAGACGAAGGGCTGGATGTATCTGTCGGTAAGTCGTTTTTCAAAGCCAACGGCCGAAGCGTTGCTCACAACGAAACCGCCGGTCAGATTAGTGCGGTAAGAAATAACGCTACTAACAGGATTATCGGTGTTACAATGGTTGGTTCTATTGTAACTGAGATGATTGGTACCGCGAGGTTGCTTTTGGGCAGTACCGAGAGAATCACCGAGGTCAGCTTCCCGCATCCCACAGTTTCCGAAGTTCTGAAGGAAGCTGCTGAGGATGCCTTCAACCTGAGCCTGCACAATCCGCCAAAAGTATAAAACGAGAAATCACAATGTCGGCACTGGCAGGAAGAGATAAAGAGCACTCTTTGCGAATTAAAGATTGCGGACTTGCCGATTACCGGCAGATTCTGCAACAGCAGCACGAATTGCGCGATAAAAGGCATAGGTGTGAGATACCGGATATCATTTTGATTACAGAACACCCCCCTGTCATCACCCTTGGAGCCCGGCAAAGTGCCAACAAGCTTCAGGTCAGCCGGGAAAGCCTCACAAAACAGGGTATCGATGTAGTTGATATCCGCCGGGGTGGGGGCACAACGGCTCACAATCCGGGCCAGTTGATTTTTTATCCCATATTAAACTTACAGGATTTGGGCCTTGGAGTAAGTGAATACATTAGAAAGCTGGAAGCGATAGGCATAGAACTTCTGAAGGAATACGGAGTCCAGAGCATGAGACGCAAAGGGATGCCCGGCATATGGGTTGACAATAGAAAGATATCTTCCATTGGTGTCCGCGTGTCGAAATTTGTCACCTATCACGGCATGGCAATAAACATCCAAAATGACCTGAGCATCTTCGATTATATCACACCGTGCGGCTTGGAAGGCATAGAAATGACATCAGTGCTGAAAGAGACCAACAAACACTATTCTATGAGTCTGGTTAAAGACAAATTATCCCAACTGCTTATAAAGCATTTCTCTACATCAAAGGAACCACAAAACACGAGCAGCAAACAGCAAAAACTGCCGCCGTGGTTGCGCAGGCCTTTACCTGCAGGCGAAAGATATAATCGGACGAATAGTATATTAAAGTCTCTGGGTCTGGAGACGATATGTAATAATGCAAACTGTCCCAATCGTGGGGAATGCTGGTCAAGGGGCACGGCAACGGTTTTGATTTTGGGCAATATTTGCACGAGGAGCTGCAAATTTTGTTCAGTATCTACGGGCAAACCTGCCCCGCCGGACACGAGTGAGCCGGAACGGATAGCTGAAATGGCAAAGCAGTTGGGATTGAAATATCTGGTTATAACCAGTGTCGACCGTGATGACTTGCCAGACGGCGGAGCCGGCCATTTTCGCGATTGCCTTAACGAACTAAGGCGGCAATGCCCGGAAATGAAATTTGAAATTCTAACGCCCGACTTTCGCAATTGCCAGGAACGGGCCATAGAAATACTACGGGATGCCTTGCCTTTCGTATTCGCTCACAATGTCGAAACAGTACCCTCTCTGTACCCGATTGCAAGGGCCGGCGGAGACTATCAAGTGTCATTAAACCTGCTCAGACTGGCCAAAGAGACCCTTCGCTTCGCTCAGGGTGATGGTTTTGAGTTAGTTACCAAATCCTCGATTATGCTCGGATTGGGGGAAACCGACGCTGAGGTCGAAATGGTATTAAAAGATTTGCGAGATGTCGGTTGTGATAGAGTTACAATCGGCCAGTATCTGAAACCATCAAAAAATTCTCTTGATGTTGTTGAATACATAAGGCCTGAAAAATTCGACTTCTGGAAGCAAAGAGCAATCGAATTGGGATTTTCCTTTTGTTTGTCTTCGCCATTTGCACGCAGCTCGTATTACGCGGAGCTGGAACAAACGTAATAAACGGCTTTTCTGTATCCTATGCAGTATCTTTATAGGACGGAAGCAGGTCTTTTATTAGCTGCATCATTTTTGTCTTTACTTAAAACATTTCTTATACTTTAGTTGGCAGAAAAAAGTTTTTGAAGTTGCGTCAAGTGTAGGTAAGGTGTTTTCCTGAGGGGGGAAATATAATGAGACCTAAAAAAAAGTTGTTCTGCCAAAGACATCGTGGTGCTGCATTTATCATAGCGATGGTATTTGTAGTCGTTTTTTCCGTATTAGCTGTCAGCATGGCGGCCCTGTCGGGTACAAACGTGCAGATTGCCGAGAACGAGCGTAAAGGCGATTTTGCAAGGGCGTGTGCCGAATCCGGCGTTGAGATAATCCGCTTCTGGTTAAACCGTTTTTCGGTGTCGGGTTCCACAGACATGGCTGTTGTATTTGACCACCTCGGCAGCTCAAGTTACCCGGAATCACTTCCAAGCGATTTGACGGCCTGCGGTATTACAAATATCACGACCGTTTATGACGGCTCGAGTATCACGATTCCAAGTGTTACTCTGGATTCGGAAAATGGTAGAAGTTTCTCCGCAGTGATAACTCAGCTTGATGCCGACACTCTTCAAATGGACGTTACAGGGACCTATAAAGGGATATCGCGGACGATAAGGGCAAATTACGACTTCGGAGTAAGAAGACAAACCGTTTTCGACTACGGTGTGGCGACAAAGGGTCCCTTACACCTGGCCGGTAATATAGAGCTTGAAGGCGTAAATGTTTCTGTGGAATCAGATGTTTATATCGTTAGTGAAAACTCGAATTTAGCTTTGGAGGTAGTAGGAAGTTCGTCGATAGCCGGCGACGTGCATATTTGTAGTTCCACCGCCACTGCTGATTTACAGGGAGGACAGGCTTCAGTAGGAGGAGAAACTGTACCGGAAGCATACGACCATATTATATCCGGTTATGGTGAAGTTGAATTTCCCACCCCGAATCCAGGCTACTTCGAGCATTATGTTATTAGTGATATAAACTATCCATCGGGCGAAACGACATTTACAAATATACGAATACCGCCAAACACCAATCCGTTCTTCGCTGCCGGTGTTAACATGATAGGTGTCGTTTATATCGAAACTCCAAACGTGGTTACTTTCAGCGGACACGTCAACATAACCGGTATCATCGTGGGTGACGGTGACCTGACCGATGATTCCGGAACGAATCGGATAGATTTTATGGGTACCGTTAATAGTTCCTCCGTTACGAATCTGCCTGTAGAATTCGGTGAATTGAGGGAAGAGACAGGCACGTTTCTTATGGCTCCCGGCTTTAGCACCTCATTCGGCGGTAACTTCGGGACTATAAACGGCGCCATAGCCGCTAACGGGATTAATTTCTATGGTAATGCAGGGGGGACCATAGAAGGCTCAGTTCTTAATTATGCTGATACAACAATGGAATTAAGCGGCAACAGCGACCTTTACTTCAACCGTTTTGCCGACACTGAAATACCTGTGGGATTTGAGCCGGATATCATCTTGCAGTATGATCCCGCCTCCTATTCTGAAGTTGCGTTTTAAATTTGACGATAAGGAGTGTATTTGAATGATAACGTGGTGTGAAAAATGGAAAAGAAAAACATTACAACAATTGTGTGTTTTATTGCAATTCTAATGACCGGTACGGTCCTGGGAACTGTTCGATATGTTCCAAAAGAATATGTCAATATACAGGAAGCCATCAATGCTTGTCAGGATCTTGACACCGTAGTTATAGAACCTGGAAAGTATGTCGGTGCTGGTAATCGTGAGATAAACTTCGGTGGTAAAGCTATTACTGTCCGCAGTACAGACCCTGCCAGCTCTCAAATCATTAATGAAACCATAATTGATTGTGAGGGACAGGGTCGAGGCTTCGTATTCTATATGGGAGAAAAGGCCGATTCAAAGCTGTCAGGAATTACGATTATTAATGGTTATGGTATCTTGGGCGGTGCGATTTATTGTTATAACAACAGCAGCCCTTCGGTTAGTAACTGTATAATCAACAATAATTCGGCAGTCTTTGGGGGCGGCCTGGCGTGTGCAAACAGTAATACTAAACCCAAGATAACTAACTGCATTATCACCGCAAATGCGGCATTAGTATGCGGCGGCGGCTTCTACATAAACGCGAGCAGTCCGGTAATCAGAAACTGTATTATCAGCGGAAACACCGCATCTGACGGTGGTGCGTTTTTCAGTCATTATGAAGGTAATCCGCTTATTACCAATTGCACTGTTATCCAAAATACAGCTTCCAGGTCGGCAGGAGGGGCTATCTATTGCTACGATTCGAGTAATATAGTATTAACGAACAGTATCCTCTGGGGTAATACAGATCCATGTGCATCTCAAATCAAAGTTGGTAACTTAGGCGCTGCTACATCGATTCAAATCTCTTATTGCAACATTCAGGGGGGGCAAGAAAATATAGTATCAGATGATAACTGCATTGTAGACTGGGGATTGGGCAATATAGATGCCGATCCGATCTTTGTTAATTCAGGTACCCTCACTGCTAGTGCAGGCTTTACAGCAGGTGACTATCATTTACTTGGTGAGTCACCCTGCATTGATGCCGGTGATCCTGAATTTATTACAGAGCCCAGTGAAACCGATATCGACGGAAATCCGCGTATATCAGGTGTGAATGTAGATATGGGTGCTGACGAATTTGTACCGCCATTAACTGTCGTTGTTAAAGTAACGCCAAAGGTGATAAACCTTCGTAGCGGGGGAGGATGGATTATCTGCACTGTCCAATTTCCTAATGAATATAGTATTAGTGATGTAGACACCGATACTATTGTTCTAAATGAACAAATCCGGCCGACATCGTGTACAACTGATGAAAAAGCAAACAACCTGGTTGCCAGATATGACCGCGGTAGCACAGATGTTCAGCGATTGATAGGAGATTTAGAAGGCGAGATAGCGCTGACTATCACTGGTGAGCTAATGGACGGTACGAAGTTTACAGGCTCGGATATAATCACGGTATTAAAAAAGGGCAAGTAAAGGGAACTGTTTCCAGTTTGCAGACCAAAAATTAATGAGAGGGTAGATCACCGAATTTGTCAAATCCGGTGATCTACCCCCATTAAATATCTCTGATTTACAAATGCCCCTTTAATCCACTTTTTCCTCGTGTAATACGTAATTCTCTATCCCATTTCACTGACGTTTATGAATAATCCGCCAAAATTAAAAAGACATTAAGCAACACCTACATAACCTTAAATCACCTTAAATCTAATAATGTTAAGCATTTATTGCTTATTAAATCTATAAGCACATCTTATACACTTTTTTATTGATCTATAAGTTTTTCTTATTTGACAGCTTTATTTCAATTTGTTCTAATCCGCCTCGATTAATCCACGCCTTGGGCAAGGATGTTCATGAGATTGTCAAGGAACGACAGGAGAATTTAGTATGCCGAAACGCGACGACATAAAGAAAGTTATGATTATCGGCTCCGGTCCCATCATCATTGGACAGGCCTGCGAGTTTGATTACTCCGGTACTCAGGCCTGCAAGGCCCTTCGCAAACTTGGCTATGAGATAGTGCTGGTCAATTCCAACCCGGCAACCATTATGACGGACCCGGGTATGGCTGACGTAACCTACATCGAGCCGCTCGACCTGGAGAATATGACGAAAATCATCGAAAAGGAGCGGCCTGACGCCCTGCTGCCGAATCTTGGCGGCCAGAGCGGACTGAACTTATCTTCTGAGCTTGCCAATGCAGGTGTGCTTGATAAATATGGAGTCAAAATCATCGGTGTTCAGGTGGATGCCATTAAGCGTGGCGAAGACCGCGGTGCATTCAAGGATACAATGAACCGGCTGGGTATTGAGATGCCGAAAAGCAAGCTGGCGTTTAGTGTGGAAGAAGCCGAAAAAATCGCTGATGAAATTGGTTATCCAGTTATAATCCGTCCTGCATATACTATGGGCGGAACAGGTGGAGGAGCTGTATTCAATGTGGAAGAGCTGCGAGTTGTGGCAGCAAGAGGCCTTTCCGTAAGTCTTGTCAGTCAGATTCTCGTCGAAGAATCTGTCATCGGATGGGAAGAATTGGAGTTGGAGGTCGTTCGTGACGCCAAAAGCCAGAAGATAACAGTCTGCTTTATCGAAAATGTAGATGCAATGGGTGTTCACACAGGAGACTCATACTGTACCGCTCCTATGCTCACTATCGCCCCGGAATTGCAACAAAAGCTACAAAAATACTCCTATGACATTGTCGATGCCATCGAGGTCATAGGTGGTACTAACATTCAGTTTGCACATGACCCCAAAACAGATCGGGTCGTTGTAATCGAAATCAATCCAAGGACATCACGTTCATCAGCGCTTGCCTCGAAGGCCACCGGATTTCCAATAGCTTTTGTTTCTTCATTGCTGGCCGGAGGCCTTACTCTCGATGAAATACCCTACTGGAGAGATGGCACGCTCGAAAAATATACGCCGTCCGGTGAATATGTTGTGGTCAAGTTTTCAAGGTGGGCTTTTGAAAAGTTCAGAGGCGTTGAAGACAAGCTTGGCACACAGATGCGTGCCGTCGGCGAGGCAATGAGCCTTGGCAAAAATTACAAGGAGGCTTTCCAGAAAGCCATCCGCTCTCTTGAGATTGGCCGGCATGGTCTTGGATTCGCTAAAAACTTTAACGACCTGCCTCTGGAAGAATTGATGAACCGTTTAATTCACCCCTCAAGCGAACGCCAGTTTATTATGTATGAGGCACTGCGTAAAGGTGCTGACATTGACGCCCTTTTTGAGAAGACGCACATCAAGCGTTGGTTCATTAAACAAATGTTGGAGCTTGTCCAGCTTGAAGAGAAAATTCTAAAGTACAAGGGCAAGCAGCTTCCCGATAAGCTTCTGATTCAGGCCAAAAAGGATGGTTTCGCTGATCGATACCTTTCAAAGCTACTTGGTATCCCGGAAGGTGAAATCCGGAAACGTCGCATTTCTTTAGGTGTTGTAGAAGCTTGGGAACCTGTCCCTGTCAGTGGCGTAGAAGATGCCGCTTATTATTACTCTACTTACAATGCACCGGATAAAGTAGAGGTAAGCAGAAATCGCAAGATAATGGTCCTGGGTGGTGGTCCCAACCGTATCGGCCAGGGAATCGAGTTTGACTATTGTTGTGTCCACGCAGCCTTTGCCTTACGCGATGAAGGATATGAGTCTATTATGGTAAACTGTAATCCCGAAACGGTCTCAACAGACTATGATACCTCGAACAAGCTTTATTTTGAGCCTCTCACTGTAGAGGATGTATTGAGCATCTATGAAAAGGAGAAGCCCGAAGGTGCTATAGTCCAGTTTGGAGGACAGACCCCGCTTAATATCGCCAACGAGCTGGCTCAGGCCGGCGTCAAAATAATCGGGACATCGCCAGAGACAATAGATTTGGCTGAAGACCGCGACCGCTTCCGGGCGATGATGAAAAAGCTAAAAATACCTATGGCGGAATCCGGTATGGCAAGTAACCTTGATGAAGCCATCGAAATCGCAGATAAAATCGGCTATCCATTAATGGTAAGACCATCCTATGTCCTCGGTGGACGTGGTATGGAAGTAGTCCACGACGAAGAAATGCTCAAACATTATGTCGCTGCGGCTGTAGAGGTAACGCCTGAAAGACCTATCCTTATTGACAAATTCCTGGAGAATGCCATAGAAGCCGAGGCCGATGCAATTGCTGACGGCACTGATGCCTTCGTGCCGGCTGTTATGGAGCATATTGAGTTGGCCGGTGTTCATTCCGGTGACTCGGCCTGTGTAATCCCCCCTGTCAGCATACCGCAAAAGCATCTTGATACTATTTGCGAATACACCAGAAAAATAGCAACGGAATTAAACGTTGTCGGCCTTATGAATATGCAGTACGCAATAGCCAACGACACTGTCTTTGTGCTCGAAGCCAATCCGCGTGCTTCTCGAACTGTGCCGCTGGTATCAAAGGTCTGCGGACTTTCCATGGCCCGTGCTGCTACTCAGCTTATGCTCGGCAAGAAACTTTCCGACCTTGACTTGAAGCATCGCTCAATCCCACACTTCGGCGTAAAAGAATCTGTCTTCCCGTTCAATATGTTTCCGGAAGTCGATCCACTGCTTGGGCCTGAGATGCGCTCGACCGGTGAAGTGCTAGGTTTGGCTGATTCATTTGACCTTGCTTTCTTCAAGTCTCAACAAGCGGCAAAACAGAGTCTGCCTTCCAAGGGTGCTGTACTGATAACTGTTAGTGACCCGGACAAAACCGCTGCTCTTGGAATCGCAAAAGAATTCCAAAAGCTCGGCTTTAAAGTTTTAACAACAAATGGAACTCACAACTTATTGGCAAAGAATGGGGTTGAAACCGAACGCATACTCAAAATGCACGAGGGCAGACCCAACATTGTGGATGCGATTAAGAATGGTGAGATTCAGCTCATCATCAATACCCCCAGCGGCAAACTAAGCAAGGACGATGATTCCTATATCCGCAAGGCAGCTATCAATTACAAGGTGCCTTATATTACCACGACCGCCGCTGCTGCCGCCGCTGCAAAGGGTATCGCCGCCAGCCGAAATGGTGACAGCCCCGTAATGTCATTGCAAAGTTACCATGCAGGCATCAAGTAAATTTCGTTGTTCCGAATAGTATATACAAAGGCCGGGTTGATTCGGCCCGGCCTGTTTGTGCCCTTCATCAAAGGAGGACTATCATGTCACTTTTTCATAGTCCGTTACAGACTATTTACGTTCTCCTGTGTCTGTGTGAATTGTCTTGAAATGTCGGTTTTATTGCATTGCCCTAATTCTACCGCTTGGCTAACTCATAAGCTATCTGCTTCGATAGGGCCAGGACACCCTCGTATGTAAGGTCTCGCGGTGGTACGCCGCTATCGCTGAGCTCAGCCATAGCGCCCAAAACCCACCTGTCAAAATCCTCGGCCGACTCAATTACTATACCATCCCCCAAACTCTGGGGGCTTGTTCGCCAGTCCGGAGGTGGATAATTGAACCTGAAAATTACCTCGTACCGGGTCTCTTCACAATGCTTAGGAGGTGGGCCGTCCGGAACGTAAATGCTCCACTCAATGAAATGTCCCTGCTTCTGAGTATAGGCCAGGTGCCTGCCGTGGTAAGTAACATCCGCTTTAGGTATGTATGGCTTTAGAGAATAGGCCTCGAGTGGTAGTGGCGGTACATCCCCCCCAACCTTCAGGCTTTTGAACAAGGCCTCTTGCGACTCCGTCGCAGGTTTGTTTTCACTGCTCCAGGCCATAATCACGCTGCCGTCAGCCAATGTGAAGTTGCAGCGGGGATTAAGCACCGCACTCTTATAGTCCATATCCCCCAGCTCGTCCAGATCCGTCAGGGGAGCTGTTTCCATTGTGCTCCAGTATTCATAACCGTCCGGGACCTCGAAAGCAAATACCTCATCCGGGATAGGAATGTTCCATTCTATCTTGTCATACTTGCAATGTAATACCCATTTACCACCGGACGCGAATGGCCAGAGTCCTTTACGTTTGGACTTGAGTTTCCAAGTCTCAGATCGGACAGGCTCGTGAGTTACCGGGGATACCCAGTATTTATCTCTCCATCTTGTCTTTTTCTTTCCTTTACCTGTCTGAACCTCATTTTCCCAGACGTCGTATTCGACGCCATCAATCTCTTCCCTTCCCATATATTGAAAATCGCGGAAGAAATCTATACCGGCGTAGGACCTAAAAATGGAGCTTAACCTGCGGTAAGCTTTATACATTGTTTGATAATCACTCATCCTGGTGAATTTAACGGCCTTCTCTACCTTATCCATGTACATAAAATAACCGCCATTCGAGATGCCCTCCGCTGTCAAGATGGCCGTTAACTTGCCTCTTGCGTATCTCTCTGCATAATATGTCTCGCGTAATCTATACCCCGAAAGATCGATCCAAAGTTCCATAGGTATAGGTGGGAGATGTTTGCCATATTCAGAGGGGTCAAAATAGAACTTGTAGCGCATGTGAACGGACCGGGCCTCTTTGGCGAGACGCGGCAGATGTCTCATGTCATAAGCCGGTGCACTCACGCCGAAGAAATCCGTAAAATGAGCCAATATCATAACAACTGCCGCGATTATCACTGCCGCGGCCAGCTTCGACAGACGCCGGCCTGAAGCGCCCTTAATTGTGCGAACCGCAAACTCTTGTAGTGTGTCTTCCTGTTCGAGTGCACTTATAACATTTTCGGTTATACGTTGTATGCGGGGCTGCGCCGACTCCGCGAAATCAACGAGCAGCCGGTCGTCGGCTTCCAGTGCCTTCTGATATGCCTCGCACTCCGCACATCGGCTCAAATGCTCCCATATTTCATCGACCTGTTCAGCAGGCAGAGTGCCTGTTATAAGCTCCGGAACCTGTTTCCGTACTTTTTCACAAGTATTTTTCATTATACACCTCGTGCAGTTTCTAAGAGATTGCGTAATTTTTTTCTGGCCCGGCTTAATCGTTTTTGTGCCAGGGCCTCGCTAATCTCAAGTGTTTTTGCAATATTTCTGGTGCTTCGCCCATCAAAATAGAAAAGCATCAACGCAAGCCGGTGTTCTTCGGAAAGCTTTGCTAAAGCAGCCTGGAGCTCAGGATACTCTTTCGGATCTCTCTGACTCGCCGCAGCCGGCTCTACGATGCAGTTTTGTTTATGTTTTTGTTTACGGATAAAATCGATGCACAAATTCTTTGCGATTCGTGCAATCCACGACCCAAATTGTTCATCATCCCGAAGCTGCTTTATATTAGTAAGGGCCTTAAGCAGGGCCTGCTGGGCGATGTCTTCAGCATTTTCCCTGTGCCTTAGCATACCCAGGCAAATCGCATAGATTCGCCCCGAATAATGCTTTGCAAGCTTCGCAGACGCAGACCTGTCTCCCTCACGGCAGGCCACAACCAGTTTTTTCTCTAAATCTTCGTTCAATGAGAGCTCCCATTGCCTGTTTCTATAATTATGACGAACAGTAAGCCAAAAACTGACAGTGATTTTTCACAATCTGAGCAAATTAGCCTGTTTATCCGAACGAAGAGTATACCTCAGTGTTTAAATGGTTTATAGACTTATTTCCGGCTTTTAGATGTCGGAATTGGACAAGTGATGTCAGCGAGATATGGCAGCTATAATAGTAGCTGTTATTCCCGATATGGTAATTAGTATACCAAGTGTGAGTAGCCAGCCTGCCAGTGCTATTCCAAGTAGAACACCCCCTATGAAAAAGGCGGCTAAGCCCGCTAATCCAATTTGTATCAGTGCAGTTCCTATAAGAAAAAGACTAACGCTGGCAATGATGAAACCAACAAATTTGTCTGCATCCTGACTCTGATTTGTTTTTTCTTGTTCGACCGACTCGGAGAGACAGGGTACTTCAGATTGTGACTGGATTGCAACTATCGGTTCGGGCAAAGCCGGTAATTCGGGAGTAGTAGCCGGCTCATCCAGTGGGCCGCTTCGAAATGTGTTATCACATTCGGCGCAGACGATTTTGCCTTCAAAGACGTAGGCCTGTTCAGATCGGCCGATTTCCCTGCCACAATTAGAACAGATTTCGATATCAATTAAGTGCATAAAGGCATCCCCAATACACCTATTATATGCAATTCCAACTCTTATTTCAATGACCCTCCGTGGTCAGCCGGCTCCTGTAATTTCTACATGATGGCATGCACGACCTTTACAACGTCGTTCATCTCTGCTGTATCGTGCACGCGAACTATCGAAACGCCTTTGACAACACATATAGCAACCGATGCGGCGGTGCCGAATATTCTCTGAGACGGTTTTTCTTCGCCGGTTATTTTCCCGATAAAACTTTTTCGGCTCGTACCGACAAGTACGCGATAGCCGGTAGCAATGAACTTGTCAATATTTCTCAAAAGCTCGAGGTTGTGCTCTAATGTCTTGCCAAAGCCGATTCCAGGGTCTATGAAAATTCTCTCTTTTGGTATACCGAATTTTTCCGCCTGCTGTGCCCGCTCCAGCAGGAACTGAAGTACCTCTCCAACTACATCCTGGTATTTCGGCTCTATTTGCATGTTTGCAGGCGTTCCCTGCATGTGCATCAAAATAACCGGCACCTGTTGTTCGGCTGCCAATTCTCCCATCCGATTATCGCTGAGTGCCGTAATATCATTTATTATTGCCGCTCCCGCCTCCAATGCTGTTTGGGCAACCTCGCTCTTATTCGTATCAATACTAATTGGCACATCAGTTTTTTTAATAAGCGCTTCTATTACCGGAACCACCCTTCTTATCTGTTCATCAGCAGTTACCGGCTCTGCGCCCGGTCGGGTTGATTCGGCCCCTATATCTATTATTGCCGCTCCTTTGACAGTCATTTCCAGGCCGTGCTGGATGGCCTTATCCGTATTGAAGAACCGGCCACCGTCACTGAAGGAATCAGGCGTGACATTCAGGACACCCATAATGATACAGCCAGCCGAAAAATCCAATCGTCCCTTGGGCCACTCGACTATCTTTGTGCTGTTGGCTTTTGTCATACGTTTCATTTCTGGGTACGCAGGAAACCGATACCCTTTAGTTTTTTCGCCAGACTGCTGTTTTTATCATCGACAATGACTTTAGTATTTTGAAATTCCCTTCGAACAGGATAAATCTTGCGAAGGCGGTCAAAAAACAATCTCCGCTGCTCCATACTCTTTTCGAAAATATGTCTAAGTTTGGCATCATCAGCATTTATATCGTAAATTCTCTGGACAGCTCTTAGTAAAATATCCTGTTTGCTGTTACTCTTCGGGTCGATATTTAATTCCGGCACAGCAGGCTCAGGTAGAAACGAGTCGATATCAAATTTGGCCTCAAGCCCAAAATACTCGCAGGCCGCCTTATAAATCATAATCATCCCTGCAATCTTGCCGTCCAGCGAATAACCGGCAATATGCGGCGTGCCGATATCGACCAATTTCAAAAGCTCGATGTCGATATTCGGCTCATTCTCCCATACATCGAGCACTGTAGCCTGCAATCTACTTTCTTTTATAGCTGCCTTTAAAGCGCCGGTGTCAACTACTCCGCCGCGGGATGCGTTGATGAAAATACACCCTTTCTTCAGTGACTTAAAAAATGTATCATCAGCAAGGTGAAACGTCTTGTCTTCTCCCTCAAAAGTCAGCGGCGTATGAAGCGTTACAAAATCACAATCATAAAGCTTCTCTATAGGCAGATATTTTGAATCCCCGGTCTGTCTCTGCAAAGGCGGGTCGTTGAGGAAAAGCTTCATACCAAGAGCAGAAGCTTTTTTAGCCACCCTGCTGCCGACATTGCCGACACCTACAATACCTATCGATTTACCTTCCAGGTCGATGTTATGCTGTTCGGCGATATTAAGAAGTGCAGCAATAACATATTCGGCCGCGGAATTGGCATTTGAGCCCGGCGCCGAGGCGAAACCTATGTTGTTTTGCGAGAGATATTCGATATCTATATGGTCGAAGCCGATGGTTGCAGTTCCGACAAAACGAATCTTGCTGCCGGTTAATAAATCAGCGCTGACTCGCGTGATGCTTCGAACAATCAACGCATCAGCACCGGCTATTACTTTTGGTGTGATTTCTCGGCCGGAAACAGTTTCCACATCGCCGATGGAGGAAAAGCACTTTGCTACAAACGGGATATTTTCATCAGCAATTATCTTCATCTCAAATCAGAGTTTAAAACCGGCAATCTTCGTGCCGCAGTCGGGACAGCACGAATTTGTAATATGATTGGCCAATATTCGATAGCCCACCCGTTCAATCAATATTCGGCTGCATTTATAACAAAAAGTACTCTCGGACTTGGCGCCCGGCACATTGCCGAGGTAAACATAATGCAGCCCCGCTTCTTTGCCTATTTGCTCTGCTCGCTTGAGACTATCGGCCGGCGTGGAAGACGAATCCAAAAACTTATACTGCGGATGGAACCGGCTGATATGCCAGGGAACATCTGCGCCGGCTTTTGAAACTATAAAATCGGCAAGCTGTTTCAACTCATCGTCGGAATCATTTTCATCCGGAACCAGTAAGGTTGTTATCTCAAGCCATATATTCGTTTCTTTTGCGATATAGCTAATCGTATCAAGCACGGGCTGGAGCCTTGCCTTGCAGAGCCTTTTATAATAATCCTCACTAAAAGATTTAAGGTCGACGTTTATCCCGTTGAGCCAGTCGCCGGCAAAATCAATAGCTTCCGTTGTCATATAACCGTTACTGACAAAAACATTTGTCAGCCCGTGTTCTTTCGCCAGATGCCCGCAATCATTGCACAGTTCCATAAAAACGGTCGGCTCGGTATAGGTATAGGCAATGCTTTTGCACCCGCTGCGAACAGCACCTGCGACGATTTGCTCCGGGCTGATTGCCTGCCCGCTGATTTGTCCGTCCTCCAGGGCCGCCTGGCTTATCTGCCAGTTCTGACAGAATTCGCAGCGGAAATTACAGCCCATCGTGGCGATAGAAAAACTGCTTGTTCCCGGCTGAAAATGGTATAAAGGCTTCTTTTCTATTGGATCCGGATTGGCTGAGCAAACCTTATCGTAAGTTAGTGAGTACAATACGCCCTCGATATTTTTGCGCACGCAGCACCTTCCTAATTTGCCTTCATCAATAACGCACCGCCAGTTACAGAGCTTGCACCGGACCATGTTATCCTCCGACGAATCCCACAAAACCGCCCTTTTCAGCTTTTGTTTTGCTGATGCCATCGATAATTTCCCCTAATTCATTTTACTTTTCACAGTTTAATATATAAAATAATGCATATAAAATCAATTTGGTAGTTATCTGAGCGGGTTCGACTCGGATTTGAAGACGTTATAGACTGTCTCGTGAGGTAAAATTTTATGAGCATATTATCCGCTATTGGGAATACGCCACTTGTGGAGCTGAATGAGCTGAATAATAAAAAGCCGAAAGTTAGGATATTCGGTAAGCTGGAAGGAACAAATCCCGGCGGTTCCATTAAGGACCGACCTGCTTACTGGATGATAAAGAAGGCGGAGGAGTCCGGCCAGCTTAACGGCGACAAAATTATACTCGAACCGACATCGGGAAATACGGGTATCGCCCTAGCCATGATTGGGGCCGCTAAAGGACATCGGGTCAAACTCTGTATGCCGGAATGCGTCAGCACTGAAAGACAGCGTATACTCGAAGCCATGAACGCCGAGGTTGTGCTTACTCCTGCAAAAGAGGGCACCGATGGTGCTATAAGAAAAGCCCATGAGATGCTCGAAGCCGAACCCGACAACTATTTCATGCCCAACCAGTTCGAAAACGAGAATAACGTTCTCGCTCATTATGAGACGACCGGCCCCGAGGTTTTTACCCAGACTAATGGAGAAATCGACGTATTCGTTGCCGGGATGGGGACAACGGGGACCCTTATGGGTGTCTATAGATATCTAAAAGAGAAGAAGCCGGAAGTCAAAGTTGTTGGGATTGAACCTCCGGAATGCCATACAATACAGGGCCT
>Ga0209427_10004875_pt1 | contig 15446 bp, 12 predicted proteins | sample DeeMarSWOR136_30_FD_187465 | JGI IMG/M metagenome (GOLD analysis project Ga0209427, IMG submission 187465) | Marine sediment microbial communities from White Oak River estuary, North Carolina - WOR-1-36_30 (SPAdes) (version 2) | ecosystem: Environmental > Aquatic > Marine > Intertidal zone >...
CGTCACCTCCACCTTCTGTTTACGACAAGCAAGCCCGCTCAACAGGAGCAGGCCAGTGAGAATCGCTATCCCGGCCTTTTTCATCGTTCCTTCCTTCCTGAGTCCGCCATCGGGTTTTTTTTCAAGATGAGTACAAATTCTGAAGCCAAATCCATTCCTCCCTGAGACCATCATTGAGGTCAACCGCCGGTGAAAAACCCAAGTCTCTTTTTGCCTTCTTGATTTTGGCATACGTATGAGGCACATCCCCTTTTTGATGTTCTTCCCATTTAATCTCCACCCTCTTCTGGCAGATATCCTCCAGCAAGGGAAGAATATTTTCCAATGGTCTTCGGTTTCCTCCGCCGATGTTGTAGATCTCTCCGACTTGACCTTTATCCAGAGAAGCGGTTATGGCCTGGACGACATCATCGATGTAGGTAAAATCTCTTGTCTGTCTGCCATCACCAAAAATGGAAATGGGTTTTCCTTCGGAGATCGCCTTAAAAAACTTGTGGAAGGCCATGTCTGGTCGCTGCCTGGGACCGTAGACTGTAAAAAATCTCAGAGAAAGAATGGGAACGCCGTGATTCTTCCAGTAGAGAAAGCAGAGCTGTTCTGCCGCAAGTTTAGTGACTCCATAGGGAGAAAAAGGATGGAGAGGACTCGTTTCAGCCATCGGCAGTTCTGGACAGGCCCCGTAAACGGAGGAGGAGGAGGCGAATATGAACCGATGGATCGGGGACTTCGTGGATGCCTCGAGGAGTTTCTGGGTGGCTTCTATGTTATCCTTGGTGTAGACCGCAAAGCCCTCCCCCCAACTCGTCCTCACTCCTGCTTGGGCAGCAAGATGAAAAACATAATCGACCGATTCCAAGATTTCCTCCAATTCAAGTCGATTCACGTCTTCAGCGATAAACTCGAAATCCTTTTCTTTGAGCAGGGAATGGATGTTGTGTTCCTTTATCCATCGGGGATAGAAATCCGAGAAGGAGTCAATACCAAGGACAGGATAGCCTTTATCGAGAAGTTTCTGACAGAGATGGGATCCGATGAAACCAGCAGCTCCCGTGACCAAGCACTTCATGATGCCTTCCTTTGGACGGCAGCTTCGCTCTTTCCCAGAGCGGCGGAGGGATTTTCCAGCTCAAAAATAACTGCTCGGGTCTCCTCGACCAGCCGCACAGGCTCCAGGATATTTATCACACCAGTCGAAACGAGAGCAGGAGCGATAAGAGCCATTATTTGCTGACCTCCATCGTGATCAGGTTTCTTTTCTGAATGCGAAAGCCTTGGGGAGGGAATTGTTTGATGATAATTCCTGCCTCGAGGCCTGGGTAGTAGGTGTATCTTAGATCTTCTACCCGGAAATCCATCTCCTTAAACTGGTCCATGACTCGATGGGCTCTCTTCCCGATCAAATCGGGCATCAGGTATTGTTTCTCTCGCTCGCCTAGGCTGACAAGGAAACTGACTTGAGAATTCCTTCCCGTCCATTCTCCGGCCTGGGGGTGCTGGGCGATGATTCTACCAGCCGCATATCTGGCTGTGTGGGCATGAGATATTTTCCCCTTTCTCAGGCTGGACTCTGATAGATCAACATGAACGGATTGATAATTTTTCCCTATCAGTTTCGGGACAATCACTTTTTCGCTGCCCAGGCTCAAAACGACACGGACTTTTCTATAAACCCGAATCTTGGAACCTGGCGACGGATCCTGAAGGATGATCTGTCCTTCGGGCCAAAGATCATGGAACTGTTCGCCTTTCTGGACGAGGAATAACCTCTTTTTGGCCAGGGCTTGCTCCGCTTCTTCTTTTGTTTGGCCGACCAAATCAGGAATGCTGACCATCTCTCCCCGAAAAATGATTTGGTATGAAATATTTGCACTGAGAAAGAAGAGGATGATCAGGGACAGAGAGAATAAAACTGTCTTGTAGAGTTTATTAACGGACATTCTTAGTCATCAATTCAAGGCAATCCATTACACAATTTAACAACTAAGTATACACGGAAAACGTTACCTAGGGAAGCGAGTTTTTTCGGGAGCCGTTTACTCTGAGAATGATTTTATTTATAATGAGGCCGGAAAAAAGGAGAAAAGAATCGTGAAGACATACTCAGATTTCCGGAGTGACACAGTCACCCGGCCGACAGAGAAGATGAGAAAGGCCATGGCAGAGGCCGAGGTCGGGGATGATGTTCTCGGGGACGATCCCACTGTCCAGAGTCTCGAGACCCTCGCCGCAGAAATGACCGGGAAGGAGGCAGCCTTGTTTGTTCCTTCCGGAACGATGGGAAATTCGATCTCAATCAAAGTCTGGACCCGAGAGTTGGACGAAGTCATCGTCGAGGAGAGAGCGCATCTGTACAACATGGAATCAACCCATATGACTTTTATAGCCAGGGTCAGTCCTCGGCCTCTTCCTTCGAACCGGGGGGCCATGGACCCGGAGGAAGTGGAACGAAACATCCGGAAGCCGTCCGTCCATATCCCGCGAACGAGCCTCATCTGTCTCGAGAACACCCATAACAACTGGAGTGGAGCATTGGTCCCGATGGAGAATTTAAAAGCTATCCGAGACATCGCCGACAAACATGACATCAAAATCCACTTCGATGGGGCCCGCGTGTTTAACGCCTGCCATGCCTCGGGCATCTCCATCAAGGAATATGCGGCGATCGGTGATTCACTGATGTTCTGTCTTTCCAAGGGGCTCTCTGCCCCAGTCGGCTCCATCATCAACGGCCCCAAGGATTTCATCGAATATGCCCGGAGGGTGAGAAAGGCCTTGGGCGGCGGAATGCGTCAAGTTGGTATTCTGGCTGCGGCCGGTATTGTGGCTCTGACAGAGATGGTCGATAGGTTAAAAGAAGACCATACCAGAGCGAAAAGACTGGCCTCGGCCATCGCTGAGATGCCCGGTATCACCCTCAACCCGGATCACATCGATACGAACATCATCATCTTCGACTTCAACCACCCCCGTTATTCCATCCCTGACTTCCTAGACGCATTGAAGGCAAGAGGGGTGCTCGCCCTAGCCACAAGGGGTGGGATTCGGTTCGTCACCCATAAAGATATCGAAGACGAGGACATCGACAAGGCTGTTTCTGTTTTTCGGGCCTTACTCCTATAATCCTAAAACACAAAAAAACGATATCGAATGACTGTTGATGATCATCAGGATGGATTCCGAAGTTCTACCGGAATAACCCCTGGTGACCCGATCACTCTGGAGATCCACTCCCAGAGGAAATTGCTTGTTTCCCACCAAACATGGCCTGTTCCACCAACTCAGCGAGATCCCATATTTTTAAGTTATCCTCCATGTTTTTATCCTTTATGGCGTCGTCGAACATGGTGACACAGAAGGGACAGGCTGTGGCGATCCATTCAGGCTTAGTCTTCAGGGCATCCTCCAGACGCCGGGTGTTCATCCTTTTGCCGATCTTCTCATCCATCCACATCCACCCTCCGCCACCACCGCAACATAACGAGTCGATTCTAGACCGTTTCATTTCTTGAACATCTAAAGCGGGGATGGATTCCAGGATTTCTCTTGGCGGTTCATAAATGCCGGAATATCTCCCGAGATAGCAAGGATCGTGGTAGGTAAGCCTCTTCGCCAGGGGGTGATCCAGCTTAAGTCTGGTTTTTTTAATATTCTCCTGGAGAAATTGAGTATGATGGACGATATCGGCTTGGAATCCGAGTTGGGAATACTCATTTTTGAGAGTGTTGTAGCAGTGTGGACATGTGGTGAGGATTCTCTTGATGTTATACCGATTGAATGTTTCTATATTCGTTTGAGCCAGGATCTGGTACAAGTACTCATTTCCCACCCTCCTGGCAGGATCACCGCAACAGCCTTCTTCCATTCCCAGGATGGCAAATCTAATTCCGAGGTGCTTCAGGATTCTTACCATCGAGACGGAGACCTTCTTGTTGCGGTCGTCGAAGGACCGGATACAGCCTACATAAAATAGGTAGTCGTACTCTTTTCCTCCGCTTTCCGACATAACAGGAACATCCAGTTCCTTGACCCAGTCAACGCGAGCATCATACCCCAATCCCCAAGGGTTCGAGTTTTTCTCCAGCCCTCTAAAGGCCGTGGTGAGTTCCTCAGGAAATTGACTCTTCATCAGAACTTGATAACGTCTCATATCTATGATCTTTTCCACATGTTCGATGAAAACAGGACAATGATCCATACAGGAACGGCACGTCGTACAGGCCCAGAGAACATCTTCTTCTATGACTTCCCCAGTAAGCGGAGATACTTCCTCTAAATCGGTCTTTGCGTTCTTCGCCTTCAGGATCTGTGGAGCCCTGATATGAAGATGTTTCTTTAAGTCAACAATTAATTTTTTGGGCGAAAGCGGCTTTTCGGTTAAATACGCCGGGCAGTGATCCTGGCACCGACCGCACCGGGTACAGGCATCCAGGTCCATGAGATGCTTCCAAGTAAAGTCCTCGATTTTGCTAACTCCAAAGCTCTCGACCTCCTCATCCTCCAAATCGAGATGAGAAAGAATCCCCTTCGGCTCGAAAGAACGAAACACCATGTTCATCGGCGAACTGATGACATGGAATAGTTTAGAGTAGGGAACGTAGGCGATGGTCCCTAGAACAAGAAAAAAATGAACCCGGAACATAACCATCGCCCACAGCCCCTTTGTTTGTGTATCTAACCCTACAGTATTCAACAGGGGAGCTAAGATGTTGCCTACAGGTGCCCATGCCTGCCCATCTTCTCCGATCACGGATAACCTGAGGCTCTCAAGGATTAATCCTGTCAAAAGGATAAACAGGATAAGGATGAGAGTGACCAAATCATCAGGTCGATTATCCAGTCGGGATGGACGAGATATGTAGCGGCGGTACAGGATCAGGAGTAAGCATAAGACGGCCAATAAGGCGATAATATCCAAAACTAAGGATATCGGCTTGGCCATGGCCTGAGGCAGGCTGAACATGAACTGGGTCAGGATGATGACGACAAATGGGACCATGAATCCCAAGAAAATCATCAGGTGAAGAGCGCCTGGATAGAGCTCTTGGAGAATCCTCCGATGAGCGATTCCTTCCAAGAGAAGCGATTTGATCCTCCGCCACATGTGTTCAGATCGATTAGTCGCTTTCCCTATGCGCCACAAGCGAGTGCGTCTGTAGACTCCCCAGAAGAAGACAACGAGAGTCATCAAAACAATTAAGATGTCGAATGTTCTGAGCATTTTATATCATTCAAATTTCCTGTCCATAAGATCAAAGTCAAGCCCTGAGCTAAAAACAATCTACAAACCTTTCCCGGGAACAAGCATCACATCATGACAATTCAAGCACTTCTGGTTCTTTGGAGGGCCTTCGAATTCCTTCCGGTGACAATCTAGGCATTCCGAGATGCCGGGACGGTTGGTACGGTCTAATAAATATTCATGTCCGGCTGTCCTGTGACAATCCACACACATCAGACTTTCGTCACAGTGAACCCTGTGATTAAATCTCAGGGTTTTCTTTTTGATTATGTATCCTAGATCGAGTACATCCGGGTGGCAATCCAGGCACCTCTGGGATGTCAAGTCATCGTCAGCCAGATATTCAGGAGGAACCAGTTGATCCCGGGCATGCTTGATTAGATTCCACTCCTCGGGTAAAAATCTGTGGGCTCGGGCATGACAATGATGACATTTCGTTTGCTCGGCTGGATGTCCTTTCGACTCTCTCCATAAGTCAACGAGCTCGGGATGACACTGTCCACAAACCCGTTCATCGGTGCCCGAAAAACGCACGATATAGCCGATGATGCTTCCGCCGCCGATGAGCATGACAGTCAACACCATCCAGAGGATGACCCAAAATGTCTTTTTATACCTTGGCTGAGGCATCTTATCCTGATTTTTCTCTTATTTTATACCCAGACTAAGCAGGAATATTTCGGGCGCTTCTTTCCCCTGGGGAGGGCCAACAAGCAGGACCCTGTTTCCGTCAAAATCCATGATTCTAGGACTCCAGAAAGACGGGAAGCGCGGAAAATCCATCGGGATCATACCTGTGATATACCCCTGGGTCTTGTCATCAAAGGCCACCACCTCTTGACCCGTAAGGAGATTCAGTGCCATTCCCGAATAAATATGCTTAAAAAGAACGTAACGGCCGTTCCCTGACATGTCGAAAAACTCAACTCTGGGGGACACACGAGATTCCAGGTGTTTCAGTCCGGATCCATCAATGTTAACCAAATATGTCCCAATCCCTTGTTTTTGTCTCCCGGTATAGTAAAAAATGACCTTTTCACCATCTCTGCTCATATCGGCTTGACTGAACCAGCGGTCCTTGAAGTCGGTGATCTTGATTATCCTCGTCCCCTGCCAATCAGAGACATACAGATCATAATCCGTGTCATCTTGAGACGATTGGGCTCCGAACACCACCCTCTCTCCGTCTCCGCTGATGGCCAAGGCCCAGCCTCCTCCAGTGAGCGGGCGCTGGGGTAAAGATAGCCATCTCCACTCGTTTTCGATGAAATCTGGAGCCAGGAGCGTCTTCTGCTTCTTCGTGGACAAATCTAATAAAACGATTCCACTCGCTTGTCCGTATCTTCTGGGGCCCAGATACCCTTTCATCACACAGGCAATACGCTTTCCATCATGACTCGAAGCATATGCGGACACTCGCTCCCACTGATCACTCCTGAAATCCAGTGATTTTGGCTCCTTTTCTTTTAGGGCCTCGATCGGAAAATCGATGATCCGAAAATCTGTCCCATCAGAATTGACTACAGCCAAATAATGGTCAAGAATACCGAACGGGGCTCCGAGGCTCAAGGCAAAGGCGGCCGCTCGTCCATCTCCGCTGAGGACCGGCGGTTTTGTGCCCAAGATGAGGGACGTTTCCGCGAATGGTTCAGGTGCCTTTCTTTCGCCATCTCGGAAGAGTTCTCTCTCCTGGCCATTTTCGACATTCATTATCCTGATTGACTTTACCGATTCTTCTCCATCCTTGATTTCCAAAACATAAAGCATCCACAAGCCATCCTCACTCAGGCATGGATACCGGGCGATGTTATTTCCAGAGTAGGTAAGCCTCTTTATTTCGCTGTGGGAGCTGACATCCTCGGGATCATCGGCTGATAAAGACATCCAAAAAATGATAACACTCGTTAAAATTATGACACTTTTCCTGAGCATGCTTTTTATGCCTCCATTTTTAATCATCCACCCAGGATGGAAAGAGACTCATAGCTTTTCTACCCGAATCACCGTATCCTTTAGGGCATAACCTCCGCCGTCCGGGTCTGCCCGAGCCTCGATGACTTCATTGGGATTCACTCCATTCCCTTCTTTTTCCCACCATATAAGGCTTGTATCCAGGTCTTTGCTTTTGAATCGCTGAGCCTTCGCCACATTTCCGACGGCTGTATGGCCAAAACCGTCAGCCAACGCGACTGACTCAGGGTGAATCCGATTCGTCGTCAACACTCGAGTGATCAAGCTCCCCATAGAGGATGTCACCCGAACCCGATCTGTGTTTTGGATACCCAGTTTCTTGGCTGCCTCTTTGTTCATCCAAAGGGGATTTTCATGGAAGATCTCCCGGGCCCATTTGCTGTTCGCGGTTCCTTCGGCTCTGAGATTTCCTTTGAACGTTGTCAGGATGAATTCCCCTTCCTGTTTTTTTCTGTGCCCTATGATGGATCGATACTCTGGCAGAGGGGATTGCCCCTCCTGTTTCATGTCGTTGTAGAAGATCTTGATGATCGGTTGATAGGCCCCGCGGTTTGCCGCTGGGAACCGATCATCGGGAGATCCAAGGGGATAGGCTCCCTTGGTCGCCGGGCGCAGGTCCATGCCCCGCCCGAGAAGGGGAGGCAGGGAGCCCGGACGAAGTTCGGGCGACTGTTGGAAGGGGGAATCCGAAGCGGTTCCCCCTCCAAGGTTGACTGCTGGATCGCTCTTTGCGGAGCCTCTCTCATCATTAGACACGAGGGTGTTTTTTCTCCCTACATCATCAATCCACAGGCCATTCCTCATAAAGACTTCAACATCCCCAAGATTCGGGATTGAGGAGACGGTCTTAATCACAAAATCTTTGGTATCCTTGAAGGGAAGCATCCTTGATACGGCTGGCCCTATCCTCCGGGCCAATTCCAAACAAACATTCCCTATTTCCTTGGATTCCCCCTTCGGTCGGAACGTTGGCTCGAGGAGCTTTCCCATATCAAAAATCGGGGACCTTAAGGCCTTTGCTGTACTTATAAGGTTCACCACAGGCTGCCTCAGGTTAAGGATGGGAATATTATCCAGGGAGGGAGCGCAGTCTAATCCCCATCCTTCCAAATAGGTCGCAGCCGGCAGAACCATATCAGCCAGCATTCCTGTCTCAGTCAGATGGGTATCCATAACCACTAGAAACTGAACCATTTTTTCGTCTTTGAGATACTGAGAGGTTAACTGACACTCAGGATCGTTATAAGCAGGATTGGAGAAATAAGCAAGGTAAGTATCGATGCGGGTTTGACCTTCCCACAGCTCTTGGGTTCCTTTCACGCTGTTATCCGAATTCAATCCGACATCATAGGTGCCTGTTGATTTTGGTGGAAGATGGCTCGGGAAGCGCGGGAAGAAAAGGCCCCCTTTTTTCTCCAGGTTTCCGACGAGCCAGTTCAACAGGTAAATACACCTGACGTTTTGGTTCCCGTTCTCGTGCTCGCTCGCGCCTCCTCCGACGATGGCTACTGAAGGCTTTTGGCTGGCAAACTCGATTGCTAACCGCTCGATGTCTTCTGCCTTGACACCGCTCTCCTGTTCGGCCACATCACTTCCATACTGAGAAAGATGTTGTTTTATCTGCGGCAGTGAGGTGTTTGTTTTCCGTTCTATAAATTCCTTGTCTGCCAATCCCATATCCACGATGGTTTTAGCCATGGCTAAGGCGATGATGCCATCTGTTCCTGCTTTAAGCGGAAACCAGGCATCGCTCTTGGTCGCCGTTTCGGACAACCTGACGTCAAACGTGTATAGCTTTGTCCCTAGTTCGGCTCGAGCCTTGACGAGCCGTCGGGCTATCCCCAAGAATTGATCATGGTTGGCATACGGATTGGCCCCAAAATTTAATACAGTCCGACTCCTTCCCACATCTTCCAGAAGGAACGGAGAACCGATCATAGACACCATGGCTTTATAACGATTAAGGTTCTTCAAGGCCGGCCTGTCGATCGTTCGAGCCGGTCCGACAGCTGTGATGAATCGTTCGAGCACCGGATCATCCTGCCCTTTATCAATCACAAACTCACGTGTCTTCTCCGATTTCATCAATGGCTTGATGCGTAGGCTTAATGTCGAATACGCCTCATCCCAGGTGATCATTGTCCACCGGCCGCTCCCTCTGGGCCCCGATCTTTTCATCGGGTATAACAATCTTTCAGGATCATTGACCAGGTTAATCCCGGCGATACCTTTGGCACATATGCCTCCTCTATTGACGGGATGATTCGGGTTCCCGAGGATCTGGACAAGCCGGTCTCCATCTAAAAAGGCAATGATGCCGCAGCCAGCAGGACACTGATCACACGTCGTGGGGATGGCTTGGAGTTTTTTGAGCGAGGTTCTGGACACTCCGACAGTATCTTTGTTCCAGGACTCTCTCTGGACGGCCCCGGTATTCGTCACCACCCCTGTAACACCCACCAAACCCATCTGGATGAATCTTCGTCTGGAGAACATTAATTTTGACATATAAGTAAATCCTTCTACATCAAGGGAATGAATTCTCCGGCCAAGACCACAACATATCTCATGTAAAATATCCCGATGATCACAAGGATGGAGGCCACGATCACCGAAGCCGTCGACCTAAACCTCGGGTTGACCAAGAGGATGAACGGAACGATTTTCCCCAGCAAGTTCTCGACTACAAGGAACATCAGACTGAATTTCCCGCTCAAGATGAGCTGCGCTGCCGCCTGGGCATCCGAATGAGAGATGGACAGAACAATGAGGTCGCAGGCAACAAGGAAGAGGTCGAAAACGATCATCCAAGCTAACAATCTGCCAAGGCTGAAAATCAACTCCTGGCTGACTTTCTTTGCTTTGGAAAAAAAACGATCCCTGACTATACAGACAAGAATCATGAGAGCAATGCCTGAAACGATGGCCGAAGCAAGAAACAGAATAGGCATGAGAGCTGTGTTCCAGAGTGCTCTTGCTTTGCCAAAAGCCAGGATGAATCCTGTATAACCATGAACCAATATGGCAAGAGGAATACCGATAAACCCAAAAATCCGAGTGGGTTTCATCCTTTCTTTAAACATAAAATAACCGTAGATAAGACAATTTATCGGGTATAAAACCAGGAGAAAAGAGCCCCAAGTGATCGGAGACTCGAAATTGAGATAAATAAAAAGATGCCAGGCCCGATGCGGCATCCCGATATGGATGAGGAGGAAGAGAGGAGCCATGATGAGAAGCCCCGTAGCCAAGACGACGCCAACCTTACCAAGAGGTTTGTACTGGTTCAGACCAAATCCGTAAGCGAGTGTTGATAAGATAAAGGAACCAGCGCTCAAACCAGTCAGGTAGAAATAAATGGCGATGTTTAGGCCGAATGCTTCCTGATGGACGATGTTGTACAGAACCTGAGTATCCACGATTCACCCCAACATCCAAATCATCTCAACCAACGGCAAATCTTCAAGACTAACTATGATATCTGTTAAAAAATAGTCGCTCACTCTTTATCTTCTCTCAGCTTTTTTTCAGTCTGCTTGGCTTCTACAACGTCGATATCTAAAGCGATATAAAACGTGTGTGGATCGGTTCCGATTTCGGGCTTGATAACCTGAACGGCATTCTTGGCCACAGCCTTGGCTATCTCACTTTCTGGATCCTCCAGGTTTCCGAATAAAATGGCCTCAGTCGGGCAGGCTAAAACACAGGCAGGCAGGAGACCGGCGTCTACTCTGTGGTGGCACCAGGTGCACTTCTCGGCAATTTTTCGAGTGGGATGGATATATCGAACTCCGTATGGACAGGCTGCCATACAATAGCGACAGCCGATGCATCTATGCGGATCTATATAAACAATCCCGTCTGGACGCTTGATCGAAGCCCAAACCGGACAGACTGTAACACAGATAGGTTTTTCACAGTTGTTGCAGACAACAGGAAGAAAGAATTCCTGTGAATCAGGATAATTCCCTTTCTCGACTTTTTTGACCCAGCTCCTCCAGACGCCAAGCGGGACATTGTTTTCACTCTTACAGGCAACTGCACAGGCATTACAGCCGATGCACTTCCTTAAATCGATCAGCATGGCATACCGCTTTTTATCGTCTTTCATGGCTACCGTGTTATTTTGTTATCTTTCTCACTCAGATTACCCAGGCTTGTTTTTTCCCCCTCCGAGGCCTTCTCTTTTTGGATTTTCATGCTGTCATACCAATCTGTTATTCTGCTGATGATTCCCTTCCTCGATCTGTACCCGAAAAGGAGGCACATCCCGACAACGAAAAACAAAACCAAACCACCGCTTAGAAAATTGAATCGACTCCATAACTGCGAATTAAGATGAGTCGGTCCGACGACAAATCCAGCTGAGGAACGAACATCATGGCAGCGCACGCAGAAATCCTTGTAGACTCTCTTAGCTCCGTGAGCGGCGTCATCATAATGGCAGTTGATACAGACCTTCATATCGAATTTTTCCGAAAGATCTCCCTTGCGATGTCCGGATATTTTTCCTAAGGCGGCCCCTTTTACGATTCCCTCGACCATGACCTCAGCGTGACAATTCCCACAAGTCTGTCCGATCCTTTTTTCGCTTATCGAAGAAAATGGATCGTCATGATTCAGGATGAAATGTCTGGTATGACAGTCGTAACACAGCGGGAGTTTTTTATTGACAGTCACTGGTTTATACTCATAGTGAACATTTTTCTGGTATTCTTCGGCTTCTTCTGGATGGCATCGAGCACAGTCCACATCGATGAAACCTTCCCGGAAATGCAGGTAGGGGCTAGCATTCTTATGACAATCCACGCAGACCATCTGACTTTTTTGGTGGATGTCTTGAGACCATTCTTCGGGGTCCACGTAAAGAGACCGCGCGCTTCCATCAGCCATAATCTGGAAGATATCAGACTTCCCATGACATTCGAGGCATTCCAGGTTGGTATAGATAGGGGACTGGGCAGGAATGCGAACAATCGAAAGAATAAGAATGGTAAGCAACAGGAGAAGACTTTTTTTCCAAAACGATAAATGCATCAATGCAAATTTGGAATACCACACTTGGTGGAACAATTCAAGAATGATATCCAGAATAACCATTCCAGATTATCCTGGAATAATTCAAGAACGGGGAAAAATAATTTATCGCGCCCGCTAGAATTCATAAGATAATCCTAAACGAAAAACCCGAGGAGACTGGATTTCCGTGGCGAACCGCAGCGGAAATTCGGGCCCTGTCCATTCGTTCTCTTCGGTGGCTAAACCGCTGTTGAAGATGTTAAAACCATCCAGGATAATCCTAAGCCTTGTCTTCTCGAAGGCAAAAGACTTTTCAACCCTCAAATCCAGCGTAAGATTGTACTCGTATCTGGCTACTCCACGCGAGAATGCTTGGATGAAAAAAGGGCCTTGGTTGAGGTCTCGGACGATAATCTTACGCGTGAAGGGCTGACCGTCATAGTACTTCAGAATGCCGCCACATTTTATCCCGAAGGGCGCTCGGAAATTAAACCCGGCCCGACCTGTGTAGGCTCTATCGAAACGCACCCGGCCTCTGGCGTTGATCAGAGTGTTCGGGTTGTCAAACAGAGCGGCCACCACACCATCGTCGTTCTCCCATTCGGTGTTTCCTGGACTGGTTGTCCCTGGAGCTTCGGTAGCCGTCAAAGACAGAAAAAAAGTGAATTTTTCCCCGTATTTCTTGACTAAAGTGAGATCGAGCCCATAGTAATGGGTCTTCCTGCCAGGATTTGTCAGCAGAAAATAATCCTGTCCCAGCGTTTCGGGATCTTGATTGTAAACGGTGAAAGACAGATCGTCATAGTTTTGAGGAATCCTGTCGTCGCCGATGTCAAATATCTGGACAGCTTCATACGAAGAAAACGGGACTCCAATGTTGAGCGTTTCCACAAGGCTTCTGTGCTCCCGCAAGAATCCAGCTACGGTCAAATACCAATTCCGTCCGAAGACATGATGAAAAGAGATGGACAGCTCATCCACACGAGGCCTCTTTATGTTCTTGTCTATCTCCGAAAAAAGGGGCCCTTCTCGGCGAAGCAGCTGACCCGTTTCCTCTTCTTGAAAATCTCCATCCTTGTTCTCATCCCTCCAAGCGTAGACCCATCCGCCCAAGGCGTTCGGATTCCCATAAGTCAGGTAGTTCAGGGGGAGCGAATAGTAGAACCGGGCTAATGATATTTTTAGAGCCGTGGCCTTTGACTTCGAGAGAGGAATAACGAGCCCAAATCTCGGAGAAACATTGAACCACTGGATGCTGTTCTCATTTTGACTCGAAGGAGAAGGATGGCCAGGCACCCAGCCGTGGCTTGAAACGAGGTGGACACCCATGATCAAAGTTAAAGAACTGGGGAAGCTCATCGCGTCTTGAGCATAGATATCTAAGTGAAATGCTCTCTCTCGATGATCGACCGGAGTGTTGAATTTTACGACCTCAACGGGAACTCCCTCAAAAAATCGGAGATGAAGGTCATCCTGGATGGTTTTGGAGGAAAAGGAGGAGACATAACGGAATTCGCCTCCGTACTGGAACCTGTGCTTGGCCCGTCCCAGGGAAGTGATCCATGAGTCTCCTTGAATGAGAAAATGGAGGGAAGACCGCCTGTCTCTGTGAGCCAAGGAAGCCAAACCAGAAGGGATCTCCTCAAAAATCTCGAGGCCGTGTCGATGAAAAATTCCCTGCTGGAAATCGGCGTTGATCGCACCGTGATTAAAACCCAATCCCATGTTGAGGGAGTGATTCTCCTTTACCCTCAACTGCCAAAACAGCTGGAACACGTTGTAAACATCCCTGCGGTTAAGAGTGGCGGAAAAAGGGATGTCTCTACCGGCACCGCAGGAAGGCCGGTCCAGGACCTGTCCTGACCACAGAAAACGAAGGCCTCCGCTGGAAAAAATTCTTTTTAGACTGAATGAACCGGAGAGAAGCGAGGCTTTATCTTCCTGATCATAGTCGGCCAAATCGCGGGACAGATGAAAACTGGAGGCCGAAGCCGAGAAGAAGAGGTTGTCTGAGGCAAGAGGGCCGGAGAGGGAACAATTTCCCTCGATGAAGTGGTTGAAAGAATGGCTGTCGGTCATGCCCTCAGCTTTGAGTTCGGGCGTGACGTTCGAACTCGAGAATTTTCTAGAGATAAAAAACACAGAGGCGCTGCCGTGGAGTTCTGCTGTCTCCTGGCCTGTCGACAGGTTGAGGTAGCCCCCTGGAGAGATGCCAGCCGGGAAAAATCCGCCGTTCGTCAGTCTTGTGAATTCCAGAGCGAAAAAGTCAGGAAAAACGAGGGGCTGCCCGGTCCAATAGGGGTCAGTCACATCCAGGCCGTTCAGGCGGTAAACACTCTGGGTCCAAGAGCCGCCTCCTCGAGCACTGAAAAGGGCGGGTTCACTGTTCCAGAGCCCACCGACATCGATCCGGTTGGTCGTAGCCGATAAATCTTGATTCTCGATCAAAGACCAGACATTATGCGCCGAGGGCATGTCTCGGATCTGTTTTTGATCGAGAAAGGTTTGGTGGAGACAGCTCGTATAATCCACCTGGACAGGGGGAGGTGATGGTTCTTTTGTTCTGGGAGTCAAAGAGATTTTGAGATAATATGTTTGAGAGGGTTCACAGACGAAATCCTTCACGATATGAGTGTTGATACCATCTCTTTCGAAGGTAAGAGTATACCGGCCGAAGGGGAGTCCCCAAACCCGAAAGAGGCCATCGGCATCGCTGGTGATTGTTGTCTGAAAGTGAGCCAGCTTATTCTCGACTTGAATCGTGACTCCTGGAATGGGTTTCTGATCAGCATCTATCACTTCACCCCAGAGGTTAGCCTGGTCTTGACTCCTTGAATAACTCCAGAAGGAAAGCACAAGAAGGATGAGGAAGGGGATTGGTGAGGCTTTGTTAATATTCAGATAATTTCTCCTCTTAGTCGACATATTTTTTCTATTTTCCTCTCGACTGTCAAGCACCTGGGGAAGGTCGGGTATGAGCAGATAAGGAAAACATATTCTAATGATCGGTGCTACTCCAACAGATATACATCACAAAATTCAACTCTAGATGATTTCAATAAGACAAGCACGGGGAACACCCCGTGCCACCCATCCATAACTAATACGGACGCAATAAATGATATGAAAAAACATATGCGGCGCCGGGGCCGCCCCCAGCCCCCGAACCCCGGGGAGCCAGTCCCGTCGGTTCCCCCCATCGGAAAAGCCGATGGGG
>Ga0209427_10004877_pt1 | contig 15438 bp, 17 predicted proteins | sample DeeMarSWOR136_30_FD_187465 | JGI IMG/M metagenome (GOLD analysis project Ga0209427, IMG submission 187465) | Marine sediment microbial communities from White Oak River estuary, North Carolina - WOR-1-36_30 (SPAdes) (version 2) | ecosystem: Environmental > Aquatic > Marine > Intertidal zone >...
AATTTTATATTACTGACCCTGAGTCGAATATCTTACTTACAGGTGCCCCGGATGAGATTCTTTCTAAAACCGATGGTTCATATTTTATCGTTGATTACAAGACGGCAAGATTCACCGGGGCCCAGGATAAACTCTTGCCCATGTATGAAGTGCAGCTTAACGCCTATGCATATATTGGCGAAAGAGTTGGATTTAAACCTGTAAGTGGTCTTGGTCTTATCTACTATGAGCCTTTAACCGGCATTTCAGTTGACGAGCTTGATTCCTTCATACTCGATGAGGGTTTCTCCATGCACTTTTCAGGAAAACTACTTCCAGTAGACCTTAACCCCGATAATATTCTACCGTTACTAAACCGGGTGCGGGAGATTTACGAGCTACCCCAAACGCCCAATGGAGTCGAAGGATGCAAAGATTGTCAGTTGTTGGATACACTATTATCAATTGCCGGTGTGGCTACCGCTGATCGATGAACGACGTAGGATGGTTGACCTACAAAACTTGGCTTGATGGAGGTGATAATAAGATGAGACAAGTTATTATCTACCCTGGTGAAGATGGCTTTTGGGTGGCTGAATGTCCCAGCCTGCCGGGCTGTGTCAGTCAGGGGAAGACAAAAGAAGAGGTTATTACCAATATCAAAGAAGCGATTCGTGGATACATTGCCGCATTGGAGGAAGATGACTTGCCTGTCCCAGAAGAGCGCTTTGAGACACTGGTGGTGGCGGTATGAGCAAGTTGCCGACTCTTTCTGGAGGCGAGTGTATAAAAGGGCTTGGCAAGGTTGGTTTTTACCTGAAGCGTCAGGAAGGAAGCCACATGATTTTACGGAGGGATGACCCTTTTGCTCAGGTGGTTGTCCCTGACCACAAAGAATTAGACAGGGGAACTCTCCGTGCCATCATCAGGCAGGCTGGGCTCAGCGTGGAGGAATTTGTCAAGTTACTTTAGCTCGTTAGCTAAGCATGTCGGAAGGACTGCTTGACAAAAAGAGTTGTCAACCATCCTTTAGGACAAACCCTTCGGGATGGTTGACCTGCAAAGCTTAAACAGTGGGAGCAAGGAGTGATGATGAGCGAACAGGAAAATGTGCAGGTAGTGCAACAAATGTTCGAAGCCTTTGGGAAGCGTGACCTGCCAGGTGCACTGAACACGTTAGCAGATGATGTATATTGGCAGTCACCGGTAACCAGAATTGTATCGAAAGAAATCTCGTGGTCCAAACCCCGCCACAGCCGTGAGGAGGTTGCTCTCTTTTTTAAGGAGCTTTTCGCAAAGGTCGAGCCAGAACGGTTGGAGCCGTTGGAGTTTACGGCCCAGGGTGATCGGGTAACTGTGGAGGGGAAGAATCGCGGTACCGTGAGGTCCACCGGCCGTGCCTATGAGCACGACTGGGTGATGCTGTTCACTCTGCGTGAGGGCAAAATCAAAAGGCTGCTGCATTACTACGATACTGCTGATATACTGGTCGCCTTTCAGAGATAGGTCAAGCATGTCTGCCCTTCGACAAGCTCCCTTCGGGTGTGAGCTCAGGGTCCAAAACAGGACAAGCGCTTCGGGATGGTTGACCTATAAAACTGCGGTTGTAGATGACAAATGGCGTTGAAGGATTAGGATAATGGATTTGATTTATCTTAATTATAATTGCTTTCAGCGGGGTTTTGACGACCCTCGACAGGTAAAAATCCAGATGGAGGCCTTAGCGTGTCAGGAAATATTCATAATGGCGGAGCGAGGCGAAATTCAACTGACCTGGTCCTTTATGCATGAAGATGAAAATATCCTCTGTCCTTCCCCACAACGAAAATATGAAGTGCTTCGTCTTGCCACTCTTTGTAAGAAAAGAGTTGGACCAAAAAAAGAATTATACCATCTGGCGAAATCACTCCAAAAAAAAGGAGGACTTTCTGCCAAGGACGCTATTCATTTAGCATGTGCTTGTGCAGTCAAAGCCGGATTTTTCCTTACTTGCGATGATGCACTTATAAAGCGGAGTAAGAAACCAAAACTCGAATTAATGATTACAAATCCCGTAGATTACATTAGACGGGAGGTCAAGAGATAATGAAAACGAAAATTATGGATGACACAGAAATTAGGATTAAGGGGATAGAAACGCTGAACAAAGCCCTTGGTCCCTCGCAAGCTCTGAGATTTCTTACTTTGTTACATCGTGAGCTCACCGATTATGTAAAGATCTCCAGACGCCTTTATAAGGGACAGACGATAGATGAAATTTTTGAACGAGCTAAGAAACATTGGAAGTAGGACACAACGACAATCACAAAAAGGCTCGGTTTGTGCAAGTTTGCCCCCAATAAGGCTTTAGCGGTTAACTATGCTCTCATGACCGCTTGACAAAAAGAGTTATCAACCGTTCAGCATGGTGAGCTACAAAATTTCGAAAACAGAATCCAGCTAATGACCATAAAAGTGCTTAACCATGCTTCCCGTTGGTGTTCTTCACCAACGGGAAAACTGACGGCAGGTGAAGAACACCCGCCTGGAGCAGAGTTTAATAATCCATATGAACACACCAATCTCCCCTAACCCCTCTTTTCCAAAGGTGTGAACCGTATGGTTCATTCCAAAGAGGGGAAAAAGAGTTCTCCCCCTTTGAAAAAGGGGGATTAAGGGGGATTTTAAAATTAACTGCACATTGCTTTAACATGTAACAATAATTGACACAGTTGCTATAATAAGTTTACAAGACAAGCATCGTCACTAACCATGAACCACTGTCATGAATTGGGAATTTGGACCTATTGATTTTGGGGAGGGGAAAAATGACTGAAAAAACGATTAGCAAAAAGAAGAAAACCAAACTGACCGCTAATTCCATCAAGGTTTTGGAAAGAAGGTATCTTAAGAAGGATACAGACGGGAAGGTTGAGGAAACTCCGGAAGAGCTTTTCTGGAGGGTGGCTGAGGTTATAGCTTCAGCGGATAAAAATTATGGAGCCACCGAATCTGAGATAAAGAATAACACAGAAGAATTCTACGAGATGATGGCAAACTTGGAATTTATGCCCAACTCTCCCACCCTGATGAATGCAGGAAGACCCCTGGGTCAGCTCTCCGCCTGTTTTGTCATACCCATCGAGGATACCATGGAATCCATCTTCACTGCGGTGAAGGATACTGCCCTGATTCATAAAAGCGGAGGCGGAACTGGGTTCTCCTTCTCGAGATTAAGACCCAAAAATTCTCCAGTTGCTTCCACCAGCGGGGTGGCGTCGGGTCCCATATCTTTTATGAAGGTTATCAATTCCGCAACAGAAGCGGTAAAGCAGGGTGGGACGCGGCGCGGAGCTAACATGGGAATATTGCGGGTGGATCATCCAGACATTCTGGAGTTTGTCTGCTCCAAAGACGATCTTAAAGAGCTTACCAATTTCAATATCTCCGTGGCTGTCACCGGCGAGTTCATGAAGGCGGTTAAAAAGGATAAGTATTACGATTTGATCGACCCCCGTACTGGAAAAGAATACTACACAGATGGAAAACCGGCTCGGTATAAAGCTAAGGAAATCTTTAATTTGATCGTGGAGCACGCCTGGAGAACGGGTGAACCGGGAATGATGTTTCTGGATAAGATGAACCAAAGCAATCCCATTACCAAAGTTGGGTTATACGAATCCACCAACCCCTGTGGAGAGCAGCCCCTCTTGCCTTACGAAAGCTGTAATCTTGGCTCAGTCAATTTGTCCATGATGCTTAAGAGCAGCGGCAAAGGAACAATGGAAGTGGATTGGGACAAACTCGAGGATACGGTCAAGAAGGCGGTTCATTTTCTGGATAATGTCATAGATGCCAACAATCATCCGCTCCAGGAGATCAAAGAGAACACCGAAGCCAATCGAAAAATAGGGCTGGGAGTGATGGGCTGGGCAGATATGTTGGTTCAGTTGAGGATCCCATATAACTCTGATCAGGCGGTTAAGTTAGCCGAACAGGTGATGGGATTCATCCACCAGAAGTCTCATCAAACTTCCTCTCAGTTGGCAAAAGAAAGGGGCAGTTTTCCCAATTGGGATAGAAGTGTCTATTACGAGAAAAAAATGCCCATGCGCAATTCCACCGTCACCACCATCGCTCCGGCAGGGACCATCAGCATAATCGCTGGCTGCTCCTCGGGGATTGAACCACTTTTCGCTATCTCCTACATTCGCACGGTGATGGACAACACTAAACTGGTGGAGGTAAATCCCTTCTTTGAAAAAGAAGCCAAAGAGAGAGGTTTTTACAGCAAGAAACTGATGGAGAAGATCGCCCAGAAGGGATCGATTCGGGATCCCGATTTCATCGAAATCCCCAAGGATGTCAGAAAGGTATTTGTGGTTTCCCATGATATAGCTCCAGAGTGGCATGTGCGGATGCAGGGCGCTTTCCAGAAATATACCGACAACGCAGTTTCCAAGACCATAAATCTCCCCAACCAGGCCACGGTTGGTGATGTGGAGACTGCCTACAGGTTAGCATATGAGTTGGGCTGTAAGGGAGTGACCATCTATCGGGATGGATCCAGAGAGGCACAGGTATTATCTACCAAAAAGGAGAAAGAAAAAGAAGAGGAAAAAATTGCACCCATGGACAGACCGGCTTCCCTCACCGGCATAACCGACAAGATCAAAACCGGATATGGGAATCTTTATGTGACCATCAACAGTTTAAATGGAAAGCCTTTTGAGGTCTTTGCCCAGATAGGAAAGTCCGGTTATTCCACCATGGCCGACACCGAAGCCATCTGTAGACTGATCTCTCTGGCACTGAGAAGCGGGATAAGCGTGGAAAAGACTATCGAGCAGCTGATCGGAATCGGCGGTGCATCTCCCATCTTTCAGGAAGGTGGATTGGTCATGTCCATTCCGGATGCCATTGCCAAAGTTCTGAACAAACATTTCGGCAAAATCAAGATCAAAAACTCTCTGAAAGACATATACCTGGAGTATTGTCCTGACTGCGGGGGAAAACTGGAACACGATTCAGGATGTTTGGTCTGTAGACTGTGTGGGTTTTCAAAATGTTAAAATTCTAACCTGTTCTTTTGAGTCAAAAGCTCGGCAAAGATAATTTTCGCAAATTCCAATAAAATAAACTTCTTCTCGGATTTGATCGATAATATATACGGGGGCAAACCAAGGATAAGGGTGACTTATCCTTTTTACGTTTTACAAAAGAGGGGGCAAAAAATGATAAATCCGGCGGGTATGTCCAGTGAAGCAAGCTCAGGCGAGAAGAAATTTTGTGTTCAAACTGAATTTGCGCCAAGACCTAAGCCTCGGATCACAACCAGTATATCTCTGAACGGAGAGGTGGTGCAAAAGGTGGAGAACCTGTGGGAAAAGCTGCCCCAATCCCAAGAGGATAAAGATGAGATCGAAAGATTTTTACGAAAACAGCACCGGCAGGTTATGAAGAATATAAAAGAGGACGGAGAGAAGTTCGCTTTATCAAAGGACACAAGGATTGCCGCCTCTGAAGAAAGAGAAGGAAGACCGGCAATTCTAAAGGTGAAAGAGGTGATTAGGGGAACCCAGGGAGTAACCGGATGGGTTATATTCGCAAAAGATGATCAGATCATCGATCAAGACCTTTTAGATTCAAAAGACCAAACTGTAGCAGACCTCACGCGATGCACAAGAGATTTAGCTGCATTCCTTTCGTTTGTGTCAAAGGTGGGACATCCTGTGGGAGGACTTATGGAAAGCGAAGAGGGCAGGATGATATTCATCCCCATCGTAGATGACTTCCTTGCTGTTGGGGTTAATCCAGAGGTCAATGTTAAAGATTTGGTTCAAAAGATCAGATCGGCGCTTATGCGGTCTGTTGCCAAAAGGTAATTTTTGGCGTCATTGAAAGAGGTCCTGCATTTGAAGTGACGACGAGAAAGTGACAAATTCCCGTAGCATTACTTAGGAAACGGTATACGAGTGGTATGGAGACAATACTGAATGACATAAGATCGGTTCCGGGGATAACAGGCGTTTTAGTTCTGGACAAAGACACCCTTGAATCTTATCACCTTTTGCCTGCTTCTTTTTCTTCCGAGGCGATCGGAAATATCCGAACAAGGCTTTTGAAACTGTCTGAAAAGATGAACCAGCACAGCCGCCTGGATCTGAAATTTGAGCATGGAGTTGGCTTGGTCTATAATTTAGAAAAAAGTGCCATCCTCATCTTTGGAAAATCGAACCTGAATTTCTCCGTGCTCGGTTTAGTGCTGAAATCAGCTCTTCAGGGTATAGAAAGAAAATTGGTTGCTAAAGCAAAAGAACCTGTGAAAACCCAGGTGAGTTCTACATTGGATAAGCCCTGCTTGGGAACCAGTTTTGCGGTGGACAAAAAGACTCTGGGGTTATTAATTGAAGCCGTCAATTTGGTGGCAAAAAGCCTGCTGAAGACTCACGGGGGTTTTTATGTTACCCAGAATCTGCGAAAAAGCAAAGAGGAGGTAATTAAGGAATTTCCTTTTGTTGCCAACTTTTATGTGGACAACAACGCAACCATCTCCCTGATAAAAGGAAGGGAAGGGCTTTTGGATGAAAGGTTTGCCTTGGCCTTGATTAGGTGGATATATTTTTTTGTGAACTCATTCGACCCAACCCAATTCCTTGATGTAAGAGACCTGACCGCAAGAATAAGTCAATCCTTGGAGGAAATCGGATTTTATAGCATGTACCAAAAAGTGGCAGGAAGTTGCTAACCCAAAAAGATGAGACCGAAAAAAATCCCCCGCCCGGGCGGGGGATTGTTTGGAAAGGTGTGCAATTTGAAGAAAACTCTCTTTCCATTCAACGGTAAAGGGTTTTTGCAGCCGCCTCCTGTATTTCGCTTTCGCTACCTATACGGGTCACCGCGTACGCTCAACATTCGGGGGCAACCTTCATCAGTTGATTGTTAAAGGTTTTTCAAATGCAACCTTTCCTTTATATATATTACAATCGAAAATAGAAAAAGCAAGTATTTTTTTGAAAGATTTTTAAAATATTTTAAAAAGAATTTGTTTGATCTTCTGTAAATCAGGCAAACAAATTGCTTGTGAAATTCCATCAATAAAATTATCATATACTCGCTTGATTCAGATCTGGAGTTAAGGCTCAAGCTTTTTAATTAAATCTGTGGTTAAAGAGGACGGGATGTGTCAAAAACCGGGCACCTAACTTAAGTTAGGTGCTGGTAATTGTTCCAATATGCACGGAAAGATTCACTCTGAAGGTGGAGAAAGCAAGGATAAAGTAAAAAGTGCAAAAAGTGGCCTCTGAGGATAATTCAATCATATCGCACCAGCGGAAGCTAACAAGGAAATACTTTGTCTTGACTTTAAAAGAGCCAAAAGCTTATCTTTAGAGTATGCGATCGGAAATATGGATCCACAGTGTTGGAGATTCGATCGCCACGTAGAACAAAAAGACACACTATGGTATGGTCAATTCTTTAGGCATTGACATTGTAGAAGTTAAAAGAGTCAAGAACTTGATGGAAAGATGGGGGGATCGCTTTCTTCATCGCGTTTTCACTCCTTGGGAGATCGCCTATTGCATGGGCAAAGGTTCACCGGAACAATCGCTTGCCGCTCGTTTTGCGGCCAAAGAGGCGATCCTTAAAGCCGTTGGCACAGGACTCTCCCAGGGAATAAGATGGACCAGCATGGAAATCGTCAATGATAGAAATGGTCGCCCCAGCGTGAAATTGGGAAAAAGGATCCAAGACAAAATAAAAGATAAAAAGATTTTGATCAGCATGTCCCACACCAAAAAATATGCGGTAGCACAAGCCATTTTAGTTGATTGAGCTGTTTATACTTTATAAGAAACAGATTCCGTAGCCGAGCCTTTATGACTTGAAAGCTCAAAAATAAAAGATCAAAACTTAAAACTGCAACTTAAAACCCAAAATTTGATACACTTCAAAAGTCAGAAGAAGAGTAAAAGTTCTAAGTTTTTCGCTTTGTGGTTCGACTTTGCTCACCACCCTGAGCTTGTGCTTCGACTTTGCTCAGCACCCTGAGTTTATCGAAGGGTCGAAGGGTGGTTTTAGCTGCTCAAGAGGAGGTTTGATGTCAGACCAACAGGAAATTTTTGAAATATTTGAAAAAGCGAAAGCGCTTTTAAAAGGTCACTTTCTGTTAAGTTCCGGGCTTCATTCGGATTTATATTTCGAGAAATTTCAGGTGTTACAATATCCAGAGTATGTGGAAATTTTATGCCAAAGACTTGCAACCTTATTTGAAGAGGAGAAAATCGAGGTGGTGGTTGGCCCGACCACAGGAGGAATTATCATTGCATATGAAGTCGCCAAGAATTTAAAGACCCGTTCGGTCTTTGCGGAATTGGAAGAAGACATGCGTGTCTTTAAAAGGGGATTCAGCCTCAAAAAGGGCGAAAGAGTTTTGGTCGTTGATGATATACTGACTACCGGGAAGTCTGTCAATGAGGTTGTTGATTTGGCTAAAAAGCACGGTGGAGATATTATTGGAATCGGTGTCCTTCTGGATAGATCCGGAGGAAAGACGAAGTTTGAGTATCCCTTGAAGGCATTAGCCACCACCGAGGTGAAGAATTATTCGCCCGACGAGTGTCCGCTTTGCAAAAAAGGAGAACCCTTGGTCAAACCGGGAAGCAGAAAAATATGACCTCACCTTCCCCCCCTTTTCATTGAATGAAGAAGCGGTACGGTGGTAAGATTCTTTATAGCTGTTTCCATGAAAACTAAGAACTATGTTTTAAATCATCATTCTTGAATGGAGCAAAACATGACCTTCAAAATAAAACTTTTCTGTGTCTTGGGAATTTGCCTTTTGATTTTCTCCTGTGGCGAGAAACCCGAAAAAACCGAGATGACAGTTTTAATCCGAATGATGGATATTCAGGATTTATGGTTCCGGGAGAAGATGAAGGAGTTTGAAAACCAAAACCAGGTGAAAATAAATGTGGTCACCTTCGATCAGGTGGAAGATGTCAAGGAGATGATAGATTTAGAGAAAAAGAGCGGAAAGAAGACCATTGGCCTGGTCAAAACCGCCATGGAGATGGTATATCCATTGGCCAGTCAGAATTATCTGATCGCCCCCGAGGAGATAGTCGGTCCTTCCCAGTTAGATAAAGATCTAAAGGAATACCTGCCGGAAGCTTTGGAAATAGGGACCTTAGAGAATAAGGTCTATTATATTCCACGCAAATTGGAAACGTATCTCATGTTCTTTTTGAAATCGAAGGTCCAAGATGCTTTGGACAACCGGGAAAAGGATCTAAAGGGAATTAACCAGCTTCTAAAGAGTGTAAATGGCTATGGTCTGCCCCAAGGATACCAGTTGGAGTCCGATCCTCAAAAATGGGATTATTATGATCTTGCGGTCCTTTCCCACTATTGGGCAAATCACCCTTACCAGGGTTTGAAATTACCTCGCATGGCTCATCGAGGAAAAAGATATGCAGGCACGGTAAATGAGCTAGTGACTCGGATCTATCAACTGGGAGGCGGTCAAGAAGATATCTTGTCCATGACCACAGACCCGGTTATCGACTGTTTCCAGTGGGAATCATTCTTCATCCAGAATAATCTATATCATCCTGGAATGTGGGAGCAAGCCTGGTCTGGCGGAAACATCTGGAAAGCCATCTCCCAGGGAGAGGTTTTCTTGTGCTTTTTGCATCAGATCGATCTTTTCTTCGTGCACGGTGGATCCGACCCCACCATGACCGGCTATCTTTTGGATCCAGAAGATATGGGAATCTCCATCATGCCCAAAGGGGTTTCTTTGGATTTAACTGAAGAGGGACAGGCCCGAAGAGAGGGAGGGCATTTTTCGAATCTCTATGGTTGGTGGTGGGGAATTCCGGTCACCTCTCCTGATCCCAAACTCTCTTATAAGCTGGCAAGGTTTATCACCAGCAAAGCAAATCAGATAGAGGAATGCTCCCGTTTCGGAATGTACCCGGTCAGAAATGACGTCATAGATAACTTGGAACAAGCTTTTGATGCTTCCTGGAAGCAGGAGATCTTCAGAGTCAGTCGACTTCAATTTGAGAGCGGAACCGAGGCAACTCCACAGCTTACCCAATGGCCACAAATTGGAAAGAACTACCTGGATGCCTGGTATGAGATAGCGGTGGAGAAGAAGATTCTGAAAAGAAGAGAAATTGCGAAAGCTCTGGATAAATATGCCCAGCTCAATCAAACTGTCTTATCTTCTGCACAAGCTGAAAAGTAATCTTTTTACCATCGGCTTTTTCATCCCTGCTTTTCTTTACCTGGTAAGCTTTTTTGTGATCATCTTGGTTTTCCTACTGAAGTTTTCTTTCTCTGAAGGAATCCCTTTTCTAGAGCTTTTCTCCGCAAATGAATTCAAGGCTGCACTTTGGAGGACCTTTTGGTTTATGGGGATTGCAACCCCACTCCAATTGGTGGTGGGGTTATTGTTGGCACTTTTGATCCAACAGAGTTACAAGGGAGTCGGGATGGTGAGAAGCTTCTTTATGATCCCCATTGCTATCCCTGCTTTGGTCACCGCCATAATCATAGATTTGGTTTTTTCATATCCTTTTGGTCCTATAAATGATCTCTTATTGGGCAGACACGGGTTTTTCCCACAAATAACGGGTGTGCCGGTAAACTGGAGTGGTTCCGAATTTCTCTCTTTGGGATTGGCTATCCTGGGTAAAACCTGGAGGGATATGCCCATCTCCATGTTGATTCTTTTAGCCGGGCTCCAGACCATAGAAAGGGAGCAATATGAAGCCGCCCGAACCATGGGCGCTAAAAGCTGGCAGGAGTTCAAATACCTGACCCTGCCTCTTCTAACACCAGCCATCTTGACCATATTGATTCTTCGTTCCATAGAGAACTGGAAGGAGTTTATCTTTCCCTTCATCCTGGCACCCGCGTACCCTTTATTAGGGGTGTTAATTGAAAGGCTTTACCATGTGGAACAAAATCCTGCTTTAGCCGCTTCGGTGGCATTGTGCCTGGTTGTTTTGATCGGTATCACTACTCTTGTTTTCACCTTTATCACTAAGATGGTGAGAAAATATCTGGTGAGGGTGTAATACCTCACCCCATATCTCCCCCTCTCCATTTCATGGAGAGGGGGACGGGGGGTGAGGTAAAAACATAAGTTCGTATGAATGCTTCGCAGAGGTTAACCATAACACGGCAGTGCATACAAATATGAAGAGTCTAAGATTTATCCTCATCTGTTTGGTTTTGTTTTTTATTATCTTCCCTTTGTTCATGATGACCAAATACAGCCTCTCGGATCGGGAAAGCATCGTGACCGGAGGGAAATATCCAGAGCCCTTTTTCCCTTTCAAGCCCAATTTGGAAATGTTTGAAGCTTTGTCGGTAAGAAAGGATTTTGTAGGTGCAGGACTGACCAGTTTATGGGTAGGACTGCTTGCGGTCGCTTTTTCACTCTTCTTGGGAGCACCGACCGCTTTCGCTTTAGCTCGTTTTAAAATCCCTGGCATAGCTATCCTTCTTTTCTTTCTGTTATCGGTCCGGCTTTTTCCCGACATCTCGGCGGTGATTCCGGTGGCGGAGCTTTTGCTCTCTCGACCATTCTCACTTTTGCCTCCGGTTATTTTGGTCGGGCTTGCTCATACCCTTTTGGCTTTGCCTTATACTGTTTACATCGCTAAAGGGGTATTCGAGTCCATACCTAAAGATTTGGAAGAGCAGGCGCACGTTCTGGGAGCGGGCAAAGCCCGGACTTTTCTGAAGATACTCACGCCTTTGGCTTTGCCCGGTTTGGGGGCAGCGGCGATCTATACCTTCTTTCTTTCCTGGAATGAATTTGTTTTTGCTTACTTCTTAACCTTTCAAGGCACGCAGACGACGCTGCCGGTATATCTTTTGAGAATTTTGACCTGGTCTCCGCAAAAAAATTTCATATCGGCAATTTCTCTTGTGATTTGCATTCCGGTTATAATCTTCACCTTTTTGGTTCAAAGATACATGAAGGAGGGATTGACTGCAGGAGCAGTGAAATAAAAAGTATTGTCATTTTGTAATTAGTTTTGGCTTATAAAACGTTCGTTGTTTCGCCTAGCCAAGCCTTCATCGCTTGGCAGGCAAGCCGTAAAGGCTTGCCTGCGCGTGATCTATGGAAAAACGTAGACTTTTGTAAAAAAAGAGGTTTTTGTGGCCGAAGTCAGATTAGAAAATTTAGCCAAGAAGTTTGATCAGGTTACAGCAGTAGATCGCATCAATCTTGAGATAAAAGATGGTGAATTTTTGACTTTGGTGGGGCCATCCGGATGTGGAAAATCTACTGCCTTAAGGCTGGTGGCAGGGTTGGAGAAGGTCACCTCTGGCAATGTCTACATAGATGAGAAGGCGGTCAATCATATTCCCCCACAGAAGCGGAATATCTCCATGGTCTTTCAAAGCTACGCCCTTTTTCCTCACATGAGCGTGGAATCCAATCTTGCTTTTGGACTTAAGATCAAAAGAAAAAGCCAAGAGGAGAAGATGCAGAGGGTTAAGTGGGTTCTGGACCTTCTGGGTCTTAAGGGTATGGAGAAGAGACTTCCCAAAGAACTATCCGGGGGTCAAAGGCAAAGGGTGGCCTTGGGACGAGCTTTGGTTTTGGAGCCTGACGTTCTGCTTTTGGATGAACCCTTGTCCAATCTGGATGCCAAACTGAGATTGAGGATGAGGACCGAGTTAAAAAGGTTGCATAAGAAGATAAAGACCACCATAATTTACGTAACCCATGATCAGGCAGAAGCCATGACTTTAAGCGATCGCCTGGCGGTGATGAAAGACGGGAGGATTTTGCAGATAGGCACCCCTCAGGAGATTTATGAACGACCTACTGACATCTTCACTGCTGGTTTCATCGGAAGTCCGCCCATGAACTTCATCCTCGGAGAAAGACTTCCTTTTGTAAAAAGAGAGGAGGCAATGGTAGGTATTCGACCGGAGGACCTCTCCGTCTCTTTAGAAAAAGCGGAAAAAAGCATACTGGGTAAAAGCAGCGTCACCGAAACTCTGGGTTCGGATAATTATCTTTATGTTGATATTTCTGATCTTTTGATTTCAGTTCGACTGAAGCCCGACCAAAAAATCGAGGAGGATCAGACTATCTGGCTCGTTCCCAACTTGGAAAAAATACATGTTTTCGACAAATCAACCGGAAGAAGAGTACAGTGGGCAGGATAATTAATAATGTTGCAAGGTTCGTAGGGCGGGCACCCATGCCCGCCCGATTCATGTGAGGTTAGGAGTCTTACCTACGAGTTCATACGATACTTGCACAATAAAAAAGTCCTATAACGTATACCACATGAGCGGCAGTTGGCCTGCTCCACATCCAGTGAGTGGGCCTCACATGACTTCCTGAAATTTGTCAAGAGGAGATCTTCAGATGGCTTTCAAGATACCGAAATGCAAAATCACTGTAATTAAAAGGACCATTAACCAGGATTTGATCGATGAATACTTAGACAGAGATGCATCCAAAAACCTTGGCCCATGCGAACGGTTTGTCGACGCGCAAGAATTCATCGTAGACGGCTATTCGGCAGAAGTGCCAGAGGGTTTCTGTGCTTGGGCTTGGGCAGACATACGCAGGGATATATTAAGTGTTGCCGCCGGGGCCGACATGCCCGGAATGAAACAAAAAGGTGCTGTCATCACCGGCTGCACGGATTGGTTCAGACCGGTGATCTTCAAGGTAGAGAGAATAGATTAGTCCGTAGGACGGGCACCCATGCCCCCGGATTCAGGCGGGGCTGGGCATGCCTTAGGCAGATTCCGCCACAGGCGGGGGAGCCCCGCCTACGAGGCCGTTCTTAACGTTGCAAAGGTCCGGATTTTTAATAAATCGATAGAAAAGAGAATCTAAGGAGAAAAAATGAAGATAATAAACTTTAAGAATGTTGAGGTCGAGGAAGTCGAAGAACCGGGCAGCAAAGGAGTCACAATTAGATGGCTCATTACCCAAAAGGATGGTGCGCCCAATTTCGCCATGCGCCTATTCGAAGTGGAACCTGGCGGATTTACACCTTATCACAAACATTCATGGGAACATGAGGTTTTTATACTGCAAGGAAAAGGGATTCTGGTCACGGAGGAAAAGAACCGTCCTTTGAAAAAGGATGATGCCGTCTTGGTTCCGCCAGATGAAAATCATCAATTCAAAAATGATTCCGATGAAAACTTCGTCTTCATTTGTCTGATACCCATTGAAAAAGGACCTTGACCTCACTCCCTTTTATTTCGCCTCTCCACTAATGAGGCTGTGTCGCAATGTAGCGGTGCGATTCATCGCACAAAAAATATATGTCGGATAAATCCGACCGCTACAATACAATGTGCGACTATTTTTGAAACCAGATTCTGGCACACCTACAAATGTGGAGAGGGTACAGGGAGAGGTTAATAAGACAAAATGAATACTTTTAAGGACATAGAGAAACGTTTTGGAATTCCTGGTGAGTTAAGCATGTCCTTTTCCATGAGTCCGTCGGAGTTTCAAAGCCTCAAGGATAGCATGAGGGATGGGCGAAACTCGGATGTAACCTTATTCATCTTTAAGGATAACAAAATTATTGTAATAGCCAAGCCCTGGTATCCCAAAGGGCTTTACCGTGCTCCCAGCGGGGGACTCAGACCAGATGAGGACTTGGAGCTTTGTGCTAAAAGGGAAGCATATGAGGAGACCGGAGCAAAAATAAAATTAGAAAAATATGTCTTAAGGATTCATGTTACTTTTATCTCCAATAAAGACAAAGTAGATTGGACCTCGCATGTGTTCAGCGCTAAATATCTTTCCGGTGATCTGAAGCCTGTTGACACAAGAGAAATAAGAGAAGTGAACCTTTTAAGCCTGGATGAGCTTGCCGCCTTGAAGGAAAAACTTCTGGAGAGTGACTCAGGTGGACTGCATTACCGTGCCGCCCTCACCGAAGCCGCAATATCGGAGCTCCGTCTCGGAAAGAAATAAAAAATTCGGAGTAGCAGAGCTTGTCGAAACGAAGCAGAGATCCTTTTTTTCGGGGCTCTGCGGGTTGTGGTGTCTCAAAGGCTATGCGTTGATAGTGGCCAAGGTGTCTATGGTCAAAAAACCTTCTCTAACAACGAGGTGCCGGTCCGTTCTTAAAAAGATAATCGATCAAATAAACCACGTCAGAAACCTTTATTTCCCCGCTCAAGTTAACATCTCCGGCTTGAAGGGGAACGCCAGAGATACATACCACCTAACAAAACGGCGGCGGTCCGCCTCTGAAGAGATAATTAATCAAATAAACGACGTCGGCAACGTTTATCAAATAGTCTCCATTCACATTGCCAGCTTCTTGGGGAACAGGTGGGGGTCCCATCTTAAACAAGTAATCGATTAAGGCGACAACGTCGGAAACCTTAATTATCCCATCCGCAGTGACATCGCCGACCTGGTAGATGATGAAGAGGTCATCGCTTTCATCCCAAGGT
>Ga0209427_10004878_pt1 | contig 15437 bp, 7 predicted proteins | sample DeeMarSWOR136_30_FD_187465 | JGI IMG/M metagenome (GOLD analysis project Ga0209427, IMG submission 187465) | Marine sediment microbial communities from White Oak River estuary, North Carolina - WOR-1-36_30 (SPAdes) (version 2) | ecosystem: Environmental > Aquatic > Marine > Intertidal zone >...
CGTCTCCGCCTGTTTTGGCGGCTTCGCAGAGTCGGGGTGAGCTTTGTATGCTTGTGCGTGGGGCGGATGATGGCATTTACCAATGTGGTTATGATGGTTCTTGGGGAAGCTGGAGTGGTATAGAAGGTTCGACGGTTGATAGTCCTGGTGCGGCGGTTTGCGGGGATGAGTTGCACGTGGTTGTATGTGGTTCGGACGCTGCTTCTCTTTGGCATGGCGTTGTGGATTTGGAGACGGCTGTTTTCGGCGGTTGGAGCTGGATAAGTGGTTCAACACCGTCAGCTCCAGCACTAGCAAGCTGAAACGGCAAGGCGGTTTCCTCAGAGAAAATTAAAGCTGTATGAAAAGCAGATGAGGAAACTGTTACACCACTTTTTATGAAAAGAATTTACTCCTTTTTCTGTAGATTCAAAAAGTTTACCAAATTAATTTTGTTGAAGCATTAACAATAATATATATCCACTACTTCAAATCAAGAAGACGGTTCCTTTACTCTGAAAGCATGTTTTTTCATTTCCGTGCAAATGAAAAGCAAGTCAAAAAGCAAAAAGAAACTATTCCCTCGAGTTTTTCTATGTCACTAATTAATATTTATAGTCGCTCTTGAAGTTAACAATCAAACTATTCCAGATGTTTTGGATATTTGACCTTTCTGAGGAGGCGCACTCACGCCGTGATCTTTTTTCGAACTCTTCTTCTCAATACTATTATAGATAGAATAATTAAAATTATCATTATTACTATAGCAAGCACAGTCGCTGTTTCCAAAAAATGATTGATTGGAGCAATTTTAAAAATTCGGAAATTGTCAGGCTCTATAGTGAAGCTGAAATCACTCAATTCATTCAATGACACAGTTACTTTCTTGTTATTCCACAAATCAATGATGTCAAATTGTTGGTAATCAGCCAGATTTGCCTCATCCAATGGAATATTCGTTGTAACTCTGGCAATCTCCTCTAAGTTGCTGTTTCCAGCAATTAATATCGCTCCAGTACTGTCAGGAACTAACCTAAGATAAGGAGAAGGCAAATCCTCAAGAGAAGAAGAAAAATCATCCACAATAACAACGTTTGGAGTGCTTCCTTCGGGTGAGAAATAGTGCAAAGCTTGTTCAGTCTGCCTAATGTTAATTGCCTTTTTCACAGCCTCAAAGAAAACAAGATTCTTTGACTTGTTAAGCTCATTCCATTGCATTTCTGACTGAAGTAACCATAAACCGTTGCTGTTTGGAACAGGCGTAAGCGTGTTGTTAATTTCTTCGCCTGAAATGAACGTCGGAATGAAAGGAGTAAAAAATGCGCCATACCCCATTTCAAAAAGACTATTATTAAGATTGTATGTCATACTGTCGTGACAAGAAATGGGTATAGTGTAAAACTGTCTTTTCAAATGAGGAAATATTTCTTGTACTGCGTCTTTCATGTCAGCTATAACTATGCCCATTGCTGGATCCGGCTTGCCATGAGCATTCAAAGTTGAAAAAGGTAACCATTCTCTGTCTACTTGCTCAAAGTCGTATACGCCCCAATCAAAAGGATAATCGTCTGGTTCGCCCTCTGGTATCAACACAATTTTGTACCCTTCCGATTCCACTTTATCTTTTATTCTAGCCCAAAGGTCAATCCTGCTGCTACCAAGGTCTAATCTAAATCCGTCAACGTCAAAGTCAGTAACGTAACTAGCACAAACATTAATCCACCAATCGTCTAAGTCAGATTGTTCATAACCACCAACAAAATCAATCATTCTGGTATGAACTCCCCGAAAGTCTTGGTCTGCTGGAATCTCTTCGTAGGATGGGTTAGTAATTGCACCGAACCAGTCAGGGTGTGCCATGATGTTTGATTGATCTGGATGAGCAGTAACGTATTCAGGCAATGCATAATCCGCATTGGCTAGGGGACTGTAGGACATGACACCGTGAACTGCTAAGTCCAGAATCACTTTTATATCTCGTTGATGAGCAGCCGCAACTAGCTCCCTTAACTCTTGTTCTGTCTGACGAATATCTGAGGAGTTAGAACCTAGACTCGGATCAATTAGCGAGGGATGAATATTGGCGTATTGAGTGAAAATGTTGCCGAAGTGAAGCGGATCGCTCCAAGAATGCCCTGATAACCAAATTGCTGTTATACCTAAATCTTCAAGATAATCCATTTTTTCAGTAAGCGATTTGAAATTACCCGTTTGAGGACCGTTTGGCGAGGTAAATTCTTTGGTAGCTATTTCGTAGATAATCAGATTGCTGATCCAATTCGGCTTTGAAAATCCTGTGTTAAAATCCTTGAATTTGACAAGTGAAACTTCACTTGGATAGCCTGTGTGGTTAGAAGGAACTACGGTGAATCCATTTGAGTTAAAAGGACCGGGTGAAAAATCTTCTTTTCCCATATATTCCCAGTTTGTCCAATTGCCGGTTGACAAATAGTGTTTGCGATAAACAATGTTGTCTTGGTTTATGACTGAAACGTAGAGTTTCCCGTTTTCGATGCTCAATTTTGGGGATGTAACAGCACTACCTTCAAGGGTATACCAATCGGTTAATCCTTCATATTGGCCATTTCTGGAACTATCCCAACTTTCCATTCTGAGGGGTTTCCATTCTCTCGCGTACAAGCTTCCCTCTCGACCTTGTCCTGCGACTACTAATCTGTCTTTGAAAGCGAGAATTGCAGGTTGAGATATTAAGATCCCTCCAAAAAATTTGGCACGATAATAAGTGGAACTATTTTCTTGCACCGGATTTGAATTTGCAACGGAGACAGTTTCTTCACCGTTCCACTCCCAAATCTCTCCATCAAAATTTAGACTAAATATTTCGGCGGATGAGTTAATGTAAATCCGTCTTCTCGCATTTGCATCTGGGGCGATACTTTCTAGATTTCCAGCTTTCCACAGCCCAATTTTATTATTCGCATCAATAAGGTAAATTTCACTTTCAGATTTCAATTCAAAGAAATCTTTTACTTCGATGTCGTTTACTTTTTGCCATTCTTCACCGTTCCATTTTATTAATAATCCTTGAGTGCCTACGCCATAAATTGCGTTGGGTGAGACGACCTGTATGTGATCTTTTACGCCTAGCGTACCTGAACTTATTCTTTTCCAGCTTGTTCCGTTCCAGAAGTAGATCTGATCATCCACGCCTATTACATAGATTTCGTTTTCAGCTATGAAGTAAAAATCGTCTTTAACAGCTCCGTTTCTTGTTAAAATGGTCCATGTATTGCCATCCCATTTATAGATGCTGAGGATATCGTATTGGTCACGGCTTAATCCGTAAATGGCTGTCTGATTCTTGACAAAAATCCTTTTTTCAATTATTCGATCATTCGTGATTTGCCACCACCACACTCCATTCCAATGCCAAACATTACCGTCAGACCCAATCGCAAAAATATCATTTTCAGAACCAGAAGCTAAATAGAAATCATCTTGTATTCCTTGGAAAGTAACTTTTTCCAATTTAGCCAGAGGAACTTCAGAAGCCGAAACCAGAATAATTAACAATAATAGCATGAAAGCTTTATTCTGATGGATCCAACTCAAACTCCTTCAATCAATGAAGCTATTTCTCAATATAAGGCTTTTTTTAGACTTTTTTTGGATTCATTTTTGTCGAATTTGCTTAATTACTTTCAAACAGGTTGTGCTACAACGAGAATACCTGTGCACATGCTTTTCGCAACGACTTCTAAAAACTTTAGCATTCGCCAATTCTCAAGTCCATAACAACTGATTATTCGAAAGCCGTTGTCTTCGATTAATTCACAAAGAGAATGCAACGTAAATGGGCGAATGTGTCCTGCCGGTTTCCAAACTTCCATCTTTTGCTTAAGGTACTTGAATCTATAGCCATAGGTCAGCTTCTGTGTTGATACTTCTGTGTTGAGTGGTTGAATGCCAAAAAGTACCAATATACGGTTTTTTAAGCTCACCACATTTAAAGTTGTTACGAGTAAAATTCCGTTTTGTGATATGGCCTTTCTTATTGATTGTAAAAGGAAATCGGTTTCGAACACGTGTTCGATTGTTTCGAATAGCGTGAAAATTTGGATGTCGCGAAGTGGAATGGCTTGTGAGTTTAGATCTATCTTGAGGAAGTCTATTCCTCGTTTTCTGCATGAAACTTCGCATTTGTCTGAAGCGTCAAGTCCTGTTGTCCGGACTTGAATTCGCGATGTTTTTTCTATGAAACTGGCGAATTCTTTTGCACCTTTACAGTCACTACAACCTATATCAACGTAGTCTATTTGCTGACGGTTTTCTTTCCATTGCTTTCCTTTCATTGTGAACAGTTTTTTAATCGGCTGCATAGATGATATCTCTTCGTATCTGTGTGGAGTCATTTGAGTCATTTGGTATCTTTCTCGTTTATCCCAGAACTTTTCAGGTGTTGTTTGGCTGCGCATGCATTTTTTCCTCCTGTTTGTTCATCCGTCTTAGCCGGTCATATCCTCTTTTTATCTTTATTAAAAATTTTCTCTTGAATGGTAGAACCGAGATGATTAGAATAAAGTAAGTTGCGAAAATTGAGAATAAAGTTAGACTCATTGTAATTTGCGATCGTTCAGTTTCTATTTTAATCATTATTTCTGCTGAATCCGAGTTTTTCATGTCTACTATCCATGCCTTAAAGAACAAGTTTACTTGAGCTTCAGTGGTCGGCACATTTGTTGCTATTCTGCTCAGCCTAGTGTTTAGGTATTGTGATACTACTATTGATTTGGTTTTGTTGTTTGAAACTGTTAGAGATGCTTTTTCGGGGCTTAGGTATTGGACTTCAAAGGTAGGGGAATCTAAAACCTGTCGAGTTGCGAAAAAACTTAAAATACTTCCAGATTTAAGGTTGATGTTTTCGAATTTAGAAATTGATTGCTCTGAAGAGAGTGAAACTGTGGTAGGTTTGCTTTCTATTGAGAAGGAAATCACGGGTTGCTCGTTGATATAAACTTGAATAAAGTTTTGAACTCTTGATATGCTGACGTCGATGTAATCGTTTTGATTCTTGAGGCGGTAGCCTATGTAGTTGCTTGTAAGTGCGGATGTAAAAATGCCATTTTGGCTGGTTGCCAGTTCCACGAATCCGTTGTCATGAAATATCAAAACATACGTTTTTTCACCTGTGTCCAAGCTCACTCTCGGAGACAAGAAACTTGATTTCCCATTCAAGAGAATGCGGGTTGTGAAATTGATAGTAAAACTTCCATAACTTCCTAGCTCGTATGAAGATGAGTTTAAAACAAGTTCATCAATATGTTTTTGAGTTCTCCATTTCTTCAAATTTGGATCCCTAATTGTATCTCCGGGTTCGAGTTTTTCTATGGCTGAAAAAACCAGCAGGTCGCCTGCGCTTTTGGTTTTTGACAGCGTTATCGATCTCTCCTCCCCGTTATTTTCCAAAGTAATGGTTACATTTGAGGCGGGATTGTCAATTGGAAGGCTCAATGCAGCTATTTCATAGTTTCCTTCATCTACAAATGAAGGAATGCCAAGCCCGTCGGGCCGGGCCTCGAAAGTTAGAAATGCCGGCAGTTTTTTGAAGTCAACCAGTTGTATCGCATGATTCAGAGTGTTGATATTGTCGTAGAATACAAAAAAGTTTGTTGCGTATAGTTGTGGAAGGGCGTTTTGGTTTTCGAGTATCGCATAGTCTTCCACCGTTTTTATGGTTTTGAAATCGTTGCTATTTCTGATTTCGTCAAGTGCTTTTGTGATGTTTTTATCAGCTGTTTTGGGGAATATCAGGTATTCTTCTTCAAAGTTTTTTTGTAATGCAATATACTTGGCCGATAGTAGCGCTAATAATTTGCTCCATTGAACCGACTTTGCTTGGGTGAGCTTGGTTACTTCTTCATTTATATTTGAGACTAGTTGGAAAAGCCGAAAGTTTGGTGGAGCATAGAGTTCGACCTTGTGTGTGTACGGAATGATCAATCCTCTTTCATCAGGATACTCTTTCGCTAGGAAGTTTGACATATCTGCGTATTTTTGGTCGTAGAGATCGCCCCATTGAGTATTGTCTGCGATTTCTTGCATCGGTGTTGATCCAGCGTAGTTAATTAGCCAAGGACTGTTGTAGGCTATTGTTGTGAATACAAGCGAGACCAACACGATTCCAGTGTAGATTTTTCGCTTTGGTGCACTAAAATTCTCCAGTTTTTGAAAGAAAACGAGGGAGGTTGCCAAAGCTGACAAAAGGAGTAGTATTCTCAGTTTAGCTGGGGATTCCCATGTTTGTAGTGGAAAACTAAATATTGACCGTGCGAAATCAAGATTTTCTGGTAAACTTCTGATTATCATCACTGTGATTAGGGTGCTGAAGAAAATGAGGATACTCATGAAAAAGAATGCTTTTTCAGGTTTTGCGATCCTCTTTTTGTTTTTGACAATAAGATAGACTGAGGCAACAAAAATGACGAATAGTGCGTATCCAAAGAGGTTAGTTAGAAGGTTTGAATCGTACCACGCGGCTTTGCCCAAGCCTGCTCCGGCATCACCTCCAAAACGAAGTAAAGTTACCGGATCAGCTGTCGAGTAGGTGTAGGTTATGCTGGCAAGAAAATCGTAGAAGCGTCCTGTGAAATACGTTGACAATGGTGCGCTTTGTAGATTTATTATGGATATAGCTAAGGGTATATTTACAAGCATTAAACTCGCGGCGAAAGCTGCAATGTTGCCTAACCAGTTTTTCATTGATCGTAATGTGAGTCCATATTTTTGAATCCAAAATATGACAAAAGTTAAAATTAGGAACCCTGCGAAAAAAGCAAAAGAGAGGAAGAATTGCTCTTGCGCCGATACTGACAACGAAAGTAGTATTGCAGTTAAAGTGAAATTCTTCAGAAAACGTGACTTGGGCAATGAGTCAATATCTCTTAGTGATTTGATGAAAAATTTGAGTGCTAAGGGCAAAAACACTAGAGAAAACGCGTTGAGTAACGATTCAAAATAGTAGACGGTAACTGGGTTGATTATATACAAGGAGGATGCGAGCATTCTTAGCAGCCGATTGTGGAGAAACTCTTTAGTCAAAGAATAGAAGGAAATCATGGAGAGGAAATAGAACAGAAAAGGATAAACTATTGAGAGAGGCAATTTTAATGTGCTCAATACATACGCGATGGGAAAAAGAAAACCAGATTTGAATGATGAAACGATTGCTGTGTCGCCTAGGTATGTTTGTCTAATTGTTCTTGGGCCGAGAATATCAAGTACATTTTGGCTTGTCCAATAGAAGTTGTCTCCGATTACTGGACTTGGTAAATTGATCACTTTGAAGGTCAATAGAAGGGAAATAGCCAAAAATGCTGTAAGAATTGCCAAGCATATTATGATTGGACTTAGTCTCCCAAGCCTCAAGCGATCACACTCTTGGTTAACATTTTGTCTATTGTTTTTCACTTCCATGTATAAGATTGTTAATAGCGCTCTTTTTGCTTTAGGTAGTTATATCTCGTTTTTTAGCGTAGGCTTTGCGGTATGTATTAATGTACTTCTTAATTATTTTGTTCCATTCAAAAATTCTGATCTTTGTGTAGGTTTTCGCAATGATTCTTTCTTGCAGAGTCTTATCCTCAAGTATTCGAGTTATCGTAACAGCCAATTTCTTTTCATCGGCAATAGGAACTAGCAAGCTGTTAAATCCATTATCTAACAATTGTGTTGCAGTTTCCGTGTTGAAAGCAATAACTGGTTTATGCATTGTCAGAGCTTCCAAAATTACAAGTCCGAATGGTTCTTGAAGAGATGGAAAAACAACAGTATCGCAGTATTTGTAGAAGGTTGCTTTTTCTTCCTCGCTTATCCAGCCAACTAGTTTGACTTGATTTGTCAGGTTTTTTTCATAAATTTGTTCTTGGAGTTTTTCTTTGTAGGGTCCGGTTCCCGCTATGATCGCCGTGGCTGCTGGAATTCTTTGAGTCACGTCAATCATGGCGTTAATGAGGTGTTGGAATCCTTTGTTCTGGTTCAGTCTCCCTATTGCAAATATTATCCGTTTTCCTTTCAACCTGTACTTCTTTTCAAACTCCCCGATTGGCTTGGGTTTTACTAATTTTAGTTCTGTGTTAACCCCGTTAATGATGACGAACATCATTTTGTTCGTTAGCTTTTCTTCGAGGCATTCTTTTAGAAGTGAAGTTGATACTGTGGTGACTATGGCAGCTCTTTTTATTACTATTTTTTCGATTATGGATAAATATGATTTTAGGATAAACCTCCAGAAACTGCCTGAGGTTTGGGGGCTTTTTGGTATGCCGTGGCAGGTGAAAACATATTTTTTTCTTGTAAGCATACAAGTGAAAGCTGCAAGGTCTACTAATGGATGGCAAAGACCATGAAGGTGTATGACTTCTTTTCTACTTTGAATTAACTCTTTAATGAGGAACGCCATGCCAATGATTGTTGGTGGCGTATACGTTCTAACGTCAAAATTTCTAAATTTGGGTGGTAAAACAAGTGGGATAAAATGGACTGGAACTCCTTGGTCATAGATGAGTTCGATTTGTCCTACGATTTGTTTGTAGTTGAGGTTGCCTGCTATTACACGAACTTTATGCCCTTTCTTGCTTAGCTCGTTGGCTATGCTCTTGTAGACTATTCCTCCTCCTCCGATGTTTCTTGGAGGATATTCAGGACATACAAGTAAAATGTTCATTTTTTACCAATTAACATTCTTTTGTATAACTCGCAGAAACTTGCGGCAACTCTGCTCCACGTTCTTTCCTCCGAAAAGTTATAGTTTTGTTCCCTGAGTTTTTTTGCGAAAGCAGGGTTACTTAGAACGGTATTTATCCTTTCAGCAAATGCTACTGGGTCGTGTGAACTCAAGATCAATCCACAACCCTCAGCAGATAATTCTTGAAATTCTGGTAATTCTGTGGCGATGATTGGCGTGCCAAAAGAGCTGGCTAGATGGGCTACTCCACTAGTTCCAGTGCACGTGGAATAGGGCAGAACTACTATGTCGGCTTCTTCAAAAAGAGAAGACAGTTGCTCTTCAGGGATGTATCCTCTGAAGGATATATCGTAGGATTTAGTTTTAGCGCGATATTTTTCTAGATAACCTGGATAGTTGGGGTGGGATGCCCCTGCAATAACTAAGTTGGTGTTTGGTATTTTTCCATGGACTATCTTGAAGGTTTCAAGAACCAACTCGATGTCTTTGTGAGGTCCTGAATGACCAAAAAATAAGAGCGTGCTACGCTTTTTTTGCCCGCCGTAATTATTTTGGTTATGGTTATTCCAAGTTCCGTGAGGTATTCTTACTACATTTTTGCACTTGTACTTATTTTTGAATGGTTCTACATAAGAGCCAACAGTTAGAGTAACTGTGGAAGCTAAGGAGATGAATTTGGTTACAACAAACGCACTTATTCTGTTAAGCAGCGAATTTTTGAATCTAACTTTCTCAAGGTCTATTTTCTCCAACAAATTGTGAAGTGTTGTCACTGTTCTGAAGCCCATCACCCGACTGAAAAATGGGAGGCAGAGTCCCACGAAATTTGCTATTCTTGAGGGACCAAAAACGGCCATGTGCACGTTGAAGTGAACGATGTCTGGTTTTAACCTAAGAATTTTGAAAGGTATTCTTAAGATTGAGAATGGGTTGTCAGAATCCCAAGTTTTATGGACTGTGATCTTGTTGTTTAATTGCTTGAAACTTTGTTCTGAAGGTGCGCTCGCGAGTACGTCGATATGCTCGATGAACGGACATTTCTGTAGTTCATTCAATAAATTGAAAGCGTATTCTGAAAGTCTCCCGTGGGTTGGCGGGTAGCTGGAGATGAAGCAGACTCGAGCCAATTCTAGTTCTCCCAAACTCAGATAGCAATGACCTTATTTTCCATGGTACTCTGCTAGAAGTTGCTTAAAAAGCCAGCTAGAAAAGAGTTCTATTACATTCTTCTGTTATCTCAATTATTTACGGGGTATATTTGAAAATTGCCATGTCTTGATTGGAATAGGTTAAGCTAAAATTTAGTGGACTTGAAGTTTTATACCATATTAGGTATATTTGGCTGCAGTTGTTATCAATTGCCTCTTTCAGTGCTGAGTCAGGTAGGGAATTAGCGCCATATGCTAATACAGTGATATTATCGTTTTGAGGTTCCAAGTTTATCATAGACCATCCATAGAATCTTTCTTCTGATAACAAAGCAGTTTTAGGTTCTGCATGGCTCTGGAGCCAGCCTGTAACGTTCTTGACAGCGTCGATCTGGTTCCATGGTATTGACGATTGGACTAAGCTAGAGGGAATGTAGCTGTTGGGGATGTAGCTGTTAGGTATTATTAATGAGAATGCACCTGTGGAGTAGGCTGTTCCAATAGCCATGAATGTTAGAAGGACTGCCCCAATTATTTTTTTTCTGTGTTTTCCGAGATTGAGGCGTAAGAGGCCCCAAGTAGAGTATATGCAGAAGGGAAAAACAAGTAGCATTATCCAACGTTGGTAGCCTGGGATGGCGAACCAAGGAAGCAATACAAAACTGAATGATCCTAATAGGAGCCATCCAGTCATAGGGTTTAGTAAGTGATTTTTGCGGAACCCCTTCAGGATGAAAGGCAGCAGCAGGATGTAGTTTGCCGCAAAAATCGCAAGAGAATCCAGAACTGCCAATCCGTAGCTCGCTACGTAAAATGTGCTGTCGGGGGAGAGATAATTAACGTCGAGCCAGACCTTGTTGAACATGGCGAAGAAGGTTATTATGGCTGGAGCGATTGTGATGATTGAGGCTATCCTGTTCTTTTTCTCAAAGATGGCGTAGCCAGCAATCGTGATTAGTAGGACGAGTCCCACGTATTCTCTGGAAAGCACTGTTAGGATGCCAAGCGTTGCCGTGGCTATATATTTACGGTTGCTTCGTGGTTTTGTCATTAAGGTTAGTGTTGCGAAAAAGAAAATCAGGGATAGCACAGTCCGGTACCTATCCCATGATTCTCTTAAGGCGGCGGGCTGAAAGATTAGAATCATTGTGGCTAGAAAGGCTATTTTTGGTTCAAGGTTCAGTCCTCGCCGGGTGAAGATGAAGAAAGATAGGGCTAAGCAACCATAGAAAAGTGGTGCCGTTGCCTTTAGTGAAAGGAAACTGTTTCCTCCGGAGAGGTCGGCAGCTAACCATATAATTATGTAGAATAGGGGGCCCGAACGGAATGTGTCTGCGAGGGGTCGATGAGCAGATATGAATTGGATATGTTGAACGAAGTTCAAGTATGGGTTTATCGAAATGGGGTTTGGCTGAATCATGGCTGGCGCGTAGTAAGTTATTGTTTCGTAGCCAACTGGATACGTTGGAATTAAGAGTTCAGGTAGAAGGCGAAGAATTATGGCGGTCAGGAATAGTATTAGACATGCTTTCTTGTCTTTCTTCACGGCGGTCCAGATTTGATCTTGAAGTTTTTTGAAGCTTATCTGCAAGCCTTTGTTCCCCTTAGCTAGCGTTTTCTATTTTTACGTTCGTTTCTTATAAAATGCTGCTGTTTTAGGAAATTGTCTATGAGAGTTTGCTAGCGCGCGCTTCTTTTTTTAACATTGAGTAAGGAGTCTTCATCTTCTCGCACCCCAAAAAACCTTGTGCCAATGAAGCGTTTTTGTTAATAGAAAGTTGGATCTAAGGCGCCAGCGTTAGGAACCTCTGTTGTAGCCGCTTTGGCTGAATTCTATAGTGGGTATAGAAGAATATTCCATGGTATTTTAAATACCAAAAAGGTTTCATTAGCTCATATAGGGTTGGGAAGGGAAAATGAGGAAAAGAGGATTCCACTTTTTAGTTTTGACGCTGTCACTAGCGGCTGTTATTTCAGTCGCCAGCGTTCTTCCTGTCATGATCAAGGTTAACGCAGCTGTGCCAACTTTCACAGCAACCGAACTTTTAGGTCGTCCCACCGATTCATCGGTAACCGTGAATGTCGTCCCAAGCTCTGACGGCCAAATCTACTTCGAGTATGGTACCACGTCGGGAATTTATACTGTCCAAACAAGTATTGCTGCGTTAGTGAGTGGCGTACCCACAGAAGTAGTAATGCAGGGGCTGACTTCCAATACGCGATATTATTATCGCATGGTTTCGAGTGGAGATGGTGCTGTCTGGGAGACTGGTGATGAGCATTCGTTTCAAACGCAGAGAGCATCAAGCAGTACCTTCAATTTCACGATAACCTCGGATTCACATGTTAACATAATGCTAGGCAACTCTGCTATGTGGACGCAGACTATGACTAATGTTGCTAATGATCATCCAGATTTTGAGATTGATTTGGGCGACACGTTTGGGATGGACAGCGTCACTACGGTTGCAGGGGCTGAGGCAGAATATCTCTATCAGCGTCAATTCTTTGATATTGTTGGCCATTCGGCTTCAATATTCTTGACGTCGGGAAACCATGAGCAGCAAGAAAGATGGCACTTGGATGACACAGGCAACCCCGCGACAAGCCAGCCTGTTATTGGTTTGAATGCCCAAAAGAAATATTATGTCAATCCCGTTCCGGATGCATTTTACTCTGGCAATCCAGACGACTCACACTCTTATGTTGACGACGATCATCTCCTCGAGGATTACTACGCTTGGACTTGGGGTGATGCATTGTTTGTAGTTATCGATCCCTATTGGTACACCACTACCAAACCATACACTGGAAACACCGGAGGAGGAGAAAGTAGTGACGTGGGGTCAGGCGACAGGTGGGATTGGACCTTAGGATTGGACCAGTTCAACTGGCTCAAGCAGACTCTTGAAGAAAGTGACGCCGCATACAAATTTATCTTTGCCCACCATATGGTCGGAGGCTTGCAGGATTACGTTCGTGGTGGTGCCGTGCCAGCCCACATTTGCGAGTGGGGAGGATATAATGAAGACGGTACTACGTGGGGATGGGATACTGAGCGTCCTGTGGCTCAATGGGGAAGTGATCCAATCCGCCAGATCCTGGTGGAGAATCATGTTAGCGCCTTCTTCCATGGTCATGATCATCAGTATGCCTATGAGATGCGTGATGGCATTGTGTACCAATCGATGCCCGCAGCCGGTTTTTCTGGAAATGGGTTCAACATTTATAGCGAAGGCACGTACACGTTAGAGGTATTGCCTAGTCCGGGTCACTTGCGTGTCACGGTTTCGCCGTCAGAAACGACCGTGGATTACGTTCAAGCTGCTACTTCAGGCGGCACCAATGGACAGGTGGTTCATTCATACACGATTGACCCTTCCGTTGCACCTGCTGAGCAGGATGCTTATTTGGCGGTGCGCGGCGAAAACAACGCGATTTACCATCGACAGTACGATAAAGGAGCTGATTCATGGGGAGACTGGCAGGCTTTGCCAAGCGGATCAACAACTAAGCGTCCGGCTACTGCCATCGCATCTGGAAAGCTGCACTTTGTCGTCAGCGGCACTGACGGCAACACCCTCTGGTACAGCTCAGTAACTCTCGAGGACAGCAGCTTCTCAGAGTGGACCCTGCTAACAGGCGCATCCCCATCGCCTCCGACACTGGCGAGCAACGGAACGCATTTAGCGCTTGTGGTGCAGGGCATGAACAACATTGTGTACTACCGCGTCTACGATGTTGACGAGGCAACGTGGAGCGCATGGACTGGGTTGCCAGGGGCGACTTCAGATCAGCCTGCAGCTGCAATGCTCGGAGACGAGTTGCACCTGGTGGTTAGGGGTTATGGCACAGTGAGCGAAAGCCAGATGCTATGGCATGGCATCGTGAGCTTGGACGAGAATAGCTTCTCGGGTTGGGCTACGATTGCTGGAGCAACTGACGCGGCGCCGTATTTGGCTGCTTCTTCAACGTTGACCGCGGTGTACCTTAGTGTCAAAGGCCTTGACGGGCGGATCTACTTGAACGAGTGGTCTGGTTCATGGCAAGGGTGGACAGCGCTCGCGTCGGGATGGACAAACGAGAGTCCGTCTATTGCGGTGACTGATGACGTGCTTCAAGTCGTGGTTAAGGGTTCAGACGGTTTCAGCCTCTGGCATTGCAACGTGGACTTGAACACCAGCGTCCAGTCGAGTTGGCAGGCGCTTTCAGGATCTTCGCCTTCAGCACCCACAATAACAAGCTGAAACTTTTCTTTCTTTTTTGTTGTTTCAATTTTGATGCTAGCGTAGCTTATTTTGGGGATACATTTAAGTTTGTTGAGTCTCTAATTAACAAAAATCGTTGGATAGTACGTGCGGCTTTGTTCCTATCGTGTGTGGCAATTGCGGAGCTATTTGGGACAGGAAGGTCAGTAGTGCCGGTATTAGTGATTTTGAGCCTAATTTAGTGGTTAGAATCCTCCAAAGGTTGAACAAGCTAACGTTCGTTTAAAAACAAGGGATAGTAATAGCCCAGAATCATTGTGGGAACCATTTTGGGAACACTATGTGCGACGAAACGAGCAATCTGTGCATGCTTTTAAGTGTAGGTTTTGTTTGGTTTTTTATGACCAAGTTTTACAAATGTTTTTAAGCCACATCGAGTGTAATAAGAATTACTCTGTTTGAGCTGCTTTTGGGAATTGCATGCGCCATTGAAAGCATAGGAGTAAGAGAAATGTTGAAAGATCAAGAAAGGGAAGAAAGATTTCTGGTTTTCGGCAAAGTTTTTTTTATGACTCTTGGTGATTGGTCTGCCATAATGTGTAATTTGGGTGCCAGTTAGGAGGGTTAGTATGAAAAAACACTGCTTCCTGGATGATTATTCCAAGAAGTCAATTTGGTACTTGGCCTTGTTAGCTGTCATAAGTGTTCTGTGGTTGATTGCTAGAACAGGCACGAAGCCTTCGCGCATTTCTTATCCGTGTCAAAAAGCAGCTGTGGCAAACATAAACATTTTCCTAGTGGCTTTAGGTCTGTCCTTTGCAGGTTTAATAAGCAAATTGTTGCCTGAACGGATTCTCAGGCCTCGGCTTACAAGGGCAATAATGGTGACCGGTTTATTGGCAATTATGGCTATTTCCACCGTTGGAACCTTTGCTATTAACTCTGTTCCAGTGGTCAATCTTACTCCAGTTGCTCTTGATCTGCAGTCACAGACAGCAGATGCGACCTCCCCGTCCAGTCTGTTCATTATCCAGAATGCCTCTGGCTTGCAAGGAAATCTGGATAAAGCCATTTCTGCGCTTTTAGCGTCTATGCAGAGCCAAGGTCTGAACTTTTTCAAGACCTCTGTCACCCCATTGGGTCTCATAGAAAAGAATGATGTAATCATTATGAAGGTAAACGGGGTGGGCCCACAACGCGGCGGCACAAACACAGACTTGGCTAAGAGTCTAGTCAAAATCATCGTCGCTCATCCTGACGGCTTCACAGGTGAGGTAGTAATAGCTGACAATGGACAGAGCACAGGAGGGGTAGATATGGCTGAAAACAACGCTTATGACCATTCGCAGTCGATGACAGACGTTACCGGGATGTTTCCCAACCACAAAGTAGCCACTT
>Ga0209427_10004879_pt1 | contig 15436 bp, 17 predicted proteins | sample DeeMarSWOR136_30_FD_187465 | JGI IMG/M metagenome (GOLD analysis project Ga0209427, IMG submission 187465) | Marine sediment microbial communities from White Oak River estuary, North Carolina - WOR-1-36_30 (SPAdes) (version 2) | ecosystem: Environmental > Aquatic > Marine > Intertidal zone >...
ACCCGCCACGCCGGCATCTACATAGTGCTTGGAATGTCCAAACACGCGCAGTTCCCTAAGGATGAATTCCTTCAATTCCTCATAGAACATAATCCCTTCGATGACCTCCTCAGAGTCTTGCCGTAGCAGATACTTGAGAATCAGGGTAAGGACCCCTGTGGCCTGCATTCCTCCAGATTCCCCGGCGGTTTCAATCTTGACAGCACCGATTCCAAAGCCACGGTCGAAGATTCCAACTCTGCTCTTGACATTCGTGATGGTTCGGAACGGTACATGTTTCTTTGTGACTGTGATGATGCCCTTCTTCTGGTAGATCTCCGGCATGGTTTCCCCCTGCCAACCTGCTACTGAGTACTCTATGCTGTTCACCCAGAGATGTGTCCAGATGAGGGCGGGAACCAACCAGAACGGAGTAACTATCCAATAGACCTGGCTTGCTACTACCCATCCCTCCTTCACAAACCACAGATTGAGAGGAATAAACTCTACGACGAATACGGTGATTAATGGTGGCCCAAAGAATGAGAAGAGGAATACAAGGTAGATTGCGAATGAGGCCAGAATGAACTTTAGCCATCTCTTGTAACGGAGTCTGGGGAGTGGCTTGAAGACTCTCCCGTCGTAGACGTCTTCTATGGGAGGTTTGATGACGCGAGAGCTCCCCTTCGTCATAATGGTGCTCACCCTATCCTCTTTCCCGCAGCAAATCACGAATCTCATTCAGTACACCGAGAATCTCGTCTTCAATCGTGCCGCCCACCCGGATAACAGTGTCATCCTCAGGTATTACCACTTCAGTCCCTGTGACGTATGGGTCTTTGAATCTCCTCAGCTCTCTAAGAATGAAATCCCTGAGCTCTTCGTAGAACACGATTCCTTCCAGTTTCTCCTCGGGGCCAACTGAAGATGCTCCTGACTGCCCCGCTGTCTCAATCTCGACACTTCCTATTCCAAACAATCGGTCGAAGGGACCGGCTCTACTCGATATGTTCGTGATTGTTCTGAAGGGCACGTGTTTTCTGGTGATATTGATGATCCCCTTCTTCACGTATATCTCGGGCATAGTCTGCCCTGATTTGGCTATCACGGAGTAGTCAATCGCGTTGATGTAGATCGGAACGGCAATCAGCGTTGGAATGAGCCAGATTGCTGTCAGAATCCAGTACCAATAGCTCACCACTCCCCAGAACATTGACTGCCATCCTACATAACCCGTGATGCCCCCACCTGCCCCGAACACAACGAACGCCAGCCACCCGATTCCTAGCATCAGACCGGCCAACATTAGCCAGATGCTTATGGCCGCGAAGATGGCAGTGAACCAGTACTTATTTCGGAAGGCCTTCGAGGGTTTGAAGACCTTTCCACTCTCAACGTCTTCTATAGGGGGCCTGATTACCCTGCTTCCAGATGTCATTGCTACTTGTCCTTCTCTCTCTTCAGTTCATCAAGCACATCTCGAATCGGTGCCACGCTATCTCGTATCTCTCTTAGAGTGATTAGGATTTCGTCTTGAAGGCTGCCTTCAAGTGAAGGCACAGGTCTCTCAAAGGGTGTGACCACTTCAGTACCAGTGACGTACTGTCCGGTGAATCTTCGAAGTTCTCTCAGGACAAAGTCCCTCACAGACTCGAAGATGTGAAGTCCCTCCAGCTTCTCCTCGGGCTTTGCTCCCGCCTGAGCTCCTCCAGAGAAACCGGCTGTCTGGATCTCAACACTGCCAATTCCAAACAGCCTATCCAGCGGGCCGGCCTTGCTAGAGATGTTTGTGATGGTGCGGAAAGGCACATGCTTCTCCGTGACTGTGATTATTCCCTTGCGCACGTAAATCTCGGGCATCGTTTCGCCAGAATGAGCAATAACTGAGTACTCGAATCTGTTCACATAGAACGGCCAAATCACAATTGCTGGGATAGCCCAGAACGCATTGATGACCCACCACCAGAAATTGACGGGCATCCACCAGTCGTTGAAGTAGGCCACAAACCCAGAGAATGGAATCCCGTCATCAATGACTATCACTATGTATCCTATTCCCAACCAGCATAGCATGGCAAGAACCCATAGGATGACAGCCGCTAGAATGACAGTCAGCCAACCTTTGTATATGAATGCCCTTGCCGGCTTGAACACCTTACCACTCTTTATTGCCTCCATTGGTGGCTTGATTACTCGTTCTCCACGGTCGTCCAATCTACACACCTCCTCTGTCAATCTTGTCATTGATTCTCCTCAAGAGCTCGTGCATATCTTGAAGAGTGGCCAGCGTCAATTCCTCCACTGAGGCATCCTGAGCAGTCAATATTTCTGTTGTCAATGCATATGAAGAGCCTTTCAGTTTGCGCATCTCACTGAGGATGAAGTTCCTCAGTTCCTGATAGAACACGATTCCCTCTATCTTCTCCTCTGGTTTGCCCCCTTCATATGGACCGCCTGAGTACCCCGCTGTGTGTATCTCGACGTTACCAATCCCGAAGAGCCGGTCGAAAGGTCCTGTTCGACTCGCAATGTTTGTGATTGCCCTAAGCGGAACGTGTTTCTCTGTGATATCGACTAGTCCCTTCCGTACGTAGATCTCTGGAAGGGATTCACCCGACTCTCCTCTGACCGAGTACTCAAACCTGTTCAGGTATATCGGTATCAGAACGAAGGCTGGTATTAGAACAGCAAGTCCTATCAACCAGAACCACATGTTCACCGGTAACCAGAAAGCATTGAACCAGATTTCATACTGCAACAAGTCGCTATTGAACATGTATACCAGATAGAAAGTGCCGAAGAAAGCTCCAGCAGTGATCACATATATGGACAGCAAGCTGACTATGGCGATGAACCAATACTTGTTCCTCAAGGCCGAAGATGGCCTGAACACCTTGCCATAACCTATTGCTTCAATTGGCGGTTTGATTACTCTTCCATTTCCGTACTCATCCATTCTTTATCCACTTCCTTCTGATCTCTTGTATTTGGGAGATGGTGCGGCTGCGACTTTGTTGAAGATGGCAATGGATTGTTCTGTCATGTACAGTTCTAGCTCATCAGGTCTGAGCTCGATGTCGTACTCTTCGATGACTGTGTCCAAGGTATTTCTGCATTCATCCCTTTTCGGACAGTCGGGGCATAGCTTACCAGCATACGAATCATGCTTGTACCAGACTATTACACCGTCCTGAAGGGAGAACACAATGTACACCTGAGTATTGGCCTGATAGTCAAAGCCAATAAGAATGCCCTTCTCGTCAAGGACACTCTCGACGTCAAGTCGATGACTCTTTGCGTGTTCCCTGAGGATCTTCCCGATCTTGCCCTTTGCCCGGTTCAGCACTCTAGAAACATACTGTGTGTCCTTCAATTGTACAAGTTGTATGCCTTGCCTCTCGGACTCACGCTTGGAATCCTCAAAGAGTCTGTAGACATATGGAGGGGCTGGCTGTCCGCTCTCATACTCACTAGCGATATCGCTGGTAATCTTTCCATGATGGTATTCCCACCAGACAACTGCCTCGTGAACAGAGAGTATCATCGTCATATTCCTCGCAGCACTAGCCAAAACCCAGCTATAAAGGTTTCGGGTTAATGTTACCTACGCTATTAGGAAAGTTTATATTAATAAGGTTATTGTTTACCACGTAGAAGTAAACAATTACACGGTGAGAACATTGGCAAAGAACGATGTAACCATCCGAACTCAACGCTTGAACAAGTCATTTGACACGGTTCAGGCTGTAAGAAATCTAGACCTAGAGGTGATGTCGGGCAGCAGGTTCGGCTTCCTTGGTCCCAACGGTGCGGGGAAGACGACAACCGTCCGGATACTCTCCGGTCTACTAAAGCAAACTAGCGGCTACGCAGAAGTCTGCGGTCTTGATGTCAGCAAAGATCGTGATGCTGTGAAGGCTGTCACCGGACTGCTTCCGGAAACACCTGGCCTATACTCTAAGCTCTCTGCTGTTGAGTTCCTAGAGTTTATTGGAGCTCTAAATGGCAGGAATGGCTCAGGCCTACACAGACGGATTGACAGTCTACTTGGTATACTCGGCCTTGAGGGCAGACAAGATGATCTTCTTGAGTCATATTCCTCTGGAATGAAGCAGAAGGTTTTGGTTTCTTCCACGCTGCTTCATGAGCCCAAGCTGGTCTTTCTGGACGAACCCACATCCCGACTCGACCCCAGTGCAACTGCAATCATCAAGGATATCATTCTGGTCCTGGCAGAGGAAACTGACACGACGTTCTTCATCTGTACTCACATGACGGGCTTTGCTGAGGATGTCTGTGACGTCATTGGTCTTCTCAATCAAGGTGAGCTAGTCACTCGAGGTTCTCCCCAAGAGATCATAGAATCAGCAGGGGCACGGAACCTAGAGGATGCATACCTCAAGATAGTCGGCGGCAAGGTTGACCGTGAGGTCCTTCTAGCTTGGAGGTGAAATGATGACACGTAAGTGGTATCACATCGCCAAGGCAGAGTTCTATGTGCTGACTTCCGGACTGAGAAGGCATCGGAGGGTGACAGTCACCCTAATGTACGTCCTTGCCGCAGCATGGGCTGCATACTTTGCTCCTATGATCATTGGTGGATTCCTAGGGGCAATCATGCCCATGGAAGTCATGCGCACCTTTCTGATGGTGATGTTCCCTGGACTTATGCGTACAGTGATGCTGTTTCTCTGGGCACTGCTGCTGCTGTTTCCCCTTTCACATGCTCTTCAGGAGATCAAGATTGGACAGTGGGAAATCTTCCTCTCAAACAATGTGAAGACAAGGGACATTCTTGCTGGGACATTTGTCGGCAAGATACCGATGTACGGACTAATCGTCATGGTATTTGCCCCGCTGCTGATATCCCCCTTCATGCTGGCCTTTGAAGTATCTCTCATCGGCCAAGCACTTGTATATACAGTGATTGCGTTGATGGTCCTCTCAACAATCTGGCTTTCGAACTTTGTCACGGCAATTATCCAAGCTAGACTTGGTGACTCTTCACGTGGAAACGACATTGCCAAGGCTCTCTCAGTGGTGGTCGCACTCATAGTCATCATACCCATGTATGGTATGATGTTTTTCATGCCACAGTTGTCTGACATCCTTGGAATGAACGCATTCCTAGTGATGCCTTTCACATGGCCAGCAGACTTGGTGAGCTGGGTCACCATCACGTTCAATGGGATTGGTCTAACCGGGTCTCAGATACTTGCCTTTGGCGCAATCCTACAACTCGACATGCTGACGAGTGCCTTGCTGATGGCTGCCTTTGGTCTGGCATTCGTGCTCATCGCAATTGCCGCAGCTGACAGAGTCTTCACGATAAGCGCAGGAGTACGGACTGAAACCGTCACTACTGTTGGGCGCGAGAACATCTTTCTCAGAGGCATCCGCAGTGTAGCAAAGGGTCCCTTTGGTGCACTCACGATTGTGAGTCTGAAGGACTTCGGCAGGAAGGCACAGAATCTCTCTAAGATCTTCTATGGAGTAGTCCTGGCCATCATACTACCTATCCTAATCCAACAGATGACCATAATGGAGGGAGAAGTGTTTGAGGCCGCAGAGATCCTACCGATGATTAGCATAATGATTGGCATAGTAGGTGTCTTCCCATTTGCTGGTACTGGATTCCTTGAGTCTAAGGATCAGCTCTGGATCATTCGGAGCGCCCCAAAGGGAGCATCGCGCTTCATGAGGGCCCGCGTTGCAACAGGGTTCTTGATGGCTATTCCTCTCAGTCTAGCACCGGCCCTTGCGATGGTCTTCATGTTCAATCTGACTCCTCTGTCAGGACTCCAAATCTTCTGCGCGGCATTCGTTACGGTCTGTGGCGCAGTCATGGTGAGCATGGGAGTAACGGCTCAGAACCCTAACTACGAGGACACGAAGTCATCTGCACATCAGACGGTCCTCATGACCTCAATGATACTGGTCCAATTCACACTCATCGGACCTCTCTTTGCAGCGATATTCCTGGACATAGGGCTTGGCTTCAATCTCTTCCGGTTCATGGAGAGTATCTTTGGTCTTGATGGCTTCATGTTGGTGGAGCTGTGTCTTGGACCCACTGTACTACTGCTCGTCGGCGGCCTAATGCTGCGTCTCGGCATTAGAAGCCTTGGCAAGGTGGAGGTGTGAGTGTGGATGAGAAACAACGGAATCTCTATCCAGACTCAGGCACTGAACAAGACCTTTGGTCCGGTTCATGCGGTCAGGGACCTAGACCTAGAGGTGGCTTCAGGAGGCCGTTTCGGCTTTCTGGGCCCCAACGGGGCAGGCAAGACCACCACAGTGCGCATGCTGTCAGGGTTGATGAAGCCCACCAGTGGCTCCGCGTCTGTCCTCGGTATGGACATTACAACTCATGCAGGGGAGATCAAGTCACTGACCGGGCTTCTCCCCGAAACCCCTGGGCTCTATTCCAAGTTATCGGCCGTAGAGTTCCTTGACTTCATCGGTGCATTGAATGGTCTTGAGGGTCCAGTCCTTGATAGGCGAATTGACAGCCTACTCTCTATGCTGGGCCTAGAGGGACGTCAGGATGATCTCTTGGATTCATACTCCAGTGGAATGAAGCAGAAGGTGCTTGTAGCATCTACACTGCTGCACGAGCCTCGTCTTGTGTTTCTGGATGAACCGACCTCTAGGCTAGACCCTAGTGCGGGGGCACTTGTGAAAGATCTGATTCTGGCCCTTGCAGAGGAAACTGAAACAACGTTCTTCATCTGTACTCATCAGACATCGTTCGCAGAGGATGTCTGCGACGTTGTGGGGATAATCAATGACGGCTCATTGGTAATCGTTGATTCTCCGGATGGTATTGTGGAGTCAACCGGGGCCAAGGATCTCGAAGATGCGTATCTGAAGATAGTTGGAGGTAAAGTAGACAGAGGTAGTTTGCTCGCTTGGAGGTGAGATATCTGATGGGGAGAGAGAGGTATCGTGCAACAAAGACTGACCATTCCTCACTCGCAGCTTGGTTCAGTTACCGTCTCAAGTCCACTGGACGATTGAAGGTAAAGTACCAAACTGAGTGTCAGAGATGAGCTTACCTGAGGATGGATAGAATGAAACTGAGATCAAGCTACAGATCCATCGTGATTATGACAGTACTAATCGTAGTGGTACTACAACCCGTGTCATCCCAGTCAGGGCTGGTTCGAACTGGCCCTGACTACCATCCTTCAAGTGAAGGATACGGTCACATATCTGGTGTACCTTATCAATGGCAGGAAATCAACGGGTTCTGTCACTGGTCCGCCCTCTCTATGGCTCTACAGTATGCGGGTACACCGCTTGACCTTGGCAGCCTGTTTGCTGCCTCTGGTATCGGTTTCTCCGCGTCCTACCTTCGATTCGAAGACTTGACGATGTTCCTTCCTGGAGCATTCTTCAAGCAGATGGAGCCTCTCCCAGTCATTGCAGACATCTTCGGTCTGAACATCAGTATCTACTTTGATACTGACGAGGGCTTCGGCAGTGTCTATAGTCAGGCCCTTAGTGGTTGGGGCATTGAGTTCACACAGATCAACGGATGGACCGGCGCTCTTGAGCTTCTGAAGAACACCATAGATGAGGGGTATCCGTTGGAAGTCTGGACCGACCCCTATCACCTTCCTCCAAGGGACTATGACATTGCTCGGGATCTTGGACTTGAGAGTGAGGAAACAGGCTCTGGGCATGCAGTTATTGTTGTGGGATACAACGATACAGCCAGCACGGTCGAGATTATGGACCCTGGTGTTGGCGCGGGGGGCATTGAGTTTGGATATCCAGATGATGGTCGTTGGTACTATGAAACGAATTACACCAATCTGAAAGATGCCTGGAGTCCGCTAGGATATGGCGCAGTCATTGTACGACCAAATGGGAACGTCGTTGGAGACTTTGAAGAATCCCTTGTTTCGTATCTCTTAGACAGACTTCGCGGTGATAGAACATCCTATGCTGCAGGGTTTGAGAACGTGTTCTTCTGGAACTTTGGAGCTGATGCATATAGAGGACTTGCCGTTGATCTTACCCCGGTTGGCATCTCTGACTTTCTAGATGAGGTGAGCACAACTAGGGAAACAAGATGTCTCTATATGAAGACTCTAAGCATGGAGTTGGAAGGCTTTCTGGGCATTCAGTACCTCTCCTTCCGTGGAGCATTGGCGACATTACCCTCTCTGCTGCCTGATTTGAATCTGGAGCCTTTCACGGATATTGGCAAGGAGTCCTTCCCACATTTCGAGGCAATCAGTGACAACGCAACAATGGTGGACTATGACTATTCTGGCGGCAATACAATCCTTACTCAGACCTTCGATGACATCATCTCTGCCTATGAAACGTCAGGGGACCTGGAGGCCGCACTATCTCAGAATGAGGTGAAACTGAACGAAATACAGGACCATCTTCTGGCAATTGCTGATGCATGGACTGCTGGCGCAGCGTCGCTGGAGTCTGCATACTATGGTGGCACGGACATTCTCCTCCCTCTGATTGTGGTCAGCAGTACGTGCATTGTTGTGGTATCAGTAGTGTTCATACTCCAAAGGAGGAGGGTATGATGTCAAAGGAACTACCAAGCAGTGCCCTTGCTGTTCTTCGGTGTCTTGCGAAGCATGGTCCGTTGACACCCAGGGAGATTAGTCGACGGTCTGAGATACCTTCCCGCACAGTCACTGATGCGCTTCGTCGACTCATGAAAGCGAACCTGCTTGTCAGAGTGCCCGATCTGAGGGACATGAGACTCTGCCTCTATAGTCCAAATCGGGAAGTTCTACGGAATCTGGTCAATAAGCACGGTATGGACTCAATGTTGGGAATTCAGCTGAAGCTGGTACTGAGGGCATAGTTCTCATTGATTACAAATAGAAGTCGGCCCGGGATAGCTTCCCCGGGCCTAGCGATACCGTGTAGTGTCCGACAAGCCGTATGAGGTTAGCCCCTCATCTTGACTATGAGAGCTGCAACGACAATGACCGCAGCAGCACTGCCGCCAACCAAGAGCATTGTAGTGATGTCCAGTGGATTAGCAGCAGTGGAGAGTACACCCAGTGTTGGGTCATAGTCAAGAGTCTCGTTGCCGAAGTACTCGAATGCCAAGTAGACAGACTTGCTCTCCTGGTTCTGCTCTGTATTACCATGAGAGGCCTTCATCTGAACTTGATGTGTGCCATTCCCAGTGAAAGCGTACTTGGCACATTCCATGTAGGCATCACCGAACTCGAAACGGTAGCCTTCGGAATCTTGATTGAAGTCGGCAGGCTCACTCGTACCAGCATTCTGACCATGTTCACTCTCAGCGACGGTGAACTGAAAGACCAACAGCGAGTCTTCATACATCCACTCCCACCCCTCCAGAGAGAAGTCGAACTTCATCTGGTTGGAATTAGTCAGGTTGATATGAACCCGAATCTCAATCTCCAAGTTCATTGAGATGGGCATATCTGCCAGAACTGTGGTTACGGGCGGAGCATAGGTTTCTGAGTTCGTGAAGTTGAAGTGAACTGCAGTGATGACATCACCATCCTGTTCAGTGATGAATCCGCTGAAGTCCCAGTCAGTAGCCGGAAGTGTGTAGGGGTCTCCATACCTGTGATCGACACCCGCATCATATACTCCGTTGTCGTTCGTATCGTTGGCCTCGAATATGTTGCTGAACAGAACATGATAGTCGGCGCCTGGAGTTGTATCATTCTCATCCCAGAAATGGAAGTGGGGCACTTGGTTGTAGGCACTCACTTTCACACCTATGGTGTCAGTGGTGAGACTCACCACTCCGTTGGCGTGCTGGTATTCGATTCCAGAGCTCTGTGCGGCCACAAAAGGCACAGACGCCAAGAGGGCAGCCAGAGCAAGTGTGATAATCATTGCTTTGCGCGTTGTGATCATTAAATCACCAGGTTGGTTTACATCAAATGACTATATAATAGTTCTATTCGACATCTATGGAAATGCTGTTTCTAGAGTACTCGAACTGGCTTCGAACGGTTTCAATGCCTGTCACAATCCTTGAAAGGGAGAAAGTTGCCATTCTCGTGCGTTTCGAACCGAATGGAGGCACATGACTTGGACGCCGGCCTGCAGAATAGACATGCAGTAGTGACGGGAGCATCTGGTGGAATTGGACTCGAGGTTGCTCGAGTATTCCTCGAAGAAGGAGCCAGAGTCACAGCGACCTACAGGACATCAAATGTCGGGCTCGTTGATCTCCAGAAGAAGTGGCAGGACTCATTGACTCTCTGCCAAGTAGATGTGCGTCAAGAGTCTGAGGTTGAACAGATGTTCCTTGATGCCTGCAACCATCACGGGAGAGTAGACATTCTCGTGGCCAATGCTGGAATTGCTAACCCTGAAGGCAAGGCCATACAGGATATGAGTCTTGCACAGTGGGAAGATACTCTCGCAGTCAATCTCACAGGCTCATTTCTCTGCGCTAAGCATTTCTTTGCCAATCTTGAGAAACATCCAGGAGAATCTGCTTCACTGATTCTGATTGGCTCTACTGCTGGTTTCTTCGGAGAGGCTTGGTATTGTGATTACTCGACCTCGAAGGCAGGCCTCCATGGTCTTTTGATGAGCCTGAAGAACGAGATAGTTCATGTGTCGCGTAAAGGCCGGGTCAACCTTGTGAATCCAGGATGGACTGTCACACCAATGTCCGAAAGTGCACTCAACGACTATGGAATGGTCACAAGAATCCTACAGACCATTCCAATGCGGAAGGTCGCATCTGCAAAGGACATTGCAAACACAATACTCTACCTCGCCTCTGACAGATTATCGGGTCATGTAAGTGGACAGACTATCAATGTGGCCGGAGGAATGGAGGGTCGAGTGCTCTTCACACAGGACGAGATAGATCCTTCTCTTTCCAGGGGTTAGTCACAATGAGTTCATTCGACGAGATTGCGCTGGCCTATGACAATTCAATCGACTGGAATGCTCGCCTTAAGAGAGAAGTCCCATTTCTACTTGAGAGTCTGGAGAAATCCGAGGGCAATCACGTCCTTGACATGGCTTGTGGCACCGGTAGACACTCTGTGGAACTGGCCGCTCACGAGAAGAAGGTTGTCGGCTTCGATAGCAGCCAGGCCATGATAGGTGTCGCCAAGAGCCTGGCCCAAGAAAGGGAGGTTTCTGTCGATTTCCACGTAGCTGACATGTTGGACTTCCGCTCTTCGGTTGACGGCCCATTTGATGAAGTGCTGTGCCTTGGCAACTCACTCGCACTTCTGCCAAGCATATCGGATCTCAAACAAGTAGTCACCAGCGTGCATTCGGTCCTGCGACCTGGTGGGACCTTCATAGCTCAAGTTCTCAACTTCAAAGAGATATTATCTACGGGCTTCAGATTCTTCCCGATCAAAGGTGGAGTCACGCGCAACAAAGAGGAAGTCATCTTCTCAAGGTTCTACGAACATGGTGAGGAAGAACATTCAACACTGGTGGCTTGCTCTTTTGTCAAACAGAATCGTGATTGGGTCACAAGAATCTCAACACAGTCTGTATTGCACACTGATATGGAATTGATGAGGGACCTCTTGGAATCTGCTGGTTTCTCCAAGCCAGAGTTCTTCTCAGACTTTTCTCAGAGTCCATTCCATCCACTACTGTCACGGAGCATTGTTCTTAGGGCCGGATGCCCACAGAGAAATGAATAAGTGCAGAATTCCTGCGGACAGACCAAGAGAATTCTTTGTGAGGGATAGCTCTGCTAGACAAAGATGATGTGCTAGACACCACGTTCAACGCCTTGTCGCACACCATCCGCCGTCAAATCATCGTAATGATAGGGAATCAGGGTGCCGTTTCATATACGGACCTGACTGAGTTGGACCTCGAGCCTGGGACTCTATACTTCCATCTTGACAGTCTCACGAAATCCGAAGATCCTCTTCTGAAACGGACAGGCAACAAGCTCTACGCTCTCACAGAGTTGGGTCAGGCCGCCTACGAGATTATCCAACAGGGGGAGGACCAAGTGGGGGCCGTTGTGAAAGACACTGGCCTAAGACGAACAACACAGTCTCTCATAATCGATTCAGTTTCGCTGAAACCTATCGTTGTGCGGATTCAGTCAGACCCTTGGCGGTTCTTCTTTGAGATAGTGGTGTTTCTTGGTCTGTTCGGCTACTTTGCCTCAGAGGTAGGACTACTACCTGTGTTCCTCTTCTTCCTTCAAGGCTCCTACGACACAGGAATCACGATTCTTGCAGCCTTAGGTGCATGGCTTGGAACCTACCTGCTTGTCGAAGCTCTCTCACTGCCAATACTCGGCAAGCGCGGGTTCTCAAAGGGGCTATTGGCATCAGTCCCGATGGCTTTTGTGCCGCACATCCTAGTGGAGATGATGCTCTACTTCATTCCTCCCGTAGAGATTCTGAGTGGGTGGCCTCTCACCATACTCTTGACTGCGATAATAGGTTGGAGTACACTCGTTCTGACTGTGGCTGTTTCCAAGGCCAAGACGGTCCGATACTCAAGGGCTGCAATAGTGACTCTCATTGTCATGAACCTCAATCTCCTGATTCTTGCACTAATCAGCTCATCTCTGATACCGTGAGCCTAAGAATCCACTTCGAGAGTTCTCGAAGTATGATTTCCATAGAAGTGGAATAGAACTATTATATACACATTTGATGTATCACATACCAGTGACCATCTATGATGATCAAGAAAGGAGTATTAGTCACGCTGATCGCAGCGGTTCTTCTAGCATCCGCACCGTTTGCGGTCGCGCAGCATCAACACGGATTTCATTTTGAACATTCGGTCGGAGCGACTACCATAAGCACCGCAGAGATTGGTGTGATGGTCAGCGCGAACGGCGAGGTTCCCCATTTCAGATGGTGGAATGAATCAGATCCTGGAACTGACTACCACGTCATGTTCTCAGCGTTCTTCGAGGCTAATGACACAGACATGGATGGGGCCTTCACGCCCGGCGAGGACCAGCATATAGGTGCGGTCTTCTCACTTCCAATGGCTGACTGGGAGTTTAGTGGTTTTGTCACAGAGGAGCAGAATGACGTTGTGACCGCACTGCACTTCAACTTCACAAACACTGACACAATCTCTCATCAGGGCCCTGGAATGATGACCACTATCCCCGGAATGCCTGGCATGCCTGGTCATACGAGTCCGATGGATATCGAGATTCAGATTCGAGTTCACTTCTACTTGGCAACACCGGACCAGTTCAAGTTCGACCTGCGCGTTTCCGGCTGGGAATGGACCTATGATGACTCGATACTTGTCTTCCAGTTCAGAGTTGCTGAGAGTCAGCACCTTCACTCACAAGTCGGACAAGTCTCGGAGATTGCACATGAGGGTAACAAGTTCTCCTTTGGCTACGGATGGATGGAATACACCCAGAATGCCTTTGCTGGAAACGCAACGCATCAAGTTCAGGTGCGTGCCTCACACGGCCCAGCCATGGGCACTCAAGACGGTAATGCAATCTTCATAGCCTTTGAGAACTTTGGCAACGAAACACTTGACTACGATCCAATCATCGGATTCACCCAGCTTGGAACCACTTGGACCTTCTTTGGCATTGACTACACTCAACTGCTTATACTTGCAGGTGGAGTGAGTATAGTTGCAGTGGTGGTCATAGCAGCAAAGAACAGACAATAGCCGTACAGGATTTCCTGTAGAACACTACCCGGACCCGGGTATCTTCCCGGGTCCACCCTCTTTTTCTGCATTCAAATGGACTCCGGAACCTTCCAGAGAATTCTGTGGAAGCGTTCTACAAGTACTTCCGGCCAACTACCAACAGACTTGAGTGTAAGGTCTGCAGTCAACGTGGTCGATTCATCAAGATTGAGCTCCGTTAGGTGCTGACAGTGGAAGAGAGGGGAGATATCAACACGTTTCAGCCGATTCCCCTGTAGAGATAGCTCCGCCAGTTTTGAGCAGTCTTCCAGAGGAGTGAGATCTAGTTCACCTAGCTCGTTGTGTCCTAGCCTGAGCGACTGGAGCTCCGGACATCTACTCAATGGAGACAAGTCCACGGACGTGAGCTTGTTGTTCCGGATGCTGAGATCCTGCAGATTAGTACACCAGATCAAGGGTAGTAGGTCTACTGACGCAATATCACGGAGGTCAAGATTAACGCAAGTTTCGCTGGCCTCCACTTCTAGACTCCTTTCGAGCCCCGTACTTGTAACGTACCAGATGAAGACCTGTACCATAGAGAGCAGACCTCTTGATTGGTTGGTAATTGTCGGCGCGACGACAATGAATTCCGATGAATTCCCATCTCTTAAGAATTGCCTGTCCTGAGTTCGAGTATCCGGTTCACCGATTAGCTAAAGAGGGATAGATAGACCATCTGCTCGAAGTGAAATGGAGGACTTTAGCATGAAGCAACGAAGTAGCCCTTCCACGTTCTCGATTGTCGCCAGAGATCCTGTGAATGGAGACCTGGGTATCATAGTGCAGTCGAAGTTTCCAGCTGTTGGAGCAGTTGTGCCCTGGGCCCTAGCTGAGGTAGGAGCTGTCGCATCACAAGCCTGGGCCAATACTTCCTATGGGCCCAGGGGGATTGAGCTGATGTCAGAAGGAAAGAGCGCCTCAGAAACATTGAAGATCCTTCTCCAAGATGACGACAAGGTCGAACACCGTCAAGTCGGGATTGTGGATGCAAAGGGACGTGCAGTTGCACACACTGGCCCCGAGTGTCTGGAGTGGGCTGGGCATGTAATCGGAGATGGCTATGCATGTCAGGGTAACATCCTAGCTGGAGAAGCAGTAGTCACGAACATGGCTGATGCCTATGAGAGCACAGAAGGTGACCTGATAGACAAGCTGCTTGCTGTTATCAGGGCTGGACAAGCTGCCGGTGGCGACAAGAGAGGGATGCAATCTGCAGCCATTCTTGTTGTTCGTGAGGGTGGTGGATACGAGGGCGGGAATGACAGATACGTGGATGTGAGGGTCGATGACCATCCAAGTCCAATTGAGGAACTGGAGCGGATATTCCATCTATATGATATGACTCTCTTAAGCAGGGAGGATCCAAGCCGTCTTCTTACAATCGAGGGCAATCTAGTTACGAAGATTCAGAATGCTCTGGTCACACTCGGTCTTCTGGAATCAGCCGTTGAAGATTCTTTCACACCCGCTTCACAGAGTGCTCTTCAAGAATGGATCAACACCAACAACTTCGAGAACAAATACCGGGACGATGGTACAATCTGGCAGAGTGTCCTTGATTATCTACTGGAAGATGCCAGGACTCATGGCTAGGGCGAATTGTCCCTGACAGCAGCTTTCTGTCACGCCAAACCACTTAGTTGCTTCATCCATCTCGAATGGAAAGTATCAATCAATACAGGTGACACGCCACAAGTCTTCCGTTGCCAACATCTTTCAGTTCTGGTTCTTCCAATGGACATTTTTCAAATGCCTTGGGGCATCGGGGATGGAATCTACATCCACTGGGTGGATTCAT
>Ga0209427_10004881_pt1 | contig 15428 bp, 13 predicted proteins | sample DeeMarSWOR136_30_FD_187465 | JGI IMG/M metagenome (GOLD analysis project Ga0209427, IMG submission 187465) | Marine sediment microbial communities from White Oak River estuary, North Carolina - WOR-1-36_30 (SPAdes) (version 2) | ecosystem: Environmental > Aquatic > Marine > Intertidal zone >...
CGATGCCTGCATAATGGCCCTCCCAAAGGATGCTTGGATCAGGTTTTTTTTCTTCTATTGATTCTTTCCACCGTTTATTAATTAAGGAAAAGGGAGCGTCCCAACTCCACGCGTCTGTTCCTACCACATGTACGCCTTGTCTAATTATATGTAGAGTTGCTTCTTTTCCAATGCCTACCCCACGATCTAAATATTCTTTAGTTCCAAAATATTGGGGTGCAGTGGTATGAACGCACACAATGTCTCCTTCTACCAAGTTATGACCGATATAAGCTAACTTTTTATCAACATCAGCTGGTTTCATCACATAACCATCTTCAAAATCCGTGCAGTCTAGCACAATTAGCGGTCCAACGCACCATTCCAATGGGATTTGATCAATTGTCAATGCTTGCTTTTCCCCAATTTCTCTATCTTGAATAGGAGCATAATGCCAAGGTGCGTCCATATGCGTACCAGAGTGAGAAGTTACAATAAGATTTTCATTTGCCCACCCCTTTCCATCGGGTAAATGTTCTGATGGTTTTAATCCTGAAAAAAAAATTCCCATTTGAGTAGCACCTTTTTCATGAAGGTGATATTCAATTTTAGGTGCAGTTACATCGGGATCACAAAAAGTGTCGTTAGCGATAGGGATTGATAAATCGATAAATTTAACCTTACTAGACATGTTTAAAACACCAATTTTTTAACAATTAAAGGCTGAATAATCTTTATTAATATTGGCCTAATGAAAAGTATAATGCTTATAGACAAGAAGAAAAAAAAAAGTAATTTGTACCTAACTCGCTTTTCTTTTTTTCAAATATACGACTAAATAGAAAACTGAGATCATTACAACGACTGAAAGGACGATTCCTATAATGCCTGCAATGTAATCACTTTCAAGCCATCCCAATATAGGATTCCAAGCTTGAGGGAGTCCTTCGAGGTATTCCTCACCCTTTGCATCGATTATAACCCGTTCTAATCCGTCAGGATCCTCAGATAAGAATCCAATCGAAAATCCAACTGCGATCATTATCAATAGCACTGCAGCTATCGAAACAATTCCAATTATTGGCCATTTATATCTAGCCCACTCGACCACGCTTTATAACACCCCCAAAGATTCTTCAGTTGTTATTAAATCGGGTTTAGCCTTGTAGATAAACAATACTATTAACGCTGAAATTATCCCTTCGCCAATGCCAATAATTAAATGCCAGAAAGTCATTGCTGCTATGGAAATATCGATAGGAATTTCCCCCGACAATCCAATTTCAATTCCGCAAACAAAAGCTGCAAATACGATTGCTATATAAGAACCAATACCCGTAGCAATCGTAGTCTTTATTTCCTTTCCGAGATTTGTTTTATTGAGCGCTATAATTAAGAGTTTTACTATATAAAAGCCAAGAATGCCACCGATAACTCCCATGTTGAAGGTATTTGGACCTATTGCGGTAATTCCTCCATCTCCAAACAAACTTTGGATGATGAGTATCATAAGTATTAAAATTACGGAGGCCCACGGTCCTAGTATAACAGCAATCACCGTACCTCCCACTAAATGTCCCGAAGTGCCTCCTGGAACAGGATAATTAACAAATTGAAAGGCAAATATTACTGCTCCAAGAACCCCAATATAAGGGATCAATCTATCGGAATCTTCCTTTTCGAATACCTTCCCCATCTTAAAAAATCCTAAGATTATCACAGCAGCTGCAATAATCCAAAGCGTTAAAATTATTGGAAGACTTAACAATCCATCGGGTATATGCATTTTAAACACTTAATTCTGAATTTTATTTTTTGTTTTCATACTATTTTATAATCTAGTATGAAGTATGGTTTCACATTATTTTATATTATAATATGATTTTTAAAGGTATTTATTTTAAATTATTAGATGGAATCTATTTTACCCTTTCGGCATGAACACGAGAAAACCTTGCTGAATACCATTCATCCATTAATTCGTTTAGTTTTACCATTCATTTTTGTAGTTCCTATACTACTTCGGCAAGATCTTTATCTAATTTATACGCTGGTATTTATTGCCTTTATTATTTTTCTCGTCTGTAGATTAAGTCTAATCAGAATTCTGTCAAGGTTAAAACATTTCGTCCCATTCATCTTCTTAATTACCGTTTTTATACCTTTTTATATTGGTTCAACTGTAATTTTTGAATTATATTTTGGATTAGTGCTTAGAATTTACGCAGAAGGACTAAACCTTGCTATATTAATTTTTTCGAGAATTTTTGGTGTTACTTTCATCTTTATGGGATTTTACTCTGCTTTCACACAATCAGAATTTATAGAAGCTCTTTCTAAAATTAGATTGCCAACATATTTTGTAGGTTCTTTCATGATTATGCTACATTACATCCCCGTTTTCGCAGAATCTAATAGGAAGATTTTAGACGCTCAAGAATTGAGGGGAAAAAAAGTTACATCCTATTGGCAGCGTATAAAAGCCCACGCCTATATAATGGGAAAGACAATAGTATTAAATATGGAGAGAAGCGAAAAATTATATGATAGCTTAAAAATGAGAGGTTTTGCAGGCAGACTATCTTTCCAATCCAAGTCTATTAAAATTATTGATTTTATAATTTTTTGTGTTTGTTTGTTTATTGCTATATACCTTACAATGTTTATAAATCTCGAACAATTTTATTTGGGGGTCGCGTCGCTATTCTTCTAGTCGATGTTAAGGATTTAAACTTTAGTTATGGAGGATTTTCCATAAAAAATGTTACTTTTACTATTGAAAAAAATACTAGATTTTCGTTAATTGGTAATAACGGGTCTGGGAAAACTACGATCCTTAGATTATTAGTTGGGCTATTAAAAGCAGAATCGGGTACGATTAAAATCTTTGATAAGTTACTTACCAGAAATCGACAAGAGCTTTGGGAAATTAGAAAACAAATTGGATTTCTTTTTCAAAATCCAGACGATCAATTATTCGCTCCTACCTTGGGAGAAGATATTGCCTTTGGTGCAAGAAATTTAAAATTAGAACAAGAAATTGTTGAAGAGCGAGTAAATTGGGCATTAGAAGCAGTCGATTTATTGGATTTCAGGGAAAAATCTCCTTTTGAATTATCTTGGGGGCAGAAAAAGCGAGCTGCTTTGGCAGGATTACTTGTAATGAAGCCAAAATTACTTATTTTAGACGAACCATTCGCTAATTTGGATTTAACTTCGATAAAAAAACACATTAATATCTTCGAGTCCCTAATGAAAGAAACAGATTTAACTATCCTTTTTACTACGCACAATATGTTTTTTGTCGAGAATTGGGCGGAAAAAATGTTAGTTATAGACGAAGGGAAAAGTGTTTTTGAAGGCGATCCGATCGAGGGGTTGAAAAATCCCGACATAAAAAATCTTATTGGATCATACGATGAAATTTTAGAGATCCTAAAAGACAAAATCTGATAGAAGCGAACAAAATCCAAAAACAGTTTAAATATTAATATTTCAACATTATGAGATCGAATGACTTTTAAATAGGTACTCTAGATATAATTAAATTTAGAAATAAACTTGAAGATGAAGAAAATCTAATGCAAGATAAATTTCTTAAAGGCATTCTTGGATTAGTATTTATATTCAATATTATTATTATAAACTTATTTCCTCCACCTATAGAGATTTTTGTGTTTATTGGCTATTTAATATTCGGAATCGGTGCATTTTTTTATATATTTACTACAGCTGTCTTTTTTAGAAAAGGTACAGATCAAATTATTGCTAATGGAATTTATGGTATTATAAGACACCCCCTGTTTCTAGGTGTAATATTAATGTACTTTTCTCATATTCTATTAAGTCAAAATTGGATAGTTTTAATTAGCACAATTATAGCAATTATTAGCTGCTATTTATTAATCCTTTCGGAAGAACAACAAAATATTGAAAAATTTGGGGAAGATTATAAGAAATACATGCTAAAAACACCCAGAATTAATTTTATTATAGGGATTGTAAGAATGATTCAACGCAAAAGGAAGAACGCTAAAAATGCAAGACACGGCGAAGAATAAGAATAAAATATTAAAGAACTAGACTATTTTTCTTTTTAAGGGTAGAGGATCTCCGACATAAAAATTTTATTGGATTATATGATGAAATTTTAGAGATCCTAAAAGATAAAAGGTAATAACAATATCAAATACTTGCTATTGTATAAATACTTTAAGCTTCAACACTTTCAACTATGACAATTAAGGCTAATCGAAAGCAGAATTACGGACAATACTTTACGTCCTCGTCGATTACGGAGTTTATGGTTCAACTCGTGATTGATGAAATCAAATCGAAAAATAGGTTGAAAAATCTCGATTTTTCAGAGATTTCAACATTGGAACCCGCTGCGGGTGATGGCGCTTTTATCGACGCTCTTCTTAGCAATGGATTCAAAAACATCACAGCGTACGAAATTGATAAAGATTTTCATAAAATATTACAAAATAACTATGGGAACAAAGTAAGAATTAAGAACTCCAACTTTTTAGAGGCTAGCGAAGAAGAAAAATACGATTTAATAATTGGAAATCCTCCTTACCTCGGTCAAAATTACGCTTCCGAGATATTTCAAGAATATTGCCACAAATACTCAATTTGTCAAGAATATTTTTGTGGAAACATGGATTTATTTTATTGGTTTATTCACTTAGGAATTCGAAAATTGAAACCTGGGGGGCTTTTATGTTTCATAACTACTAACTACTGGATACAGAAGGGGGACAAAACAGGAGTTAAAAAGTTAAAACCACACATTGTTAGCGAGTGCTTTCTTAATATGTATGTAGATTTGTCTAATTTAAAAGTATTTAGAGAAGCTCCAGGTCAGCACAATTGTATATTTATTCTACAGAAGAAGACTGAAGAAGAAAAAATAGATAGAATTAATAAAAAAATAGAAATAGTCCAATTTAAGAATGTTAATTCTTTTAAGGAGTATTCAAACGAGTTTCAATACGACTTAGATGGTAAAATATCGTACATTAGTGCTATAACAAATAATAATTTAAAAATAAATGGAAATTGGAACTTATTATATCCAGAAGATGTAGAAGAAATCATTAAGAAAATAGAAAAACTTTGTGCCGACAATTCTGGAAAGGTATTCTATCTCAAATATTTTTTTCAAATAAGAAATGGAATTATTTCCATTAAGGATGATGTATTTATTCTGAAAGAAAACGATAATCTCTTAATAAAAAAGGGGGAGTTCTCTGTAAAAATTGGTAAAAAATTTTTCAAGCTTAATGATTTTGAAAAAAAAAGACTCAAGAAGATTTATAAAAGCAGATGCATAAGACCTTATAGTTTCAATGGGGACGACTATTTGGGCTGGATGATCGTTTTTGACAAGAGAGAATTCGATTCGAAACCAAATGAAGCGAGAAAGAAATATCCTATTTTATTGAAATACTTATCACAATTCGAAGACGAGTTAAAAAAAATCTTAATTCAATGCAAGGAATCTCCAAATAATTGGATGTTTCTTAGGCGAGGAATTAAAATTCACAAATTAAGAGATATGAAAGGACTCCGATATTTAGAACATTTCTACGAGAACGAGAAAAAAATATTTTTTCCCTACATCTCAAAGGAGAACATATTTGGCTACACAACTGCTCCATTTTACGCTACATCTGACACCTATTTTTTGCATAACGATGGATTACCAGCGGATTTTGATTTCTTAATCGCATATCTTAATTCTAAAATGATGAATTTTATATTTAACGCCAAGGGGTTGAAAATCAAAAGGTCCAAGAGCAAAATAGAAAATTGCATCCCAATTCCTTTCCCTAAAACCTTGAAGAATCGAAAACAGAGGGAAATTTACGAAGAAATTACAGCTTTATCAAAAAAGATCGTAAATAGAAGCCATAGTTTAACAGAAGCTAAAAATAGAATTGATGCTTTAATGTTCGATTTATTTGATATCGAAGTAAGTATAATTGATAACTTATTTTCGACCTACTACAACTTATAAAAACCATTTTATTTTAATTGCGAAAGTTTTATAAGGTTGAATTGTCAATTATTAATTGACAATAAAAAGTTGAAGAGTAAAAAATTAGAGGAAAATTAAAAGAAATGAGTGTAGATATTTTTGGAGAAGATCCAAAGGATTTTATGAAAAAATTGCGAGATTTTTTCACCAATATCTCGGGTTTTATGAGCAAAGATCTTAGTGCCGACGAATTTAGTTTAGATGAGAAGGACATGAAATCGTATTCTATTTCATATAAATATGGGAAGGGTATGAACGAACCTGAAATTAGGATAGAGGGAGATATCGATGTAGATTCTTTTTCAAAGTTTCTGAGGAAACTTCCAGAATTTTACACGGAGCGCCCAGAACGGAAAGAAATTGAATTGATACCCGAATTAAAAATGAAGGATACCGAGGCAAAAATTGAAGAAAATTCAAAGATTTCAGTCGAACCGTACGCTGATATTACAGAATTTAGCGATTTTGTCGAAGTGTGCGTTGAGCTTCCCGGAGTCAAGAAAGATGACATAAAACTACGATTTGATCCCAGTGGAAAGGAACTTACTATTGAAGCATATCGAGAAGACAAGGACTTTTACAAGGAGATTATGCTGCCAAATGGCTTGAATACTAACGATTATAAGTTAGACTTAAAAAACGGTATTGCTTGTATAAAAATCAAGACACAAGACTAAAATTAATGCGAATGTAAATCAAACTAGAACTTAAAAAAATATTATGATTAAATATTAAGTGAGGGTGTTATGAATGAGTTCAGTATCAGGTGGTAGTAAAAGTGGAGAAAAAATCTATTTAAGGATTGGAGACGCGTTAAAAGGAGATGTTGGTCGGGGCATTATAAGAATTGATCCAAATATCGCGAGAGATTTAGGATTAGGAACTGGAGATGTAATTGGAGTTTACAACGAGAATAAAGATCGAAATACCGCAGGTTTGTTGTATCCAGGGCAAATTATGGATACGGGAACGAATATAATTAGATTGGATAGTTCGCTAAGAAGGAATCTTGGGGCGTCGATTGACGATTGGGTTATTATTAGAAGAATCCCCGCAAAAAAAGCTGAAAGTATAACATTTGCGTCAGTCGGTCAGCCGATTATAATTCGAGATCCTAAAGCGTTGGCAGAACTATTAGAAAACCGCGTCGTGACAAAAGGAGATATAATCAGCTTCTTTGCGCGCGGGCAGAGATTTGATTTTATGATCGTGAAATTTACACCATCCGTAGAAGCTGTTCAGATTTCAACTAAAACGAAAATGATAGTTTCAGAAAAAACTATTGAAGAGTTAGAGACTTACGAGCGGGCGAGAGTAACCTACGAGGATATTGGCGGTCTTAACGAAGAGATTCAAAAGATACGAGAAATGATCGAGTTGCCTATGAGACATCCCGAATTGTTTAAAAGAATAGGAATCGCTCCACCCAAGGGAGTTTTATTACACGGACCTCCGGGAACGGGGAAAACATTACTTGCGAGAGCTGTTGCTTACGAGACAGAAGCTCACTTCATTACGATTAGTGGCCCAGAAATTATGAGTAAATTCTACGGTCAAAGCGAGGAAAATTTACGAAAAATCTTTGATGACGCAAAAGAAAACGCGCCATCGATTATATTTATTGATGAATTAGATTCAATTGCACCTAAAAGAGGTGAAATAACTGGGGAGGTTGAAAGGAGAGTTGTTGCTCAATTACTATCGCTAATGGACGGATTAGAATCAAGAGGCGAAATCATAGTTATCGGAGCAACGAACAGAGTAAACGATATTGACGAAGCTTTGCGGCGCCCAGGAAGATTCGATCGAGAAATAGAAATTGGAGTTCCCGATCGAGATGGAAGATACGAGATCCTCCAGATTCATACGAGAGGTATGCCTTTAGACCAAGATGTTAATTTGGATTTGTTAGCTGATAAAACGCACGGTTTTGTGGGAGCTGATCTCGAAGCTCTGGCTAAGGAAGCTGCCATGTTAAGTTTAAGACGCATTATACCCGAAATTGATATGGAAAAACCAGTTCCAACCGAAATTTTAGATAAAATTCAAATTTATATGAAAGATTTTACTCACGCGCTCACGAGTATCGAGCCGTCTGCTTTAAGAGAAGTGTTAATAATTACTCCAAAAGAAACCTGGGAAGATGTGGGGGGATTAGAAGACGCAAAGCAACAATTAAGGGAAATAATTGAATGGCCGCTTAAGTATCCTAACTTATTTGAGCACATGAAATCGAAACCTCCCAACGGAATATTGTTATTTGGTCCGCCAGGAACGGGGAAAACCCTTTTAGCGAGAGCGTTGGCGCACGAAAGTGAAGTAAATTTTATCTCTGTAAAAGGACCTGAATTCCTTTCCAAATGGGTAGGAGAAAGCGAAAAGGCCGTTAGAGAAACATTTAGAAAAGCAAGATTAGCTGCACCATGTATTATATTTTTCGATGAAATCGACGCAATTGCTGGAATGAGAGGGAGACATTTAGGATCCGAAGTCACCGAACAAGTAATATCGCAACTACTAACCGAAATGGATGGATTAGTGGAACTAACCGATGTAATTTTGGTTGCAGCGACTAATCGTCCCGACATGTTAGATCCAGCTTTATTGAGAGCGGGAAGATTTGGAAGACACGTACAAATTCCAATGCCCGATAAAGACGCTTTAGTAGATATTTTTAACATTCACTTAAAGGGAAAACCTTTAGCTGACGATGTTGATATTAATCAATTGTCCGATATGCTGATGGGCTATACAGGTGCGGATGTGCAAGCAATTTGCGAAGAGGCTACGCTATTAGCTATTAGAGAAGCTGTATTACAAAAACAGATACATGACGCAGACTCCGATAAAATGAAGACTATGAACATCGAAAACAAACATTTTATCGCTGCAATTGAAAAAATATTGAAGCGCGCAGATGCACATACCAAGTCTTATATGAAAGCTAAAGACGATAAGGGTCCATCAGAATCTTTATATGGTTAATTCATTAGTTGTTATCTAATTTAGAGGAAAATAGAGGTGGGAAAAGATTGGCGTTAAAAAACGCAGCTGAAAGGAAAGAAAAAGATTTAAACGAATTTTTAGAACTAATTGGCAACGATACGAGACGAGCAATATTAAATAAAATCTCGAAAGTACCTCTTTCAGTGTCGGAATTGGCTGAAATGTTAAAAATTTCGCGACAAGCTGTTCACAGTCAGATGGAGCTCTTAAAAAACTTTGGTCTTGTTGAAGAATTTGAGATGCCAGAGAAGAGAGGAAAGGCCTATAAAATTAAAGATAACATTTCGTTAAGCATTAATATTTCTCCAAATTATTTTAGTATCAAGCATAATCTAAGTAAAGAAGAAAAAGAAATTGATATTATTGAGCAACAGACAATAGAAATCTGTTCAGACTTAGATTCTTTTAAGAGTGAATCAGAAAAGATACAATTTCTAGGTAGAGAGATTCAGGAATTAGATAAGCAGTTAAACGTCTTAGACCAAGATCGTAACGAAATTATTCTTCGAAAGGAATGCTTACTACGACAAGCGAAGGATTTTCTTTACAAGCAATACGAAGAAAAATTAACCCTAGAGTTTAGAAACCAAGGGAAAGAGATTTTATCAACTTTTTTCTTTAATCCCGAAAAATTCTTTGGCAGATTTGATATAGATAATCTGATTAACGAGATGTTCTTTTCTGGAGGTCCTATTCAGCGAAGAACCAATAAATCGACTGTAGAGGGTTTATTAGACGATATGGCCAAGATGCTAGACTTTTTGCGAAAAGATAAGGACGACTTTTGGTTCTTTGAATTCTAATTTTAATAGGAGAGACATTTTTATTTCTAAACCCTTTATTTTACTTGGATTAATTTAATTTTTAAAATAAAATATCGGACATTGGTCGTAATTACTGAATCCAACGATACGCAAAATTCAAGCGCTCAAGAAGAGCCTTTAAAAGCCCAAGATGTTGAAGGGAAAAAGTTGGTTTTTTCTTGGAAGTTTAAAGATGTTGACAAGAAATTATCCTACGATCTGGAGAAGTGTGTGGGTTGTAGTTTTTGTAAGTTAGTATGTCCAACTGACGCTATTGAACTCGGACCAATTCCAGAGATTGCACAAGGAATAATAAAAGACGCGCCGAATATCATTATTGACTACGATAAGTGCTGTTATTGTATGCTCTGCCCGGTTGTGTGTGTGAACGATGCGTTTGAACTGTCGATCGCACCAGAAGAGCAGATCGTATTGGATCATTACCCAAAACTCAAACCTTTTTTCAAAATTGATCTCAAGAAATGTAATGAGGATCTCAATAACGCAATCTGTCAATTGTGCCTAGATGCGAGAAATAACAATCGTATTAAAGATTTTTTAAAAGTAAAGAAAGAATGCCCAGAACAATGCTTTGAAATTCAATCTCCAATCAAGGGAGAGGTGATAATAAAGCAAAATATGCTTCACCGATGCGATCCGACTGGTTGCAAAGCGTGCGTGAACATATGTCCGACAGAATCCTTTTTTATCCCAGAATCTGCAGAAGAAATTAAAAAATACGGCAAAATTGCGTGCAACGAGGACGATTGCATTTATTGCGGAGCGTGTCAAAATTCTTGTCCTGAAGATTTAATCGTGGTAAAACGGGATTCCATCGAAATAGAAGAACCTAAAGTAAAAGAAGGGTTCCCGTGGATAAAAGGATGGAGTAATTACTTTAAAAAGATATTAAGAGAAAAGCTATTAGATAGGAAGGAACAGAAACCAATTCCTATTCAAGAAGAAGAACAACTAAGACCAGTTGAAGAAGATTATTCTCTTGATAAGATCCCTCAGTTGTCCAAGTCTGATATAACCATATTTCAAAAACTTAACGATGAAGTTCAGTCGCTACTTTCAAACTCTAAAATACGCTATTGGATAAAGGATAAAAAAACGGAAAAAATTAAGCAAGAATTGAAAAAGACAAAAAAACTTAATTAATGGAACAACTATTTGAGTATTGAACATGGCTTATTTTTCTAACGATCCGTTTGAGCAAGAAGAGCATGCTATTGAATTTTTTGAGAAGTTAAAGGCGCAAATGCAAGAAGACATAACCAGGATAAGAGATATTTTACTGGGGGATTCAAATGAATTAGAGGAAAAGTACGAAAAGCTACCAGCAGATCAGAAACAAATGTACGCCGAATTTATGGACTTTTATTCCAAATGCCCCGTATGTAAAGGAAACAACCATAGAGAGGATTTATTAAAGTTTTTATTTGACGATTTGGATTCTTCCGTAAGATTAAAAGAAAAATTATTGAGTCTGATGAAAAGTAGAAGTGATTTAACTAAAAAAATTGAGATCGGTATTCCATGTTGTGATTGCTTTAAAAAATATTTTGGAGATTAAGAAAAGATCTCATTTTATAAATGCAATTTCGTATAAACCTTATTATTTTCATTGTTTGACTGAAAATATTCGATAATTCTTGAAGTATTTTCTATACCATTTAAAATAATGCAATTCATGTCATATTCCGAGATGAGTCGGATTAAATTAGCGTCAATGGGGATGTTATCTTTCTTCAGATCAGAGAGATTTGAATCGTTTTCTACTATAGAGGGATAAAAAAGTAAGTTTTTTTCCCTTAACATCGCGTACTCAGAGATGACTAATTCCTTCACAAGATTTTTACCACTACCCGAGTAAATCCCATCAATATTTTTTATTAAATAACAATTCTTTAAATTTAGTTTATTTGCAATGTAGCATGCGATTGAATCTGATGTTACGCTCCAATCATGAGGCAATTCATTGTTTTGTTTTAAGAAGTCGTATACCTTGAAAATTATAATGTCAAAGCTTCCTTCTGACTCAATATTTCGTTTTAAATCTGAGAATTCAGAAATCATTATACAATTAGGGAAATCATTAAAAATTACTTGGGCGTTTTGATCCATAATTTCAATAGCTTCCCAATGGGCTTGTTCGTTGTCAATTTCACTTCTTTCGAAAGATAATCTCAATTTATTAACTTTCGACCCACCACCAGGTATAATTATAATTTTTTTTATGGAATTATCTACTTCATTTAGGGCTTTTAATTGCGTGAATACATTTTCTAAGTGTAACTTATTCTCGAGAATAAAACCCCCAACTTTAAAGATAAGCGTGTCAACGGCCATTTATACCTCAAACTCTTTAAATTAAATGTTTCAAAGCTCCAGCGACGGCTATAGCAGAGCTCTTGACTTTATCGGGGAACTCTACTAAATCTGAAAAGCTTTTGATATTATTATATCTTAAATTATGTAACGTGACATTTATTAAAAAGTCTTCTCCGAGACCCGTTGTTATGAATAACGGGTTATTCTTAAACTGAGGCAATCTTACCATTAAATCTTCTAAAAATAACTTAATTTCGCTTTCAACGATTTTAAGTTGGGCGTTGTAAATGTAATTCGCAATCGAGTTTATATCGTCCTTACTAATTAGATCTAAATCTCCACAGATAATTCTCGATAATCTTGCATAACAATCGCTAATTGATTTTGAACGATTATCCGCCGTGTCACAGTTGTACTCCACTTCAGAAATATTATCTAAAATTCTATGAACATCAGCAATAAGAGCGAATTTCTCGAAGGATATTCTGCAATTAACTCCCTTATATGGAACGATATTTGTAATTGAGGGAATTGTAGCTCTTAAAGCGCCCGTGTAAATTAATTCGTGGTTCATTATTCTCGACACATCGTCTTTACCAAGTGTTTGCGGGACACCATTTACTATTGGGATCAAGTCGATTGTCGTTGAGCCTGCATCGATTAAAATGCAATCTTTCTCATAAGAACCAATAAATAACGCGGTAGCAACCCAGTTAGCCCCGGCGACATTTAAATATTTTTCGTACGATTCTTTAACGCTGATGAATTTATTTTCGTTGCTGATTATTTTAATTTTATCTGGTTCGAATACCTCAGATAATGCTTTCAGAATCGAATGTATTCCTTCTTTTTTCGTTTGGAACGCGTCAGATAATTCGGCAGTTATGGTCACTGCGATTAAAGTGATATCTTCAAAACTGATATTGATTTCTTTCAGTAATTCAGAAACCACCTCATTGAGCATTTTTGGTAATCCTTGAATGTTTTCCTCCCAAAACGGATAGTAGCGTATGTTAGTTGAGATGTTCTGGATATTATCGTCAAGAAAATCGATCAAAGCAGCTTTGGTATTCGCACCTCCAATATCTAAGCCAAGAATTATAGTACGGTCTGACATTTTTTCACAATTTTAATTTCTCAATTGGATTAATAAGAAGTAGGATAAAAAATTAAATATATAGAGAATCAGCGACTTCAATTTTTTGTTTAATATAAGTTACTAACCTTTTTAAAGTAGGATCTATACTTCTCTCGTCCTCAATAAACTCGCAATACGAGATTATATTATCAAAAACTCGGATAAGAATAATAATATTAATATTTTCTTGTATATTCTTCTCACCATTTTGGTCGGGTAAGTTAGGAATGTTGAAATCAAATTTTGTTCTAATTTTATTCAGAGAATGGTTTTTAATTAAATCCAGGGATTGTTCCAATTCAAAAAATTCAAGGATGTTATCTTCCATTTTATAAAATTTTTCAAGCACCCCAATTTTCTTTCCCGCAACTATTAATTTCTTTTCTAATTTTTCTATCGTTATAGTACCTTGAATAAATAACTTAAACAATTCTAAGAATTCGTTCTTTACTTCTTCAATATCGTATTTTAAATCGACTGAATACATTTTCTGCAACATTGCTATTGGTAAATCTATGACCTGCTTTTTGAACCATTCAGTAATTAATTCCACATCTTCAGTTGAGACGAATGGAGTACTTTGACGATAGTCGAAGACTTGCTGAGAGAGTATGTGTTTCAAAACATGGATGATATTGTTGATGTTCTCAGAACTGACCAAGAACTCGAAGAAACTAGTGAATTGAACCATTACTAAGTTAATTAACTTCTCGTCTTGCACGATTTCTAGTTTCTCCCTTATGGAGGCTAATATTTCTCCTATTCCTAACTCTACATTATCGCTCATGGCAGTTTTGAATATATCTAAACACTGCATTCGAATTTGAAATATATCGGCTAAGGAAAGGTCTGAACTATAAGAAAGAAGAGAAATTGCTTGTTTTAACATAACCAAGTCAAAATAAGAAATGATCACATACTCGCTGATTATATTATTAAAATCTCGTAACATAATAGTAAGTTGCTTTCCTTCATAGACAGATGTCGGGTCTTTTATATCTTTAAGAAAATAACTATCCAATCTATTAGCAAATTTAGATAGCATATCAATAATGTAGTCTAAAATTGGTTCTTCAATATTGTGCTTCTTTAATATTTCTGAAATTTTTGGGTAATTAACCTTATATTTTAGAGCACCTTCTACAAAAATTTGACCAATTTCTTTTTTCAATTCAATTATGGGTACATCTATGGATATATTCCCAAATAGAGGTTTGAGTACATCCCAAATGATGAAATCAAAAAAATCAATGTAGAGGTCTCTAATTTTAAGCTCCATGCTATAATATTTAAAAGTAGTTCCAGCTAGGAGAACTATTTATGTTTGTTATATTTATACTTTTAATTTTTAAAAACTAAATTTCTGAATACCTTGTAATTTGTATTTTAAGCGATTTAACAAAATTTAAGTGAAAAACCTACAAGAAAATTTTATTTTAACTCGCTTATGACTAAATTAATTAAATGATCAACATTCTCGCCAGTTAATGCATTAATTAGAAAAAAGTCTTCGTCGTTCAATTCGAGTTTATTTTTTAGAAAATCTATTTCTTCGTCTTTTGCAAGGTCCATTTTATTAAAAACGATTAGAATAGGTATTTTTCCTTCCCTTGAGAAATTACTTTTTACTTCGCGATACAAATCAATTTGGCTGGTAATATCATATCCACAGGAAGGAGTAGGATCGAACACAAACACGATATAATCAGATACTAATCTTAAAGCTAGAATTGCTTGTAATTCTATGTTATTTCTTTTCGACATAGGTCGATCCAGAATTCCCGGCGTATCGATAATTTGGAGCTTTAATTCGTCAAATTCTTGTTTTTCAATATAGTGACCAATAATGATTTTTTTCGTGGTAAATGGATACGCTTGAATTTCTGGTTTTACCGTTGAAATAAGTCCTACTATACTACTTTTTCCCACATTGGGATATCCCGCAACAACTATAGATGGGATGGTATAATCAATAGATGGGATTTTTCTCAAATTATGTCGAATTTCATTTAAGTAATTAAAACTATTTTTTTGTTTATTAATAATAGAAGAGACTCTACCGAAGAATTCTTTCCTTAACCTCGCAATTTCCTTAGGTAATTCGGAAGATTTAATTTTT